>Ga0100378_1000126_pt1 | contig 83401 bp, 69 predicted proteins | sample CryGeymeta201502_FD_81535 | JGI IMG/M metagenome (GOLD analysis project Ga0100378, IMG submission 81535) | Groundwater microbial communities from Crystal Geyser aquifers in Utah, USA - Crystal Geyser metaG 2015-02 | ecosystem: Environmental > Aquatic > Deep subsurface > Groundwater | place: USA... | reverse complement strand
TTTCTTCGCTTGAGCAAGCTGTGTATCATATGGATGAACCAATTTCAAATCATATTCAGGCGGTAAATATGCTTCTTGCAAAATATACCACGGATTATGTAAAAGTTGTGCTTGGGGGTGATGGCAGTGATGAACTTTTTGGTGGGTATGAACGATATTATTACAGTGATGTAATTGATCGTGTTCAGCGAATTGTTCCATCATTTGCGAGAAAGAACGTTGTTGTAGAAAAAATGTTTAGTGTCGCTGGGAAGAGTGGATTGTATAAAAAGCTGAATATTCCTCCAGGCGTTGATCGATATCTTGATTTTTTTGCACAGAAAGAAGAAATGATTAGTTCTTTTTTGGCACCATCGTTCAATCGAGCTTCAGCGCTTCGAGATCATATGAAGAATACGCATTTTTCTTCTGTTGACACTGGATCGTTTACTGCGCAGTTTATGCGTACGGATGTGCAGACATGGCTTCCTGATGAATCACTTGTTCGATCGGATAAGATGAGTATGCATGCTGCTCTTGAGCAGCGGGTTCCATTTCTTGATCATCGATTGGTTGAGTTTGCACAGCGAATTCCTATTGCGTATAAGCTTGGAACGAAAGGGTTTCATATGAATGATGTTGGGCATGGATATCAGGGTAAAAAAATTCTTGTATCAGCCATGAAGGAGTATCTTCCTCAATTTGTGTTGGATCAGCCAAAGTGGGGGTGGTTTTCTCCTGCTGCAAAATGGCTTCGTGGTCCTATGAAAGGATTGGCAAAAGAGGTGTTGTCTCCTAGTTATTGCCCTGCAACGGCTGATTTGTTTGATTTTGCATTTATTGAAACGTTACTTGATGATCATATTGCCTCTCGTGGGTATGGACTTAATACCTTATGGTCGCTTATTACGTTTCAGTTGTGGTATAAGCAGTATATTGAAAAATAATCGTATTTGGGGCATTATGTAGCTGTAGTTTTAATAATATTGTATGTCAAAAGTGTTTAAAGATGTAACTAGTGATGAATTAACCAAGACTGTTCAGGATTGGTGGCACAATAATCCATTTACGTATTTGATGGATAATCAAGATTTTGCTGCTGATTGGGCATTTTTTCGTAATATTGATCGAAAGATTATTAAATGGATGCCGTGGGCTCAAAAAGGGTATCCACTCCTCTCGAGCGTTATTGATTATACGGCGTTGAAAGGGAAAAAAGTTCTTGACATCGCTGTGGGAACAGGATGGACAACAGAACAGCTTGTTCGCGCTGGAGCAGATGTTACTTCAATTGATTTAACTCCAAAGGCTGTTGAATTAACACAAAAACGATTGGCGCTGTATGGTCTTGCTGAAAAAGGAAATGTGATGGTTGCTGATGCGCAAAAACTTCCATTTGATGATGGTACGTTTGATTATGTGCTTGCGTTTGGTTGTTTGATGCATATGCCAAATACGCAACAAGCGATTGATGAAATTTATCGTGTCCTTAAACCATGTGGGCGAGCTTCGGCAATGATGTATTATAAGCATTCATTACATTGGTGGTATTATATTTATTTTTCTAAAGGGATTGTTCGTGGAGGGTTGCGTAAGATGACTCCACAACAACTATCAAATAGGTATACTGATGGTGCTTATGAAGAGGGGAATCAACTCACAAAATTTTATTCAAAGAAAGAAATTCGTGAGCTGTTTAAGAAATTTTCTTCTTGTGATATTGCCATTGAGGATACAACGACGCCTGTGGATACCTTTCCACATCGATATTTCCCTTTGGGTAGGTTATTGCCAAAGAAGCTTAGAAAAGCCATTGTGAAGGTTGTTGGTCAGACGTTGTGGATTGATGTTGTGAAGTAATACTTGATACACATATGGTAAATACTATTGATATAAAGGGTGTATTGTCAAAGGCTTATACTATTTTGGATCCGTATTCAAAAAAGTATAACGTTGATTTTGACAGATATCTGTTTTCTTTGCAGTGTATTTTGGAAATCGAAAATATTGGTGAGAAAAAAATACTTGATATAGGTACAGGTATAGGACTTTTGCCGATGGCATTAACTGAATGTGGCGTTTCTATAGAAGGAGCTGATTATTTTGTTTTTCCGGAACATGATAATGATATGTTTGGTGTGCCTTCAATGGATATTTTGCAAGATGTGTGGAAGAAAAACAATTTGATAGTACACAATTGCAATATCTATAGTGGTACGTTGCCCTGGGAGGATAATAATTTTGATGTGATTATTAGTGAAGCTACTATTGAACATGTCAAAGATCCCAAGAAGTTCATTGATCGATGTTACCAACTACTTAAGCCAGGTGGATATGTGATTTTAACTACACCAAATATTTCTACGTTATTGAAAAGAATAAGATTTATTTTTGGGAAGAGTCCACTGTGGCCAGTAAAGGAATTTTATGAGGCAGGAGAGAATTTTACGGGACATTGGAGAGAATACACCATGGATGAATTAGTTGTAATGTGTGAATTAAGTAAATTTGAGGTTGTTCATACGTATAATAAGAATTTGCTTACACGTTTTAAAAAATTGTCATCATGGAAAAAAAATATTCGAGCTTTTGTTGTCTTATTGTCTACCTTAGTCCCAGGTTCAAAGGAAATGAATTATATAATATGCAAAAAAGTTCATAAAAAAAATATGATTAATGTATCAGAACCAATAATTGAACAGGAAGAAATAGATGCTGTAAATAGTGTTTTGCGTTCGGGTATGTTAGCTCAGGGGCCAAAAGTAAAGGAATTGGAAGAAAACTTTGCTGAATATTGTGGTACTAAATATGCTGTTGCATTTACTAACGGAACAGCTGCACTTCATGGAGGTTTAGCTGCATTAGGCGTTAATAAAGAAGATGAAGTTATAACCAGTCCTTTTACTTTTGTTGCCACTGCTAATGCTGTGTTAATGCAAGGGGCTAAACTTATTTTTTCTGATATTAGTGAAGATGATTTTTGTTTGGATCCAGAGGCGGTAAAAGAAAAAATTACTGATAAAACAAAAGCTATTATTCCTGTTGATATTTATGGACAAGTATATAAATACGACGAAATGAAAAAAATTGCAGAAGAAAAAAAGATTAAAATTTTGGAAGATGCTTGTCAGGCAATTGGTGCAGAACAAAACGGTCAAAAAGCAGGTACTTTTGGTGATGCTGCCGCTTTTTCATTATATGCAACAAAAAATATTATGAGCGGAGAGGGAGGTATGATTGTGACTGATGACCTGGACGTGGCTGAAAAATGTAGAAGGTTTAGGCATCATGGGCAATCACAAAAACAGTATGAGTATGTTGATTTGGGGTATAATTACAGGATGACAGATTTATGTGCGAGTATTGGTGTTGAACAGCTAAAGAAAGCGGATAAGTTTAATAGTAATCGAAGAAAAAATGCAGAACGATTGCTCGAAGGGCTTGGTGGTATTAAAGGACTACTTTTGCCAATTATAAAAGATAATAATAACCATGTATTTCATCAGTTTACCATTAGGATAACGGAAGAATTTAAGACTTCTAGACAGGAGTTTATGGATTATCTCAAGTCTCATGGAGTTGGTTGTGGAGTATATTATCCAAAGCCATTACATTTGCATCCTCATTTTATGGATATGGGATATAAAAAAGGTGATTTTCCTGTATCAGAAAGAATGTCAGAACAGGTTTTGTCACTACCGGTGCATCCATCTTTATCTGATGAAAATATGGATTATATTATCAAAGTAATACGTGATTATGTCAGATAAACTTAAATGTGCCGTTATAGGATCTGGGAATATGGGAAAAAATCATGTTCGCTGTTTTTTTGAATTGGAAGACTGTGATTTGGTTGGTATATCTGACCTTGACAATGAATTGTTAGAAAGATTGAGTGAACAATATACTGTAAGAGGTTATACTGATAATAAAAAAATGATTGAAGAATTAAGGCCTGATATAGTTTCAATTTGTGTTCCAACTTCTTTGCACTATGAAGTTGCAAGTTATTGTTTTGAAAAAAAAATAAATGTGCTTCTAGAAAAACCTATAGCAATGACATCAAATGAAGGGGAAGCTTTAATTGAAAAATCTAAACAGAATAATGTAAAATTTTTTGTTGGTCATATTGAAAGGTTTAACCCCGCGATTATTAAGGTTAAGGAAATGATTGATGATGGAGAACTTGGTGATATTACGTCAATAATTGCGCGTCGTGTTGGAGGATTTCCTCCTCAAATAAAGGATGCTGATATTGCCGTTGATCTTGCAATTCATGATATCGATATTGTGAATTATCTTTTAGGAGGTTTACCTGAAAATATTAATGTGCATAAGAAAAAAAATCATATTGAAAATAGAGCCGATGCTGTTGAGTTTTTTCTTAAATATACTACTGCCTCTGCATATGTACAGGCTAACTGGATCAGTCCTGTAAAGATTAGAAAATTAAATATTACCGGATCAGAAGGATATCTGGAGATGGATTATATTAGTCAACAAATAACTTTTTATAAGAGTAATTATGAGAAGTTTACAGAAGAAATTGGTGACTATTCAGATTTTATTCTCAGATTTTTGGAACCAGATAAAATTGTTATTTCGGTTGCCAAAAAAGAACCATTGAAAGAAGAAATAAAATATTTTGTGAATTGTGTCAAAAATGATAAAGAAGTTGATTCATTGTTTGCTCTTGATGCTTTAAAAATAGTTCTTAATTAGATTAGATGTATTAATTAAAAATTAATATGAAAAGAATTTTGGTTACTGGAGCTGGTGGAACACCTGCTACAAACTTTGTTAGGTCACTTAGAAGCTCAGATAGCAAATTTTTTATTGTGGGGACTGACTCTAGTAAATTTTATGTAGCTCGTTCTGAAGCAGATGTTTCTTATTTGATTCCAGGATGTAATGATCAGTATTATATTCAATTTTTGAATTATATAATTGAAAAGCATCAAATTGAATTTGTTCATGTTCAAAATGATGCTGAAATGCGAGTAGTCTCCGAATATCGTGAAAAAATTAAAGCAAAAGTTTTTTTGCCAACAAAGGAAACTGTATCTTGTTGCATGAGTAAATTTGAAACTTATAAAAAATGGGAAAATAGTGGAATAAGTGTACCAAAGACTTTTTTGATAAGAAATATAAGTGATTTAACGGATGCCTATGATAAATTAGGTCAAAAAATATGGCTTAGAGAAATATCTGGGGCAGGAGGAAAAGGTTCAGTTGCTCCAGAGGATTTTGATCAGGCTAAAACATGGATTAATTTTCATAAAGGATGGGGTAAATTTTTAGCAGCAGAATTATTATCACCAGATTCTGTAACTTGGATGTCTATTTGGAATGAAGGAAAATTGGTTGTTGCACAGACAAGAAAAAGAGCTTATTGGGAATTGTCAAAATTAGCACCATCAGGTGTTTCGGGTGCTACCGGTGCTGGTATTACTATGAGTGACCCAAAGCTTGATGAACTCGCCATTAATTGTGTTAAGAGTGTTGATCCTAATCCCAACGGTATTTTTTCGGTAGATTTAACATATGATTTTTCAGGTGTTCCAAATCCTACCGAAATTAATATTGGGCGTTTTTTTACTACACATGAATTTTTTACTAGGCTTGGGCTTAATATGCCTGAAATATTTATTAATATTGCTTTTGGAGAACAAATACCTACGTTTGATAAAAAAATAAATCCATTAGAAAATGGCTGGGTCTGGATTAGAGGAATGGATTTTTTACCAGTTTTGATAAAAGAATCAAAATTGGAAGAATTTGAAAATAATATGTCTGAAATGAAGGCAAAAATTATTCAACATGAAAATGAGTAAGTTATGAAGTTGTTGGTTACTGGAACCAATGGTTTCGTTGGCAAAATTTTAGTTTCAAAACTTTTGGGTCAATATAAAGATATTGATTTGTTTTTGTGGGTTCGTAAACAAAGTAATGTCCCTGCAGGTGTAAAACAAATAGTAGGGGATTTGTATGATGAAAAATTGTATAAATCTTTATCTGATGAAAAATTTGATGTTGTTGTTCACTGTGCTGGTTTTGTTCCAAAGTGTCGTGAGGATGATAATTTGAAAAGTAATATTGAGGGTAATTTACATATGACTTCAATTTTATTGAGGAATATTAATGCAAAAAAAGTTGTTTTTATAAGTACTTGTGAGGTTTATGGTTTGCCTACGGAAGAAATTAGTATAATAACGGAGGGATATTTGCCAAAACCTATATCGAATTATGCTAAATCTAAGCTTTTGGCTGAGGAAGAATGTGAACGTATTTCAAAATTGAGAAATTTTGATTTGTGTATTTTGAGGTTGACAACTCTTTATGGAAATGGTGATGGTATAAATAGGGCAATTCCAAATTTTGTTTCCTCTGCGCTTGAGGGGAGGGAGATAAATATTTTTGGTAATGGTGAGGATATTAGAGATTATTTGTATATTGAAGATGCTGTTGATGTTATTGTTTCTGCTATATTTAATTTTAGAGTAGGAATGTTTAATGTTTCTAGTGGACAAGGTATTGCAATAAAGAAGTTGGCTGAAACAGTTATTAAGGTTTTTAAATCCTCTTCATATATTAAGTTTTTAGAGTTAGAAAATAAGAATAATAGTAGTTTGGTTTTTGATAATAAAAAAATTAAGAAGTGTTTTGGTTTTAAACAGAAATATTCTCTTTTAGGGGGTATTCAAAAAATGGCTGGAAAGCCAAATATATATATTGATTTTGATGGTACGTTGGTTGATGTAAGTGATAGGTGGTATCAATTGCATTTGGATTTATCTAAAATTTATAATTTTAAGCCTATTAATAAGGAACAATATCTTCTTTTAAAAAGGAGTGGTGAATCTGAAAGTACAATAATTTTGAAAACAAATATACCAAAAAATAGTATTAATGATTATCTCGAAGAGAGGACCAAACGTATAGAGTTGAAAAAATATTTAAAACAGGATACGTTAAAGTATGGTTCTTTGGATTTGTTAAAAAAAATGTCAGAGAAATTTAATATTGTTTTGGTTACAAAAAGAAAGGATAAAAAAGCATGCTTAGATGAAATCAAAAGATTAGAAATTGAAGAATATTTTTTTAAAATATTGATAAGTGGATCCTTTTCTAAAGAACAGATTATAATAGATGAGTATAGAGAAGATGAATATAAAGGTTTTTGGATGGTTGGAGATACCAATGATGACTGTGATGTTGCCAGAAAATTGGAAATGAAATCAATTTTGGTATGTGATGGAGTTCGTGATAAAATTTTTCTTGAAAAATGTAATCCAGATTTTTTAGCTGATAAATTAATAAATGTAAAAAAAATTTTGAATGTATGATTACCAATCAATATAAAGAAGATTTTAATGCTGTCATGGGAAAATACAGGGCCAAAGCTATAGTTGATTTTTTTAGTAGCATTAAAATTCAATCTATTGCTGACGTTGGTTGTGGCCCTGGAGATGTAATAGAAAAGATAAATGATGTCTCTGACATGATAAAAAATTGTACAAGTGTTTTTTGTATTGATGCTGATCTAAAATATTTGGATCAGGCAAAGGAAAAATTTCAGAGTGATTCCAAATTTCATTTTATTGAGTTGGATGTTGAAAAGAATGATTTTCCTGAACAAAAAATGGATTTGATTTTTTTGATTGACATACTGGAACATCTCCATGATCCTTTGCTTATGTTGAATAAAGTAAAAAATTACATGACACCAGAAGGGTATGTAGTAATAATAGTGCCCAATGCTAATTCTATTCATCGTCAAATTGGAAAAGAAATGGGGTTTATTAGTACTATTTATGATCTTAATGAAAGAGATCATGAAGTTGGGCACCAGAGATATTTTGATTTTAATTCTTTAGGTGAATTATTGGCGAAGAGTGGATTGGAGATAGTTAATAAATCAGGTATTTTATTAAAATTTTTGCCAAATAAAGAAATGGAAAATTTGTCTAATGAATATTGTGATGCTTTGTTTGAAGTGGGACGTAATTTGCCTGAATATTGCGGAGAAATATTTTGGGTGTGTAAACTTAATGAGTAAATGTACAAAAAATAATTTAGTATTCAGATTAGTATGAAAATTAATTGTTCGGTTCCGCTTTTGACGTTGAATTCTGAAAATACTTTGGAAAGATGTTTGGATAGTTTGAAAGATTTTCAAGATGTTTTTTTGTTGGATGGAAATAGTACTGATAGAACTTTGGAAATAGCTAAAAATTTTGGTGTACCTGTATTCAAGCAGGTTGATACAGATGAATCTAATGTAATGATTGAGAATTTTGGCGCCATGAGAATTAAATCAGCAAGTTTGGCAAAGTGTGATTGGCTATTGATGCTTGATTCTGATGAGTTTTTGTCTGATGGATTAATAGAAGAAATTCGTAATAATTTAAAAAAAAGTCCTGATGAAAAAAAAGCGTTTAGAATTTCATTTTGGCCAATTATTGATAACAGGATTGTTAAATATTCTTTTGCTCAAAAAGTTCCTTATATTCGTTTGTATAATAAAAAAGGTGGGATACATTGGAATAAAAATAAACCGGTTCATGAAAAATTAATAGTTCCAGAAGATATTGAACTTATGGATATGAAGGAGTGCTTTTATGGATATACTCCTGATTTTAAAAAATGTATAAAAAAAGATAATTTTTATTTGTCTATCGCTCGTAAAAAGTTTCTCACTGGGGAATCGGCAAAAGGTAAAAGGAAGGTTATATTTATTTCTGTTTTTAAAAATTTGGCAAGAGCAGTTAAGATTTCTTTTGTTTCATTTTTTATTTATGTTCGTCATGGTTTTTCGCATTCATTACCTCCTAAACAAGTTTGGCGGTATATTCGTTATCATATTGTTATATCGTATTATCGTTTTAGACAGTTGATTGTCTAAAATTGGCTAATATTTGTGTATTGTTGACACCTGTTGACACCTTGTGACACTGTTGGTATACTTTTAGTATATGGAACAAGAAATTAAACAGCATGCTGTATATACAACGAGTGAAGCACAAATACTCCTTAAGGTTAGTGAAAGTACCATCAAACGTCTGCTCAAGAAGGGGATTTTGCGTGCCAATAAAGTAGGTGGGCAATATCGTATTTTGGGGAAAGAAATTTTGCGATTAATTTCTCCCGAGCTTGAAGAGAAATCAGTAGATGTTTATTTACAGGCAAAGGAAAAGGTTACCGGTGTTATAAACAAGTGGCCTGATTAGTATGAATATTTTATATATTGCTAATTCACGCATTCCTACTGAAAAAGCTCATGGGCTTCAGATTGTGAAAACGATTGAAGCTTTTATCCGTGCGGGGGAAAATGTTCGGCTTTTGTTGCCTCGACGACGGAATCATATTACGGATGGTTATCGTTCATTTTATCATGTAGAAGATAATATTCCGATGACGTTTGTCCCTAACGTTTTTTCTTTTTTGGAAACACCATTTCATAAGATGTATTTTTTCTTGCAACGAGTAAGTTTTACCATTTTTGCATTTTTTTATGGATTGTTTGGTAAATATGATGTGATTTATTCGCGCGAGCTGACAGTATGCTTTTTGTTGAGTATATTTGGAAAAATGGTGGTGTTTGAAGATCATGAACCAAAGAAACGGTTTCGCTCATTATATTTCTTGTTTGTGCGCAACATTACAAAAAAAGTGGTTGTTGCAGAAAATTTGTTGTCTTTGTATAAGCAGCATGATGTGCCGTTAGATGCTATATTAGTAGCCCCCAATGGGGTAGATGTAAAAGAATTTGAGGGAGTGTCTCGAGATGTGCGTGTATGGCAATCAGCATTTTCTTTTTCTGAAAAGCGTCCTGTCGTTTTGTATGTTGGACATTTTTATAAATGGAAGGGAATTTACACTTTGATTGATGCTGCTGCATTCATCGATGCAAATGTTTGTTTGATTGGTGGAATTCCTCAGGATCGTGAACTTGTTGAAAAGTATATAGAAGAAAAAGGTATTAATAATGTATATGTTCACCCGTTTGTGAAGCACCATGATATTATTAGATTTATTAAATCTGCTGATGTGTTGGTACTTCCAAATACGGCAAAAGAAGAACGTTCTGCCTCTTATACCACACCTATTAAATTATTTGAGTATATGGTGTCTGGTGTACCAATTGTTGCGAGTGATATTGAGAGTTTTTCGGCATATCTGGTTGATGAGAAGAATGCACTTCTTTGTTCTCCTGATGATTCGGTAGATTTGGCTAAGAAAGTGACAACATTGCTTACTGATAATTTTTTAGGAAAGACTATCTCTTTAGCAGCGTATGAAAAGGGATGTTCATTTTCTTGGGATAGTAGGGCATCACGTATTTTGTCATTTATTCGTTCATAGTTTTTATAGGGGATATTAACTTTTTGTTATTTATCATTAAGAAAATTTTCTGCGTGTGTTTCCATAACATTATGAAAAAAAATTATTCTATAAAAGAGCTTCGTGCAATTTGTCAAAAAACAGCACCCGATCCAAAACGTGAAAGTTGGGTGGGATTGTTTTCTCGAATTTTTTCTATTTATTGTACGAAAATATTTTTGAAAACAGCTATTACTCCTAATAATATCACTATATTAAGCGTTGTTACCTTTTTTATTGGGATAGGTATGTTCTTTTTTGATACTACTTTCATGAATATCCTTGGTTCTTTGATTATCTTTTTATCTATTGTGTTTGATGGGTGTGATGGAGAAGTTGCACGATTTCGTGAACAAAAGAGTTTACTTGGTGGTGTATATACGGAACCTGTTAGTCATGATGTTCAATATGGGTTTGCTCCGTTCATTTTGGGGGTGGCTTTATATGTCCAAGGATATGGGGTAATATTTCTTTTATGTGGGGCTATCGCAAGTATTACTAAACTTGAGTATCGATTACTTGATGCTCGGATTTTGCAGCTTCAACAACTTATTGAACAAAAGAAGAACGATGCTGTTTTTGGTGAGAGTATCCCTGTAATTGTATCGCGAAGTTTTGCAAGTACGATATATGTCATTATGGCACGAGTGAATAAGAATTTTTTGAGTTCAACTGGTGTTTTTTTTGTATTGTTTGTGTGCTCATTGTTTCATATTGTTGACTATGGAGTGATGTTTTTTGCGATAGGATATATGTTTTTTTACGTGTCTTTATTTTTGAAACATTTTTATCTTATTTATTCTCAAAAATTGTATAATAAGTAATGAATTATGAAAGCTGCTGTTGTAGTTACTCCTGGCAACCTTGAGGTCCGTGATTTACCGGAACCTATTGTTGGTGATTATGATGTTTTATGTAAAACTATTGCGACAGGAATTTGTAGTGGTACGGATACTCATATTATTGATGGTTTACATTATAAAAAAATTTTTTATCCAACGGTGCTTGGTCATGAAGGAATTGGAAAAGTTATTGGTATTGGGAAAAAAGTAAGACATATTAATCTGGGAGATGTTGTGACTCGTGTGTTCAATGTTTTTCCTTCTGATAGTCCATATTCTATTGCGTATGGAGCATTTGCTGAATATTCTGTTGCTACTGACTGGCAAGCTATGCGAGATGATGCACTCCCTCAATCTCAATGGGATTGTTATAGGGTACATAGGGTTTTACCTGAATGGGTTGATCCTGTTGCATCTACGATGATTATTACTTGGCGAGAAACTCTTTCTTTTTTAACCAGAATGGATGTTTCTTCGGGGCAATCAGTCTGTATCATTGGGAGTGGAGCTAATGCTATGGCTTTTTTGGAGCATACTCGGAATAAGTCATTTAGGATTACGGTTATTGGTAGTTCTTTGCGTGAAAAATTATTTTTATCTGCAGGTGCTAATTTATATATTCCGTATACTAATGAAAATGTAGCTGGTACATTGTATGATAATAATACTCAATTTGATTTAATTATTGACACTATAGGAGATTGTTTAAATTTGGATGCAGTTATCCCATTTTTAGGTGATAAAGGGAAAATTGGTTTATATGGGCTAAATGCTTATCATGAATATCGTATACCTGTGATAAAAGCTCAAGGAGATATACAATTTTTTAATGGGGAGTTGTACGATGAAGCTAGTGCGCATGATGTTGTTATTGAACAATGGCATGCAGGTATGCTTAATCATGAATATTATATTTCTAAGGAATATATTTATCATCTTAACAATATAAGTGATGCTTTTGTTGCAACTAGGGAAAGGAAGACTCTTAAATGTATTGTAACGTATTAATACTCTATTATGTCATCAAAAAATATTAATATAGGAGTAATTTTGGCAGGTGGTCTTGGCAGAAGGTTAGATATTTTTGAAACACCTAAACCGTTAGTTAAGGTTGGAGGAGAAACATTGATCATGCGTAGTGTAAAGCGTTATGAAGAAATGGGAGTAGAAAATATTGTTATTGTTATTAGAAAATATGATTCGTTGATAAAAAAAGAATTATTTGAAAAAAAGAATATTACTTACATTGAAATTGATCATGATGCTAATATGATTTCAGCAATGAAGTCTATTTCAACACTTATCGATAGTGGATTCATCGCTAATGATTTTTTTGTGAGTATGTGTGATCTTGTTTTTCAGGAAAGCCCACTGTCTGCTTTTACTTTTGAAGGTGATGTTGAAGTTTTGGTGGGTGCTCGAGCTATGTATGGTGTTGACTCTGGGGCGACTGTTCATGTTCATCTTGTTGATGGAAAACTTATTTATGAAGATACCGGTTCAACAGGTTTGCCATTGTATGAAGCTGGATTATATCGTTTAAGTTTGAACGGATATTTTGATTTAATGGGTTTTGTTGATGACACCACACGTACTTGTAGTGATGTGCTTGCAAAGTATGGAAATGCAAATGATATTTTTTCTGCAGAATTTAAACATAGATGGTTTGACATCAATTTACCGGTTGATTTGATTCGTGCAGAATCTTTTCTTTGTAGAAATGTTGGTGTTTCTGAAGATCATCCTACCCCAAGTTATACAGCGTTAATTCCGTCAACGGTGTATGATTATGATAAAAAGCTTCGTTTTGATGTTGTTATAGAAAGAGGAATACTTGATCATATTGATCAATATGAAATTATTCCTCATGAATCATTTTATTCTCCCCATTATATTGTCGTTGATAGAAATATTGATAAATTTTATGGGGAGAATATTTATAAGCAATTTAAAGGTCTAGGCTATCGTATAGAAAAAATATTGGTTGATCCAGGTGAAAATACAAAAAGTATTTCTGAATATATTAGACTTGCTGATTATATGATTTCTCAGGGAATTGATAAAAAATCTATTATTATGTCTGTCGGTGGGGGAGTCGTAAAAGATTTGGCCGGTTTTCTTGCATCAACAATTTATAGAGGTATTGGATTTGTTAGTTTTCCTACTACTGTTTTGTCTCAAAGTGACGCTGCTATTGCGTTAAAGCAGGGAGTGAATGGTACTTTGGGAAAAAATATGCTTGGGAGTTATTATAGTCCATTAAAGGTAATCGTTGATCCTGCTACTTTAATGACTCTTGAAGATAAATATGTTTATGATGGTCTTGCTGAATGTCTTAAACAAGCTTTTGCTCAGGATGTTGATTTTTATACATTTTTTGATGAATATAATGGGGAAATTAAAAATTTAGATTTTCTTGAAGAAGTTGTTCGTAGAGCATCTACATTAAAGGTTGATTCTATTTCTCAAGATTATGATGAAGAAAAAATTGCGCTTGTTAATCAGTATGGTCATGAAGTTGGGCATGCGGTAGAACATTTATCTGGGTATAGACTATTACATGGGGAGTCTGTTGCTATTGGAATGCGTGTTTCTGCTGAACTTTCACGAGTGTTGGGCATATGTGATGATGACACTGTAGAAAAACAAATTGCTATGTTACAAAAGTATAATTTACCTCATACTATTCCAGATGATATAGATTTTCAAGCCATTTTGGATTCGATGAAATTTAGTAAAAAGTATCATGGAAATCAAGCGAGATTTGTACTTGTTGATCGTATTGGATCTATTTGGCATAACGATAATTATTATTTTGTTACTTGTAATGATATCCATTTAGAAGAAGCTATTCGACGTAGTTATGCTACCTTGGATATTTCGCATATTGTTCAATCTGAGTATGGTATTCATCCTACAAAAGTAGATGAAATAACTATGGGTGTTGTTAATACTAATTATTTAGTGAACTCTACAGAGGGATTGTATTTGTTTAAGCAATATAATTTTGATAGTCAGGAACAAGTTGCCTATGAACTTTCTATTCTTACTGCATTAGCTTTACAACAATTTCCTTGTCCTTATATCCATCCACTATTGAATGCACAAACATATGGTACTTCGATGAATAATAAACAATATGCGTTGTTTACATATATTCCTGGTGAAATATTATCTTCTGCCACAGAGGAACAATTGCATGATGTTGGAGTATTATTGGGGCGTATGCATGTGATTTTGCAAGATCTGAAACAATCGGTACCTAAACAAACGTGGGAATATAATGATATTGTGTCTTTTGTTGACGAATATGCTGGTAGTGTTATGAATAGGAATTTTCCAAATGTTAATGAGTTTGTTTCTTATATACGAAATGAAATTTCTCAGATGAATTTTGATGTGGAATTACCTATAGGAACTACTCATCAAGATGTTAAACCTGAAAATATTATTGTAGATTCTGATGGACAATTGCATTTTATTGATTTTAATAATTGTTATCGGGGAATTTTGTTATTTGATGTTATGACTCCGCTTATCTGGATGGCTTTTAATAATGGAATTCCTCAAGTTAATTTAATTACTTCTTTTTTGAAAGGTTACCAATCAATTCGTTCATTTACTGATAGTGAAAAAAAATATTTTTTCGATGCATTACGTTTTCGGTTACTTCGGGAAGCATTTGTTTGGCCGATGAGATGGTTTGATGGTGAATTAGCCGTTAAATACGGTGTTCAGTTTTTTGAATCATATAAGTACGTTGTTGCTAATAAAATGTTATTCACTGATTTTTTAAAAGAATTATGAATAATTTGACAGCAGTAGTAATGGCCGCAGGTTTGGGTACTAGATTAAAAGATATTACTATCGATACACCAAAACCTTTGGTTGAAATTGAAGGAAAACCTCTTATAGAATATGGTATTCGTTTTTTACATTCGCTTGGTGCTGATAGAATCATTATTGTAGGTGGTTTTCAAATTGATAAACTCCGCTCTGTTGTAAAAGATATTGATGCTAATGTTGAAGTTGTAGAAAATAAAAAATTTCGTTTGGGTAATATTTTTAGTTTGCAGTGTGGTCTAGATTTGGTTGATACTTCATGTGTAGTGTATCATGCTGATCATATTTTTCGAAAGGAAATCGCAGATAAAATGGCGAAGCAATTGGGAAATAAATTTTTAATATTCACTGATAATGATAGAAAATTAACTGATGATGATATGAAGGTTAAAACATCTGATTCAGGTGATAAATTGAAATTCGTATCAAAAACATTGCAAGATTATAGTTTAGGGTATGTGGGTATTACCTATTGTCCTGAACAGTATCTTCCATTATATAAGCAAACTATTAAGGACGTAATTGCAAAAGATTTTGAACAAGCGGTAAGTGAACATGTTATGCAGAAGATCGTGGATACAGATCATGTGGGCTTTTATATTGGTGATATTAGTGGGTATGAATGGCTTGAAATAGATACTCAAGAAGATTTGATACATGCACGAGAGGTTATGAAAAATGATTTTTCATTATATTATTAATTTTGTATGTCAGTTTTTAAATATAGTCCTTCGTTGATTACTTGCCCATTATGTAATTCTTTGGATATTTCTTTGTTTTATAAGGGCATTGATAACTATTTTTTCAAAAAGTATCTATTTTTGTTTTTTCCAAAAGATTTGGTTCAAAAAATTAGTGTTTTTTCAGCTAGGATATTACGAACGTTATATATCATTAAAGTATGAAGATAGCCATTACCATATCACGCGGAGGTACCGCAAGAAATATTTTGCAAAATGTTTTTTTTGAGAAACTTAAGAAAAGTGCTGAACAAATTGTTATATTTACACCAGCATATAAGGATGAAAGGTTTATTTCTGAGTTTGGTGGTGATAATGTTAAATTTTTACCACTTTATCCTGAAAAGTATGGTTATTTACAGAGTGTGGTGTTGAAGATAAATAAATTTTCTGTTTTTAATTTGAACACGAAACGTCTTGCACTTTATGATTATGTTGATGTTAGCAAACGTAATTGGTTTTTAAATTTTTTTCATAATATTAAATATATTTTGTTAGCAATAGTTTTTTTGCCTTTGTCTAAGTTGTCATTTTATAAATCTTTTTTGATATATATTAATGGTCTTCTTATTGATAAGGAAGTTGTTAGCAAATATAGAAAATATTTTGAAGAATATAAACTAGATTTGGTTTTTTCTACTAGTATTATGGAGTCTGAAGATGCTGCCTTTATTAAGGCAGCTAAGTTAAGTGGTATCAAAACTATTGGAATGCCAAAGACTTGGGATAATCCGTCTAAGGCATTGTTTCCTATTCAAGTTGATACCCTTGTCGTATGGAGTCCTTTTATGAAGCATCAGATGATACATTTGCAAGGGTATAAAGAAAAGAATATTAATACTATTGGTGTACCGCAGTTTGATTATTATAGTGATGATTCTTATATTGTTTCACGAGAAGATTTTTGTAAAAACATGGGGTTAGATCCTGAAAAGCGTATTATATTTTTTGGATCAGAAGGAAAGGTTATCCCAACAGATTCGAATATTACTGAAATTATTGTAGATTTTATTAAAAATGGATTTCTTATTGAAGAAAGCCAACTGTTGATTAGACCACATTTTTGTCATAAGAATGATTATGAAAAGTTTTCTTCTGTATTGAATAGAAATGATGTTGTTGTTGATTCTCATAATAATCCTTCGAAGAAATTTAGGGATTCTTGGGATTATTCTTATGATCAAATGAAACATTTTTTTAATTGCATGTATCATAGTGATGTTATTATTAATACGTGTTCTACACTTACTTTGGATGGGGCGGCTATAGGAAAGCCTGTTGTATTGATTATGTTTGATGGACAGGAAAATGATTTGCCAATATATAAAAGTGTTAGAAGATGGTATGTATGTGATTATTATAAGGAGATTTTGAGTTTTAAATCTACTTATTTAGCATATTCTGCTGATGAATTGAAGAATAGCATTAATGATATTCTTGAAAATGGAGATAAATTTGGTAAGGAGCGACGTGAGTTAATTGAAAGGTTTTGTTATAAACTTGATGGAAAAGCAGGAGAAAGATTATTTGATGTAATTAGTACAACGTATGAAAAAATTAAATCCTAATATTTTAGGAATAATTACTGCGCGTGGTGATTCAAAAAGATTGCCAGGAAAGAATATTAAACCATTTCATGGGAAACCATTGTTAGCGTGGAGTATTGAGGTTGGTAAAAATGCAAATTGTTTTGATCACTTTATTTTGAGTACAGATGACGATGATATTGCTGCTGTGGGAAAGGAATATTGTATTGATGTGCCATTTATGAGACCCGCTGAGTTGGCTACCGATACTGCTGGATCATTTGAAGTTGTGAAACATGCTGTTGAGTGGATGCGTGATAATAAACAATATAATGCTGATTGGGTAGTTTTGTTTGAACCAACTGCTCCAGGAAGACAAGCATCGCATGTTATAGATGTTGTTCAATTAATTAAGGAATATGGAAATCATATTGATTCAATTGTGGGTATATCGAAAATCCCTGCTCATTTTAGTCCATATAAATCACTTGTTTTTACGGAAGATGTTTTAGTTGCTTCTATTGATGGAACAAAGGTAAAAAATTTTATTCATCGAAATCAAAATATATCACCTACTTATTATATTAATTCGGCTATTTATGCATTTCGTGTTGCCAATTTTTATACAGAGGATCCTTCGTTATGGGGTGATTTAACGAAGGGATATTTGATGGATGAAAAATATGCTTTTGATATTGATACTCCAGATGATTGGGATGTTGCCACTATAAAAATGAAAAAACTTTTAACATAATATTATGAAATCAATTACTTTTGGACAATATACTATTTCTGAGGATTCACCAACATTGATTATCGCTGAAATTGCCGATTCTCATAATGGGAGTGTGGAAACAGCAAAAAAGATGATTGACGAGATTAAAAAAGCGGGGGTTCATGTTGCAAAGTTTCAATTACATCTTCCTGATATTGAAATGGTTCCTGGTTCTATAAACATGTGGGATGGGCCACTATATGATATTTTGAAAAGAAATTTGTTTACGCGAGAGATGCATAAAGAAGTGATGGATTATTGTGAAGAAGTTGGTGTCGAATATTTATGTACACCATTTTGTCCTGCTGCTGTGGATGTCTTACAAGAACTTGGCGTGAAGGCATTTAAGACTGGTTCAGGAGAGCTTACCAATCTTCCTATGCAACGAAAGTTGGCGAAAATCTCTGCGGAAACAGGGAAACCAGTTATTGTTTCTACAGGTATGAGCAAATGGGAAGAAATTGTTGAGACTGTTGCTGTCTATGAAGAAGAAGGGGCCAAAGATAATTTGATTCTTACTAATTGTACGTCTGAATATCCACCAGGGGATTACTCACATATTAATCTTGGTCGGATTCGAAAGATGCAGGAAGAATTTGGTGTGTGGGCTGGGCAATCTGATCATACTGTTGATAATTATACGGCCTATGCGTCTATTCCAATGGGGGCTAAAGTTATTGAAAAGCATTTTACGTTATCTCGAGATCAAGATGGGCCTGATCATAAAATTGCTCTTGAACCAGACATGCTTGCAGATTTAGCTGAAGGAGTAAGAAAAATTGATGTAAGTCTGGGTAGTGAAAAAAATATTACTAAAGATGAACAAGTAGTTAGAGATTGGGCATATCACAGTGTAGTCGCTGCCGAAGATATCGCTGCAGGAACAATGCTTACCCTTGATATGCTTATTCCAAAACGTCCTGGTTCTGGTATTCCTGCTAAATTTTTGGATATACGTTATGCCGATAAGTTGATTGGGAAGCGAGTGACTAAAGATTTCCCTAAAGATACTATTTTACAATGGGAATATATAACTGTTTAATATGGACAAAAAGAATAAAAAAAGAATGATTGCGATTATTACTGGGTCGCGAGGAGAATATGGGTATATTCGTCCAATTATTCGTGAAATAGAACAACATGAAGATCTCGATTATGGAGTAATTGCGACAAATATGCATGTACTTGATTCTTTTGGATCGAGTATTACGGAGCTTGAAAGAGATAATATTAAAATTTTTTCTCGTATTAATAATACGTTTGATGGATACAATCATGTATCTATGGCCAAATCTCTTGCGGTATTTCAATTGCAACTTCCTGAAATTCTTGAACAAATGGGTGCCGACATGATTTTGCTCGCCGGGGATAGAGGGGAACAACTTGTTGGTGCTATTGTTGGCGCACATATGTATATTCCTACGGCTCATATCCAAGCAGGAGAATTATCTGGGAATATTGATGGGTCAACTCGGCATGCTATTACAAAATTTGCACATTTGCACTTTGCATCAAACGATGATGCTGCTGAACGTGTACGAAAAATGGGAGAAGAAGAGTATCGTGTCCATATGGTTGGTGCTCCTCAATTAGATGATTTTGTTTTTGGTGATATTACTTCAGCAGAAGATATTTATAAGCAGTTTGATCTTGATGCTGAAAAACCGATTATGCTGTTTGTTTTTCATCCTGTGACTGAAGAGGTAAGTAGTATGGAATCTCATATGGATGAAGTTATGCAGGCTGTTTCTTCATTTGATGGACAAGTGGTAATTATTTCGAGTAACTCTGACGCTGGCGGTAATATTGTGAGAAGAAAGATTCTTGAGTATAGAAAATCAAACATGAAGATGTATAAAAATGTGAAGAGAGAAGATTATGCTGGATTGATGAGCGTTGCAGATGTGATGGTGGGAAATTCTTCAAGTGGTATTCTTGAAGCGCCTTCGTTTCATTTGCCAGTTGTGAATATTGGAAATAGGCAGCTGGGGCGTTTGCAAGGAAAGAATGTGATTAATACGGATTATAAGCAACAAGAGATTATCGATGCTATTAATATGGCATTGTCTCCTGTTTTTGTGAAACAAGTACAACAGTGTATAAATCCATATGGTGATGGAAAATCGGCCAAGCGTATTGTAGACGTTCTTAAAGAAGTAAAATTAGATGAAGGGTTGTTAATTAAAAAATTAACGTATTAAATATGTCTCATGATACACTCGCATTACATAACTACGTAGTGCAAAATAATATCACTATGTTAGAAGCGATGGTTGCTATGACTGATAATCAGCGGGGAACGGTGGTGGTTGTTAATGATCAGTATCATTTAGAAGGTGTGGTTTCTGATGGGGATATTCGACGTGCTCTTGTTTCTGGAAGGACACTTACATCGCCTATTGGTGATGTAGTTAATCTTAATCCAACGGTTGCTAAGGGGGAAGAAGAAGCTACTGAGTTATTTGCGAAGGATTCATCTATCAATATTGTCCCTATTATTGATATGCATAATGTTGTTATTAATGTAGTGGTGAGAAATCCTGATATTAGAAAATAATTTTATTTATGAAAGAGACTTTGTTTATTGTCATTTCACGGGGGTTCTTGGTTCGTAACATTTTGCGGTCTGGTATTTTGGATTTGCTTGTATTACGAGGTTACAAAATTGTTATTTTCATTCCTCGTATTCGTAAAATTAATTTGCCACAATCATTTAGAGATGAGTTTGAATCAGAACAGGTAATTATTGAAGAAGTTGAAAATGTTAAACTGGGAAGGATTTACCGTAAGATTTTTTCTCCAATTGTTGCATTTCTTGTATATACACAAACGACATGGACTTTTTCTCTTATGGGGAATGTGAAAAATAAGAAACGGGCAAATTGGCGTGCGTATCTAGAAAAATGGATGTATAAACCTTTTAGTTATGTTACTTTTTTCAAATATATTGCTCGTTTTGTTGAACAACATGTTTTTAGGAATAATACATACGAAAAATATTTTGATAAGTATAATCCGTCTCTTGTTTTTTCTTCTTCTATTGTTTCTACTGTTGACATTTTATTTATGAAAGAGGCAAGACGACGTGGTATAAAAACTGTTAGTATGCCTAAGGGGTGGGATAATATAGCAAAAATGTTTTATAAATTTGTTCCAGATTTATTAGTGGTTCAAAATGAGTTGATGGAAGAACAAGTGCCTCGTGTGCAATGTTTTTCGAAGTCTTCAGTTGTGTCTGTAGGATTTCCACAATTTGATTATTATGTTGATGCACCACTTTTGAGTCGGGAAGAATATTGTAAACTTATTGGAGTTGATCCAAAGAGGAAACTGATATTTTTTGGTTCGGAAGGAGTATGGGCGCCGTATGATGATGCTATTGTTGATATTTTGGTAAAATGGCTAGATGAAGGAGTATATGACGAGGATACAACAATTATTATTCGTCCACATTATTCTGATGTTTATAATAATAGATTTGTCAGATTTGAGAATACTCCACATGTTGTATTAGATCCATTTTTTACACTTTCTAATTTTTTCTTGGATAATTGGGATCCAGTTCGAAAGGATATGGAGATGTTTGCTAATTTGCTTCATCATTCTGATGTATTGATTACTACTACATCTACTCTTACTTTGGATGCCGCTTGTTTTGATCTACCTATTATTAATATTGCTTTTGGTATTTTGTATAAGCATGGTCAGGATATGAGTGAATTATTTTATAAGAAAGATCATTATCAATGGGTTCTTGATACTGGGGCTGTTGATCTTGTCTTTAATAATAAGGAATTGCTTTCTAGTATAAATAAATACTTTGGTGATCCTTCTATTGATCAAGCTCAAAGGAAAAATCTTGTTAATAAGGTTTGTTATCGAGATGACGGAAAATCTTGTGAAAGGATCGTGAACAGTATTGAAAAACTTCTAGCTAAAAAATAATTTATGAAAAAACAAAATAAAATTTCTTTAATTATAGATCACGCTTATTTAGCGTTTTCTGGATATAGACGGAGTATTGCCTATTTATTTATTTTTGGTATTATCTCTGGTTTATTGGAAGGGATAGGTGTTAATGCTATTATTCCACTTTTTTCTTTGATTACCAATAATGGAAATATGGGCGATGATGTTATTTCACGGAATATTGTTACATTTTTTAGTTTTTTTAGATTACCTTTGACAGTATATTACATGTTAGGTTTGATTATTATTTTATTTTTATTGAAAGCCGTTTTTTTATTTTGGTCTAATTATATAAAAATAAAAATTACTGCTGAATATGAAGAAACTAAACGGTTATTACTGCTTGAAAGAACGTTGCATTCAACATGGGCATACCTTATTAGACAAAAGATCGGTTATTTGGAGAATGTTATTATGCATGATATTCAGCGAAGTGGATTATTGTTACAGCAGATTACTAGTTTTGTAATGGTTATTACTGGTTTGTTTGTTTATCTTTTGGTTGCTATTAACATATCATTTATAATGACTTTTATTACCATGGTAGTTGGGGCAATATTTTTTACTTGTATACGTCCAGTTATTATTAAAACTAGGGATATTTCAAGAAAGACTGTAAATCTTAATAAAAAAATTGCTCATCTTATAAATGAACAGATTGTTGGGTTAAAAACGTTAAAAACAATGGCTGTTGAAAAAAATGTCTATAACATTGCATCTTTGCATTTTGCTGATTTGAAATCATATAAAATTTCTCGGTTTTTGCTTAATAGTGTTGTTACTATTATGATGCAGCCATTTAGTTTATTATTTATTTCTGGTTTGTTTATTTTTACATTGAAAACGTCTTATTTTTCTTTTTCTGCTATGATTGCCTTGGTATATCTTATTCAAAGAATTTTTGTCTATATTCAACAATTGCAGACTACATGGCAGGGGATTAATGAAACGTTTCCACATTTAGAATATGTTAATAATTATTTAATGGAATCAAAAAAAAATCAGGAGAAAAAAATGGGTAATGATACTTTTTCTTTTAAGAAAGATATTGTGTTTAATAATGTATCTTTTAGTTATGCCTATTCTGATAAAAAAATACTTAATTCTTTAAATTTTACGTTACGTTGTGGTGAAATGTTGGGAATTGTAGGGCCTTCCGGAGCAGGGAAAACAACATTTGTTGATGTATTGTTACGTTTGCATGAGCCACAGGAAGGGACAATTTTTATTGATGGCTTGCCATTATCAGGTATTTCTTTACATTCTTGGAGAAAAAATATTGGGTATGTTTCTCAAGATTATTTTTTGATTAATGATTCTTTTTTAAATAATATTAAGTATTATGATGAATCTATTAGTAGAGAAGATGCTATTGAAGCTGCAAAGATGGCTAATATTTATGATTTTATTGAGTCAAGTGCAAACGGTTTTGATACGTTGATAGGAGATAGGGGGCTTATGTTATCTAACGGACAAAGACAGCGCATTGTTATAGCACGGATTCTTGCTCGTAAACCAAAATTGCTTGTTTTTGATGAAGCCACTAGTTCTCTTGATAAAGAGTCTGAAAAAAAAATTCAGCAGGTTATTGAAAATATTCGTGGAAAAATTACTATTATTATTATTGCTCATCGTTTATCAACAATTCATCATTGTAATACGCTTCTTGTTCTTAATGATGGCGGCGTGGTTGAGTCTGGTTCTCCAGACATATTATTATCTGATACATCTTCGTATTTTTATAAAGTTTCTAATTTGGGATTATAATATGAATGTTTTTTTGTGTGATTTTTCTTCGTCAGTGCTGTATGATGTTGCATGTAATTTGCAAAAGCAAGGTTTTTCTATTGTTTATTGGGTAGCTGCAAAAGATATATATAGAGATCTTGTTATCAAGGATACACAAAAATTTCCTCAAACTATTTTTCATAATCAGTTAGAGGCGATAAGGGCTATTCCTGCAAATGGAGTAGATACTTTGGAATTTTTTCCACCGAGCAGCAAATTACTTTCTCAATTATTAGAATGTGAATCCATTGTATTAACTATGATGACGAGACTCGATTTTTCGTATATGTCTGTTCTTGAAAAGAAACATATTTATTATAAATATGTGACATATTGGAATGGTATTTTGACATTGATGAAACCAGATGTAATTATTTTTAGTGATGTTCCTCATGTCGCTTATAATTTTGTTTTGTATTCATTGGCCAAACTATACAATATTCCAACTATTATGTTAGAAGTGGCTAATGTTCAAGATAGATTGATTGTTGTACAAGATTATAAAAAGGCATCGGAGTCTCTTTTAGATTACTATCATCTTATTGAAAATGAAGTACATACGCTTGATGAGATTCCTGTTGCAGAAAAAGATTATTTTTTAAAATTGTCAGATGTATACTATGATGCCACTCCATTTTACAAAAAAGATAGGGATTTAAAAATGAAAAAAAAATTACGATTATTTCCAAAAATCAATAAAATTATAAAAAATATTTTTAAAATGGTATTTTTTAAAACTACCTATTATTATATTAAGTATCAATTTTTTTATAGTGGTGAATCAATGTCTTTTAAATCAGGTAAAAATTATAAAAATTATTTTTATTTAAAAAAATTTAAAAGATTAAAAGATGCGTATAAGAAAGAATATTTAGCATTGGAATCTTATCCTAATATGAATAAAAAGTTTATTTATATTCCATTGCATTATCAACCTGAATGCACCACTAGTCCGTTGGCAATGTATTATGTAGATATGATATTTATGGTCAAGACAGTGGCCGCAGCACTTCCTGAAGATTGGATTATATATGTAAAAGAGTATTCAATACAGTGGGATTCTCATGATCATAGATCACATCTTTTTCGTTATAATGGATATTATAAAGAATTAGCTGCTATAAAAAATGTTAAGCTTATATCACCTAATATATCAACATATGATTTAATTAAAAATTGTCAAGCAGTTGCCACCGCTTCTGGCACAGCTGGTTTAGAAGCTATTGTTCGACAAAGACCTGTTTTACTTTTTGGCTATCCATGGTATATGTATTGTGAAGGAATCTTTAGAGTGGATAGCCCAGATTCTTGCACAAAGGCAATTGAAACTATTATCAATGGCTATACTGTTAATCAACAGAAGGTATTGAATTATTATATTGCTCTTCAATCAGTTGTTATTAAGGCAAATAAGACTAATTTTTTTGATAGTTTTTCATCTTTGTCTCATTTTGATTCAGTGATGAATATTACTGAGGGATTTTTAAAGGAGCTAAAAAAGGTAAAAAATACATAGATATATGTCAAATATTGCAATTTTTTATACAGCGAGAGTTGGGTCAACTCGGTTACCAAACAAAATGATTCTTGATTTACAAGGAAAAACTGTCTTTGAACATGGTTTGTTGAGAATTTTGGTCAACAATAAAAATATTCCTGTTATTTTGTGTACCACTTTTTTGTCAGAGGATGATGTGTTGGTTAAGATGGCAAATACTATGAAAGGTGTTCAATCATATAGGGGTGCTGTTACAGATGTGTTAGAACGTTATTTGGGTGCAGCAAGACAGTTTGGTATTGATTTTTTTGTTGTAGTTGATGGTGATGATTTATTTATAGAACCGTTGTATATTCAAAAGATTTTTGATTGTTTTTTTGAAACGAATGCTGATTATATTTCTATTGAAGGACTTCCTTATGGTACTTATGGTTCGGGAGTAAAGGTTGATGCCTTAGAACATGTTTGTCGTATTAAGGATGATGTCAATACCGAAGGATGGGGACGCTATTTTTTTAAAACAAACTTGTTTCATTTGCAACAAATTCATGCTCTTGAAGAACATCGTTTCCCTGAGTATAGATTGACGCTTGATTATCCAGAAGATCTTGAGTTGGTTCGTGTTCTTTATACACATTTGTATAAAGAAGAAAATTGTTTTTTTTTAGATCAGTTGTTTACTTTTTTGAAAAAGTACCCAAAAATTTCTAAACTAAATTGGAATAGGAAAAAAGAATATGAACAAAGATTTAATAAAAAATATTCAAATGTTCAGTTTAAAAAATAATATAATTAGTATAATATGAATTTTGAAAAATCCGACGAGTTGCGCAAAAAATCACATGCATGTATCCCCGGGGGTGCTCATACGTATAGTAAAGGAGATGATCAATTTCCTAAGCTTTCTCCTGGATTTATTTGCAAAGGAGAAGGTGCCTATGTATGGGATGTTGATGGTAATAAATTTATTGATTGGGGAATGGGATTACGTTCTACAACATTGGGACATGGTTATAAACGTGTTGTTGATGCTGTCCTAGAACAAATATCATTTGGGGCAAATTTTACGAGACCTTCTCATCTGGAGGTGGAATTTGCGGAACTTTTGGTGAATATTATTCCTTGTGCAGATATGGTGAAATTTGCCAAAAACGGCTCTACTGTAACAACGGCAGCTGTAAAATTGTCTCGAGCATATACGGGAAGAGATTTGGTGGCAATCTGTGCTGATCATGCGTTTTATAGTTATGATGATTGGTTTATAGGTTCTACTGTTATGGATGCGGGGGTTCCACAAGCTATTAAGGATTTGACGGTGAAATTTAATTATAATGACATTGAAAGTGTTGAAAATCTTTTTAAGAAGTATCCAAATGAAATTTCTTGTGTTATTTTGGAACCTGCAACAGAGATTGAACCAAAAAATAATTTTTTAAATAAATTACGTTCATTGTGTGATGCGTATGGTGTGGTTTTGATTTTTGATGAAATGATTACAGGGTTCAGGTGGCATATTAAAGGAGCTCAGTATGTTTATAATGTTTTTCCAGATTTGGCTACGTATGGAAAAGGAATTGCAAATGGATTTTCTGTTGGGGTCCTCGCAGGTAAAAAAGATATTATGAATTTAGGAGGGATTAATGGAACAGATCATGAAAGAGTATTTTTGATTTCAACTACTCATGGGGCAGAAAATCATTCTTTGGCTGCTGCAATTGCTTCTTTACGTGAATTGCAAGAAAAAAATGTTCCGAAATATCTTGCAAAGATTGGCGCTTCATTAAGAAAAGAATTAAATGATATACATAAAAAATATGATCTCGATTCTTTGTTGCATGTTTATGGAGTCGATTGTCGTTTGGCATTATCAGTTAATGCTACTGATATGTATGATATGTTTCAAGTAAAAACATATTTTTTACAGGAGCTTATTGGAAGAGGAATTCTTTTTTCAGGATATTTTTCACCAAGTTTTTCTCATACAATAGAACATGTCAAAAAAACAGTAGAAGCTTGGGATTATGCCTGCTTGCAGTTGAAATATTCATTAGATAAAAAAAATTTAGAAGATAAATTAGTTGGTCCTTGTGTGAAGCCTGTATTTAGAAAGTATAACTAGTTTGTTGTATTAAATTTTTGTAAATGAAATTATTCGAAGCATTATGAACAACACGATCAACGTATGTATCTCACAGTGTGATATCTATTGGAAAGATAAGGAAAAAAATAAAGAACAATGTAAAGACGTATTGGAAGTAGCGTGTGAACAACATGCCGACATTGTTATTTTTCCAGAGATGACGTTGACGGGATTTTGTATGGATGTTTTGGACATTGCTGAACTTTTTTGTGGGGGTACTAAAGAATTTTTTTGTTCTTTGGCAAAGGAAAAGAATACGGCAATTATTTTTGGAATGGTAGAAAAAAAGAAAAATAGATCTTTTGTAAATGTTTTGTATATGATTGGAAGTGATGGTACGTGTTTGGGCAGATATGAAAAAATACATCCATTTAGTTACGCACATGAAGATGATTATTATACAGGTGGAACAAACATTCCTTTGATTTGGTATAAAGGATTTTGTTTTTCTTTTATGATTTGCTATGATTTAAGATTCGCTGGTTTGGCCACTGTTTTGTCTAAATTACAACCAGATATAACCGTTGTTATCGCAAATTGGCCTACAATACGTATTGCTCATTTTCAGCATTTATTGAAGGCCAGATCGCTTGATATTCAGTCATACGTCATTGGTGTGAATCGGTTGGGGGAGGGGAATGGTATTTTTTATTCTGGTGGTTCTCAGGTTTTTTCTCCTTTTGGAGAAGAACTTTTGTCTTCTAATTTTCAACCTATATCCTTTGTTCAAATTGATAAACGATTGTTATTGGATTATCGTAAAAATTTTCCTTTTTTGGAGGATGCATGTTTTTCTTTTTATAAACAAAATTTGTAGTATGCAAAATAAGAAAGAAATTTTGTACCATAAAATGCAGTTTGATTCTCCTTATCGGAGTACCATTGCTTTTTGGGATTGGATATTATCTATGCCTTGCATGAAAGGTTCAGATACTATTTTAGATATTGGAACTGGAATGGGGTCAAATGTGTTTTATTTTCAACGTGTTTCTCCTGAAAAAAAATTTATTGGAATAGATCAAAATGTAAAATTAATTGAAGTTGCTAAGAAACACCTGCTTGATAATTTTGTTACAAATATTAGTTTTGATGTTGGGGATTTGTATAATTTATCTAAAGAAAAATATGTTGGAATAGATGGAATTGTAAGTTTACAATTGTTATCTTGGCTTGAAAATTATGAACAGCCTTTACAGTCTATGTTTGATTTATCTCCTAGATGGATAGCTGCAAGCTCGCTTTTTTATGAAGGGTGTTTGGAATCCTATACTACTGTCCGTGATTATTATCGTCCTGATATTTTTGGAAATAATTTTTCCTTATATCATTATAATATTTATTCTTTGGATAAAGTGAAAAAATTATTTTTTGATCATGGATATCCTAATTTTTATTTTGTTCCATTTCATATTGATATTGATTTAGAGAGAAATACAAAAGATTTAGGAACGTACACTATTACCACCAAACACAATGAACGATTACAGTTTACTGGACCGCTTTATTTACCATGGTATTTTATTTTTGCAAGTAAATAATTGATATTAATTATATGACTATTTTACAAGTAGGCCTAGGCTCAATGGGAAAAAGAAGAATCAGAAATTTTTTGTTTCATGGCGTTAATGAAGATTCACTGTTTGGTTTTGATTTGAATGAAGAAAGAAGAAAGGAAGTTGAGGAACAATATGGCATAAAAACATTTGCTTCGTTTTCTGATGCTGTTGATATTGTTCATCCTGATATATTTTCTATTTCTACCCCTCCAAATCATCATTCAACATATTATTTGTATGCAGCAAAAAATAAAAAACATTTTTTTGTTGAAGCAACTACTCATGATGATGGGTATGAAAGATTATTGGGTCTTCTAGATGGATCGTTTGTGGCAGCCCCATCGTGCACTTTTCGTTATTTTCCGGCTGTTAAAAAAATAAAGGAAATTTTGGCTCAAGGTACTTTGGGTTCTCCTTTGACTTTTTCGTATCATTTGGGTCAATATCTCCCTGATTGGCATCCTTGGGAAGATTATCGTAAAGTATATTTTTCTCAGAAAGAAACAGGTGCCTGTAGGGAAATGTTACCATTTGAGTTGATATGGTTAACTGGTTTGTTTGATACAAAAGTTTCTTCCATTTTGGGGATAAAGGGTAAAGTTTCACATTTGGAAATGTCTGCTGATGATGTGTATGCTGCTTCGGTGAAATTTTCCAATAATATTATTGGTACTATTCTTATTGACGTGGTAGCAAGATATCCTTTTCGTACTTTACGTATTATGTGTGAAGAAGGTGTTATTGAGTGGGATTGGATGAGTTATAAAATTAAAGTTTATAATAGTTCTTCTGGTCAATGGGACATTATATCTTTGCAAAAGGGTGAAAGTGAAGTTGGATATGAAACAACAGAAGATATGTATCGAGAGGAAATACAGCATTTTTTAGCGGCCGTGTCAGGTGAATTTTCTTACCCGTACACATTTTTTGAAGATTGGGATATTTTGAAGGCTTTATATACCTTTGAAAAGATACCTGATTTTGTTTATTAGTATTTATTGTTGTATGTCTTTTTCTTCTATTTCTGTTGGATCTAAAAAAATATCTCCTGATGGGCCTGTATTTATTATTGCTGAAGCGGGAGTAAACCATAATGGTGATATTGTTATTGCTAAAAAGCTTATTGATGCTGCAATTGCTGCTCATGTTGATGCTGTTAAATTTCAAACATTTACTGCTCATACTCTTGTTACAATGTCCGCAGATCAGGCTGAATATCAGACGAAAAATATTGGAAAAAAAGAAAGTCAATACGCTATGTTGGAGAGGTTGACACTTCAGCGTGAAGATCATTTATTGTTAAAGAAGTATGCAGAAGAACGAGGTATTCTTTTTTTGTCTACACCATTTTCCAATACTGATGTTGATTTTTTGGATGAAGTAGTTAATGTCCCTTTGTTTAAGTGTGGATCAAGTGATGCTAATAATATTCCAGGTTTATTACATATTGCCAGTAAGGGAAAACCTATGATACTTTCAACGGGGATGTCCTCCCTTGAGGAAGTAAAAAACATGGTTTTTAGTTTAAAAGCGGTTGGAAAACAAGATATTGTTGTATTGCATTGTTCTTCTTTGTATCCTACTCCCATGGAACATGTACATTTACGGGCAATTAATACTATCCAAAAGGCATGTGGAGTACTTGTTGGATATTCTGATCACACTCTTGGTATAGAGGTTTCAATTGCTGCTGTTGCTATGGGAGCTGTTTGTATTGAAAAACATTTTACTTTAGATAAAACAATGGATGGTCCAGATCATGCAATGTCTTTGGAGCCTTCTGAATTAATTGCTATGGTTAAGTCAATTCGTAATATAGAGAAAGCACTTGGCTCTTCAAAAAAAGTGGCGAGTGAGGAAGAATTAAAAGTTGCTAATGTTGCTAGAAAGAGTATCGTGGTAAATAAAGATATTCCAGCTGGTACAGTATTGAAAGCAGAGTATCTTACGATTAAAAGACCAGGAACAGGAATTTGTCCTAATTTGATAGATACTGTAATAGGAAAGATAACGAACGTTGATATTAAGGCTGATACGTTATTGCGTTTGGATGATATTATATAAATATATGGTAAAAAAAATATGTCTTGTTACTGGAACGAGGGCGGAATATGGATTAAGTTATTCTATACTTCGTGCCATAGAAGCACATCCTCGATTGTCGCTTCAACTTATTGTTACGGGGATGCATTTATTGCCAGAGTATGGACATACTATTGATTTTATAAAAAAAGATGGTTTTTCTATTGCTGCTGAGATACCTCTCTATGGTGAGCATGATTTTTCAGGTGCTGGTATGGCTAATGCTATTGCTGTTTGTATTGAAAAATTAACTATCCAGTTTAAAAAAAATAGGCCGGATATTATTATTGCGATGACCGATCTTGGTTTTACCTTGGCGTCGGCGATTGTTGGTGCACATATGAATATTCCTGTTGCTCATGTACATGGTGGAGATGTTTCTGGTTCTGTCGATGACGCAGTAAGACATGCGACTACCCAATTATCTTCTATTCATTTTCCTGCTTCTCAAAAGAGTGCGGAAAAGATAACTACTCTGTTAGGCGGAGATGTTCGCCATTTGTATACTGTTGGTGCTCCTGGTCTTGATATTCTTTATCAACAAACGTTACTTGATGAAAAGAAAATAAGAGAAAAATATCATGTATCACATGGTCCATATGTTTTATTTATTCAACATCCTGTAACTACTGAGGTAGAAGAAGCCTCAGAGCAATATATCATTACACTTTCGGCCCTTAAAAAAGTTGATGTACCTGTTATACTTATTTATCCAAATGCTGATGCAGGAAGTAGTGATATTATTGATATTATAGAAGATCAGTATGATGATCAAAATATTTCTATCTATAAAAGTATTCCTCGAAAAGAATTTTTGAGTTTATTGAAATATGCAGGAACATTGGTGGGTAATTCCAGTTGTGGTATTGTTGAAGCCCCTAGTTTGTTTACTCCTGTAGTAAATATAGGGAACAGACAAAAAAATAGAGAATGCGTTGATACTGTTCTTCATGTTGGTCATGATGTTGATGATATCACCCAGGCAATACGTATGGCTTTGTATGATAAAGATTTCCAATATCGTGTGAAACATGCAATCAACCCTTATGGTGATGGGACTGCGGGTAAAAAAATAGCAGAGATTTTGGATAATTTAAATTTATAAATATCATATGGAAAAAAGATTTGTTCAGTGGATTCCTCCTGTCATTGAAGAAGGGAAAATGACACAATGGCATTGGATTGTGCGTCATGTTAAAAATTTTGTATTAGGTCTCTATACTGATATTGGTGCTTTTTGTTATATTAATGCAAAATATGGTGTTGATATTGGAGATAATGTTCAAATAGGTGCTCATTGTGCTATATATTCTGTTTCTACTATTGATAATAAACAGGGAAAAGTTACTTTAGGAAAAAATGTTTGTATTGGTGCACATACGATTATTATGCCAGGAGTGACAATAGGTGAACATAGTGTTATTGGTGCACATAGTTTTGTAAATAAAGATATTCCTTCTTATGTGGTTGCTGTAGGATGTCCTGCAAAAATCATTCGTAGTATACGTTAAATTTTTGTTTATTTAGTGCAGTTTGCCAAATATATTAATTTTTTATAAAAAATATGAATAAATATCCATTAGCAAAACCATATCTAGATAAAGTTGATGAGGACGGTGTACTTGAAGTACTTCGTTCTGGATGTTTAAGCTTGGGGCCAAAGTATCAAGAGTTTGAACGTCAGTTTGCAGAAAAAGTTGGGACGAAATATGCCTGTGCTGTTAGTAGTGGTACTTGTGGTCTTCACTTAACTTTAATTGCTGCAGGGGTTAAACCTGGTGATGAGGTTATTACTTCTCCATTTTCTTTTATTGCTTCGTCTAATTGTATTGTTTATGTTGGTGCTACGCCTATATTTGTTGATGTTGATGAAATGACTTATAACTTGGATCCAGCATTGATTGAAAAAGTTATTACTGACAAGACAACGGCGATTGTTATCCCACATATTTTTGGGCAATCTGCTGATATGGATCCAATTATGGAGTTGGCTAAGAAATACAATCTCCATGTGATAGAAGATGCTTGTGAATCTCTTTGCGCTGAGTATAAGGGAACAAAAGTTGGTGGAATTGGGGAGTCTGGAGTTTTTGCTTTTTATGCTAATAAGCAGATGACTACTGGAGAGGGTGGTATGATTGTGACAAATGATGAGAGGATTTATAAATTGTGTGCAAGTCTACGTAACCAAGGAAGATCTGATAACCTGCAGTGGTTGGATCACGTACATCTTGGATATAATTATAGAATGGATGAAATGAGTGCTTCTCTTGGAATTACTCAACTTGCTAAACTTGATTATTTTATTTCTGAACGGCAAAAAATTGCACTTTGGTATGAAGAAGCTTTGGCTTCATACTCTGATATGGTTACTTCCCCTCAAACTGCTGATTATACAACTAATACATGGTTTGTATATGTAGTAAGATTGCAAAAATATGTTGATAAAAGGGACCATTTGATACTTGATCTTGCCAAACAAGGAGTTAGTACAAAACCTTATTTGCCGTCAATTCATCTTTCTGATTATTATCAAAAAAATTTTTCAATTAATACAGAGGGAATGTTTCCTGTATCGGAATCTGTAAGTGCTTCTTCCCTTGCTTTACCGTTCTATATAGGGTTGACAAAAGAGGATATTAAAGCTATTATTGAATATCTTATTTCTACTTTAAGAGCATATGAAACATAAATTTGAGAATAAAATAGTTTTGGTCACCGGTGGCACTGGTTGGATTGGATCTGAACTTGTCAAAAAAATTTTGGCATTTAATCCAAAACAAGTTCGAGTATATTCTCGTGATGAACATAAGCAATTTTATTTACAAAAAAAGTTAGGTAATCCAGAAAATTTACGTCTTTTTCTTGGTGATATTCGGGATAAAGATCGATTGCGAAGAGCTTTTGATGGAGTAGATATTGTATTTCATGCTGCGGCTCTCAAGCACGTGGCTATTTGTGAATATAATCCGTTTGAAGTAGTAAAAACAAATATCATGGGAACTCAAAATGTTATTGACGTCGCAATTGAACATAATGTTGAAAAATTAGTAGCAATATCATCTGACAAATCAGTCAATCCAACGAGTATTATGGGAGTTTCTAAGTTGATGATGGAAAAGTTAGTTGTGAATGCAAATTATTATTCGGGAAATGCTCAAACTAAATTTTCTTGTGTACGGTTTGGTAATGTTATGTGGTCTCGTGGTTCTGTTTTGCCTATTTGGAAGGAACAAGTTGAAGAGAATAATAATATTACTATTACCAATTCAGAGATGACAAGATTTTTTATGCATACTAATGAAGCTATTGATCTTGTATTGACTTCTGCGGTATTGGCAAAAGGTGGTGAGATTTTTGTTCTTAAAATGAAATCTATTGAACTTGGTGAATTAGCCAGGGCGTTTATTGATAAATTTTTTCCTGATAGTGGAGTTACTATTACTAAGATAGGTTTATTTCCGGGAGAAAAAATGCATGAGGATTTATTTACGGAAAGTGAGTTGTCTCAAACGTTAATTGAGAATAAAAAATTATATGTATTACTTCCAGAGATTTTGATTGATAATGTTCAATCAGTCAATACAGAGTATGAAGGATTTAATAATGTTATCTGCGATTTTTCATATAGTTCTCAAAATTTTTTGGATACACAAAGTATCAAGGCTGTATTATAAGTTAATTGATATATGAAAAAGGTCGCTGTATTGAGTGGTAAACGAGGCGGGTTTGGGGCCATGATTGGGTTAATGGAGATGATCCAGAATGATCCTTTGATGGAATTGCAATTAATTGTGACAGATATGCATCTGTCAAATATATTTGGCTATACTGCAAAAGAAGTTGAACGATTTTTTCCTATTTCATATAAGGTTGTATTTGGTCAGAAAGATGATTCGGCTGTTGAGCGTGGACGGGCGTTGGGTCTATTTGTTTCTCGTATGGTGGATGTGCTTAGTGAAGCACGTCCAGATATATTGATTACTTTGGGTGATAGGGGAGAGGTTCTTTCAGCTACTATTGCGGCTATGGAATTAAATATTCCAGTTGCACATATTCTTGGTGGTGATGTCGCTGGAAATAGGGATGGAAATAGAATTCATGCTATTACTAAACTTTCTCATCTACATTTTCCTTCATCTGCGGATAGTGCTGATCGTATTTTGAAACTCGGTGAAGAATCTCATCGGGTACATACTGTTGGTGCTACATATATTGATTTTGTTATGCAAGGAAGATTTACTAATAATCGGGATGTTCGTCGTATGTATGCTATTGGTGAAGAAGAGCCTTATGCCATTTGTATTCAACATCCTATGACCTTGAAAGAATGTGCGTCATATGATGAAGCTTTATCTGTATATGGTGCTCTTAGGGATTATGGGATACGGACGCTCGTGATTTACCCCTGTAGTGACCAAGGTTATCAAGGAACTTTACGTGCACTTGATGAGTTTCGTACTGTTCCGTATTTTTCTGTACATAAAAATATAGATGCTTTAGATTTTTGGGGGTTGATGGATGGCGCGTCATTTTTTATTGGTAATTCAAGTTCAGGTCTTATTGAAACTCCTTATTTTGGTTTGCCGAGTGTTACTGTTGGAAAACGTCAAGAAGGAAGGGTCCGGGATGTGAACGTTATTTCTTGTAATCCTGTTAAAGAAGATATTCTTGAGGCTATTGATAAAGCAACAAGCTATGAATTTCGTAATAAAATTGTTAATAATTATATATTTGGTGATGGTACAGCAGGGAAAAAAATTTATGAAATTATTCGGAATATTGATGTTGATGATGACCTATTGATGAAAAAAATTACGTATTAATTGTTTTAAATTAGATAAAATAGGCTTATTTTTCCTCTTGACTTGTCCATAGCCATTTGTTATTCTTATTTAGAAAACTATTCTTAGAATATGCGTATTTTAGTTACTGGTGGTGCTGGTTTTATTGGCTCACATGTTGTTGAACAATTTATTGTTAGCGGTCATTATCCTATCGTATTGGATGATTTTAGCACTGGGAAAGATTATAATATTCCCAAAGGAGTTCCAATATATAGACGGAATATTGCGGATGATTTATCGGATATTTTTTTTCATGAAAGGATTGATGTTGTTTGTCATCTCGCTGCTGCTACAAATGTAAGAAAATCTGTGAATGATCCACTTAATGATATCTATAATAATGTTCATGGAATGGTGAATTTGTTGGAATATGCACGAAAATATAATATTTCGCGTTTTGTCTTTTCTTCTACAGGAGGAGCATTATATGGGAATACTGATCAGCTTCCAACGACACTTGATCATTCGACAAAACCAATTTCTCCATATGGTATTGATAAGTTGGCGGGTGAACAGTATTTATATTATTATAATACTGTTTATGGCATGCCGGTTACCATCTTGAGATATAGCAATGTTTATGGTCCGAGGCAAGATAGGAAGGGAGAAGGTGGTGTAGTTGCTGTATTTATTAAAAATTTACTTGAAGGTGTTACCCCTGTGATCAATGGTAGTGGAGAGCAAACTCGGGATTTTATTTATGTGGAAGATATTGCAAGAGTGAATGTTCTTGCTGGTGAACAAAATGGAAATACATTGAATACTTACAATGTTAGTACTGGAAAGGAGTGTAGTGTAAATAAATTATTTCAGGTTATTGCTCAAAAACTTGATGTTTCAGTACACGTACATAATGGCGAGGCATTGCTTGGTGAAATTTTGAGAAGTTGCCTTGATAACAGCGTTACACAAAAAGAATTAAATTGGAAACCGGAAGTGACACTTGAAGATGGTATTAATAAAACACTTATTTATTTTAAAGAAGAATATTCTAAATTAACAAATATTGTATGAAGATTTTGATTTTGGGAGGAGATGGGTACCTTGGTTGGCCTACTGCAATGTACTTTTCTCGAAAAGGGTATGAGGTTGCTGTGTTAGATAACTTCAATAAAAGAAAGTGGGAAATGGAAATGGGAATTAAACCATTACCTGAAGTTGCTACGCTTCATGAGCGTATTCGTGTGTGGAAAGACGTGACAGGGAAAGATATAAAAATGTATGTTGGCGATTTGGTGAATACTCGTTTTGTTCATAAAGTTTTTGAGGATTTTAGACCGGATGCCATTGTCCATTATGGAGAACAACCTTCCGCGCCATTTTCCATGAGTGGAAATGAACAGGCTATTATTACTCAAACAAATAATGTTATTGGAAATTTAAATGTTTTATTTGCTATAAAAAAACATTGTCCACATGCACATTTGGTTAAACTTGGTACCATGGGAGAATATGGAACACCAAATATTGATATTGAAGAAGGATATCTTGATGTAGAACATAAAGGAAGAAAAGATCGTGTGTTATTTCCAAAAAGACCAGGTTCTTTTTATCATCTTTCAAAAGTACATGATAGTAATAATATTTATTTTGCTGTTAATACCTGGAATCTTAGGGCAACTGATTTAAACCAAGGTGTTGTTTATGGTATTGAAACGGAAGAAACACTATTTCATGAAAAATTATGTACCAGTTTTCATTATGATGAAATTTTTGGTACGGCATTAAATCGTTTTTGTGTGCAAGCTATTGCAGGTCTTCCTATTACTCCTTATGGAAAAGGGGAACAAAAACGTGCATTTTTGAATATTCTTGATACATTGCAGTGTGTTGAACTTGCTGTCCTTAACCCTTCTGAGCCTGGTGAATTTAAAATTTATAATCAGTTTACTGAAACATTTTCAATTAATCAGCTTGCAATGCTTGTTCAAGAATCAGGGAAGAAATTTGGTCTTGATGTGAAAATAATGAATATTGAAAATCCTCGAAAGGAGATGGAAACACATTATTTTAATCCTGTTCATACGAAATTCATTGATCTTGGCTTGAAACCACAAAAATTGTCTGACGTTTTGGTGGACAGTATGTTGAAAAAGATTATTGAATATAAGGATAATATTGATAAAGATACTATTATGCCAAAAGTGAAGTGGGAACAATCAGTATAGGTATTTTTTAATTCTTAAATAAATTATTATTTTATGAATAATAAAGTACGTATTGGTAACGGTTTCATCGGTGAAGAATATCCTGTCTACATCGTTGCAGAAGGAGGTTTAACAAATTGGGGTGACATTGCACTTGCAAAGAGGCAGGTAGATGCTGCTATGGCTGCTGGTGCTGATGCTATTAAGTTTCAAGCACAAACGACGGAAGCACTTGTTTCAAAAAAGGTAGATCCTTATTGGTATAGTCGATTAAAGTATAAAGAACTTTCATATAATGATTTACGAATGTTGAAGGAATATTGTGAAATTCGTAATATCGATTTTTTTGTTACTTCTCATACGGAAGTTGATTTAGAATTTATTGATAAAGATTTAGATATTCCATTTTTTAAGATTGGTTCTGGAGAAAGTATTAATAATGATTTTTTGCGTAATGTTGCTTCTCGGGGTAAGCCTGTTATTGTTTCTTTTGGTCTCCATAAATCGGTTGAAGAAATTCATAATTCTCTTTCTATTATGGAATCTGAGGGACTCATTGATATTGTCGCGTTGCATTGCAATACTATTTATCCTACTCCTGTTGATATAAATAGTTTGGGAACTATTACTCAGTTAAAGAATCAATTAGATTGTCCTATTGGATATTCCGATCATACTATTGGTTTACATATTCCTATTGCGGCTGTTGCGCTTGGTGCAAAACTTATTGAAAAACATCTTTCTTTTGATAAAACAGATAAAAGATCATTTGATTGTCCTGTTTCATGTGATCCTGAAGATTTAAAGCAAATGGTTAAACAAATTCGTGATGTTGAAGCATCTATTCTTCCTGCAAGTTCCAATCGTGTTGATCATATAATTGCTGCAAGGGGATGGGCAAGTCAAAGTATTGTGGCTGCTAAGGATATCCCCGTTGGTAAAGTTCTTGAAAGGAGTGATATCGTATTTAAGCGACCTGGTAAGGGCCTTGCTACGGGGTATGTTCATAAAGTATTAGGAAAAAAGGTTAAAAAATTTATTGAAGAGGATACTTTGGTTCTTATTGAAGATTTATATTAGTAAGAATTTTTTAAAAATTAGTATCTAAAAAAGTTTTTTTATGGGGGAAAAATATCAATTATCATCGCTTAAGCAGCTTGAAGCAGAAAGTATTTATATTTTTCGTGAGGTCGCTGCGACATTTCGTCGTCCTGTCCTTCTTTATTCTATTGGTAAGGATTCTTCAGTTTTGTTACGTTTAGCACAAAAGGCTTTTTTCCCAGGAAAGATTCCTTTTCCTCTTTTGCACGTTGACACAGGGTTTAAATTTAGAGAGATGATTGAATTTCGTGATTATTATATAGATAAAATTGGTGTGCAACTGATTGTTGAAAAAAATGATTCTTTGGAGGCTTTGTCTTTTGGTCCGAATGATGCACATACTGATAATTATATTTATCATAAAAAAACGAAGCCTTTACTTGACGCTCTTGAAAGGTATCGTTTTGATGCCGCAATTGGTGGCGCTAGACGTGAAGAAGAAAAATCTCGTGCAAAAGAACGTATTTTTTCTGTTCGTAATGAACACAGTGGTTGGAATCCAAAATTACAAAGACCTGAGTTATGGAATTTATACAATACTCAATTACAGAATGGACAGAGTATGCGCGTTTTTCCATTGTCTAATTGGACTGAAGCCGATATCTGGGCGTATATTCTTCAAGAAAAGATTGAAGTTGTCTCACTCTATTTTGCCGAGAAAAGAAAATTGGTGAAGCGCAATAATAGTTTTTATGCGTTGGACAATTATGTGATTGCTCGAGAAGGGGAAGAAGTTATAGAAGCAGAAGCTCGTTATCGAACTTTAGGGTGTTCACCTTCTACTGGTGCCGTATTGTCATGTGCAAAAACAGTTGAGGAAATCCTTTGTGAAGTTTTGGAAGCAAAACAGTCCGAAAGAAGTAATAGGGCAATTGATAAAACATCTGACACTTCAATGGAACATAAAAAAAAACAAGGCTATTTTTAGTGTATGGAGAATAAACGTAAATACAATCGAAACATGGAATTACTTACTCTTGTTATTGCTGGAAGTGTAGATGATGGAAAATCAACTTTAATAGGAAGGCTTCTTTATGATACGGGTAATGTGTATGAAGATCAAATACAAGCTGTTGAAAATACTGAACACATTGAGGATGAACTTGATTATTCACTTTTTACAGATGGTCTTGAAGCTGAGCGAGAACAAAAAATTACTATTGATGTAGCATATAGATATTTTTCTTCTAATCAAAGAACGTTTATTATTGCCGATGTTCCTGGTCATGAAGAATATACAAGAAATATGGTTACAGGTGCTTCTCATTCTCAAGTTGCATTGATTGTGATTGACGCAAGAAAAGGAATGACTGTGCAAACAAGACGTCATTTTTTTGTCCTTTCTTTATTGAATATTCCCCATGTCGCAGTTGTTGTGAATAAAATGGATATGGTGTCATATGATCAAGGTGTTTTTGAAAACATAAGGGATGATGTTCAATTGTTTACGAGAAATATTGGTATAAAAAATATTCAGTTTATTCCGGTTTCTGCTTTAAAAGGTGATATGGTTGCTACTCGTGGCAATAATTTGTTATGGTATTTTGGTCAGACAGTACTTGAATATATTCATGATGTTCCTGTTATCTCTTCCCGTAATATGGTGGATGCTCGTTTTCCTGTGCAATATGTTGTTCGTCCTGATCAAGATTTTCGAGGGTATGCAGGGACTGTCGCTGGAGGAGTATTTCTTGTTGGAGATAATATAAAAGTTTTACCATCAGGTGTTGAATCTTTTATTGAACATATTTCTGTAGCAGAAGAAGATGTGAGTTATGCGTTTAATGGACAGGCTGCTGTTATGAGTTTTGTTGACCAAATTGATGTCAGTCGAGGGGATATTGTGGTGCGTGTTGGTAATGAACCTATTGTTTCTAACAATATTGATGCTGTGGTGTTTTGGTTTAATAAACAACCTGCGGTAAAGAAAAATAGATATATTATCAAACAAACGACAAAGGAGACTTTTTGTTTTATTAATACTGTTTTTTCTGTTATTGATGTTTTGAATGGGGAATATCAAGAAGCCTCTCAAGTGGAACTTAATCAGATAGGTAAGGTGCGTTTTACTACTCATGAACCATTTGTTTTTGATTCATACAAGAAGAATAAAAAATTGGGAAGTTTTATATTAATTGATGAAGTTACAGGAGATACTGTTGCTGCTGGGGTTATTACTCCATCAGAGAAAAAAATGTTGCCTGACATTCAAGAAGAACCTCTTTTATTGGATGTTCCTAAAAAAAACATAACTCTTGAAGAAAAGGTAGAACTTTCAAAAATAATTATTGAACATGCATTTTTGGTTCATCCAAATTTGTTTGTTGCTTGTTCATTTGGTAAGGATTCTCGAGTTATTGCTGATTTAGTTATGCAAATTAAGTCTGATGCTTTGTTTGTTAGTATTGATACTGGATATGAATTTCCAGAGACACTTCGTTTTGCAAAAGAATTAGAGCAAGAAATTCATATGAATCTTTTGTGGGTTCGTCCTACTGAAGATGATATTTCTGAAATAAAAAGTACGTTTGCAAATTCGTTTATTCATGAAGGACAGTATATGTGTTGTGCCATGAAAAAACCTGCCATTGTTCCCATTTTAGATAAGTATGATGCATGGATTACCGGATTACGTCGTGATGAAAGTGTTCAACGACAATATACTCCTATTATTGAAAAATCAGAAAATATTGTAAAGTATAATCCAATTGCATTTTGGACAAAAGATGATGTATGGGAATATTTACGAACGTATAAGTTATCATATCATCCATTATATAATGAAGGATATACTTCTTTAGGTTGTGAACCTTGTACAAAAAAAAGTGATGTTGCTAACGAAGAAAGAAAGGGACGATTTCATGATACGGGTAATAATGAGTGTGGTTTGCATATATAGTTTATTTATGAAAAAAATATTAGGCCTTATTACTGCCCGTGGTGGATCAAAGCGTTTACCTAGGAAGAATATTAAAGAATTTTTGGGTAAGCCATTGCTTGTTTGGAGTATTGATGTTGGAAAACAAAGTAATGTTTTCGATCATTTTATTTTGTCTACTGATGATGAAGAAATTGCAAGTATTGGTAAAGCTCATGGTGTGGATGTTCCTTTTATTAGACCAGCAGAGTTGGCTACTGATATGGCGACGTCACTAGATGTCGTCATTCATGCTGTTAATTGGATGAGGGAAAATAGAAAGTATTATGCTGATTGGATTATTTTATTAGAGCCTTCTTGTCCAGGCAGACAATCTTTTCATATTCAAGAGGTAAAACAAATTATTGAGGAACGGGATGATATTGATTCTTTGGTTGGTATTTCTCGAGTTCCTGGTAGGATGAGTTATTTGAAACAATTAGAAAACATTGGTGATGAAATTGTTATGCCTGTTGTAAAATCAGAATGCACCAATTTTAAGAGAAATCAGGATTTACCAATAACATATTATGTGAATTCTGCCATTTATGCGTTTCGGGTTAATAATTTATTGGAAGGTTCTTTGTGGGGGAAAAGACGGTATGGATATGAAATGGATACGGTGTATTCGCAAGATATTGATAGTAAGGATGATTGGATTGTGGCTGAAGCACGAATGAAACATCTATTGGAACAGTAAATTATTTTTTTGTATTTTACAATTTAGTAATAAACAAAAAAGCATTGAATATTATTCAATGCTTTTTTGATGACCCGACTGCAGAATACAGTCGGGTATGGGGAAGACCTCAACCCTAGGCTCTAGGGGAGGCCAAAGAAGACACACCTGAATCCTGTCATTGCGTTTCGCTCGTCACTAAACGAGCTTACTCTGTGTGATATGCGGGGGGTATCCTGGTGATACCCCCCGCCGCGGATGACTATGGTTCCAGGTTCTCCACCCTCATCCCATGATGTGCCGTCATTTGGGGCACCCTCATATGTTGGGTGGTAGGCGTCGCTTACATGTTCGGCTACGTTGCCGATCATGTCGAGACATCCTTTGGGGGTGACGCCCCCAGCTGCTGTTCCCACTTCTGTGGTCCCCAAGGAACCACAGATTGTTAGTATTGCCTGGTTGCAGGTTCCATTAACATCCCCCCAGGGGTAGATCCTGTGATTTTCTCCTGTGGCGGCGAATTCCCATTCGGCTTCTGTGGGGAGTCGACCTTCTGCCCAGAGACAGAAGGTGGTGGCGTCATTTTTGTTGACGCCGTTGACGGGGTGGAGCGAGCGACCGTTGCTGGAGGTGTTGAGCCCCCAGTTGCCAACGTTGCCGTTGGCAATTGATCGCTGCTGCTCCAAGCATGGAGGGCATTGTTCGTACCACTCGCTGGTGGTCTCGAACTTTGCAATGAAGTACCCTTGCACGAATGTTACCTCGTGTACGGGTTTTTCATTCTCAATTCCTTCGGGTCCCCCCATGAGGAAGCTCCCGGGGGGAACGTAGATCACCGTTTTGTAGAACTCCAGCTCGTCGGCTGGAGCATACTCGCAGTGATCTTTTTCGTTGCAGGTCGCAGGCCAGCCTTGCGGTGACTGCGGGCACAGGGTTGTGCCGCAGCAGACACCACCGTTGCGGTCGCAGACGCCGCAGGCGTTGAAGCCTACGTCGTTGCTGCAGGTGACGGTGTTGGGGCCGTTGCAGGTGTAGGTCCCACATTCGTCACAGGACGTGGCGGGCTGATGAGCCAGAACACCACACCCATTACAGGCATTGCGGCCGGGGTCGCTGCATTGCACAGCGTCCCGACCGTTGCAGATATACTCGCCGCAGGCGCCACAGGGCGCGCCAACGTCGCTTGACAGGGCGTTGCACCCGCCGCAAACGTTGTTGGGCTCGGCGCCAACGCACATTGTGGCGTTTTCGCCGTCGCAGGCGTAGGCACCGCACTGACCACAAGCCTCTTCAGGCTCATGGCTGAGGGTGCTGCATCCGCCGCAGGCGTTGAGATCTGAGTTCTCGCCGGGGGTGCACTGGACGTTGCCGCCCATGCACTCCCAGGTCCCTGATCCGCAATCGAGTCCTTCACCACAAGTGGTGCCGGGCTCTCCGCGGAGGACCTGACAACTCCCGCAGGCGTTCAGCGGCTCGTCAGAGTCGCCGTTGCAGTTGTTGTCCATTCCGTCGCAGATCTCGGTGGCGTCGGGGTGGACGTCGGGGTCCGTGTCGTTGCAGTCACCGCCAACAGTGGCGGTGTAGGCACCTCTTTCTTGACTCGGACAGAACTCGGCGGGGTCGCCCGCGCCGTATTCGTCTTCGTCGAGGTCGAGGTACCAATTTGACGGCTCGTTTTCGCCAGCGCAGAAGAGGTTTTCACCATCCTCGTCGCAGCGGAGTGAACCATCGCGACACACGTCGCCGCACATCGTGCCGGGTACGTCGTTGAGCTCTTGTTCGCCACCACACGCGTTGCGGTTGGGGGCGTTGCACTGAACGGCGTTTTGTCCGGCGCACTCCCACATCCCTTCGTCGTTTTCGCCGCAGGGGTCGCCTGGGCGTTGACCCTCTGGGAATTCCACCGAACCGCCGCAGCCGTTGTCCAGGGGGACGTCGGCGTCGGAGGTGTCGTTGTCCGTATCGGGGACGTCGGGGTTGACGACATCGCTGTCGTTGTTGCCGTCGTTGTTGCCGTCGGTGTCGTTGTCGATGGAGATCTGCGTGATGCAGATGCCCTCGGAGCACGTCGAAGCGTGCGCGGGGCAGTCTGCGCTCTTTTCGCAGGTGATGAGGCTGCTCTCACAGCCGCCGGAGACGACGAATAGCATCGCCATCCCCATCCCCATCAGGAAATGGATGAACTGTTTCATGATTGTGTTCCTTGTTGGGGGGAGGCGTTGCCTCCCCTGTTGTTTCAGAAGGGGAGGGTGAACACCGCGGTGCCACCATCCCGCATGGGGGTGATGGTGACGGTGGGGGTGTTGTTGTTGGTTTCCTCGGCTTCCCAGTAGAAGAACAGCGCGACGTCGGCGGCAGCCAGGAGGCCGCCGCTGATGTACATTGCTGTCATCAACTGGTTCATGTCGTCGAGCTCCCCTTGAAGCTTCGCGGCTTCGGCGGGAGACCTGAGCTCTCCACGGGCTTGTTTGCCCGCGAGGGTCTCGAGTTCTCCGTATTTTCCCGCGGCCGAAATGTTGGCGAACACGCCGCCTGTCACCAGCGCGAGGGACAGGGTCCCGACGCCGATGACGGTGAGATGCTTGGTGCCAACTTCGAACTCATCCTCATCAGTCTTCTTGTCGTCGGTCCACACGATGCCGTTGCCTTTGGTAGGCTTGGGCAGGGTGATGGTGACGGACTTTTCCCCGATACCGTACGGGATGTCCACGGTGGTGGACGCCGTGCGGTTGTCGGTGGTGGCGACAAGGGTGATCTGACCGACGGACGTGAACGGCTTGGCGATGGTCGCTTTGCCGTTTTTGTCCGTCGTGGCGACGAGCTTGCCTTCGACCGTGAGCTTCACACCCTTTTTAGGGGGGATGATGGTCACGGTGAGGGTTTGGCAGGCGTATGATCCTTCCAGATATTCAGTCTGGATGACAGCCGCGTCGCTTTGCGGCAGATCTTCGTTTTTTGACGCCTGCTCGAACCACTTGAGGCCCGAGCAGACGTCGTTCATGGACATGTAGGCCAACGCGAGGTTGACTTTGTACACCGACATGTCCTTGTTGCGGTTGGAGAGCTGGGTGTACAGCTCGATGGCTTGGACGTAGTCCTTCTTTACCATGGCCTGCTCGGCCTTGGTGATGAGGACTTCGTCCGACTGCGCCTGGGCCAGGTTTCCCCAACCCAGGAGCATCCCCACCACCACGAGCGTGGCAGCGAGGAACGACATGGTTCTGTTCATGATGTTCTTGTTCTCCTGCTTCATTTGCCACCTCCGTTGAGAAAGCTTTTTGGCTTCTTCTCCGTACCGCTGGGCGGTTTGGTGAGGAAGCTTTTTGGCTTCTTTTTCTCGGTGGGTGGCGTATCTGTTTTTGCACCGTTGTTGCTGTTGTCCTCGACCTTTGGGGGGCGAGTGCGACGGCGACGAGGTACGACTTTTGGTGGCTTCTTTGGCGAGGTGTCAGTCTTGACGACGACGTCCTGTTTGGACGCGTCTTCTTCGACTTTTGCTTCCCCCCCTGTATCTTTGACACCGATGTCTTTCTCCTGTTGCGGAGCCTTGTCCGCGAGCGTGCTCGCGTCTGAGGACTCTGCGTCGGGAGAGGATGGCTGTTCGAGTTCAGCGGGATATTCGTTGACATCCCTGCTGTCCTCTTGCTGCACGGTGTTTATTGTTTTGGGGTTGGTGGTGACCTCGTCGTTGCTCAGGAGCCAGATGGCTCCAAGGGCGATGGCGGCGAGGAGCATGAGTGCTCCTACCACCGCTACGGTGATTTTGGCGAAAGAACCAGCCTTACCCGGGGGGAGGGTGATTTCGATCGCCTCAGCCGTCGCGGCAAGGTGAACCTCGGCGGGTGGCATGGTGTCTGCCGTGTCGACGACCTTGGGACGATTGGTCCTTTTGTTGTCGTCGATCTGGGTGATGATGTCGCCGATGTTCATCATGCCTGTTTTTTCCTTCGCCTCCTGGCGGCTGATCTCCGCCCAGAGGGTGGGGAAGTTGACTTCGCAGATGTTCTTCAGCGCGTCGAGGAATTCCTCCGCGCTGGCGAAGTAGGACCCTTCTTCGGGGCCGAGCTCGCCGCTTTTGAAACCCATTTTCAGCACTTGGAAGAACATGGAGAGCTTTGCGTCATTCTTGACGAGCTGATCCAGGCTCTCATAGTGCTTTTGTTGGAAGTACTTGCGGTAGACGTCCGTGTAGGCATCTCCCTCTTGTACTTCGATGGGCATCTTTCCCGTGATGGCCTCGAACAGCATGACGCTGATTGCGAAGAGGTCCATTTTGGGGGATGCCGCCTTGTGAGAGAATTGGAGTTGAGACATGTACACGGGGGTTCCGCGTACACCGCCCTGCCCGTCTTGGGTCTTATAGACGTTGTCACCTTCTTTCTCCCCGACATGGGTTGCTGTGCCGAGGTCGATGATGCACGCGGCACCATCTTCCTCGCGGACGATGATGTTCTCCGGTTTCAGGTCGCGGTGGATGCACTCGGCGCTGTGCATGAGATGCACTGCGTCGAGGAAGCTCAAGAAGAACCTCACAACATCCTCCGTTTCCGTCATTTTTTTATTCCGGAGTTTCTTTTCGAGCGTCTCACCTTTGATGTACGGCAGCACGATGTAGCGCATGCCGTCGTGATCGCCGAACTGAAATGCTCCGGCGACCTGGGAGATGCTCTTTAAACCGATGCCGATGTCACACTCGTGCATCAGCAGTTTCACATGGGTAGAATCCCCACGAAACTTCTGCCGAAGCATCTTGACGACGACCTGTCCCTGCCCGTTGTTCTGGCAGAGGTAGGCGACGCCGAATGAGCCGGCGCCAAGGATGTCGAGGACGGTGATGTCCGTGTTCTGGATCTTGGATCCAGGCTCGAGCACCTTTCCTCCGAACTGGTCGTTGTCGATGTAGCGATAGTTCTTGTTGGTATTGTCAGCCATGGTGTCACTCCTGCCGCATTGCGGCGGGTATAGATCGCATTGGCTGACGCCGATGGATCTGTGTTTTTTTTCGTAGTGTTGAATTGTAAAGGACTGTTGAATAGCAAAATGTCCACTCTTTGAGTGGTTTTTGCTATCCAGGTGTATATTTTTTAGCTGTGTTAACTACAAAATAGGCATCTTAGATAACAGGGCAATATAGTCTTTTTTTGTGTTCTTGTCAAGTTGTTTTGTGGGTATAGGTAATATTTAGATAGGATAGGCTATAGGTGACAATGTGATTCTACAGTTCTACGCTACTATGGGATTAGCTAGGAAATTGAGTATATTTCCTTTTTGTAACCAAAAAGGAACAAAAAGTTTTGGGGGCGGACGATTGTTTTGTGTGGTTTTATCATAATATTGAATATTTGTGATTTTTTCATGACGCCGCCCCCAAGCCCCCTTTTTTTATGTTTTTCGTTTTTATTGAAAAAAAAAGAGGATTCCTGTACACTTTTGGAGCTAGGTAGTCATGAAATTTTTGGGTATATTTCATTTCAGTAATATAACTAATAAATACATTGAGATCTCTCGATGCCCCGGCTGTTGCCGAGGTTACTCGAGATGACCGTGTTGTCTAGGTAATTATTTGATAGTATGAATATCTTATATATTGGAGGCGGATTTGTGGGGGCGTGTAGTGCGGCGGTGTCTGCGGATAGTGGGCACAACACGCTTGTTTTTGATATTGATACAGAAAAAATAGCCGCCTTTGCTTCACTTGATAAAACACGTATTGAATCGTACTTGCATGAAAAGGAACTTGCGGAAATGTGTGCTCAACATGCAGACCATTTGCGTTTTACGAGTGATTATCAAGAAGTTTTTGCATTCCTTGATACGTGTGATGCCGTGTTCATGTGTCTGCCAACACCAGAAATTGGGGAAACAGGAGAAAGTAATCTTACCTATTATACCGCAGCAGCAGAACAATTGGCAGTCGCACTAGCCAAACGGAATGGTGGTGCTCAACAAAAATATGTAGTTATTGTCAACAAAAGTACGGTTCCCATTGATATGATTGATATGACCAAAGAGTTATTAATGAAAGCAGGTGTTACAAACTTTGGGGTGGTGTCTAATCCAGAATTTTTGGTTGAAGGAAAAGCAATTGAAGGATCTATTCGTCCAGATCGTGTAGTGGTGGGAGCAGAATCTGAACAAGATTTTGGTATTATGCGAAATATATATAATCGATTTTATACTTCATCAACGGTTGGATATCTTGAAGTGAGTCCAAAGGAAGCCGCGGCAGGAAAACTTCTCGCAAATTATTATTTGTTTAGTAAGCTTGCGCAATGTTTTGATGTGATTGGGAGAACGTGTGAAGCATTTGATGATGTGACCTTTGAAAACGTTCGGTCTATTATTACCGCGGATAAACGAATTAGTAATTGGGGATTTTATAATAGTTTGTATGCTGGGGGAAGTTGTTTGATCAAGGATGCTCGATCGCTTTCTCATCAGTTACAAACAGCGGGAAAAGTTTCTTCGCTTGTGAATGAAACGTATCTTGCTAATAAACGGCAGCTAGAATTATTTTTGTCTCGGCCAGAAACGGAAGCTGGATTTGACTGGCAAGGAAAAACAGTTGCGCTTTTGGGACTTGCATTTAAGCAAGATACCAATGATACACGCAATAGTCCAAGTCTTGATATTGTGCGATTTTTGCAAGAGAAGCGGGTAAAGGAAGTACGATTGTATGATCCTGTGGCAAATGATATGTTTGGAATGGATTTTCCGGCGAGTGAGCAACTGGTGTACATGGCGGATATTCGTTCTGCTACGATGCATGCGGATGTGGTTATTATTGCGACGGATTGGCCACAGTTTCGACAGGTTGCGGAGGTACTTTTGGCTCTTCCAGAAAAGAATGCACTTATTATGGATGGGCGAAGGATGTTGCAGCATCGATATGATGAGTTGCAAAAGGCAGGATTTTCGCTTATTGCGGTGGGGTCTCCGTTTTTGGGAATTACGAATAATTAATAATTTTCATTTACGAATTATAAGGGGATACGATTCTCGCTCCATAGTTTTGCCTACTGGTAGGCAAGCCCGACAAGGCTGTGAAGTATGTCATCCTGAGCGTAATGAGCAAGGAACGAGCGAATGGAGTCGAAGGATCTCGTGATAGAAAATTTTGCTTTCTGCATCGGGATCCTTCGACTTCAGTCGTCGTGGTACTCCTCCTTACGCTCAGGATGACATATTATTTTGGCATCATTTCTTGCAGCTAGATCCACAGAGCTATGCCACTATGGAGCTGGCTGGGGGTAGTATACCCCAAAGCACAAATATCTGTTTAGAAAAGTATTACATTTTTTGATAAATACGGTAAATACATTTTATTTATGGTTACACTTGAACAGTTACAATCAAAGCAAGAAAAGGTTTGTGTGGTGGGACTTGGGTATGTGGGATTGCCACTTGCGGTGTTGTTATCGAAACATTTTTCCGTGATTGGATTTGATGTAAATAAAACGCGTATTGCTGAGTTGAAACAGGGGATTGAAGTGACAAAAGAAGTTGATTCTGCTGAATTACAACAGGCGACGATTTTTTATAGTGATGATCCCGCATCTATTGCCGATGCAAAATTTATTATTGTTGCCGTCCCTACGCCAATTACCGATGATAAAGAACCTGATTTAACTATTCTCAAAAAGGCTTCACAAATGGTAGGGGAGCATATGGTTGAGGGTTCCATTGTGGTTTATGAATCTACAGTGTATCCTGGCGCAACAGAAGAAATATGTTTGCCTATTCTTGAAGCAGCCGCTTCGTTGCATGCCCCAGAACACTGTTTGATTGGGTATTCCCCAGAACGAGTGAATCCTGGTGATAAAGAACATACTATTGATAAGGTGGTGAAAGTTGTTTCTGGTATGAATAAAGAAAGTTTGGCAGTGATTGCTGGCGTGTATGGTACGGTTACAACGGTATTTGAAGCGTCATCTATTAAAGTAGCTGAAGCCGCAAAAGTTATTGAAAATACGCAGCGTGATTTAAACATTGCGCTTATGAATGAGCTTTCGCTTATTTTTGCGCACATGAATATTAGTGTTTATGATGTGCTTGCGGCAGCAGGAACAAAATGGAATTTTTTACCGTTCAAGCCAGGACTTGTTGGAGGACATTGTATTGGAGTGGACCCTTATTATTTGACGCATAAGGCAACACAGCTTGGATATTCTCCAGATGTTATTTTGGCGGGGAGAGGAATAAATGATAGGATACCTACCATTATTGCGGAAACATTAATGGATCAATTGCGACAGTTAGGAAAAGATCCAAAAGATGCCACTGTTGTGATGTTGGGAGTAACGTTTAAAGAAAATATTCCGGATATTCGCAATTCAAAAGTGGTTGATATGTATCGCGCATTTATTGCTGCTGGTATGACGGTGTTTGTGTGTGATCCTCATGCTGATGTTGCTGAAGTTGCGCATGAGTATGGATTTTCTCTTACAGAAAAGGACGCATTACCAAAAGCTGATTTGCTTGTTGTTGGTGTGGCGCATGATGAGTTTGCTTCGTTGGATCCGCATACAGTACAGGCATTTACCAATGGTCACTCTTGCTTGCTGGCAGATATTAAACATTTGTATAATCGGCAGGACATTGAAGATGTTGGCTTGGCGTATTGGTCACTGTGATGTTTGATTGACGATTCATTAACCAATTAACTATTTAATTAATTATGGCGCACTATCTTATTACCGGTGGAGCCGGGTTTATTGGAACAAATTTAACAAAACAACTTCTTGCAGACGGACATCAGGTGCGTATTATTGATAATTATGCTGGCGGGAAAATGGAAGAGCGAATGCAAGAGGGAGCTGAATATGTGGAAGGAGATATTCGCAACATGGATGATTTGAACAAGGTGATGCAAGGTGTTGAGGGTGTGTTTCATATGGCAGCATTGCCACGGGTTTCTTATTCTGTGGAATATCCGGCACTTACTCATGATGTAAACGTAAATGGAACGCTCAATGTACTTCTTGCTGCACGAGATAATGGAGTAAAACGGGTGGTATTTTCATCATCATCTTCTTCTTATGGAAATCAAGAAACGTATCCATTGAAAGAAGATACGGTTATTAAAAAACCTATTGCGCCATACGCACTTCATAAATTTATTGGCGAAGAGTACTGTCGGTTGTTTGCTGAGTTATATAATCTTGAAACCGTAAGTTTGGTGTATTTTAATGTGTATGGTCCGTATGCTGATCCGCATGGAGCATATGCATTGGTGATTGCCAAATTTTTGGAACAAGTTAAACATGGTGAACCAATGACGATCTGTGGTGATGGAGAATATTATCGAGATTATACGCATGTTTCTGATATTGTTCGAGCCAATATGTTGGCGATGACAAAAGATACGGCATGTAATGGGGAAACGATTAATATAGGAAATGGAAATCCTCATTCAGTTAATAATATTGTGGAATTTATTGGTGGTGAATCAGTACATGTTCCTGATCGACCAGGAGATGTACGGTATACGGAAGCTGATAGTTCTCGAGCAAAGGAACTCCTTGGTTGGGAGCCAACAGTTAGTTTGAAAGAGGGTATTGATATGTTAAAAAAAGATTTTGGTGTGTAGATAACGTACGACGTACGAAAAACCCATCTTACTCAGATGGATTTTTTATTTGTGAATTTTTATGTCGTTCCTTGTATTTTTTTATTGTCCCATGAATCTCATAACAACATTTATTGTTCGCAAGAGAATAGATATATCAAGGAGGAGAGAACGATTTTTGATGTAATAGAGATCGTATTGCAGTTTTTCGAGTGAGGATTCCAGTGTGTCGGTATAGTGTTGGTGAATCACTGCCCAACCGGTAAGCCCCGGTCGTACAAGATGACGAAGAGGATAATAGGGCATGCGTGTTTCTAATTCTTCTACAATTGCGGGGCGTTCAGGCCGTGGGCCAATGAGTGTGATATCTCTTTTGAAAAGATTGATGACTTGTGGAAGTTCATCGATACGTGTTTTCCGTAAGAATGTTCCTATAGACGTTATGCGGATGTCTTGTTTTTTGGCGAATTCCCAGCCATCTGTTTCTGCGCTGCCATCTTCGGCAAGGGCGTACATGGATCTAAATTTGTACATGGTAAATATTTTTCCTTGTTGGCCAATTCTTTTTTGTTTGATAAAGATAGGACCTGTTGAGGTAATCTTTATCGTAATTGCAATAATAGGGAGTAAAAGAATAAAGTAGGCACCAATAAATACGATGGCAATATAGTCAATAATGGTTCGTATTTTTTCGTAGACAGGGTGATTTTTGTTTTGGAGATGATTGAGAAACCAGCTTTCAGAAAATGTTGATGGGGGAATTCTTCCTGTGATACTTTCGTAAAATGAGGGTAAATCAATAATATGAACTTTCCAAAAGAGGAGTTGATATAATTCTCTGAGGGCATCTTCGTTTTGTTTGAGGTGCGGGGCCATTACGACAACATGTCCTTGATAATTGGTGATACATGGGCGAATAGTGTGCAGTCCGTGAAATACTTCGCAATGATCATAGGTAGCATTTTTGATATGTTTTTCCGGATCAATAATAGCAACCGTTTTGTATCCACGTTCGGGGTTTTGTTTTATGGTCTCAATGAGTTCTTCGGTTTCTTTTGTGACTCCAACGAAAATAACATTTGTTTGTAGGCGTTTGATTCCAATGATTCTGTTATACATTGCCCGAAGTGCTGCGCTGATGCTGTATCCAATGATAACATTGAGTACAAGGATTGTTTTTGGGGTAATGTTTTGGTTAGCGGGAAGAAGGTAAAAAAAACAGGCACTTCCAATCAGTGATAGTATGGCGGTTTCGCTGAGTCTTCTATAATATTTTTTTGTGTATGATAATTGTACAAGATCGTAGAGTCCATTAATATAGTTCAGGACAATCCAGAAAAAAAACACAATACTAAACAGTGGAATATGCTGTAGTATGTTTTCTGGCGTTGGTGGGCGTTGATATCGGAGAGTGAGACTCATGATAAAGGCAATGTAGAAACTTGCGATATCTGTGCTGAGCAAGATGAATTGTTTTACTCGGTAGCTTAGAGAAATCATTGTTTTTTTCTTAGGTTCACGGTATACTATCTTTGATTTATTTATACTGAATTTATGCAAAAAAATCAAGTTTTTCAACTTGTTTTAGCTATTTTTTTCGTTACGGTGTTATTTCCTGTTGCTTCTTTTGCTGTTGTTCCTTTTGATTTGCAGTCGCAAGGGGTGTTTCGTTCGGCTCGGGTTACTATTAATGGTGGTGATACCCGTACACGAACAAGAAGTGTTGTGTTGTCTTTTACCAAGGGAACGGCTGATGTAGAAAGTATGCGAATTGCTAATTCTCCAGAAATTGGTAACGTCAGTTGGCAACCATATAGTTCGCGAAAGGAATGGTTTTTGGATTTTGGTCGAGGAGAAAAAGTTGTGTATGTGCAATTCCGTAGTACTAATGGAGATATATCAACAACATTTTCTGATGCAATTATTTTGGACGTTGATCCTCAGCCGTTTATTGAAATGACGGTGAATGATGGTGATGACTCAACGTTTGACCGTACGGTTACCGTATCATCTACGGTTTCTGAGGGGGTTGAACACATGCAAATTAGTAATTCGTCAGATTTTTCTGATGTGCCGTGGTTACCTGTCCAAGAGTCCCTTCGATGGAGTTTGCCTACGGGAGAAGGAAAAAAAACAGTGTATGTGCGATATCGTGATGCACAAGGGAGAACATTTATAAAAAAACAATCTATTATTGTTGTCCCTTTTGGACAATTGTTAGAAGCCGGAGATATTGTTACGAGCCCAGGGGATTCAATCTATTATTATGGGTTTGATGGTGAGCTTCATGATTATCCATCGTTAGCCGTATTTCATACATGGTTTGATGATTTTGACTTTGGGGATATTGTTTATGTAAGTAATGTGGAGTTGAGTCAATATCCTGTTGGGGAGTCTGTTTCGCCACGACCTGGTTCATGGTTGGTGCGATTTGGTGTTGATTCACAAGAAGTATTTGCGGTTGAACCGGGATATGTGTTGCGACCATTTTTGTCTGAGATTGAAAAAGAGTTACTTTATGGATTAGATTGGAAAAAGCGTGTGATTACTATTAATCAAGCGGAGCGAGTGCATTATACGCTTCGTTCGTTTTCGGAGGCTATTGCGAGTGGGGCAACAGATGAAGATGGAGATGGACTGGATAGTGATCTTGAACGGCGATATGGTTCTTCTGATACGAAGGTTGATTCTGATGGTGATGGTCTTAGTGATTTGGAAGAAATTCGATTTTTATCGAGTGATCCTGGTGTGGTGGATAGCAATGGTAATGGAATAGCTGATGGTGCTATGGTTCGGTCTGGAAAATTACCAACAGGAGGTGCACTTACTACGCTGCCAGAACATACGTATAGTTATGCTCGTGGTACGGTGGTGAGTAATCCGGATGGAAAAGGATTGTATTTTTTTAGTAGTGATGGAAAGCTTCGTGCTATGTCGTCACAAATTTATCGTACGGACCCTACAGTGAGTGGATTTATTGTGTATCCACCGTATCCTATTTTGATTGGGAGGACGAGTACGATGTCTCGTGATGATGGATATACGTATGCGTATCCTACCCGGTATCGTCAGGGAAAAATTGAACGTTTATAATATGTATTTTTTATGATATTTCGATATATCTTTTCAGGGAGCATCATGAGTTTATTTGTTGCTGCTACGGTATTTTTTCCACATGCTGCTTTTGCATTGGTTCCAAATGATCCTTTTGCCACACAGCCTGCGTATGATTTTGTAAAATTGTATGATGCGTGGGATTTTGCCACTGGTTCACTCGATGTGGTTGTTGCTATTATTGATAATGGATTTGATACGTTTCATCCTGATTTGCGTGATAATGTATGGAAAAATGTTGATGAAGTTTGTGATAATAACATTGATGATGATGCCAATGGGTATGTTGATGATTGTTATGGATGGAATTTTTTTGATGGAAATAATAACCCCACTCCGGATCCGCTTCAAGGACATGATGAAAAAAATATTCATCATGCCACAATTATTGCTGGTATTATTGGTGCTGTGGGGGATAATAATAAAGCAGGGGCAGGAATTAATTGGCATGTAAAATTGATGAACGTTAAAGTATTGGGAAATAATGGTTCTGCCAGGATTGGAAATCTTCCCTATGCTATTCATTATGCTGTGGATAATGGTGCTGATGTTATTAATACCAGTCTTGTTGGACAATTTGATCCTGAAGACGTTGAGTCACAAGCGTATGTGACTGAGTTACTGGAAGCTGTGAAGTATGCATATGATCATGGCGTGGTGTTTGTTGCCGCTGCTGGGAATAGTCGATTATCATTAAATACGTATCCTCATTATCCTGTTTGTGCAGATGATATGTCTGACGAAAATTTTATACTTGGAGTAAGTGCTGTTTCTGTAGAACGTATGTTGGCGGTATTTTCAAATGTTGGATCAAATTGTATTGATATTACTGCACCAGGAGTAGGTATTGGTGGGTTATTACGATATTCTCCCACCAACGGTCTTCGTGATACCTATAGTCCTGAGTTGCAATGGAATGGAACAAGTTTTGCAGCACCATTTGTTTCTGGTGCGGCAGCACTTATTAAAAGTGTGCAACCAGGGTGGGGTCCTTCAGAAATATTTGATGCATTGTTTAAGACCGTAAGTAAAACTCCTCCAGAAAATGAAGAAGAATATGCAAATTTATTTGGGCATGGATTGTTACAGATTGGCCCTGCTGTTCAGTATGCTTTATCACAGCCATTAACGAGCGCTTCCTCTGGACCAACGGGATTTGCTTTTTTTCGATTTTCTGATGGCTTTAGTTCTTTTGATTCGATAAATGGATCTGTTGTTCGTCCAGAGGTTATTCACGCGGATGATGTGGCGGTATTTGATTATGATGGAACACTATCTATTGTGACTGCATCACATACAGATGAAACAAACATTACTTTTTATACAGAGTCGGGGTATCGTGTTCGCTCTTTTTCTGTTCCTACTGATGGACCTGTATCGGTACGAGTGGGAAATGTATTTGGGGGAGATGAGCCTGAAGTTGTTGTTTCTCCTCAGGAATCGAATGATGTTCTCTTTTGGGTTTATGATTTTAAGGGGACATTGATAAAAACGTATAAAAAAGCATTTTCTCATACAGGAACAACGCTTTCTCTTGTCCCTGCTACTCGTGATAATGGCGTATTTGTTGATATTGTTGTGTCATATATTGTGGACGGCCATGCGGTGCTTCATCGGTTTGATGATACCTTTCAGTCTGTTCAGCAAATAGCTTTTCCTGGATTAACGGCTCCTTTGAATATAACGACTGCTGATTTATTTGCTGATGGTTCTCCTGAATATGTTCTTGGTGTGGGTGTTGGTGATGCGCCATATGTGTATGTGTATAGTTTAAATGGCAAAAAAATTCAGTCATTTTTGGCTGCAGAGGAAACGTATCGAGGGGGAATTGCTGTTATCGCTACGGACTATCTTGATCAGCATCCAGGTGATGAATTATTTGTTTCTCAGTTACAAGATGCGCTTGATGTCTCATTATGGGATGGTGTGGACGCCCGTTTGCTTGATACTTTTTATCCTTTTTCACAACAGGATAGTGGTGAAGCCTCTGATGGCATTGTGTTAAGAACTATTCGTTAATTATTTTTTTATGATAGGTGATACCCCAATTTTTGAAAAAAAGAATGTTCTGGTTACTGGGGGAGCCGGATTTTTAGGTTCCCATTTGTGTGAACGGCTTCTGCGAGAAGCAAAAGTTATTTGTATTGATGATTTGTCAAATTCTCGTATTGAAAATATTGAGCATTTGTTGCAATATCCTGATTTTGAATTTATTCGGTTTGATATTAATAATCCATTTTCTTTAGAGGATTTTGAAGAACTTGATAAATTTAAAGTAAAATTTCAGGGTGTTCAAGAAATTTATCATTTAGCGTGTCCTACGAGTCCAAAGAATTTTGAGGAGAAAAAAATGCATTCTTTGTGGGCGAATTCTACCTCGATGATTAACACGCTTGATTTGGCTGTGAAGCATCGGGCAAAATATGTGTTTGCTTCAAGTTCTGTTGTGTATGGACAGCCAGAAGAAGATAATGTTGTTTTTTCAGAGAATCATGAAGGTATTGTTGATCATTTATCTCCTCGGGCGTGTTATGATGAGGGAAAACGATTTGCTGAAACTTGTGTGGAAACCTATCGCCAAGTATATGGGATTGATGTAAAGATTGCGCGTGTTTTTTCTACCTATGGTCCAAGGATGCCACTTGATGTGGGATTACTTATTCCAGATTTTATTTTGAGTGCGCTTCGTGGAGAAAATGTTGTGATTTATGGAAATGGGGATCTTACGCAATCTATGTGTTATGTCACCGATATGATTGATGGTATGGTTCGTTTAATGCATTCAGGACCGGAGTTATCCCTTGTCAATCTTGGACATGATCGGGTGTTGAAAATGGTTGATGTGGCACAGCAGATTATTGCCATGACCGGTTCTTCTTCTCAAGTGGTTTTTGAAGATCCTTTGGTATTTTTAACAAAAAAGGGTATTCCTGATTTGCGTTTGGCAAAACAAGAATTACATTGGCTTCCTATTGTTGGTTTGGAACAAGGGTTAAAATTAACTATTGATTATACCATTGCCAATAAGGAAATGCTTGGTTCGGCTGGATTATAATATTTGTGTATGTTTATTGCGATTGTTCCGGCATTTAATGAAGAAGTCCATATTGCCTTTGTTGTGCGCGCACTGCTTGATTATGTTGATGAAGTGGTTGTTGTCGATGATGCTTCTTGTGATCGTACGGCCAGTTTTGCTCAAGAAGCTGGCGCTACGGTGTTGTCTCATGAAATTAATAGGGGACAAGGAGCTGCACTGCAAACGGGGCATGAATATGCTTTGTATAAGGGGGCAACGTATGTTATTCATTTTGATGGAGATGGACAGCTTGATGTGTTAGACATTCCGGAAGCAAAACGTGTGTTGGATTTTTGTGGTGTTGATATTGTATTGGGATCACGATTTTTGGGAAAAGATGCTAATATTCCTTTTGTAAAACGATATGTGCTTTTTCCTCTTGGTCATGTAGTCAATAGATTTTTTGCGGGTATGCATCTTACTGATGTTCATAATGGGTTTCGGTTGTTTCGGGGACATGTACTTGATAAACTGGTGATTACCCATGATGGTATGGCACATGCAACAGAGATTCTTGCATTGGTGAAACACCATGGATTTTCTTATCAGGAAATTCCTATTCATGTGACCTATCATGAATATGGTCAAGGTGCTCGTGGTGGATTTCGTATTGTGAAAGATTTAATTTTTGGAAAATTTTTATCGTAAGTATATGCTGGTATTATTTCAAATATTGTTTGTTCTGTTTGCTCTTGGTGGTGCCTTTGGCGTTGTAACTAAATATAAAAGTGGGGTACTCGGAACAAAAGGAGCAATTTTTTGGTTTTGTTTTTGGATTGTCGTTATTGGTGCTGTTATTTGGCCAAATGGGACAGCGGTTGTTGCCGGGTTGTTTGGTATTGGTCGTGGTGCTGATTTTGTGTTTTATATTTCCATCGCTGTATTATTTTATATTATTTTTACTCTTCATATTAAAATAGAAACAGTGAGTCGTGATATGACTCGTCTTGTTCGTGATCGTGCATTGGAATCTAAAAAAAAGTAAGTATTTATGAAGATTGCTCATATTGTTTGTCGATATCCTCCGTACTATGGAGGTATGGGAAATGTTGCGTTTGAAATGGCGCAAGGACTTCAGGCACGTGGACATGATGTGGTGGTGTATACCCCAGATTATTTTTCTTCTTCAGAAATTCGTGATGTTGATGATCCATCAGGTGATCATGATACTTCATTGCAAAAAACGATTGATCAGGTAAAGCGATTGACTCCTTCGGTGTCGTATGGAAATGCGGCTCGTTTGCCACAGTTAAAAATAGAATTAGACAAATTTGATCTTGTCCATTTGCATTATCCATTTTTTGGTACTGCGCATTTGGTAGCCCAATGGAAGAAAAAACATCCAGATAAACCGTTGGTGCTTACGTATCATATGGATGCTCGTTCGACAGGATGGAAAGGACTGATTTTTCGTTATTATGCAAAATATGTCATGCCTCGTATTGTGACTGCTGCAGATGTGGTGCATGTGAGTTCTCTTGATTATATTCAGTCAAGTGATGCGCGTTATTTGTATACACAAACTCCTGAAAAATTTTTTCCATTACCATTTGGGGTAAATGGTAACCGATTTTTCCCTGGTGATAAACCACTTCGTTTATTTACTCACTATGGACTTGATTCTGCGTATCCGACGGTGGTATTTGTGGGAGGAATGGATCCTGCTCATTATTTTAAAGGGATACCTGATTTTTTGAAGGCGTTATTGTTATTAAAAAAACAAGATCAGTTGCCACAGGTAATATTTGTTGGTGATGGGGCATTACGTCACGAGTTTGAATTGAAAGCTACTGCGTATGGAATTGCTGATCGTGTGCGATTTGTAGGACGTGTCTCTGATGAAGCATTACCCGAACATTATCGGATGGGTGATGTGTTTGTTCTTCCTTCTATTCATCAGGGGGAAGCCTTTGGAATGGTCCTTTTGGAAGCAATGGCTTCGGGGCTTTCTGTGATTGCCAGTGATTTACCAGGGGTAAGAACGGTTGCTCGTGATGGGGGAATTGTTGTGCCTCCACGTGATCCGGCTTCATTGGCAGAAGCGTTGAGTGCCTTTTTTTCTCAATCAACTGAGTATCGACGTACGTTGTCTCAGCAGGCAAGACAGGCTGTGGAGCAGACGTATTCTTGGGAACGTATTTGTACGAATCTTGAACAATTATATGTTGGGTTGGTGGAGAAGCACTAGCTTTGCTATACTAGGGATACATATTTTTAATTAGCATATATTATATATATTTATGGGAAAATTTAATAAAGGGGTATTTTTAGGTGGACTTGTTGGTGCTGCATTTATGTGGCTGAATACCACCAAAAAGGGTCGTGATACACGAACACAGCTTATTGCTGCGGCAGCTGATATTTATGGAAATATTAAAGATGGTGTGCTTACGTCAGCGCAGTGGAAAAAAATGACAAAATCAAAGTATGCTAAACTGGTTATGAGTTCTGTTGATACGTATGCAAAAAAATATTCGCTTCCAGCTTCTGCAAAGAATATGTTGGAGCGATTGTTATTATCTCAATGGACTCGATTGCAAAAGGAAGGAAAAAAATATTTTTCATAAGTAATTATTTTCTATTATGAAGTCACTGATCTCGTATTTTGAATTTGCTATTGAACAACATGCTTCGGATATTCATCTTGTGGCAGGAGAGGTTCCTGCTGTGAGAATTAATGGGGAGTTAAAGGCTATTAAAGATGAACCACTTTCTGATAAATCATTACAAACCTCGGTATTTGGATTGCTTACTGATGAACAAAAAAAACGGTATCAGGATGATTTGGAGTTGGATTTTGCGTATCAAATGGATAGTACTCGTTTTCGTATTAACTTGCACCAGCAACAGGGGATGATGGGGTTAACTGCTCGTATTATTCCTTCAAAAATTCCGACGCCAGAGGCATTGCGATTTGAACCCGCATTGTATGATTTTTCTACTATGCTTGATGGGTTAGTGCTTGTTGTTGGTCCTACTGGTTCAGGAAAGTCAACAACTATTGCTTCTATGATTCAGTCTATCAATATGTCGAGGAAGGCACATATTGTGACGGTAGAGGATCCTATTGAGTTTTTGTTTACAGATGATCAGTGTCTTATTGAACAACGGGAAATAGGAGTGGATACTCATTCGTTTGCGGCATCATTGAAGCATGTGTTGCGACAGGATCCTGATATTATTCTGGTGGGAGAAATGCGTGATCCTGAAACTATTGCAACGGTGCTTACTGCGGCCGAAACAGGACATTTGGTGTTTTCTACACTCCATACGTCTAGTGCGGCGGAAGCGGTTGGGCGTATTGTGGATGTATTTGAAGGATCAAAACAAAAACAAATACTTGTTCAGTTATCTTCTGTTTTGCGAGGGGTGGTAGCACAACAATTGTTACCAACGGTGGATGGAAAACGTGTTGTTGCGCGTGAAGTATTGGTGAATACTCCGGCTGTTTCTAATTTGATTCGTGAGAATAATATTGCTCAAATTGCCAGTGCGATGCAGACCGGAGCAAAGGATGGCATGGTTACTATGGAACAATCAGTAAAAACGCTAGTAAAAGAAGATCTTATTGATAAAGAAGTCGCTGAGCGGAGAATTGGCAAGTTGCGTCATGTGTAGAAAGGAAGCCATCATCGTTTGTTAGTGGCTATGAACAGTATGGTTGGTCTTGTTTTGGTATATTGTCTGCATAAGAGGCGTATATATATTTTGATGTGAAAAAAAGGCGAGTAGGTACAACTTATCGGCGTCAGGGACAAGGATCTCGACAAGATAGTGGCGACACACGAATACGTTTGGTTGCTCTTGTTTTTTGTTTCGCTGCCTCAATAGTAGTTTTTCGGTTAGTACTGTTGATGATTTTGCAGCATTCATTTTATGAAGCGTTGGCCATAGGGTCGCATGAGATTTCTCAAAAATTATTTCCTGAACGTGGAGAAATTTTTATTCAGGATAGCCGTACTGGAGAAGAATATCCATTTGCTATTAATAAAGATGTTTTTTTGTTGTATGCGGATACGAGAGATATTCCTGATGATGAAACTGCAACGCTTGTGGAAAAAAAGCTTGCTACCATATTTTCTTATGACGAGGCTAAAGTAGCCACGTTGTTTTTGCAGTTAAATAAACGGGATGATCCTTATGAGCCAATTGAACAGCAAATTGATGAACAGACAAAAACGGCGATAGAAGAATTGGTATTACCAGGTATTGGCTTTGTGAGAAAGTCAGAACGATTTTATCCTGAGTCGCAGTTAGCTGCACAAGTTGCTGGTTTTGTGAGAAAAAATGAGGAAGGTGAGACACTTGGTCAGTATGGGATTGAAGGCTATTGGCAAAAGGAACTTGCGGGAGAAGGAGGTTTTTTTGCGGGTGCAAGAGGTGCCGGCGGAGGATGGATTCCGCTTGCTGGACGGTTGTCTCAAGAAGCTCAGGATGGTGTTAATTTGGTGCTGACGATTGATAGAACATTGCAATATCTTGCGTGTGAGGAATTGCGTAAACGAATGGGGGAGTATGGCGCGAAAACGGCATCATTGATTATTATGGATCCAAAATCTGGGGCTATTCGTGCCATGTGCAGTTTGCCTGATTTTGATCCAAATACGTATAACAAAGTGGATTCTATTGCCGTATTTAATAATACGTCAATTTTTACTGCGTATGAACCGGGGTCTATCTTTAAACCTGTTGCTATGGCTGCGGCATTGAATGAAAATTTGGTGACGCCTGATACGTATTTTTATGATCCAGGAAGTGTTGAGGGACTTTGTGATACGCCTATTAAAAATGCTAATTCAAAAGCGTATGAGGATCAAACTATGACGGGAGTACTGGAAAATTCGATTAATACTGGTATGGTTGAAGTAGCAATGAAATTGAAGAAAAAACGGCTTCGCGATTATATTGAAGCCTTTGGTTTTGGGGTAAAGACGGGCATTGAAATTGATAGTGAAGGATCTGGAACTATTGAATCGTTGTCTCGTAATAAAGGGGATAACGTTGATTGTTATGCTGCTACGGCTTCTTTTGGACAGGGGATTACGGTTACGCCTTTGCAGATGGTTACGGCATTTTCGGTTATTGCAAATGGTGGTGTACTTATGAAGCCCTATATTATTGATAAAATTTTGTATCCGAGTGGAAAAGTGGATAGCACTCATCCAAAAGAAGTACGACGAGTTATCGATCCTCGTCCGGCTTCACTTTTGGCGGGAATGTTGGTGAGTGTTATTGATAATGGGCAAGCAGCAGCTGCTGCTGTTCCTGGATATTATATTGCAGGAAAAACGGGAACAGCTCAGATTGCTGATCGTGGAGGATATTCTGAGGAAACTAATCATTCGTTTGTTGGTTTTGGCCCTATTGATGATCCGGTATTTACAATGATTATAACGTTTGAAAAGCCAGAGCGAAAATTTTCTTCTGCTACTGCGGCCCCAACGTTTGGGGTGATTGCAAAGGAGATTCTCGATTATTATCGTGTGGCGCCAGGAAGGTAATGTTTTTTATGTACTAAATAAAAAATAACCATGGATTTTCCATGGTTATTTTGTGTCAGGAGGGAGACCCTCACGTCGTCTCTTCGGACTCCTTTGAAAACCTTCTGGTTTTCAAATTACTTTCCTCAGCATGTAGGGGGAATTCTCCCCCTACCACCCCCATGTTCGAGTTTTTTTATTTTGTATAAAAAAGATAACTATGTTTTATAGTTATCTTTGTGTCAGGAGGGAGACTCGAACTCCCGACCTCAGGGTTATGAATCCTGTGCTCTAGCCAGCTGAGCTACCCTGACAGAGAAGCAACAGTTAACTGTTGACAATTGACATTACACGATCGCGTTAAATATCAATTGTTAATGATAAACTGTTTGGCTTTTGTAGCCCCAAGGGGAATCGAACCCCTGTTGCCTGGATGAGAACCAGATGTCCTAACCACTAGACGATGGGGCCATATGGAAATGTTGGATTTTTTCTGTACTATCTTGAAATATAGACGATCATAGAATACCGAAATTTCCTTGTCGTGTCAATATGTTCTTTTTTGTTTTTTGTATTCAAAAAACTGTCAATGAAGGCAGTTTTTGTTGGTTACATTTCAAAGTGAGGTGTTGTCGATTCTGAAGTTGTTTGTTGGGTAGGAGGAGGTTGTTGTCCAACGTTTCTTTTTCCTTTGAGGGCATCTTTGAGTGCTTTTCCTGCTTTGAATTTGGGAACGGTTACTGGTGGAATTTGAATTTTTTCTGCAGGATTTTGTGGGTTTACTCCAATTCTTCCGGCACGAACTTTTGCACTAAAGGCACCAAATCCGGCAATGGTTACTTCGCCTCCATCCATGAGTGCTTTTGTTACTACATCAACAAAAGCTGCTACCATGTCTTCAGCTTCTTTTTTGGATACACCTGCTTTGTCTGCTATTGCTTGAGCAAGCAGTGCTTTATTTAATTTCATATTTCTTTGTTTAAAGAAGTAGTATTACTATATGGACTATTCTACAATAATCATATATTTGTGTCAATAGAGCGTAATTTAGTTCATGGCTCATGGGCAACGTAGTATATAAAAAAACAATCCGGAAAAGGATTGTTTTTTATTTTACTTTTTGTTTGTCTGTTTATCGTGCGTATTCGATTGAACGAGTTTCACGAATGACGTTGACACGAATTTCTCCGGGGTAGGTGAGTTCATTTTCAATTTTTCGTGCAATGTCTTTTGCTAGGTTGTATGATTGGTAATCATCAACTTCTTCTGGTGTCACAAAGACGCGGATTTCTCTTCCTGCTTGGATGGCATACACTTTATCTACTCCTGGAAAATCTTTTGCGGTTTTTTCTAGTTCATCTAGTCGAGCAACAAATTGTTCGTATGTGTCTCTACGAGCTCCCACGCGTGATGCAGAAATTGCATCGGCTGCCATGACAAGCTTTGTGAGGAGTAGCGGTGGGTTTATGTCGTGGTGAGTAAGTGCCACTTGTGAGGTTTCTTCGTCAACGTTGAATTTTTTGAGAATAGTATATCCAATTTCAGTGTGTGTTCCTGTTGTTTCATGATCTACGGCTTTTCCAATGTCGTGGAAGAATCCTGCTTTTTTGGCTTTTGCGACATCTACCCCAAGTTCTTCTGCCATGATGGCACAAAGGTGAGCAACTTCTTCTGAATGTTGGAGAATGTTTTGTCCGTAACTTGTTCGGTATTTTAATCGTCCAACAATGGAAACAAGCTTTGGATCAATGCCAATAATACCAAGACGATGGAGTACTTCTTCCCCTGCTTTTCTGATGTCAACGGCAAGTTCTTTTTTTGCATCTTGAATAAATTCTTCAATGCGAGCCGGTTGGATACGTCCATCTTTGATAAGTTTTTGGAGGGCAAGTGAACAGACACGTCGGCGGATTGGTGAAAATCCAGAGACAAGAATCATACCAGGGGTTTCGTCGATAATGAGTTCACACCCAGTCATTTTTTCTATGGTTTTAATATTTCTTCCGTCTTTTCCAATGATTCTTCCTTTCATTTCATCGCTTGGAAGACTTACCGCTGTTGACGTTGTTTCGGCAGCATGGTTTGCCGCTGTTCGTTCTATCGCATTGATAATGATTGTTTGTGCTTTGCTTTCTATGTCTTCATGATTTTGTTTATCAAATTTCATTTGTAGATCATAGAGTTCCTGTCCTGATATTTCTTCTATTTTTTTGAAGAGACTATCTTTTGCTTCTTCTGCTGAAAGTCCTGCAATGTCTTCTAATTTTTTTACGGCATCTTCTTTAAGTTCGTCAACTTTTTGTTTGATTGCTTCAATTTGATTGGCTTTTTCTTGGAGGAGTTCCTTTCTTTTTTCAAATTGGTCAACTTTTTGTTCGAGTGTATTTTCTTTTTGGTTGAGACGATTTTGGATGTCTCGGAATTCTTTGCGGCGTTCTTCTTCGTCTTTTTTTGCGTCATCAATGATTTTGATGGCTCTTTCTTTTGCTTTTAGGATGAGGTCTTGTTCTTTATTTTTTGCTTCAACAAGACGTTTTTCTGCAAGTGCCTCAACTGAGTTTGCACGGGTTTGGGCTATTTGTTTTCGCAATACGTATCCAATTCCCACACCAACTGCAGCTGCGATAATTGCAACGATTAGTGATGTCATATTATAAAATGCTCATGTATTAAGATGAGCGATAAATCTATGTGTAGAGATGCGAAGAAATGGAGGCTGGTGCCTCGTATGTTTCAACCATGAGTTACCGTGGTGGTTGAGGGGAACGATGAGTTGTGTTGTGCTTTTTTGTTATAAAATGGCTCAACATAGTAAAATTCTCAGGATGTTCAATTTCGTGTCTCTTCTTAGACTATCGCTTCAAAGGTATATTAATTAGCAGGTACGATTGTAGCAATATTTGGTGTATTTGTCAATTTATTTTTCTATGAAAAAGCCCCAGGCAACGGAGTGTTTGGCTGGGGATATGTGGGGGCGGTGTCTATGATGGATGATCAGTGAAGCATCGCGGGAGACGGGAATGCCTCCACGGCGAATTTGATGGCCGTTTTTTCAGGCATGAAACCGTTGCTAGAGAACCAGGTCATGGCAGTGATTGCCTCTTCCTGGTTTTGGCATGGTTCCGTGTGATATTTTTTGGCGATTTTTATTACCAATTCACCGTGTTCGTTGAGACCGTCGAGAACACCGAGGTGAACATGGAAGACGACGCTTCCATCTTTTTGTCTTTCTGTTTGAATGGTGACGACGAGATTTATTTTTTTCTCTTCCATTTTGACACCTCTCCTTGGTTGGGTTGTGCAGATGTATTACTTGTTTTCTGAGGGAATGTCAAGGAGGTATGACTGCCAGTTTTCTGTTGTGAGTTCTTTGGGAGTTGGTTTGTTTATTGAGGTGTATGGACCTATGGCGTCTCTATGGAGCGTTTCACAGTAGGCTCCTGTCTCGAGTTTTTGGCCAATATCGTGGGCGAGTGTGCGGATATAGGTGCCTGTTGAACAGGTTACTCTGATGGTGAGTGTTGGATACGTATATGAGATGATTGTAATATCGTGAATGGTGATGGTATTTGGCTGTCGTTCTATGGTGATACCTTTTCTGGCAAGTTCATAAAGTTTTTTGCCGTTCACTTTTTTTGCGGAGTACATTGGTGGTAGTTGTTGTATTGTTCCGATGAATGATGTTATTATTTCTCTGATTTTTTTTTCTGAAGGGGGAGTATTTTTTTCATGAAATTCTGTCGTGGTTGTCCCTGTTTTGTCGAACGTGTCTGTTGTTTTTCCGAGCGTGATGGTTGTGGTGTAGACCTTGTCTAAATTTTTGAATTCGTCTAATCTTTTTGTAGCTGCTCTGCCAACACCAACGATAAGAAGGCCTGTGGCAAACGGGTCTAGGGTGCCGGCATGACCGATTTTTTTTATGTGGGTGACACCACGAAGATATCCAACAACATCGTGGCTGGTCCATTCTTCGGGTTTATTTATGAGGAGAAATCCAGTGTTCATACACAGCTAAGGTTTTATTTTTTCAGTTGGTAGATATGTTATACTAAAACTTGTATGGAATACAAGCATGGTGAACAATTATTGGGGTGGGGAACAAGTGCTTCTCATGGTGCAGAAATTTGGGATGCAAAGCCATTGTTTGTGGGGGATATGATTACTTGGAAAGATAGATTGATGCTTCTTTTTTATCCGAAGAAGTTTTTTTTGTATCGGTTTATTGGGAAGGCAAAAAGGCAAAAAGGCAAAGAAGTAAATCTTTTGAAAGAACCATTTCGAATTTTGGATGTGGGATGTGGAACTGGCGCCGCGATGGTTGATATGAAAAAGTTGTATGGAAGGACATGTGATGTGTTTGGTGTAGATGTCATTCGAATGCAAATAGATATTGCACGAAATAAAATGAAATCATACGGGGTATGGCCACATATTAAATGGTATGACGGGGTGCATCTTCCTTTTGGAAATAAGCGGTTTGATGCCATTTACTGTTCTGATGTGTTAGGTCATGTGGAAGATGTTCCTGCGTGGCTTAAGGAATTGTCTTCTGTGCTGCGACCTGGGGGCGTGGTGGCGATGTTTAGTGAATCGAAGTTAGGAAAGCATGCATATATTCGGAATTATTTTATGAAACGAGGGTTGAATACGGATCCGCATGCTGAGTATCATATCTCTTTGTATTCTAAGTCAGAGCTAACGGCATTATTTAAAAAAGCTGGTCTAGACATTGTGACTATGAGAAGTAGCTATTGGGCAAAATTTTTTGTTCATCCTGATGAATTGTATGAGGCCTTGCAAGGACAGAAGAAATTTATTTTTTGGAAAATATTAAATAGATTGTTATATAGTCTCAAAAAGAAAACAGCTCCATATTCTTTGGCGCTAGCAGAATTATATGGACTTTTTGATATGATGACCCTTGGTCGCTGGGTTGAGAGTCAAGGGTATGTCATATTAGCAAAAAAGCAGAGGGGTAAAAAATCAAGAAAATAATAACGCGTTGTTTATTTATTTTATCGTTTTCTTGATTTTTTCCCTAAACTTCGCTACATTGGTCACATATATATTATTAAGCATATTGTTTATGAATTTATGGCATGATGTGTCTCCTGGAAAAAAGGTTCCAGAAGAAGTTACCGTTATTATTGAATGTCCTCGGGGAACCAAAAATAAATATGAAATTGATAAGGAAACGGGACTTATTAAACTTGATCGGGCGATGAAGACAAGTCAAGATTATCCCGTTGATTACGGATTTACTCCACAAACGTTGTGGGATGATGGCGATGCGCTTGATGTGGCGGTGCTTACAACCAATCCATTATTTCCAGGATGTGTGGTGACTGTTCGTCCTGTTGCGGTGATGAAAATGATTGATTGTGGAGAATCTGATTACAAAATCATTGGTGTTCCTGTTGATGATAAACGTTGGGATGCTGTGAACGATTTGTCTGATGTAAATCCTCATACGATTAAGGAAATTAAACATTTCTTTGAAACATATAAATCTATTGAACCCGAAAAAATAGTGGTTATTGAAGAAATTGCAGGAAAGGATGATGCGCAAGCTGCTGTTATGCGATCAATTGAATTGTATAAAGAAAAATTTGCGAAATAGTATTTTTTTCTTTTGCGTAAACCTGCTGCTATAAGCAGTGGGTTTTTTTTGCAGAAATTACTGTATCTATATAATCTATAACAGTATTTATGAATCATGCTTTTATTATTTATTGTCATCCTCATTCCAAGTCGCATAATGCAAAAATTTTGAAGCGAGTTGTTGATACACTTGAGAAACAACACGTTTCCTATGATTTGTTGGATTTATATCAATCTGATTTTACGGTGTTTTTGACCGAGAAGGAATATGAACGAATGGCTATTACGAAAGAACGAGTAACTGAGCCAGATGTGCTTGCCATGCAAGAGCGAATTACCAAGGCGTCGCATTTGATTTTTATTTATCCTGTGTGGTGGTACAATATGCCGGCAAAGTTGAAAGGATTCATGGATCGAGTATTCAGTAATGGTTTTGCCTATCAATTTAAACAGACTCCTTCTTGGCAGCTTTTGGGTGCAAGGTGTCTATCATTTTTTCCGGGGATTCGATATTGTTTTCAGCCATATTCCGTACATGGATTTTTAAAAGATAAAAAAGCACTTATTTTTCGGACGTACGGAGGACCACCACTTGGTCGCAGATTTTTTGGAGATACACCCAAGGTGTTGGAACAAGCCATTTTACGTTTTTGTGGACTTACGGATATTACTATTCATGAGTTATATAATGTAGACAAAAAGGAAGTGTTTACGAAGGAAAAGGAGCGTGTATATTTGAATGGGGTAGAGAAGATTGTTGAAATACTTGCTGTATAAGAACTATCGGTTTTTATATATAAAGAGCAGATCACCGTAAAAATTTGTGATTTGTTCTATTTTTTGGGATATACGGTTTTAATGATATACAGAGGAAATTGGTTTTTTGGTGGTAGAAGGATACTTGTATTTTTACGATTTCATTGACAGAATTATAAAAATTGCCTATAATCAAGCGGAATTCATACTATACCGTGTACGAATTTATACCGATGGATAACTATTATTTTATCTATCCGTATTCATTTGTAATTTTCCCATACCATGAACGTAACAGAACTTGCCCGACGCCTACGCGTAAATACAAAAGTACTCTTGGACATTCTTCCGGGGTATGGTTTTGATATTGGGAAAAAATCTATCAAAATTGATGACCGTATGGCCAATCAGGTCATGAAACAGTGGAAACGTATTAAGTATGATCTTGATCGTAAACAACGAGAAGAACTAGAAGATAAAAAAAGAAAAGAGCGAGAACTACGAAAACAAGAAGGAGTTACGGTATCATTACCACGATTGATTACTGTTCGGGATTTTTCCGATCGATTGCAGTTGCCTGTTACGCAGGTTATTACCGAACTCATGAAAAGTGGTATTTTGGCAAATCAAAATCAAAATATTGATTATGATACTGCCGCAATTATGGCAGAAGAATTAGGTTTTCATCCGGTACAGGTAAGTACGAAAGATGTTGTTGATGAATCAAAAGAAGAAGAACGAACAAACGCATTAGAAAAAGCTTTGAAACGAGGGGAACACACTACGTCACGACCTCCTGTGGTGGTGGTGATGGGACATGTTGACCATGGAAAAACAAAATTGCTTGATACCATACGAAAAGCAAATATTATTGATACTGAAGCGGGAGGAATTACTCAACACATTGGTGCATATCAAACGGTATGGCAAGATCCAAAAACAAAAGCAGAACGAGCTATTAGTTTTATTGATACGCCAGGACACGAAGCGTTTACTGTTATGAGAAGTCGTGGAGCAACGGTGGCAGACATTGCTATTTTGATTGTTGCTGCTGACGATGGAGTAAAGCCACAAACGAAAGAAGCTATCCAAATTATTAAAGCGGCAAAGTTACCATTTGTTGTTGCTATCAATAAAATTGATAAAGATACGGCCGATGTCATGAAGACTAAAACAGAGTTGGCCAATAGTGGTGTTCAGCCAGAAGAATGGGGTGGTACTATTCCGATGATAGAAATTTCTGCAAAAGAAAATCTGAATATTGATGTATTGCTTGATATGATTCTGTTGGTAGCTGATTTACATGAGGACGATATTCAAGCTGATGTACATACTCTTGCCGTGGGAACTATTATTGAGTCTCATCTTGATAAAAATATGGGACCAGTAGCTACCGTATTAGTACAAGCGGGAACCTTAAAAAAAGGTGATCCTCTTGTGGTAAATGGAGAAATTTATGGAAAGGTCCGCGCAATGCGTGATGATCATGGAAAAAATATTGATGATGCCGGGCCTTCTGTTCCTGCACAGATTATTGGATTTAAGGTTGCCCCTGAAATGGGGGACATTTTGGATGTTGCTTCTGTTGATAGTGCAGAAAAAATTGATGTAAAACAAAAACGGAATGAACAAACAGGTGCAGTAAAACAAACGGTTATCAATGCTCATAGTGATCAAGAACATGAAGAAAAGAAAAAGACATTAAACTTGGTTATTAAAGCTGATGTGCTTGGTTCTCTTGAAGCGCTTATTGGATCGCTCCAAAAAATGCGTCATGATGAAGTAGGAATTAAAATTGTTGGAAAAGGGCTTGGAAATATTACCGAAACCGATGTAAATAAGGCTGAAGCTGCTCATGCTACGATTATTGGATTTAATGTGCAAGCGACACCTATTGCTGAAGATTCAATGAGAGAGCATAAAATTACATTTTTGCGGTACACTGTTATCTATGATATTATTAATTGGGCAAAGGAAGCGTTGACTTCATTGCTTGATGAAAAGGTAATTATTACGGAGCTTGGACAAATGAATGTGTTGGCTATTTTCCGTACGGATAAAAAAGCCATGACTGTTGGTGGGCTTATTACTGAAGGAAAAATTGAAAAAGGATCGCTTGTTCGTATTATGCGAGATAAAGAACAAATTGGTGAAGGTGTGATTTCTACTTGCCAGATTGGACAACAATCGGTAAAATCTATTCCAGCTGGAAGTGAAGGTGGAATAAAGTATGAAGGAAAAACAAAAATTGAAGTAGGAGATACTATTGAGGCATACAAAGAAGAATCTCAGATTAGAGAACTTGAACTTATATAATATAATTGATATTTATATGGCACACGCATTTACTGATGATAATTTTGATCAGGAGGTACTTAAATCAGACATTCCGGTGTTTGTTGATTTTTGGGCACCATGGTGTGGCCCTTGTCAAATGATGGGACCTATTGTTGATGAACTTTCAAAAGAAATTGATGGATCAAAGATTGCCATTGGAAAAATAAATGTTGATGAAAATTCTCTTGTTGCGGGAAAATATGGTGTGATGAGTATTCCAACCTTTAAGGTGTTTAAAGGTGGGGAGGAAGTTGATACGCTTGTTGGTGGTGTTTCGAAAGATCAGATGAAGGCATTTATTGAAAAGCATATCTCATAAAAGTATAAAAAAAATTCGTTGAAGCAAAAAGTTTTGGCGGAGCATATAAAAATAATATATAAAAAATAGATAAATAAAACATATTTTCGTATATATCAAAATTCGTATATACGATCGCGCGATTACAGTCCTCAGCTAGCGGGGGCTGTTTTGTTTTTATTTAACTGGTGTATAGGAAATTATATAACATTATTATTACAAAGAAAGACAACCATATTGGTTGTCTTTCTTGTATGTATGCTGTGTATTATACTTCTGTATCACGAAACATCTCCATGATACCAAGTACCTCATTTGGGTATGAAGGAAGTACGGTTCCGTTATACCAATACAGTTTTTCGTATAGGTCTTCGGTTCCGTAATAACTGGCTGTGTTTGGGTTTTGACCACCCATATTTCGTCCAACTACTTCAATTCCTTGATCAAAGTCGTCAAATACAATTTTGGCAGATCCCCATCCAAAACAGTTATTGTTCATCATACGTTTACATCCAGATGATTCACGTACGGCAATAGCTGGGAGGAAGTATGGATCAAGTCCATAGTTATCGGCTACTTCTACAAATTTTTGTCCGTGTCCTTCAAGGGGCATGTTTCGTTTGGCGAAGTATGCATCAATTTTTTGGGCACGGTCGTCTTGTTTGACGATTTCTATAGCAGGGGTATCGATATTTTTTTGGGTATAGTTGTTTATCTGGGCTGTTGAAGCCGGGATAATGGCTATCAACGTTGACATCAATAATAAGAGGTTATTCATATAATTTGTTACTAAATAAAAAAGACCCTTTCGGGTGACTTTTTGACGTGCAAGAATACCATTTTTTGAGGGTTTTGTCAAGGCTAAAAGGTGCTTTTTTGACTAGAATAAGCCATTTTTTATCATTGTTTTTCTTGCTTTTTTTGGAAATATTCTTTATGATACTCTCATGTTATTGATTACTTACCGTATTTGTTATGCATTCATATAATCCAAAAAATATAGAGAAAAAGTGGCAAGAATATTGGAAGAAAGACAACACGTTTGAAACCCCTCGTGTTTCTGACCCGGAAAAGAAGATGTATGTGTTGCCACAGCTTCCATACCCTTCAGGATCAGGGCTTCACGTTGGTCATGCAGAGGTATATACAGCGTGTGATATTGTGGCTCGGTATAACCGTATGAACGGGAAAGAGGTTCTTCAGGTGATTGGATGGGATTCATTTGGATTGCCTGCTGAAAATTATGCGATTAAGACGAACATTCATCCACGGGAAAGCACCAACAATGCGATTGCTAATTTTCGGTCTCAGATTAAGGCTTTGGGTATTTCTGTTGATTGGGAACGAGAAACAGGATCTCATAATTCGGATTATTATAAATGGACTCAATGGTTTTTCTTACTGATGTATAAGCGTGGTCTGGCATATCGAAAAAAGCAGGCCGTCAATTGGTGCGATAGTTGTAAGACCGTTCTCGCTAATGAACAAGTGGTAAATGGGCATTGTGAGCGATGTGATACTGTTGTTATTCAAAAAGAAATGGAGCAGTGGTATCTGAAAATTACGGAGTATGCGGATAAACTTATTGAAGGGCTTGATCGCATTGATTGGCCAGAGGAAACAAAAAAGCGACAGAAAAATTGGATAGGAAGAAGTGAGGGGGCAGAAATACAGTTTTTTTTGATTTCAGGAGATTCTTCTACTCCGTTTCGTTCCTCTCAGGATGATATATTGTCCGTTACGGTATTTACTACTCGTCCAGATACGATATTTGGGGTTACCTATATGGTGCTTGCCCCTGAACATGTTTTGGTGCATGAATTGCAATCATCTATTGAAAATTGGGATGATGTGCAAGCTTATATTGATGTTACGACAAAGAAAACAGATTTAGAAAGACAAGTTGATCAAGAAAAAACGGGGGTTGAATTGAAGGGGGTTAAGGCAATCAATCCCGTGAACGGAGAAGAAATTCCAGTATGGATTGCTGATTACGTGCTTGCAAGTTATGGAACGGGAGCTATTATGGCAGTACCAGCGCATGATGAACGGGATTTTTCGTTTGCCAAGAAATTTGGTTTATCTATTCGAACGGTTGTTGATAAAGATAAACATCTTATTTTTGATTTTGATGGAGTATTGGGAAATACGTTTGAAGCCTGTATTCATGCATTGGTTGAAGGTGGTAATGAAGCAAATTTTGATGATGCTAAAAAACATGCTGTTGAATATGCTAGTCAAAAGCCAAATCATACCCGTGATCATTCGTTGACGCCAGAAGAATTGCAAGGTCAAAAAGAATGGTCAAGAGCTTTTGGTGAGGCTATGAGTAAACAAAAAATTGAATTATTTGATGAATTTATTACGGAAATTGCCAAGTTGAAGAATATTCAAGTGGGAGTTGTTTCTAGTGGATCTGAATTGTATGTTAAGCCGGCGATGGAACAATCAGCGTTAGATCCTACGCATATTCTTACGTTTGAACATCATCATTCAAAAGAAGAAAAAATTGAGATGATTTGTAAAGATTGGGGAGTGGTGGTTGAAGATATTTATTATTTTACGGATACCAAGGCAGACGTATATGAGCTGGAGAATTTTTTGACAAAGGGTCATCTGATTGGCTGCGCGTGGGGATTTTCTGGAAAAGAAGATTTGGAATCTGTTCTTGGTCGCGAGCATGTGTTGGAAACACATGAAGATATTCATCGGTTGTTTGATACGTTGCATGTTGGTGAGGGAACGATTGTTAATTCTGATTTTTTAAACGGGTTACACAATAGTGAGGCCATTCATAAAGCGATGGACTGGTTGGAAGAAAAGGGTGTCGGAAAGCGAAAGGTGCAGTATAAACTTCGTGATTGGTCTGTCTCTCGCCAACGGTTTTGGGGAGCGCCTATTCCTATGATTAAAAATGAACATGAAAAGAATAAAAAACGGCGATATATTTTTGTTCATGGTTTTGGGGGAAGTAGTGAATCCAATTTTTTCCCATGGTTAAAACAACAACTTGAAGAACAGGGTCATCATGTTGTTGCTCTTGATTTACCACATACTGATACGCCGAATGTACAGGAACAAGCTGAATATGTGTTTGCTCATACAGATATTGATGAATATACTGTTATTGTTGCGCATAGTTTGGGTGGACCTGTGACCTTTCGAGTGTTAGAACAATTATCAAAACGTATAGCAAAAGTGGTATTGGTTGATCCTGTTGTTCGCCCCGAGTTTAACGATGGTGAACGAGAATCCGTGCAGGTGAGTGATTCATTTGATTTTGATTTTCAAAAAATTAAGCATGCTGCCAGAGAATTTGTTATTTTAGGGGATGCACAGCATGTAACAATTAAGGGAGAACATTTGGAAGAATTAGCAAAGATTCTTGATGCAAGACTTGTTACCGTTAATTTACCAGAACGGCATTTTATGGTTGCTGAAGAACCTACTGTTTTGGAAGAGTCTCTTGTTTCTGGTTTGCGACCTGTTGATATGGATGATTTACCTGTTATTCTTCCTGATGATGTTGATTTCAAACCAACGGGGCAATCACCATTGACGTATTCTGAACGTTTTCAAAATGGTGTAGAAGATCAATATGGAAACGGATGGCAGCGTGAAGTAGATACGCTTGATACGTTTATGTGTTCGAGTTGGTATTATTATCGGTATCTTGATCCAAAAAATAATCATGCCTTTGCGTCACCTGAAGCATTGAAAACGTGGATGCCTGTTGATTTTTATCTTGGTGGAGAGGAACATGTGAATGGACATTTATTGTATGCTCGATTTTTTACGAAAGTATTATTTGATGCAGGATATATTGATTTTGATGAACCATTTAAGAAGCATCGTCATCAAGGGCTTATCCTGGGAGAAGATAGCAGAAAAATGAGTAAACGGTGGGGGAATGTGATCAATCCGACAGATGTTATTGAAGTGTATGGTGCTGATACGTGCCGGATGTATGAAATGTTTATGGGGCCACTTGAAGATACTAAACCGTGGAGTGATAGTGGGGTAAAAGGAGTGCGACGATTTTTGGATCGGGTGTGGCGACTATTTGTTGATGATCGAACTGGCATTTTGCGAGAGAGTGTGTCTGATAGAGAAACAACTGTTGAACAGGAGTTGTTGATTCATAAGACTATTAAAAAAGTTTCTTATGATACAGCACATTTGCAGTTTAATACGGCGGTTTCGGCAATGATGGAATTTGTGAATGAAGCGAATAAATGGGAAACGGTACCGCATTCTATTGCAAAGCGATTTGTGTTGTTATTATCTCCATTTGCGCCGCATGTGGCAGAGGAACTTTGGCAGAAGTTTGGCGGAACGAAGACTATTTCGTTTGAACTGTGGCCTACGTATGATGAGAACAAATTGATGAGTGATACCATTATGCTTGCTGTACAGGTTAATGGTAAAGTTCGGGATACTATTGAGGTTGCTATTGATTTGGAAGAAGCTGCGATAAAGGGTATGGCATTGGGAACAGAAAAAATTCAAAAATGGTTGGAAGGAAAGGAACCAAAAAAGGTTATTTATGTGAAGGGAAAATTGGTTTCGGTTGTTGTGTAATTTTTTATAGAATACGGATTTAACGGGGAAAAAAGGATTTTTTATTTTAGGGGGGTATGCTGGAGGGGCATTTGATTAATAAAATTATTAATTCCAAAAGTAAAACATTTGCCGTGTTGTGTTTTTGTTTTTTGATTGGGGTGAGTGTGGCGTCTTTGTGTGTATTACGATTCGATTTTTTTTATTGGCTTTTTTGTTGTTTTGTTTTTTTGAGTCTATTAATTGTGGTATGGAAAAATGCCTGGTGGCGGTTTGTAGTGCTGTGTTTATTGTTTGTTCTCATTGGCATTTTTCGGTATCAATTGGCATTTCCTGTTGTAGGGAATGATTCTCTTGTTGCGTACAATGATACGGAACAACTATTGACTGGATATGTGGTTGCTGAGCCAGATATCCGAATGGATGGTATCCGATATATTGTTTGGGTGTTTGTGCGTGAAGGAGCACAAGCTGTGTCAGGGAGAGTATATTTGAAGTCTGAGTTGTATCCACGGTATCGCTATGGTGATGTCCTTGAAATGAATTGTCGATTGAAAACACCAGAGCCGATAGAAGATTTTCGATATGATATGTATTTGGCAAAGTTTGGGGTATTTAGTATTTGCCAATCAAAAGGGGTGAAAAAAATTGGAGAGGGGAATGGAACTGTTTTTTTGCGTGGGATTTTTGGAGTAAAGGAAATTGTTGCCGAAAAAATTAACAAATTATGGCATGAACCGTATGCAAGTTTTATGGCGGGATTGCTGTATGGATATCGGGGGGGATTAGGACGGTTGAATGATTTGTTTGCTATTACCGGGGTGACGCATATTGTTGCTATTTCTGGGTACAACATCACAATTATTTCTTCTATTTTGATTGCCTTTTTTGTGCACTTGTCTGTGCCACGTAAGCGGGCATTTTGGTTTGTGGTGGTAGGAATTACGGTATTTGTTCTTTTTGCTGGTGCAAGTGCATCTGTTGTGCGGGCGGGAGTGATGGGGGTCCTTGTTCTTTTTGCTCGGCATATTGGGCGGGCATCTCGGGTAGGGAATGTCATGCTATTCACTGCGGTATTTATGACATTTTATAATCCATTTGTCTTTATATGGGATGCTGGGTTTCAATTATCATTTTTATCTACATTGGGGTTGGTGTATTTAACACCGTTGATTGAGCCGTATGTGAAAAGGGTTCCCGAGGTGCTTGGGATTCGTGAATCATTAGTGTCTACGCTCTCAGCAACATTGGTAACATTGCCGTTAATTTTGTATCAATTTGGTCGGTTGTCGTTGGTTGCTGTTGTGGTGAATGTGCTGATTTTATGGATATTACCATTTATTATGTTTTTGGGTTTTGCTGCTGTTATGACCACTTTTTTGTTTCTTCCTATGGCAACAGTTATTTCATGGATTGCTTGGGTATTGATGAAGTATATTGTAGTGATTGTTACTTTTTTTGCATCGTTGCCGTTTGCTGCTATAAATATACGTTTTCCGTTGTGGTTGGTGGTGCTGTGTTATGTGGGGATGGTATACTTGGTACATAAAAAAATAAATAGCATATGAAAAAAATAGTTGGATTTGTTTGTACCTTATTAGTCATTACCCTTGGGCTTTTGCAAATGGTCCATGATGATTCTGTTGCAAGTGAGGTGGTACAAGAAAATCTAGATGGACAATTAACAATACATTTTTTGGATATTGGACAAGGAGATGCGACGTTTATTGTATTTCCTGATGGTACGCAGATGCTGGTTGATTGCTCTATTGATGCTCGAATTTTGGAGGCGCTTGGTGATGTTATGTCTTTTCATGATAATACCATTGACTATCTAGTTATTACGCATCCTGACAAAGATCATTATGGGGGGTGTGTTGATGTACTGGATCGATTTGATGTTGGACAGGTTATCTATAATGGGTATGAAAAACAGGATAGTGTATTTTGGTTGGAGTTTTGGGATGTTATTCAGGCGGAGCAAGCTGAATATACGGAAGTTACACAATTAACTCATTGGGAGATTGTGAGTACGTCTGTGCAGTTTTTATATCCAGATCATTCATTACGAGATAATCCGCATATTCCAGGAGATGAGTCTACCACCGTTGATGCAAATAATGGATCAATTGTGCTGTTACTTTCTTATGGTACTGTGGATGTGTTGATGACGGGGGATGCGGAGCAAAAGTTGGAAGAATATTTGATAGAAATGTACGGTGACAAACTTGATGTGGACGTATTAAAGGTTGGACATCATGGTAGTAATACGTCTTCCATTGATCCATTTCTTGCTGTGACTACGCCGGAACATGCTGTTATCTCTGTGGGAGTAGACAATCGGTATGGTCATCCATCGCCTCGTGTTTTGAAGCGATTTGAGCGGGCGAGTAGTACTATTTGGCGGACAGATAGACAGGGGACTATTACGCTTACTACTGATGGCACACAATTTTCTTTTTCACCTGAGCGGTAATTTGCTATACTTACTTCCGCAATAGAGTACTCATTAATTTTGGGACATGCTATGAAAAATATGTTACCGCGTTGTTGTATTATTTTATTAGGATGTCTTTTTTTTGTAACGCCTGTTTTTGCTGCCATTAGTTTTGTGAGTCAAGGTATTTGGTTGAGTGATGACCATGCTTTTGCCGGGGATACGGTAAAGATTTATACAGTTGTGGTAAATAATAATTTTTATTTATTGTCTGCGGATGTTCAATTTTTTAATAATGATCAGCTTGTTGATACGGTTTCTGTAAGCAGTCTTCCTTTTGAGGAAGCGCGTCAGGTGTGGGTGGAGTATACACTCCCTGCAGGAGATAATGCGTTGAGAGCGGTGGTTACTAATTTTGTTGCTACAAATGAATCGGGAGGGGTAGAACCTATTTCGAGTGATCATGTTGCGGGATTTCAGTCTGATAAAACATATACTATAGATACTGACACCGATGGTGATAATATTGGAAATACTGATGATCCTGATGATGATAATGATGGGTTGAGTGATGCTAAAGAACTTGAATTGGGAACGGATCCATTGAATGCCGACACTGATGGTGATGGATTGACTGATAATGATGAAGTAACGAAGGGGCTTAATCCAAAAAGTGCAGATAGTGACGGGGATGGATATGCTGATGGCGTTGATTTGTTTCCTACTAATTCGAATGAATGGGCAGACGTTGATGGAGATGGTATTGGGGATACTAGTGACCTTGACGATGATAATGATGGGTTATCTGATATTGAAGAGAAAGCCTTTGGGAGTGATCCTTTGAATGTTGATACGGATGGTGATGGCGTGACGGATATGGATGAAAAAATACATGGAAGCAATCCAAATAAAAGTGATAGTGATGATGATGGTATTTCTGATAAAGATGAACTTGCGTTAGGAACGAATCCTGCAAGTAATGATAGCGATGGTGATGGTATATCCGATGCGGATGAACGTGAGGCTGGAACAAATCCCGCAAATGAAGATAGCGATAGTGATGGGTTGCGTGATGGTGAAGAATTACAAAAAGGAACGGATCCATTGAATGCCGACACGGATGGTGATGGAGTAGAGGATTTGGTAGATATTTTGCCACTTGATGCAACCGAGTCTGTTGATACTGATCTTGATGGAGTGGGGAATAATCAAGATTTAGATGATGATGGAGATGGAATTCTTGATGAGGAGGAAGAACGAGCGGGGACTGATCCTTTGAAAGCTGATAGTGATCGAGATGGATTTTCAGACAAGCAAGAACAGGATTATGGAACAAATCCTTTGTCTAATGATACGGATGAAGATGGTATACTTGATGGCAGTGATGATAATCCTTTGGTACCGGATAGTCATATTGTTGAATGGGTTGTTCAGCTGGGTGCTTTATTTTCTTTTTTGTTAGCTATTGTATTTTATGGGGTATATTTTTTTAAAAGTAGAGCATACTAATTTATTCCGGATATTCAATACTGTTTACGTGCCAATTTTTTTGGTTGTAATTTTTAGTTTATGTTTGTGTATTCCTACGAGTGTATTTGCCATGGATACGGATAATGATGGTTTGAATGATGAATTGGAATTGATGTATGCCACTGATGTTGGTAATCCTGATACCGATGGTGACGGATATTTTGATGGGGAAGAAGTTACGTTTGATTATTCTCCTCATTGTGGCGATGGAAAATGGATGAATGAGTGTGATTTTGATAACGATGGACTTAATGATTGGTTGGAGCGATGGTTTGGCAGTTCATTAAATTCACAAGATACTGATGGTGATGGGTATTCTGATTTTGATGAAGTTATGCGTGGTTATAGTCCAAAAGAGGCCTTTGGTGAATCATTGTTTAATAGGTATATTGAAGTGGATAGGACAACGCAACGATTATATTATTATGTTGATGGTGTGAAGGTATTGAATTTTCCCGTGTCTACGGGGAATCCAGGGACGGAAACTCCTGAGGGAACATTTCAAATAGAGCGGATGATAGCAGAAAAAAGTTATGTAGGGCCGGGGTATGATATTCCGGGTGTTACGTGGAATATGCAATTTAAGCCGATGTACTATATTCATACGGCATTTTGGCATAATGATTTTGGTAAAAAAACGCATTCTCATGGATGTATTAATTTACGGGAGAAGGATGCGCAGTTTTTGTATAAATATATGGATGTGGGGGTTGAAATTCTGGTTGTGGGAGAAACGCCAGCGAATTATGTTGTAGGAAGTTGAAAAATAGCAATTAGTAATAAATAGCACAGTTATGGATGGTCGGACGCTTAGGGCTATACGGAGAAGGATATTAGATTGGTATGCAATACATCAGCGGGATTTACCGTGGCGGAAAACACATGATTCGTATCATATTTTGGTAAGTGAGGTGATGTTACAGCAAACGCAAGTGGGAAGAGTAATAGAAAAGTATCATGAATTTTTGACTCGATTTCCGACTATTGATGTGCTTGCTCGGGCTCGTGCATCGAGCGTGATTAAGACGTGGAAAGGATTGGGATACAATCGTCGGGCACTTTTTTTGCAAAAAACTGCCCGTGCTGTGGTTCGTGAACATGGGGGAAATTTTCCACGTACGTTAGAAGAGTTAAAAAAACTTCCGGGAGTAGGAGATTATACGGCACGAGCAATATTATCTTTTGCATTTGAACAATCTGTTCCAATGATGGATACCAATCATCGGCGATTTTATCAGCGGGTATTTTTTGGGTTAGCACAGAAGAATGATTCAGAATTATTAGTAGAAGCTGAATATATTTTTCCAAAGAAATACGTTTATGATTGGAATCAGGCGTTGATGGATTTTGGGCCGTTGGTTTGTTTGACGAGAAAACCTCGATGTGTAGATTGTCCCGTGAGAAAATATTGTGTTGCGTCTCCGAGTATTATGGAGCAGGAAACACAGAATATAGAACAAAAGAAACATAAAAAAAAGATTCCTTTTCATGATACGGATCGATACGTTCGGGGAAGGATTATTGATTATTTGCGTGAACAATCGGTAGGAAATACTGTACAGATACAGACATTATTTCCAAAGGTTGGTGATGAACGATTTGAAAAGATTTTGCAAGGCTTGGTACGGGATGGGTTGGTGAAACAAGAGGGATATTTGGTGCGATTACCATGATGAGTATTGATATTAGGGTTAGATTGATTTTGTGTAGTATTTGAGGTACAGTACCATATATATATTTAACTGATATTTTATGATTTTATTACTCCGTTGGATTATTAATGCTGGGGCATTACTTGGTATTGCCTATATGTTTTCAGGGATTGAGGTGCA
>Ga0100378_1000118_pt1 | contig 86696 bp, 67 predicted proteins | sample CryGeymeta201502_FD_81535 | JGI IMG/M metagenome (GOLD analysis project Ga0100378, IMG submission 81535) | Groundwater microbial communities from Crystal Geyser aquifers in Utah, USA - Crystal Geyser metaG 2015-02 | ecosystem: Environmental > Aquatic > Deep subsurface > Groundwater | place: USA... | reverse complement strand
CCGAATTTTTCTTCAAGAACTTTTACAAGTTCAGCAAGATCTAATACAGACATTTTTTCTACCATCTCTACAAGAGATTTGAATTTTTCAGGAACTTCTACTTCCTTTTTTGTTTCTTCTGACATAAATTTAATTTTATTAATATTATTATAATAAGTTACATACGAATTTCGAAACCTTTCGAATCTACGAATTCGTACATTCGTAAGTATTCGTAATTCGAATGTCTTTACGCTTTGGCTTCTTTGATAGCGTTCATTACGCCCACAAGTCCACGTAAGTTACCAGCTAGGACATTTACAAATCCAGAAACTGGAGCATTCAAAGTGCCTACCAATTGACCAAGCAATTGTTGTTTGTTTGGGAGCATAGATAATTCTTGAACTTTTTCAGATGAAATAAAATTACCTTCCAAAATTCCACCAAACAATGAAACAATCTCATGACCTTTAGCAAAACTCGCTACAACTTGAGCTGGAGCTACTTCATCTTCTTTTCCCAAGAAAACAGCAACACTTCCTTCAAATTGTTTGGTATCAACGTCAAGACCAGTATCTTTCAAAGCACGTTTCAACAATGTCTTTTTGGTAGCATAAACAGTGATGTTTTGCTCACGACATTTGTTACGTAATTCTTCTGATTCAGATACTTTTAGACCTTGATAGTTTGCAAAGACAGCTGATACAGAATTTTTCAAATCATTTGATAAATCCTCTATAGCTTGTTCTTTTTCTATTCTTGTTTTTGCCATACTTGTCTAATTCTTTTTTACTGTCTTTTCAAAAAAGAAAATTGACAATAAAAAAAGTGGTTTAAAAACCACAGAACATTTTAGGAAATCGACCTTTTTACGACTAATATTAAAAAGTGTAAATTTTTTCCCTCGGCAGGATATTTAAGTCATTTCTGACGCCTGCTGTCTATGGTGCTGATATAATACAATAATCTAGCTTTTTTGTCAAGAATTAGCTGTGAATTGCTTGTTTTAGCTATAATTTGACAAAAATAACCCATCTATGCTATTATTTATTCATCAAAAATATTCTTAAAAGCGTTGGACAAGTCCAAAACTCCTAAAAATATTTTTCTTCACAATTTCAAAAAAATACCCTGAACCAAGGGATAATTATAAAAAAATAAATTATTCCAAGGTTCAAACAAGGGTATTTTTTAATTTTTATACATATATGGACCAAGCAAATAAACAAGCATACTTTGAACACGCTCAAAATAATTTGAATAGTGTTATTGAAGTAATAAAAGAAACATTGGAAAAAACAAAAAACAATGTAAACAAACTCAAAAAAAGTTTACACACCTTCAACGAAGATGACAAAATAGTCCAAGGAAAACTTCTAGAAATGAACAAAGAAAAATTGGAAGAACTAGATATCATGCAAGATTCCCCATATTTCAATAAGTGTAAAATAAATAATGAAACTATTTATATTGGTAAATTTTCACTGAGTGAACAAAGTATTTATTCTTGGATTAGTCCGATTGCCAAAATACGTTTCGAGCATCCAGGACAAGTTACTTATTCATTACCCGACAAAACTGAAAAAACAGGGACAATGCAAAGCAAAGATCAGTATATGATTACGGGCGGAAAAATTATTTATCTTTCGACTGAAACTTTGGGAAACCCACGAGAACTTGTTTACCAAGATTATTTTTCCAATCAAAAAAAATCTTTTGTCCTACCAGAGATTGTATCTCAAATGGAAAAAGCTCAAGATACTGTAATCCGTGCCAATTATAAAAATGCTTTGTTAATTTCAGGGCCAGCTGGATCTGGTAAGACTACACTAGCTCTTCATCGTGTCGCTTACCTACTCCAATCACCTGACGTGTCTGACAAATTCAATCCTAACAAAATATTAATATTAGTCCAAGATGCTGGCACCAAAGAATATTTTTCTCAACTTTTACCCGAACTTGGTATAAAAAATGTAGCTATAAATACTTTCCCTGACTGGGCGAAATCTGTCTTGGATATAAAAGATTTTCATTATCAAAATTCATTTGGAAATACAGAATTAGAAAGAGATCACTTTAGTTTTTACAAGTTACAAATACTAAAAAACTTATCTAATATCAAATACAAAAAAGACGTCTTCTCTACCCTAGAGCAAGTCTATGAAAACTTAGAAGAAAGTTACAAAGAAATATTTGCAAAACAAAAACAAGAAAAAATATTAGACAAAATAGACTTAACTATACTTTTGAAAATATTTAGACAAAGTAACGACTCTCTTTCAATCATGCAAGAATATTATCAACTGAAAAAGAAAGGTAGTAGTCTAAAAAAAATAGGACGCTTCCCTATCAGCTATGATTTGATTATTTTCGATGAATTTCAAAACTACTTACCAGAACAAATAAAAATAATAAAAAGCTGTCTCAATACAGAAAACAATGCTGTGATGTATGTCGGCGACATGAATCAAAAAACTCAACTAGGCACCATCAATGATTGGTTAGAAATTGGCGAAAATCTAAAAGAAGAAAGAAAAGTGGTGCTAAACAAAGTCTATCGTAATAGTAAAGAAATTTTAGAATATATCAAGAAACTTGGATACTCAATTACAATACCAGACAATATAAAATCAGGAAGCCAAATAATAGAAAAAACTTTTGAAAATATTGATGAAGAAATAGACTTTATCAAAGAAAATTTAAACCAACAAGTTGTCACAGGTATTCTTATTAGAAATTATGCACACCTAAAAAATTACCAAGAAAAACTTAAGAACACCAAAAATGTTCATATCTTACCTATGGATGAAATCCAAGGTCTAGAATTCGATACTGTATTTTTGGTAGGTATTAAAAAAGAAGATATTTTTAGTTCTCAAAGAATAGAAATAAAAGAATTGAGACAAGAAAAAGAAAAAATTGACAAAGACTTACTCTACGTTGCTTTGACTAGAGCTACCAACAATCTTTTTGTTTTGGGCACTGAAAAATTGTCAGATATTATTTAAAATTCTCTTTATAACAATCGGCTTTTCATTTTCAGTAGGAGGTTCAAATCTTGGTAACCAACTATCAAACCATTTTTCAGTAATGTGAAAAGTACCTTGTGGGAGTTTTTTGTTTCTAATTTTTATTTGTTTACGAAGTTGTTCAAGAGGTACATCGATAAAATAAAGCTCAAATTCTGCTCCTATCTGGTCAGCTCTTTTGCGAAACAATATTCTTTCTTTCCAAGACCAAAACCCAAAATCAAGAACTACACTAACACCAGACTCCAAAACTTGTTTGGATATACTCCAAATGAATTCTTTGACCACTCTCTTCTTGGCACGATAATCTTCTCCAAAATCTCCGTCAAAACCAAAAAGATCTATCATCCAGTCATCTGTAGAAAATCTAATAGCTTTGTATTGCTTTTCTAGTTTTTTTGCAAGAGTCGTCTTACCTGCTCCCACAAAACCAGAAATGATAATAAGTTTAGTTTTTTGTTTGGTCATACTTCAATTTTTTTTATAATTCATTTATTTATTTTATTATATCAATATTGTACTTACAAAACAAATAGTACTTTTAAAATACCTACTAAAAAATGAACACCCCGACAACGATAAGACGTGCGGGGTGTAAAAGTAAATTGTATGAGACTACTGTTCTGTTAAAGACGCTCAATCATCTCCCCACAAAACAAGCAGTGCATACCGTTTTGGCTGTGGCAGAAACCAGAGTATGATTTCTCACAAACCCAACGTTCAGCTCCTTCTGGACGCAAGAAATCAATCAACTCCCCGAGTGCACGATAGCAATCCCGAGGTTCGTCTCCAGATGGCTTCGGCATCTTCTCGCGAGTTTCCTCTGCAAGAAGCACAGCTTGCCGTCTCCGTCCACATTCAACCAAGACCATAGCTGACTCATAGAACCATTTGAAACGGTCTTCACTCATATCGCCACCTCCTGTGTTTTTGACGATAAAATAACTTACCATAAAAAAACATAATTGTCAATATAAAAAAAACTCCAATTTCTTGGAATTTTGCAGGTAGGTTGTTTATTAAAAATAGTAGTCCCAAGGGGAATTGAACCCCTGTTCCCAGGATGAAAACCTGGTGTCCTAACCACTAGACGATGGGACCATGATAGATATAAATCAAAGACGAAAAAATTATACACAAAAACGTGACAACTGTCAATATATTAGTGTGAATATAAAAAGCTTACAAGGCTTACGAGGCCGACAAGGCTCACAAGGCTTTTTTTACTTGTTTTAATCACAGACTTAATTGGAGCAAGTGTTTTTATGTTTTTTCCGCCCAAAGCGGATCCGCCTTGGGCGGAATGTTTTAATATTCCTAAAAAGGCCCTTGAAAAAATCGCTAAACTATGATTTAATACAGTCCATATGAAAATACTTGGAATAGAATCATCCTGCGACGATACATCTATCTGTCTCATGGATATCACAGATGAAAAAATAGAGATACTAGCTGAAAAAACAGCCAGTCAAATTGATATACACAAAAAATACGGCGGAGTTATACCAGAAATTGCTGGACGCAAACATGCCGAGACTATCACTCCAGTAGTCGAGGAAATCATGAAAGATTTCGATAAACCTGATGCTATTGCGGTCACAGCGGGACCTGGACTTATCACAGGACTGATTGTAGGCGTCGAAACTGCCAAAACTCTGTCTTATCTATGGAATACTCCCCTTGTAGCTGTAAACCACATAGAAGGCCATATAAACAGCGTGAAGCTACATCTAGAAGCTGATAGCACCTATCAAAAGCTCGACTTCCCTATTTTATCTCTAGTCGTCTCTGGCGGACACACTGAACTTATTTTATCTAAAGAAAAAGACCACTATGAAAAAATCGGTGGCACACGTGACGATGCCACTGGCGAAGCTTTTGATAAGATTGCCAAAATCGTAGGATTAGAATACCCAGGTGGACCAAAAATTTCTAAGCATGCTGTAGATGGTAATCCAAAAGCTATCAAATTTCCTCGTCCAATGATGGATAGTGATGATTATGATATGAGCTTTTCTGGTCTCAAGACTGCGGCTCTTTATTGGCTACAAGACAACGCTCCAAAAACAGAATCTAATACCTATTACCTAGAACCCAAAACCTTATCAGATTTTTGTGCCAGCTTCGAACAAGCTATCGTCGATGTCTTGGTTGAAAAGACTGTCCGAGCAATAACACAATACCAACCAAAAAATGTTTTACTTGTCGGTGGAGTTTCTGCCAATGCCAAACTTCGTGAAACTTTGAAAAATACTATTGAACACATTTCGGGTACAGACTTCCATCTCTCTGCTCTCAAATATTCTATGGACAACGCCGCCATGATTGCAGCAGCAGGCTACAACTATGCAAAGGAAGGAAAGTTTACCAAGTGGCAAGATGTACAAGCTGATCCGAATTGGAAGGTTTATAATAAAAAATAATATTTATATATGTCTGAAAAATTAGAAATCTACGATTTAGATTCAAATCTTTTGAAAGTAGAAGATAGACAAATTTTTTATGATGAAATAAAAAATGAATTCAAAGAAACTGGAGAAATTACTAAAAAAGTAAAATCTATTAGACTTATTCTAATGAATTCTTCTGGCAGAATATACTTACAAAAAAGAAGTAAAATAAAAACAGAAAATGCAGGAAAGTACGACAAAACAGTTGGTGAACATGTCTCAGCTGGAGATAGTTTTAACATGACAGTAATCAGAGAATGTGCCGAGGAATTAGGCTTCCCTGCCACAGTATTGGACGAGGAAGAATTTAATAGAGCTATAAAAGTAACTAATTTAGAAATTATTGGTATATTTAAAAAAATAGAATTTTTACCAAATTTTGTATCTAAAAGGATTATAAATAATGGAAGTAAAATACAACAACCTTACATGAGTTCTATGTACTTTGGTTATTATGACGGTCCAATCAAATTCGTAGATGGTGAAAGCTCTGGTATAGAAGTATTTGCTTTAGACGAACTAGAAGAAGAAATAAAAGAAAACCCAGATAAATTCACAGAAGATATAAAATTAATGATAGAAAAATACAAAGAATTTCTAGTTCCAATAAAATAATATATAAAACGCTTCCACAGCGTTTTTTTGTTTTTTACAAATTAGTAGCAATATGATAGAATTTTTATAAATGTAAGAATAAAATATGACTGACAAAATAACCATCTTTGGCTACGGCTCACTTATGAATTTAGATTTTTTATGTAAGACAGTCCCCAATGTTACAGATATAACTCCAGTAATACTCCAAAACCATATTCGCATTTTCGAGACAGCCTCCACCACTCGCTTTGACAAAGACAATACTCCAGCGGCTGTGCTAAATATTACCGAACATAATGAAGCAAAAATAAATGGCGTTTGCTTCCATGTAGAACAAGACTACTTCGATGAACTGTTGGAAAGAGAAAAAGCTTATGAGCTAAGAGAAGTAATTGTGGAAACTTGTGATACTGGAGAAAAAATGAAAGCCTTCGTTTTCGTAGATAAGATGAAACAAAAACAAAATTTTCTCTTTGATGAAAAAACTCAAATAGATTATCTAAATATTTGTTTAGAAGGTGCCAGACAGTTTGGAGAAGAATTTTATAGAATGTTTCTAGAAAGTACTCACATAAATAATAAAAAATTGATAGAGATTAATGAAATAAAACATTTGTTATAATATGTCATTAACAAAAAAAGAAGAAAGAATACTAAAATCCATCATCGTAGCTTCTGAAAACAATCCCAACAAACCAGAATTCCCAGCTGACAATCCCAAATTTCCCGCCACACCAACTTATAAAATAAAAGTTTCAGGATTTCGCAATGTCTGGCTAAAAGACGAAAGCTACAATCCAACAGGTACACATAAGGATAGAATGGCTTGGGAAATAATTGTGACTTACAAAGATTTTTTGTTATCAAAAAAAAGAGGAAACTTGAAAGGCAATCTACCAACAATGTCTATAATATCTTCTGGTTCAGCTGCCGTTGCTATCCAAACTCAATTAAAAAAATACAACCTACCAAATATAAAAGTTTTACTCGATACAAACACAGAAGAATACATCGTAAAATCTATAAAAAAACTAGGTTGTGAAATCTATAAAAAAGATTTAAGCAAAAAAGCTTTTTCTTGGCAAGAAATATTGAAATTTACAGAAAATGAAAAAGGTTTTGACATTACTTCTAGTGAGGCACTCGACCCCACCACTAGATTTTATGATTGGCTAAGTTACGAGATAATAAACTCATCTCCAGATTATTGCTTCATACCTTTTGGTACGGGCAATCTGTTTGAAAATATTCTAAATATCACCAAAAAAGAAGTATCAACAAAACATCATGACTTGAGATTCAAAGGAAACTTAAAAAAACTTAGAAACTGTAATTTCATTGGCGCTACTTCAAATAATCACAAATCAAAAGCTATAAAACTATATTCACCACACTTACCTTTCGTACATTTTGATGAACAATGGATTAGACTTTATCGTACGGCTGGTTTCTGTGGACCAGAATCCAATGTTTATACAATAAAAGAAAAATATTTAGATGAAGCTCTAAAAATAGCTGAGTCACAAAATATATCTTGCGAACCTTCTGGTATCTCTGGTCTAGCACTACTACTACAACTAAAAGATAAAATAGATAAAAATAAAAAAATACTCATTGTAAATACAGGTAAAACTAAATATAATTAAAATAATATGAACAAAATAAAAATAGAAATAGACAATAAAAAAATAAGTGTTTACTCCAAAAAAATTTTGAGTAAAGATTATATACTAAAGCACGAATTTTATCGAGAAGAAATATCTAACATCGGTTTTTTTTCTAAACCTATGCACACAATTTCTGGCACTCATACCGATACAATACTAATTTGTAGTATAAAAAAAGAACAAACTCCAGAAAACCAATTTGTAATTACACCTCAGTATGCAGAAGAAATATTCAGAGAATTAAAAAATTACAAATATAATATTTCAAATGAAAAAGAAATGGGAAAAATAATAGAAGAAGCTAAACATATAAAAAAAGATGAAAAAATCTATTTCAAAATGACTATATTTATGATTTTTGCTATTATCTTACTTGGTATTCTTATTCCACTCTTTATCTTATTAAAAAAATAAAATTATGAAAACAGTAATCATCGCCTCCAAAAATCCTGTCAAAATAGAAGCTGTCAAAATCGCTTTTGAAAAAATGTTTTTGCAAGAAAAATTTGAATTTATTGGTGAGTCCATCCCTTCTGGCGTCAGCGACCAACCAATGTCAGATGAAGAAACTTTGCAAGGTGCAACTAACCGAGCAAACAATGCCCAAACACAATTTCCTGATGCAGACTTCTGGGTTGGGCTAGAAGGTGGTCTAGAAAAAATAGAAGACGAAATGCATTCCTTTGCCTGGGCTGTAGTAAAATCTAGAGAAAAAATTGGCAAAGGCAAAGCTTGTACTTTCATCTTACCCAAAAAAGTAACAGAACTTATTGAACAAGGCTACGAGCTATCCGACGCCGATGATATTGTGTTTGATAGACAAAATTCCAAACACCAAAATGGTTCAGTGGGTATACTTACTCACGATGTTTTGACTAGAACAAGCTTTTATATAGATATGGTTACCTTTGCTCTTATCCCTTTCAAAAATCCAGATTTATACTAATAAAAAAATATGAAAACAGTAATCATCGCCTCCAAAAATCCTGTCAAAATAGAAGCTGTCAAAATCGCTTTTGAAAAAATGTTTTTGCAAGAAAAATTTGAATTCATCGGCGAATCAATTCCTTCTGATGTCAACGCCCAGCCGATGAGCAATGAAGAAACTTTGCAAGGTGCTATGAATAGAGCAATCAACGCACAATCTAAATTTCCTGAAGCTAATTTTTGGGTCGGACTCGAAGGTGGTCTAGAAAAAACAGACAATGATTTGGGATCAGTCGCTTGGGTAGTAATAAAAACAAAAGACAAAACTGGCAAAGCCAGAGCTTTGACTTTTATCTTACCAAAAGAAATTTCAAGACTAATAAATGAAGGAAAAGAAATGTCTGAGGCTAGTAATATTGTTTTTGGTGTTAATAATTCACAACATAGTGGAACAGTTGGTATTCTAACAAATGATATAATAACAAGAACTATAGACTATACAGAAACAACAGTCTTAGCTCTTATACCTTTCAAAAATCCAGATTTATATTAATATGAATCAAGAAACCAAAGAAAAACTCATAAGAATTGCCATAGCAGAAGCTGACAAAGCAGTCAGAGAAGGTAATTCCCCTTTTGGTGCAGTACTCTCTGATATGGAAGGAAATGTAATTGCTACAGCTTATAACACCACCAACAACGATATTGATCCAACAGCTCATGCTGAAATTAATTTGATTAGAAAAATCACAAAAAAACTAAAAGCAAAAGATCTAAGCAAATATTTTCTTGTGAGTAATGCTCAATCTTATCCAATGTGTTTTGCAGCAGCCATAAAAGCAAAGATATCTAACTTTATTTATGGCTATGCCGAAGATCATACTTTAACACCAAAAATTACGGTATTTGAAATGAATGAAAGATGCGAACAAAAAGCAAATATAGAAACAGGAATTCTAAAAGAAGAGTGCCAAAAACAAATTGAAGAAGCCAGAAAAATTGTGAAATAAATTTGTTATTTATAAATTAAAAAAACACTGCTTTTACAACAGTGTTTTTTTGTTTTCATGTTTTAATGCTTTAATGAAGACTACATCCCCATTTTCTTTCTAATAAAAGCTGGAATTTCTAAATCTTCTTCATCACTCTTTGGCTTGGTACTTGTCTGATTGATAGTACTTGGTTTTGGTTGTTGTTTAGGTTGAGACATAGAAGTATCTATATCCATATCCAACGAAGAACCCACACTTCTTCTACTAAAACCACTAGAACGTAAATTTTGTTGTTTTTCTCCCATGTCCAAAATATCTTCTTCAAAAAATTCTTCATCATCACTTTCTTTTACCACTTCTCTATTTTCTACCTTTTTATTGAAAATACTTGGTTTGAACATTGGACGCTTGGCAGTGAAAACTTCCATACCAGGATTATGAACATCAGCTTTTACACCTTTTGGAGCTACATCTCTATCCTCAAAACCAGTAGCCACCACAGTCACTCTCACTTCTTCTCCCATACTTTCATCAATCACAGCTCCAAAGATAACACGTACATCATCATCAGCTGAACTAGTAATAATCTTAGCGGCTTCAGCCACTTCTTGCATACCAAGATTGGTACCACCTGTAATTGAAAATAATATTCCTTTGGCTCCATCAATTGATACTTCTAATAGTGGACTAGAGATAGCAGACTTAGCTGCTTCTACAGCTCTATTGTCACCACTACCAATACCTATACCCATGAGAGCTGAACCTGTGTCTGTCATGATAGTCTTCACATCAGCGAAATCGACATTGATAAGACCAGGAACTGTAATAAGTTCAGAGATACCTTGGACACCTTGTCGGAGTACATCATCTACAATTTTGAAAGCATCAAGAAGACTTGTTTTTTTATCTATAATTTGTAAAATTCTATCATTTGGAATTGTGATAACAGTATCTACATAACGAGCCAATTCCTCATAACCACTTTCTGCAATAGTTTTTCTTTGTGGACCTTCGAAAGTAAAAGGTTTTGTCACTACAGCCACAGTCAAGATTCCCATATCACGAGCAATCTCAGCAACCACAGGAGCAGCACCAGTACCAGTACCACCACCAAGACCACAGGTGATAAAGATCATGTCAGTATCTTTGAGTAATTCTCTAATTTCATTTTGTGATTCTTCAGCACTACGTTTGCCCAGCTCAGGATTCATACCAGCACCAAGACCACGAGTAACTGTCTTACCGATATGTAATTTCTTTTGAGCTGAATTGTGATGAAGAGCTTGAACATCTGTATTAAGAGCAACAAAATCTACTCCACGAATTTTGCTATCTATCATTCTTTGGATAGCAGAATTGCCAGAACCCCCAACTCCGACTACTTTTATTTTTGCAAATGTTTCAATATCTGGTTTTACTTGTGGCATAATATTATCTGAGTACTTTTTGTACTCAAATATATCTGATTTGAGTACAATCTTTATTAACTGTATGTATATTTTACAAGCTTTTGAAAATAGTGTCAAGAAATATTTTATATTGAAAAATATCAACATCACATAAATTCCATTTTATTGTTTATATTAAGCAATATTAAACGTTTCCCATAGCTAAATTGTCAAATTGTTAAATAGTCGTTTTGACAAGATAACAATTTGACAATTTAGCCATAAATCCCAGTATCACCTATAAACAAATAAAAAAAGACACTCTCTAAGAGCATCTAAATAATCAATCAAAAATATCTAACCTACGGCATCAAATTCTTCAAAACATTACGAAGCTTGTCCCCTACTTTTGAACCTAGGTTGAATGATGTTCTACGAGATCTCACACTTTGCAGTAAAGTACTTCCCCACTTTACCAGACCAATAGCTGAAGAAAAAGATACATCATTGGTCTTGCTACTAATACTATCTAATCCCAAAGGATATCCCAAGGTAGCAGGTAAAGACAAAACATCTTTGGCAATATCTACCAGACCTTCAATCTTAGCACCACCTCCGATAAATATAGCGCCAGCTGGCAACATACCACTTCTTTCAATACTTGCGAGTTCATCATCTACTTTTTCTAATATTTCACTAACACGTGCTTCAATGATTTCATTGATATAAAGTCTAGTCACATCTTCAGATCTTTCTGATCCGAAATCTTTCAAATCTATTATTTCTTTTTTGTTTACGCCTTTGGTAACACAACTACCATATTCTACTTTGACACGTTCTGCAATATCAATAGAAGTCTTAAGTCCCAAAGCTAAATCATTGGTAACATGTGATGAACCAATTGGAATAACAGTCGTATGCAAGACATCACCATCTTCATAAACCACTATACTTGTAGTTGGTCCTCCAATATTTATAACTACAGAACCAAGTTCTTTTTGTCTAGGACTTGTCACTACTTCACCAGATGCCAAAATAGACAAAACAAAATCATCTACATCAATACCAGCTCTATAAACAACTTTGGTAAGATTTTTTATATGTGAGCTAACACTGTGTATAATTTTTGTATCCACTTCAAGTCTGATACCTGTCATACCGACAGGGTCTTTGATACCAGTCTGACCATCCACTGCAAAACTACGTGGTAAAACATGTAAAATATCATAATTGAGTGGTGTAGCAACAGCTTTGGCAGCGTCGACTGCTCTTTCAATATCATCTTCAGAAACTTCACCATCAGTACGAGAAACAGCGATGACTCCTTTACTCTCTTGTGAAATTATTTGAGTACCGGAGACACCAACCCAGACATGCTCAACTGGCAAACCAATTATTTTTTCTACTTGCTCAAGAGCATTAGAAACAGATGAGACAGTATCTTCGATACTAACTATTTGTCCTTTTTGGACACCTTCTGCAGGAACTTCGATAGCAGCGATAATTTGAAGAGTTGGATTTTCTTCATCTCTCATGCTAGAAAATTGCCCAACAGCAACTCTAATACTGCTAGATCCAATATCTAAACCAGTTATTATATCTGTCATATGTTTGTTTTTGGCCATAATTTTTTGATATGTGATATATTATAGCATTATTTGCTTATTAGCTCAAATATATATGGATAAAAAATCATTACTCCCACAACAATAGACCCAAAAGAAGCCAAAAATACGACTCCGGCCATAATGTCTTTCAAAACTTTTACGTGTATATCCAAGCGTGGTTTCAAAACATCCAAAAATCTTTCAATAGTAGTATTAAACATTTCTAAAGAAAGTATAAATGTAATCAAAAGTAAAACTACTATTTGTTCAGAGTGATTAAGTCCTAAAATAAACATCAAAACAATAATAAACAATGCAAAGAAAACTTCTATTCTAAAATTCTGTTCACGTTTAAACGTATAATGAAGTCCTTTCAAAGCATAAAAAAAACTTTTTTTTAATTTTACTGGATTTATCATATTAGATTTTTTACAAATTTTTCTTGCATTGCAAACATAATTTTAGCATCTTTTTCTTCCATATGATCAAATCCTAAAATATGCAATACTCCATGAACCAACATTCTAGTCATTTCTTCACGTGCTGAAATGTTGTTTTCTTTTGCCTGTCTTTTTATCTGAGGCAAACAAATAAAAATATCACCAAAATCTTTTTCACCTATTTGAAAAATTTCTTCACCTTCTTCAAGAGCAAAAGATATTACATCAGTTACTTTATCTTTACCACGATAATTTTTGTTTATTTCTCTTATTTTTTTGTCCCCTACTACATTTACACTTATAGAACCATCTTTCTTATTTTTCTTAAGCACATAAAAAACTATCTCCTTAATTTTTTTATCAGATAACAAATTTTTTTTTACAGTTTTAAAAATACTACATTCCATATATTATATATTTTCAGTAGTACTAGTAGAATCAGGAAAAATTATTTCTACAGAAGAAGTAACAGTACTTGTTGTAGTATTACTTTCTATATCCATATTAACATCAGGAAAAACAGTTTGTTCAGGTAAAGAAGTATTGGTCTTTTGTATTCTAAAAGATTGATACATCATTTGCATTATATGTCTAAATACCACAGGACCTCTATCATCGGTATGATATATCATCACATAAACATAACTTTCATCCTCAAAATAAGCAACTAAACTATCCTTACGTACAAAAGCTTCTTCAGAAAAACGATTGGTAAAAGATGATAAATCATTATAATTTTGTCCTTCGGCATATCTACTAAACCAACTTACAAATTGTTGACCTGGTGTTTTGGCAAAAAATCTTACTTCTACATATTCTCCGGTGCTAGCACTAAAAAGAACTTGGGATTCTTGAATGTCCACAGATCCTCTTTGCCAACTTAAAGGATAATAAAGGCGATAACCTGTTATAGGATTTTGATATTCTTTTACCAAACCAGAATCAATCAACCTAACAGGGGCTTGCCCTTTAGGATTATACAAATTATACACTTCTTGTCCATCATAATAATTGTCACCATCACTATCCCAAGTACCACTATCTGTATCAAAAATTTCTTCTTCAATATCTGTGAGACTATCAGCATCAATGTCAGATGCATCTGTGGTTAAAATTGGTAAAAATTCTAAAAAAACATTATCCAATGCTGTAGTAGACGTAGTAGTTTCTGTTTTAATTGTAGAAGTAACAAGCTGATCAGTACTAGAAACTACAGTATTTGTGTTGTTACCTATATTTGTTTCATTATTTTTTGTTGTATTCTGAAAATTTTGATTATTTTGTTCTACCAATGTATTTTGAGTAACAAAATAATCCTTTAGATAATACCAAGATATACCAGCTACCGCCAAAACAAAAATAATTATTGAATAAATCCACCAAAGTTTGGCATTACCTTTTTTTTGTGTTGTTTTTACTGGTTTTTTTACTACTACTTTCTTTTTTTCAGGTTCTTTTTTATCTTGTATATCTTTTTTTTCAGTTTCATAATTATGATAAATATCAGGATCTTGTCCACCATAAAAAATATCTGGCATCGAAATGATACTCAAATCATCATATTTTTTTTCTTCGTTCTTTTTTTTATTCTTTTTCTTGCCAAACATACACAAAAAAATATATGTTACTATTAATTAGATGTGGTACTTGCACTGATAGTTGTTGTTGGAACCTCAAATAACTTACCAGGACCAATAGGACTATATCCATTTTTTATTTCTGTACCATCTTCATAATCATCACCATCTGTATCAGGATTAAGAGGATCTGTCTTCCAAATCAAGACTTCATCTGAATCATTTAAACCATCTCCATCAGTATCCCAATTTAGAGGATCTGTACCAAGTTCTGTTTCTCTGATATCATCTAACCCATCACCATCAGTATCAAGATTACCACCTTCGATAATTTCGTTCGTCAAATCTGTACTTGAAGACGTGTTATCATTACTAGTATTATCTTCAACAATTACAGGAGTTTTATCTTCTACTTGATTACTATTTTGATTATCATTAGTATTTGTCTGAGTATTCTCTATATTGGCAAAAGTATCTTTTTGACCACTATCTTTAATGAAAGAAAAATAAATCCAAGTACTTCCTGAACCCAAAACCAAAACTACTACAAAAATAACAATCCAAATAATCATTTTTTTGCTACCTACAGGTTCACTCATTTGTGAAGAATGATTTGTATTTTCACTAGCTCCAACTCCTGTAGGAGGTAATATAGTTTGATAAGAGCTACCCTCACTTGTAGGACTAGGTGCTACAGGTTGAGGAACTGACATATCATTAACAGGTGCTACAGAATCATCTGTACTAGAAAACATATCATCCACTTTTTTTTCTGAAACAAAATTATCATTATCTACTTTTGGTTTCAAAACTCCAGCATCCAAAGCAGAATTTCCAAAAGGTGTTTCTTCTTTAAGAGTGAAATTTTCTTCCGTTGGATCTACCGCATTAACGATACCAGGACTAACAGAAGTATCTTCATCTACAGAATCGAAAATATCATCATTATCTGCTAAAGGCAAATTAGATGGTATGGAATTAGAATTACTTGTAGGATTGTCATCAAACATAGAAAAAATTAAAAATATAATTTATTTAAGAGGGTCATAACCACTATTTATTTCAACAGCATCATTGTAACCATCCCCATCAGTATCTGCCAAAAGAGGATTAGTCTTGTAATCTTCTATTTCTACTTTATCAGATATACCATCGAAATCAGTATCCGACTCAAATTTGTTTGTGCCAAGAGTATCTTCTTCATCGTCAGTCAAGCCATCTCCGTCTTTGTCACTTGCATACCACTCTGGAATAACTTCTGGTTTAGCAGGCAAGACAATAGTCTCTTCAGTTATATTTTCAGAATTTCCATTATTATTTTCACTATTCACAGATACATTCCCAGAATTTTGTGGATTGTTTATTGTTTTATTTTCCTTGTATCTATTATAAAAGAAAAAGACGAAATATACAATGATAACAACAAGGATAAACAAAGACAAAATGTAAATTATTTTTTTATTCATAATTAAAGTTAGTTACAAGGTTGCGTATTTGGAATATTGTCACGCATTTGACATTCTTGTGTCACAATTGCACCTCCATAGTCAGAAGCAAATCCAGGTTGTAAAGGAATATACAAACCAGGGCCAACTGAAATACTATTGATTATTCCTTGACCAATAGGTTGAATAATAGCATTATGCCCAGAAAATACATAGAAATTAAAGACATGCCAATAAGGGGCTCCTTCATTGATAGAAGTTTGTGCATTACTAATGCTAAAAGTATAATCAGGTTTGTAAACAGAATTTTCAGGATCATCTTTGTCGACTTTTGGTAAATAAACATCTACCCACACTTCGTCACTTAATCTACTATTGATTTGTACGTTTGGAGATGTGACATAAAAACCAACAGCATCATTTTCAGAAAAATTAGACTTAGAAAAATCGAAAGTATAAGCTTGTATTTGTGTTTTGTCCGTTTTTATTATCGGATGAACCCAAGAAAAATTATTCCCAGTCAAAACATCTCCATACATATTACAATTCGCAGAAGGTACCCAATAATTATTTATATCTTTTTCTATTTTACCACACTTATTTTCATTACTTATATTATTGAATTTTACATTTTCCAAAATAGAAAACTTATCATACATAAAATTACCAACAAAATCATAACTATTATTTACTTCAACATTACTTCTGATTACTACCCGAATTTGTCCAGAAGGAACAGCATGAGACATAACTACATCATTTTTTACTTCATTATCTTCACCATTTACAGGATAATCAAACAAATCACCCAAACCAGCTGTAGACCAATTACTTACATTATACTCCGGACTATTAGAATTTTGATAAACACTACTTGGTATAGAGTTGAAAAATAATTTGTAATCACCATTACACATAGGATTAGTCTCGATACCTTTTGCCAAATTTGGTTGAGTAGCACCTGCATCTTTCAATAAATAATAATAATCAAATGGATTTATATAACTAGATGCAAAATTAAAATTAATAAGTCTATTACCTAATATACTATACCTTTTATCCGTTGGATTTGGCACGACTTTTTTATACAATATAACTGACTGACCACTTGCAATATTATATCCATTACCGGTACCTTTTATCAAAGGATTCAATATAGCTAATTGTGGTTGTGGTAAACCAACATCAACACCACAGGTAATACATTGATTTTTTAAATCTTGACAATTGTTGGCACATTGAAAACTTCCCTTTTGTGTTTCACTACAACTTATTGTACTAGACTGTGTATCATCATGAGTATAGACAATTGTTTGTTTACCATTTGCATCAAGTTTGTAGTCACAAGCTTCTAACCAGTTGCCCGAGATATCTTTGTCAACAGTTCCATTTCCACATCTTTGAGAAGCTTCAACAGTTTTTATTACACAAGTATTACTACAATATGTACAAGAATTATTATATTCAGGAGTACATGCCACACCATTTTGACTAGCACCCAAATCACACTGCTCTGCACCAGAAATTTCTCCATCACCACAGTAAGCAGACGCAGTTTCTACAGAAGTATTTGGATCGCTAATTGGCGCACCATTTTCAGTACAATCATTTTTACAAAGATCATTATTATTGGTATTACCATCATCACAACTTTCAAAACTCCACTGAGTAATTCCATCACCACAATATCCCCCATTTGCAGTACAATCAAATGAACAACTATTAGCTTTATTGAAAGAATATGTTGGATCAGGTATAGATAAACAAGAACTTACACTTACAGTATATTGTAAATCAGAACAATCTGAATCAAAACTACAGTTTACAGCACTTTGACCTTCATCAACCTTACATTTACCAAATTTACCAACTTCATTTACACAAAAACTAGCCGCTTTTATACTACAATCGTTATCATCATTACAAGTCAAATTTTTATTGTTTGCACAAAAACCTAACTGATATATAGATTCAGCCTTATCACAAAATTCATTTTCTTCTTTTGTACCATTTCCACAATAAGCCAATCTATTGGTACAGCTATCATTACAATAACCATAACTACCATTGGAAATACCATCATCACAAACTTCAAGTCCCTCAATTATTCCGTTACCACACTTTGTAGCACTAGCTTCACAAGAAGATGCCAAATTCCACCTACAGGTATTAGCATTACAAGTTGCAGTAGCTCTCTTATCTGCAGAACAAATATTACCATTACTATCATAAGAAAATAGTTTGGTACTTCCTGGTGGTTCACATTCTTCACCACTAGCGTAATTCACAACACCATCTCCACAAACACCAGAATTGCCGCTTACAATATCTCCAGGTTTACAAAGACCACCAAATTTTATTTTATTTTGATTTATATATCTATTTACAAAATCAGCATCTTGAGAACTTTGTAAGTATTCAAAAGGGGCATATATTTCATAACTCTTGGTACTACTAACAAATTGATACTCATAAACTTGTGAAAATTGAGGACAAGTATATGTGACCTCTTGAACATTCCAACAAGTAAGTAAATCATTATCACCACAACCAACCCAATCATTTATAGGATCTTGAGCTACAGTTCCTGCATAACTATTCAATAATCCCCAAGAATTTTGCCATTTAGAAGTAGTATAACCAGTAATATAAGACCCACTATCCAAATTAGCTACAAAAGTATCTTTACCAAAATCAGAATTGAAATACTTGTCTAAATTGAAAGATGATAAACGTAAACCAACAAGTCTATTCAAATCTCTATAAAATTTAGTTTTTTCATTTGAACAATGACCTGATGTACCTATTAATGAAACACCACTACCATCACGACAGTCAAAATCTGTTTGACAATCTATATTAGTAATATTATGACCAACATCAGAACGAATAATAGAACTATCAGAATAACTATTAGGTAAACATTTATTATGTTCTGTCATTTTTGTATTAAAATTCAAATTATTAATAATTTGTTCAAAAACCAAACTACTACTTCTATTAGAGTTATCACTCAGACTAAATAATATTACATAATTATATACAGTACCTAAAGAATTGATAGTTTTATCTACATCAAAGACACTTATATAGTAATTTTTACTATCGCTCAAGGCTTCATAACCAGCAACACTAGTAAGTTGCATATCTCCTAAATCACCAAATTTATCAATGTACCAATTTTCCAAACTACGTGGTTGACCTTTGAAATCTGGTGTATTTTCAAAAATTTGAATACCTACAGCATCTGTTGTATCTTGAGAAAATAATAAATAACTACGAAGAGAAGTATCCCCAAGACCATATTCTTCAGGATTATCTACATAAACGACATCATTGAAAAGAGGTAAATCATCTGAAATTTCCAAAGGATTACCTTCATCAGCACAATAAAGGAAAGAAAAGTTAAATTTGTCTTCTGCAAATTTTCCATTCAAAGAAACATCTCTGAAACTTGGATCAGATAAAACAGTATTATGTGATGGCCAAGGATTAGAACAAAAGAAGGCTTGCAACTTAAATACTTTAGCAAAAGTTTCTCCTACTTGTGATTTATTTGTATCAATATCTTTGGTTATTTCCACTTTAGCCAAAGCATCAATACTACCTTCAACTCCTTTTGGTGAAATATCTATGATTTTTAAATCTGTATTAGTTATATTGAAAATATCATTTTCTGAAGGATACCAAGAGTAAGTCCATTCATAAGCATCTGGTACAGGTACTATAAGTTGTCCATTATTTTTACTTACAACATTTATGGTAAATTCTTGACTACTATTTGGCGAATAAAAAACTTTACTAACAGGGCTGACATCGATATGATCTATTTTACAAAGTTGGTCACCTGTTTTAAATAACCAAGAATCTTTTATATCATTTGAATCTTGTGCAGTATCTTTTAAACCAACACCGTTTGAATCTTTGATACCATTTTTACCACCCTGAAGAATAACTAAAACATATACATTTGAATCCAATAATTCAGGGAGAATCAAACCTGCTTGAGTAGCAGAAACATATTCTTTATTTTCACCTTGTGCACCAGCTACATAATCATAAACATATTTAATATTAGTTCTTGGTCGGATATCTGTAGCACACCAAGTAATATCTCCACTAAGATGATTGTTTTCATCCACAGGAGCTGCAAACACTTTCAAAGAAAATAAATTTGCAAAGAAAGATTTGATATGATTCCAAATATTTCCCCAGAAACCAACATTCTCAGAAGGAGCAATAGCTAAATAAGAATTTATTTGTTCTGTAATGTCTCTTTGTCCATGATCCTCACACTTGTAATCAACATAACCATCATTTTTATCATAACCTTCAATTATCAAAATGTTATCATTGAAAGACAATTTATCCATCTGTCTATCAAAATCTACTTCCAAATAAGTATTACGACATACGGCTTCTCCACCACCAATACCAGCATTGACAGCTGGGTATTGTCCACTTCTTATAGGTCTATTATAACAACAAGAATTAGTAGCCACACCTAACCCATTATTAGGATTATTTGGACAATTGTTATAAGTATTCTCTAATGCTCCATCATATTCTTTGTAACCACACATCAAATCATATTCTCCTTCTCCTCTAGCACCCGTAACAGCCTTGATTTGTTTGTTACCTTCTAAATCAGAAGAATAATAATTTATAGGTTTAGCAAAAATTTTTGTAGTCATTTTGTCAACAACTTCCATAGATACGCCACCTTCAAAGTTACCCAAAGCTGTAACTAATTGAGTTGGACTAGAACCTAAAGCATTACCACCTTGAGAAACAGGTAATTCGCAATTATAACGACTAGAACTACCATCAAAATATATACTACTTGGTTCACCTATATCATTTTTACCATCTCCACAAACAGAAGGTTCACTATAAGAAAGTGAAGAACCTGACCAAGTACAATCATTGTTACAACCTTCGTCACCCTTTTTACATTGTTTCAAATCAAGATTATCACATACATTCTTGAGTAAACACCTATTATCACATGTATTTTCATCTGCGCCATCAGTACCAATTTCACATTCTTCGCCAGCTTCTACAGTACCATTACCACAAATACTCAAAGCTCTATTACAAGCATTACGTCTTTGTTCATTACTTGCAACATAGTTTCTATCACACCAACTTTGAGACAAACTAGTACCTGAGTTAAGACAACTATTTGAACATTTTAATTTGCTATTTGGATCATTTATATCACAATCCTCACCTGTGGTAACAGATCCACTACCACACACAGGAGCATTTATATCTCCTGTAGCAGAGCTACTAGAACCTATTCTTAAACAAGTACCCGAACAATATTGTGCAGACAAATCATCAGTAGCGGGATCACACTCTTCACCAATTTTATAATCCACAATACCATCACCACAACTGTCAGCACTATTACCTGGACGTAAACAATTGTAAGTACAACTCACACCGACTATTTCAGAAGAAATATTGATATCACAATCTTCACCAGAATCAACAACACCATTCCCACAAATAGCATAATTTTGAGATTCTTCTCTTGTAATATCACTACCCGCAGGTAAACAAGAAGATGTACAAATATTATCATTGTAATTTCCAGAAATATGAAAGTTGGTAACTTCCGCTACCTTTGGATCTTCTACAGACCACTGCCAACCATAATCCCAAGGATCTAATAATTGTCCTTTTGTACTACAGGCATCTACTTCACCACGAGCAGAAACAGTATAAGTATTTTTTTGACCTACATAATATGCTGCAAATGGATCAGGAGTGACTTCTACACTATTTACAATACAAGGCTCTGAAGAAGCTTTTGTTTTGAACTTCCATTCTGTGGCCACAGCACTATTTCCCAATTGTTCTACACCACTCTTTAGTCCTCCACTTGAATAGATTTTGTCATTCAAAACTTTCACTAAATACCAAGTACTAGTAGCCAAATTATTACTAGCAAATTTCAAATATTTTTCATTACTAAGACTAGAAATTGTAAAATTAATAGGAGTCAAAGAATCACTAGCACAATTTTCATTAGCACATTCAAACAATCTAAGGCCTCCATCATCATAAGTACTTGGCAACATTATTTGATTAAATTCCATTCCAATCTCAGCATTGAGACAAACTTCGGTACAAACAGGCCATTTACTTACTACTTGAGGATTTCCCAAATCAACTTTTATAGTACTCTTAGCTTCAATGTTGTCTACAGCTTGAGTAACCTCTTTATGACTCAATGACAAAGAATTTATTGTTCCGTAAAATAAGTATTTATCATTCAAACTTTGACTAACTACCATAGGTGAACCTATAGTTAATTCACTATTATTTGCAATTGAGCTATAGTCAAATGAAATTGTTTCAGTATTTAGAGATACAATCACCTTCCCTGTTTCTTCAGATTTTACACTAAGAACATTCTCTTGATTATTAAGAGATAAATCAAAATCATGATTGACACTTCCCGTTATTTTAAAGTTCAAAATAGCATTTTTACTCGTACCATCATTTGATACAAACTGCGTGATAAGAGCATTACCATGTGGCAAAATATTTTTTATAAAATTAACAATTTTTCTTTCCCAATTTCCATCCAAATTTTTTATAAAACCAGATGTAGAAGTAGGAATATCAGCCAAAGTAAATTTTATAGTAAAATCAAAATTACCATCTTGAAAATAAGAAGAATACGCAGATGTCTTGAAAGCATCTTCTCTACTATTGATAGTATAAGGCTTTACTTTATCCAAATCTTCTAGAATATCAGAAGTCACAGTAATAGTATCACCTACTCGTCCATTTTCTAAATTTAATTTAGCATAAATAGAAGTACCTGCAGGACTATTTTCCCAAGCAGTTACTTTTCCACGAGAATTTTGGTATTTTTCCAAATCATCATTGGACTTTAGTGCTGTCGCAGCAGGATTATTGCCATCTTCAATAGCTACAGGACCCCATTGCCAAGGCTTATCATCTACATTTAAAACAATACATTCTTGATTGGCTATACCATAAACATCGAAATACTTTGGATGAATATTAGGATTGGAATCTTCAAATAATTGTGCCAAATTATAAGTAAGTGGCCAACGTACATCTTGCACAACACCCAAAAGACGTGTTGTATATTCAGATGGATTGATACCGGCACCAACCAAAGTACAAATATCATCCATGCCACCTGTTCTAAAATCAAAACAATAAGAATAATTTCCACCAGCGATATCACAACTCTTGGTACTTTCTAAATTTTCATTTTTCTCAACAGTTGAACCAAATTCCGATACTATTTTTTTGGACCTAAGTTCACTTGATAATGCTACACGATACCAAGTCTGAGTAGGCAAAGTATTTTGTCCATTTAATTTGAAAATCAAAGTATTATCAACACTACTATCAATCACAAATTGAGAAGTTACGTCAGTTTCATTATTACAATCTATTGCACTGAAATTCCCTCCACAAGAAAATACTTTTACATTTTGAGTATTTACAGTAGAAGTATCGACAGGCAAACTAAAGACCACTTGAACCTGAGCATTGATACAAGTACTATTGCCAGAAGTTCTATCTGACCAAGGAGTTGGAGAAGGAACAACCGTGTTACTACCCGGTTCACATTGTTCTAAGACTTCAAACCTTTCAGGAATTTTACCAGTAGCAAATCTCCAAGCATAACCAGCTTCACGTAAAGTATCACGACAAATCATATCCCCATCTTTCCAAACACCTGCTTCTGGGCCAGATTGACAACACTGATATCCAGAATTAGATAAATCAGGTTGACCTGGTAAACGGCAATCAACTACTTCATAATTTATTCCATTACTAAAATGATCATTAGCAGATACAACAATAGGGCCCGAAGACATAGACAATCCTGTTGCTTCATCCACAGGTATCTTTACTTTTAATTCTTTACCAGCTTTGATAGTTTGAAATTCTGTATTTTTTAACCAAGTATTATAATCATCTTCACTAGCACTATCTTGCCAAAAATAAAATTCTGGATTAGCTGACAAATTATCACCTTTTATAGTCATATATTGACCATTTGGAAGTGGAGCAGAACCACTATTTGGTGTTATTTTACAAATACTTGGCAAAAGATTACCCTCTACTATTTTTATAGACGCATTAGCTTCACTTGATTTGCCATCCGTTCTAGTAACAACGATATTATAGTCAGCAGCAGCTACATCCTCTGGAATTTTTACTATAATCTGGTCATCTTCCCAAGTAGTGCCACAATACACTGGTGGCATCTGAGTATCAGTAGAGTTTGAACCATTTAACAGAGAAACAACTCCTTCTCCCCCACCAAAATCTTTACCAGAAATAGTAATATAACTTCCAGGTGTAGTTTCAGTTGGATTTACTTGGGTTACAACAGGGAAAGTAGTGTTATTAGTTTCCAAAACATTGAAAATGACAGTATTACTTTTTTGACCATTTACTTCTACATAAACTGCATTTTTACCAGGGTTTGCAAAAGGTACTGTAGAACTAATAGTTTGATCAGACCAATTTCTTATACCAGAATTAGTAGAGCCAAAAACCAAACGACCACCAGATTGAGAATCACCAAAAGCTTTTCCAGTAGCTACTACAGCAGTTTTTGGTTCAGCTGAAATAACATTTTCTTGACCTTCGACATTCACAGCACAAAGACCAGGTCTTTTATTTTCATTATATTTAAATAATCCTAAGTTTGGACCAAAATTATCATTTGAAAAATCTACAAATTTATTAAAAGCTGAAGGAGTATGATACAAAGTAGCTACTTCAATATCTGAAAGTACTCTATTCCAAATATTTACTTCATCAATAAAACCTTTATAAAATTGAGCTGAACCACTATTATTCGCACCAACAGTCAAAGCATCAGCATTGCCAGTAAAAAATTGAGTTTTGACAGTAAATACTAATTTTCCATCAACATACAATTTTCTGTTTTCTCCATCAAAAACCAAACCAACCAAATGCCATTCACCATCTACCACTTTAACACCCGAATCAATAACTTGTCCTCCTGGCCTACCATCATTGTACCATTCACCAACTGCCAAATTATTTCCAGATACAAAAATACCAAAAGTACCACTTCTAGCAATAATAGTATCATGATAAACACTAGGTGCAGATTTATTTATCCAAGCAAAGGCTGAACCTTTTGCTAAATCAAAAATACTTCCAGGAGAAACAGTTTTTCTCAAAAAACCTGAATCTACAATTTCTACTCCATCAATATCAGCATCTTTATCAAAATCAAATGCCTTAGAAAATTTACCAGCTTTATTAAATTTAAGATTACCCACTAATTCCAAATTATTATTGGCACCACTAGTATCAGAAATAGTTGTACCTTCAGTTTCATCTAAATGTAAATTCAAAATACGCCCTTCTAATAAAGAATCAGGATAAAGAGGATAATCCTCAGTGCCAGATAAACCACGAGAAAGTTCTGAGTTTCTAATAGAAATAGAAGGATCCACAGATTCAGCTCCTTCAGGTATTTCAGGTACTTCTGCTATAACCCAACTATCATGCCAAACATCATTACCTCGACACTGTGCCAGACTTACAGGCACACTTACTTTTTCTCCATCAATATTATAATTAAAATATATTTCACCATCACTATTACCAAAATTTCTACCTTGAATAGTAATCCAATTGCCAGGAGCACCATCCATAGCTTCTACTTTTTCAATATATGGCCATTTTTTACAAACACAATCACCTGTACCCGAACAAAGATTATCATTGGTATCTAAACATTTTAGAGAAATAGAACACTGATTTTGATTACTACAAGCAGAACCAAGTGCACCTCCACAACTACCACCTGAATCGATATCAGTTTCATTTCCATCTTTCACACCATTGTCACAATTGGCAGCAACTACTTGAAATTTCAATTGTGAATTGACAATATTACTATCAATATCATGAGCAGCAACATTTAAAACATAATTACTATTTGGTACCAAATCAGCTTTTACCAAATAACCATAATCGAAACTAAAAGCCTGACTAGATCCTTGTGCTACAGGTGGAGCATTTACATAGGTTTTCAAAACATTTTCAGGAGAATCTTCTTTGAAGATTGTTAAGACAACATAAGAACCACCACCATAATTAACATTTTCACGATCATTCATCGCAACAGTGACTGGATACTCACGACCAGAAACAATACGAACACTCTCACCTGTTTGGTTGTCCAAAGTAACAGCATTAACTATTGGAGCCACAGTATCTGCAAAATTTGTTTCATCTCCAACTTTGAAAGCAGCATCATTTGGGAAATCACCACAATCAGTAGTAGTTTCTAATTCATTACCATTTTTATCTTTTACTTGCAAAACTGTCACCGTATAATTACCTGTGATTAAACAATGCGCAATATCACAAGCACCGTTATCTTTTGGAACAGCTTCTATAACATAATTATTTTCTTTGAAACTAATTTCAAATTCACCAGTAATATCATTACCGTCTTTTTCAATTTTTATAGCATTAGCGATATCACTTCCAATAGGTTTACTAAATAGAGCTCTTACAATACCATTGTTCATACCAAGGACATCGCCATCTTTAGTACTTGGGGTAATACTTTTAACAATAAAATGTTTTGCACTACAAGATTGTTCAGGATAATTGTTGGTATGATCCTGACAATAAGAAGTATTGTGATAAGTATCATAAAAATCAGTCCCCGGTGTATCACAATCCCCATCCAAAGTAGTATCAATTCCATCAGTAGTGACTAAGCCTGTAGCTGCTGATAATTTATTCAAAACAAATTTTGTAATACCAAAAGCAGACAAAATGATTACTAAACCAATTACACTATTGATAAGAATTTTACGAGCACGACTTACTTTTTCATCATCCCCTCCAGCTGTCATATAAGTAAAACCACCATAAAGAACCAAAACAACAGCTATAATACCAAGTAATCCCAAAACTGTATTGATAATTTTGACAACAGTCACACGTAAATCACTATTACCAAGAGCTACATTTTGGTCAATTATATCTACCCCTAAAGTATCAGCATTCTGTGCCAAAACAGGCACACTAAAAACACCCAATAAAACAAAGGCAAATACAAAACCTAGTAATAAAAATTTAAAGTTTTTGTTTTGGAAAAATTTCATAAATTAGTTACTATAATCACTTGGACTGTTGACTTTCAAAGTATCTAAACAAGTGTTTAGACTATCTGTACTTTCTATAGTTGAATAAATACAAGATGTATCACTGTCAGCATTAAGATTGACTGTACTACAATTTGTTTTAGATGTTATGTTGCCATCTCCATCATATTCAATCACACATGCTTGACCTGACATAGGACCAAACCCAGGATAAAAACAATTTTGATGTGAATCTTGTAAAGTATGAGGAATAGTCGGGAAATAATATAAGTCCAAACCATTTGGTCCAAATTCTCTATGTTCTATTTTTAGATTAGTTTTGTCATCAATATCAGTTGAAATTGTTCTAAACCAAATATCATCTAACTTGTCAGCAGTAGAACAAGGATCTTCAACATTAGCAGCATCAGCACAAACTTTTTCTGGATACTCTACCAAATTAATATTTTCGATACTACTATACAATAATTTTTTACTAAAATTTAATTCCAAATTTGTATCAGAAGCTACTCCAGATGTTTCAGGATTTGGAGTTATAGTAGTGATATAAGGTGAACTTTTATCAATTTTATTGATAATTTTGAAATCCCAAAAATAATTATCTGGAGTTTTTTCATCATTTGAAATAATTTTGGAGTCAACAATAGGTGGTTTTACCAATTCATTTGATTCGTTAATAGGATTGTCTAGTGCATTCAAAGCCAAATCATAAACACCTGTAAAAGCTTCAGCTTCAAAAGGAGCACCTGCATTGCCACTAGGTTCTGCTGTACGAACCAAAGCCGTGAAATCTTTAATACAATATGGATCTGACTCAGGACAAGAAATAGGTAAACAATATTTGACTTGACCACAACTATTTTGACCACAACTTTCTGTTGGAATAAATTCTACAGTTTTGTAACCATTGCTTGGTTTCCAAATACCTGCAACAAGTTTCCCTTCTGTATTTATAATTAAATTATCAAAAATGCCACCATCTTCCACTACACCACCAACGGTAGTAGGATCAATAGGCTCATTAAAATTAATTTTAATAACACTATCTTTGGTATCTACTTCACCTGCAGAAGGTGAAACCTTGACGACATAAGGAGGTGTCAAATCCAAATTTGTAGATGTTTGAAAATCCCAAGCATAAGGTCTTGGTAAAACACTTTCATTAGTATTTGTTTTTTTTATTTCAGTAGACAAAACGACAGTATAATCTATATTCTCACTAGCACTACCCAAATTTTCACTTGGTTTCAATACCAAACTAAAAGCATTCAAATCAGCATCATAAGCAACTTTGGCAATAGCAGGAACTCCTGCATTTTCATTGCCAATATTAGCCAAGATGTCAATCTTCACAGCTGTAGTTTTTAAAGTATCACAAACTTTTTGTCCTTCCGCAGTTGTAATACAATCACCATAGTAAGGAATACTACTAGGACCACACTCTAAGGTAGGCCCAGACAAATCGCTATTCCAACAAGTATTGTTTCCATTATTTACGATAGTAGCAGGATCAAAAGGAACATTGAAAGTAACAACAACAGAAGTATTACGAGCTACCTCTTTTTGATTTCTATAGGGATAATGATCCTTAATAATTCTACCAAGAGAACCAGAACCACTAAAAGTCTGAATGGCAGGAGGTAAAACAGGTGCACTACTTACTTGTCCACCACCGGCTTGTGTATTTAGTAATTTATCAAATACAAATTTGACAATAGCAAAAGCTGATAAAATAACTACCAAACCAATTACTGCATTTATAATGATTTTTTTTGCGGTAGCTACTTTGCCATCGTCTCCACCAGAAGTCATCCAAATAAAACCAGCATAAACAATAAGAGAAACAGCAATTACACCAAGTAAAGCTAAAACAGTATTGATAATACGAATGATGATAACACGTAAATCAGTAGAGGCTAACGCAGCATTTTGATCAATTACATCTATTCCCAATGTATCTGTTGCACTTTGTGCAAAAACTTGTGAAGAAAACCCTAAAATAACAAAAAATACCATGATAGCGAAAACTATTAGGCTTTTTTTAGAAAAATGAATTTTACGAGTCCAAGGTAGCATGGGAAATCCTTAGAAACGAAATTATTAAATTTTATGTTTGTTTTTGTAACAATAAAGACTTTGTCTTTATTGTCTTTTTATTTTGTAAGAACTTGTTTGACCATTTTACTGACAATATTTCCATCAGTACGTCCTTTTAATTGAGCCATCGCGAGACCCATCACTCTACCGAAGTCACTATTACTAACATCTCCTATTTCAGCCACGATTTTTTCTATTTCTTTCAAAACGTCATCTTCTGATAATTGTTCTGGCAAATATTCAGAAATCATAGATATCTCTCTTTTATTATTTTCTACCAAATCTTCTCTACCACCACGAGCAAAATCTTGCATAGCATCGTTTAATTGTTTGACTTGTTTTTGTAGTACTTCCACTACTTCTTCATCAGATAATTCTTTCTGTTTTGCTATGCTTTCATTTTTTAAAACAGAAAGAACCACCTGTAATACAGACAGTCTTTCTTTCTCATGATTTTTACGCGCTTCCAATTGATTTTTTTTGAGTTGTTCAATCAAGGACATAAAAATTATTATCTTCTACGTTTTTTCTTGTAGTCTTCTTCTGGTAATTTACCAGTTTTACGCAAAAGGTCTGTCTTAACATTTTTCTTTACCTTAGAGACAGTCAATTTACGGACGACATTTTTACTTTGCTTAGCTGTAAAATATTGAATTTTACGAGCTTGCAAAATCGTGCCAGAACGTTGCCATTGTTGTTTCACTCTACGAATGAAAGCCTCAAATGACTCATTCTTTTTACGTTTTAAATCTGACATAATTTGTATTCACCTCCCCAGTGAATTTATATAAATAAGTTATTATTATAATACACTATTTTTTGGCTTTAGTCAAATAAAATAGCCTACTCCAAACTGTGGAAAAGTATTAAAAAACAGACCCTTATTATTAGTCTGTTTTTGTTTTTTAAATTAGAAGTATACTAAGCTTGTAAAATCTTTTTAACAAAGTTAGCTATTTTCTTTTGATCTACTACTTCTTGAATACCAGAGTCCATGTTACGCACCAAAATACTTCCATCTTGAACTTCTTTTTGTCCCAAAATAAGAGTATGTGTAGCACCTATCTTATTGGCCATTTCCATCTGTGCTTTGAGAGATGACTTAGCCAAATTATGATAAACAGTTATACCTTCTCTACGTAAAAATTCTAAAATGTATAAAGATTTTTTATTAGCCTGTATTCCCAACTGAGCGAAAAAAACTTTGTTTTTCTTTTCTTCTACAGGTTTTTGACCTTCTCTTTCCAATTTTTCTTGTCTCTTTCTCAAAATCATAACAACTCTATCCAGACCTAAAGAGAATCCTGCAGCAGGTGTAGGTTGCCCACCCAATTGTTCAATAAGACCATCATAACGTCCACCACCACCAAGAGCCAGATTTGAAAATTCTTCATCATCAGCATAAAGTTCAAAAACAGTATTAGAATAATAATCTAAACCACGTACCAATTTTGAATTCAAAACATAAGGGATTTCAGCTTCATCTAAATATTCAAGCACATCTGTAAAGAATTTTTTAGATTCAGGACTAAGCCAATCCAATATTTGAGGAGCTTCTTCCATCACTTCAATATCTTCTTTTTCTTTGGAATCCAAAATACGAAGTGGATTTTTGTTGATACGTTTCTTTGATTCTTCACTCAAATAACTTCTCTTACTACGCAAATAACCAACCAGTTCAACAATATAATTTTGTCTATCTTCCAAAGTACCAATACTATTTATGTTTACTACAGTGTCAATTCCCAAATCACGTAAAGTATTATAAGCTACTGAGATTAATTCAGCATCTACAACAGGACCACTATCTCCAATTGTTTCACAACCACTTTGATAAAATTGACGAAAACGCCCAGCTTGAGGTCTATCGTGTCTAAACATTTGACCATGATACCAAACTTTAACCGGTTGTGGTAAAGCTTGCATACCATTTTCAATATAAGAACGAGCCATAGAAGCTGTCATTTCAGGACGAAGACATACTTTACTACCATCTTTATCCTCAAAAAGATACATTTCTTTGTCCACTACATCAGTTCCTTTGCCAATAGATCTAATAAATAAATTTGCTTGTTCCAAAATAGGTGTTTCAACATAAGAAAATCCATAACTATTGGAAACATTTCTAATAACAGAATAAACGTTTTGCCATATTACACCATTTTTAGGTGTAATATCACGCATACCACGTAAAGTATTGTAAGTTATTTTTTTATCCTTTTTTTCAACAGATTTTTTCACTTCTTTTTTGACAGTACTAGTACTAGCAGATTTTATTGTTGTTTTAGGACTCACTTTACTTTTATTAGTAGTTTTTGTAGTCTTAGTCTTTTTAGCAGTAGTTTTGGTAGATTTACTTGGCATAATTTTTATTTATTTATTTATATTATTATATTTTCTATGTAATTTTTTAATTTCTATATTTATAAAAAAAATGTAATCAATGTCTAAACTTTATTTTCATTAAGAGTTATATTATATTGTGGCAAATCAAAAGAAGAAATTCTATCAAAAGGCCAACCACGTAACCAAACTTTACCTACGATAGCATCACGAGAAATAGCTCCAAAACGGCGTGAATCAAAACTAGCACCACGATTATCACCCAAAACAAAATATTGATCAGAACCCAAAGTAAGACTAATAGAACCACTAGTATCAATTTCATTTAAATAATTTTCACTTAAGATCAAACCTTTTGGATTATCATTATTATAAATAATTACTTTACCATTTTCTATTTTTACTCTTTCTCCTGGTAAAGCAATAATTCTTTTCAAATAAAAATCAGTACTAACAGGTGAATCCAAAACAATTACTTCTCCTCTAGCAGGTTCTCTAAATCTATAAGTGATCTCATCAATTATCAAATAATCACTTTCATAAAAATTTGGTTCCATAGATTGACCTTTTACAGAAAAAGGTTTAAAGAGAAAATAACGTATCACAAAAATAGTGATACAAGCCAAAATACCTATTTTTATAAGTTCTAAGAAAAATAAACCAGCTTTACTAAGAGAGCCTTTTTCATATACTTCATCATTGCTATTATCAAAGTTTGTGTCTTCTACCAAATTATCTTTTTTTTCAAAATCTTCAGACATAAAAGAATAAATAATGTTAATTACCTTCTAGAGAGAATTATATACTAAAATTAGAGAAAATGCAAGTGTTAGCCGAAACTTACAAAATTGAGAAATAAGTTATGAACTTATCTATATAATATATTATAAAAAATACAAAAACATTGACATTTTCTCCAAAATATTATATATTATCACACGTCAAATTCATGACCATATAGCTCAGTTGGTTACCTGCCTGACGGCAGGCAGGGAGCGCTACATTGATCCCGACTGGTCGGGATAGAGGTCAGAAATAAATATGAACCCGTAGCTCAGTTGGTTAGAGCGCTACATTGACATTGTAGAGGTCCCCAGTTCGAATCTGGGCGGGTTCACAAAGTATAAATAAAAATAAACAAGCCTCTGGATAAAATACTTGAAATTTTTCTAAAAGTAGTTTATAATAGCCAGGCAAATAATAAGGGCGTGTAGCTCAGATGGTTAGAGCGCAACACTGATAATGTTGAGGTCCTCGGTTCGATTCCAAGCACGCCCACGAAAAATAGCAAGTTAATTGTTGCTATCTCGTGGAAAGACCACAAAAAAACTCCTAATTTTAGGAGTTTTTTGTTTTATTTATTAATAAACAATTTTTATTTCTTAACAATTTTCTTTTTAGAAACGCCTTTGGAATGATTTTTCCATTGAGATTTTACAACTTTTTCTATCATATCACGCATACTATCTAATAAATCATTTTCTACAGCATATTTATTCACAGCTTGTTCTACAAATTGATAATACTTTGTTTTGGTCATCTTGTCCCAACCTTCTGAGGCTATTACTTTTTCTTTTACATCATCATAAACATCACCAGCACTGTCCATCAAATTGTTGCGAACTTCTTTACCTTTTTTGGTAGCATTGAGCCAGACCAAACCAGCACCCAATAATCCTCCCAAAAAAAGACCTTTTTTAAATTTACCCATACAATTTAGATTATTAGATTAATTGATTATTAGATTATTGGTATTAATCTTTTTTACATTTTTGTAAATAAGCAATATAACCATTTAATTTTTTCTTTATTTTTTCACAAAGTTCAATTAGATGTTCAATGCTTCCTTCTTTTTTTATATATTTCAAATCTTTTATATAAATAAGATGATCTCGTGTTTCATCCAATGATCCTCTTGCTTGCCTACAAAATTGTATATTCTCTTGATAATGAAATCTTCCGTGGCCTTCAGCAATATTTGCACCAACAGACGAAGAAGATCTTCTTATTTGACTTACCACATTATATTTTTCTTCATAAGGTAAAAATTTACAAATTATTCCTACCTTCATTCTCAATTCATGAGACAATTTCCAAACGTCTAAATTGGTAAAATCTTGATATTTATTGTTTCCCTCCATAGATAAACTAATAATCTATTAATCCAATAAACCATTAATCCTTAATCTATTATAACAAATTTAACCATTGTCAACAAGTTCATTGTAAACATCATCCAATTTTTTTACAATATTTTTCCAAGAATATTTTTCAACAGCCACATCTCTCACGCCCCTTTTCCAAGAAGGTATTTGATCTTTTTGTGAAAAATAATCTTTTATCAAACCAGATAATTCTTTGTAATTTTTTATGGTAAAAATTTCTCCACCATCTTTGGCTACGGTTCTCACTCCTGGCAAATCACTAGCTATTACAGGCACACCACTAGCCATAGCTTCTAACAAGACTACTCCAAAAGCTTCTGCTGTATTGATGGAAGGCAGTACAAATAAATCTGCCAAATTATAATACTTTGGTAAATCTTCATCAGACGCAAAACCTACAAAATTTGTAATATCCTCCAACCCCATACCTTTTGCTTGCAATATAAATCTTTCTTTTAGTTCCCCATCACCTACAAAAACAACTTGCACATCCAAATTATTTTCTTTCAAGATAAACAATGCTTTTAATAATATTTCTATCCCTTTGAAATAATGCGCCACATCCATACCACCAACAAACAATATTGTTGACAAATCTTTATCCAAATTATGTTTTTGTAACAAGACCTCATTTTTTTCCCTTGGTACAAAATTATCTATATCCACACCAAAAGGAATTTCTACAAATTTTTCTTTATTTTTTTCAAAAAAATTCCTAGCATCACTATGCTCAATATAATCAAAAGAGCTTACCAATATTTTATCAGCCACACTAAGAATTTTTGGCATCCAAAATTTGGCATACATCTTGAAAATAAAACCTTTTATTCCATCTCCTCTAGTATCCATATGATATGTCACAACCAAAGGCTTTTTAGGATTTTTCAATTTCCATTTACGTACCAGATTGGCAGTACCAAAAAAAGGATAGTGCAAATGTACTATATCAAAACTATCAAGTTCTTTGGCTACAGTTGGCATATAAGCAGCATTACCATAATACAATGGAGCAGCTAATCTGCGAGCAAAATCCTGATTTTTTTCAAGTTCTTTTTTATCTGGTTCTACAGCATATTGTGGGGTAAATACTTCTACATCATGACCAAGCAACGACAAAAAACTAGCCATCTGAAAAGCAGTGTTCCCCATTCCACCATAATATGGTGGATATGTACAGACAATGTGAGCTATTTTCATAAAATTATTCTTCTTGTTTATTTACACCCGTCATTTCCCAATCAATGATATAAAACTGTGGTTTACCATCTTCACCTGGTTCTATTTTACCGTCTTTATCCATTTTCATCAAAATATTGCGTGGTTCTATATCAACATGTTTTATACCAGCTTGTTTCATTTTTTCTGTGACATTTTTAATAAATTCTTCATAAGGTTTAGTGTAAGGTGCGCCGAATTTTTCGGTTTCATATTCATCTACATGTTTTTCAAATCCTTCACTTTCAAAGTCACCACGTCTTTTGTTTACTCTCGTATTATATTTATTTATTTCATCTGGATTCACAAATTTTTTATCAAGTTGTTCAAAAACTTGTCTGTAAATCACTAAAAAATTTTCTTCTAAAGAATAATCTTTCTTCCTATTTAGTTCTATTAATTCTTCTAAATCAAAAAAAGATAAAATCATTTTTAAATACTCAAAACAAAAATCTTGTTTAGATATTTCAATATTTTTTCTACAAACTAAATCATAAATGGAAGAAGCTAAACTACCTTTTATTTTTATAATATAATTTATCATTTCTTCACTATAGCTTTTAAACATTTCGCGTCTATGATATTCATAATCACGATAAATATCAGCACAAATTGAATCTGACAAATCAATTAAATAGTATTCCTTCCATTCATTACCCTCTAAATAATATTGCGTAACATCTTTTTTCCGAAGCGTACTAAAATAATCGCTATTTTGTATTCTAAATTCCAATAATGAAGTTGTGCTCTCTAAATATTCAAATAATAAATAAGTATTACCCCTGTCTTTTATATAACCAAATGGCTTTGGTGTAGGAATTCCCACATCAAAGGATTTTTTTGCCAATTTATACTCTTCCGTATCAGAAACTAGTACTTTTCGCTGCTCAACTCTCTTCACTAGCACTTTTTTATCACAAAAATCCACAATCTTTACACGACTAATATCATAAGGTTCATCTATAATCTCTCCAATAGTTTTACCTTCTGGCAGCCCCTTATGAGTCTCTATACCACGATCAACCAATGGTAAATTTTCAATAAACTCAGTTGGATTTTTTAATAATTCCAAATATTCTTCAGAAGACTCTATTTCATTTTTAAAAATAGTACCAAGGTGTATTTCTTGTGTAACCTCTTTTTCCAGTTTATAAAACACTGGTTTTTCTTCGTTGAGTCTATATAAATCCTCATTTTCTTCAGCCTTTCTCAAAATTTTGGCAGCAGGATTCGACGGTTCGAATTCTTCATCATACTTTGCTCTTTGCCTCAATTTCAAATAAACATCCGACAACCTCTGGCGTTTTTCAAAATCTGAAATATGTACTTTTCCTGTTTCTGACATATTATTATTTTTTCAAACTTTCTTTTCTTACGACATCGGTCAAATCTCTTTTCAATCCTTCAATCTTGATATTCATTTTAAAAACTAGATAAAATAAACAAGCAATAGAAATATAAATAACAAGATCAACACCTCTACCAATACCCACGTACTCAGCCAAAATTTGAGTACTGTTTGGCCAAAAAACAACTAGCGTAATTACCAACCACAAAACAATCCAAAAAAAAGTAGCTTTTGGTCCTAATAAAGTTTTTTGCTTTTTGTTCCAAACAGTAAAAATAGCTGATAATGCTAACAAGGCAAAAATGATTTTGAAGATGAGTAGTAACATACAAAATAGTAAAAAGTAAAAATTGATAAGTGATTAAGTGATAAAGTTTCAAATTTATTTTAAAAATTTCCCCAAAAACAAATCTTTTACAATCTTCAATCCCCCACCAATTCCTTGTCCATATTCATGATAAATAACTTTAACAGGAAATTCCACATAATTCAAATTATGTTTCCTAGTCAACCCCATAATCTCTGTCGCATGAGCCATCCCATTTTGAGTGATTTTTATTTTTTCAAGTGCATTCCTATTCAAAATTCTAAAACCATTTTGTGAATCTTTTAGAGATACTACACCAAATAATTTGTTTATAAAACGACCTATTGGTAATAAGAAATACTTTTTTAAAAAAGGAACTTTACTTCTATTGTCGAGAAAACGAGAACCAAAAAGAATATCAGCTTTACTTTCTTTTAGCTTTTCCAAAGCAGGTGCAATATCTTCTACACAAAACTGTCCATCACCATCAAAATGTAAAACATAATCAACACCAATACTTCTTGCATACTCATGTCCAGTCTCAAGAGCCGCACCTTGTCCCAAATTTATTTTGTGTTGTAATACCATAGCACCACTTTGTGTGGCTTCTCCAATCGTATTATCCCTAGATTTATCATCTACTACAATAACACTATCTACAGATTTCAACAAATCAGAGACTACTTGAGCAATACGTTTTTCTTCATTATAAGCAGGCACTATAGCTATAAACATAATAATTAACCTTTAAAACCATAATTTTCTTTACTAGCCAAAGTATATTCGATAGTACGACGTAATCCTTCTTCCAGACGTACCAAAGGTATCCACTCCAATTTATCTTTAGCTCTACGCAAATCTGGCAAACCTTTTTTACTAAGATACATTAGTGGTTCTTCATATACAATTTGAGAAGTAGAATTTGTCATGGCAATAATTTTCTCAGCAATTTCTGTGATTTTATGAGATTCATCAAGTCCCAAATTAACAATGTTTACTTCTGGTCCAGTAGACATAAGTCTTACCAAACCATCAACCATATCTGAAACATAACAAAGAGCTTCCTCTGCCTGTCCATCACCATAAACAACCAAATCTCGACCTTCGATAGCATTCAAAATAAAATCTGGAAGCAATAGACCATCACGCAATCTCATACGAGGTCCATAAGTAGTAAATATACGAGCGATCTTAGCATCTATACCATAGACTTGTTTATAAGTCTCGATACAAGTCTCAGCGAATCTCTTACCTTCATTGTAACAACTACGAGGAGACATATGATCAACAATACCCTTATAATCTTCTGAAAAAATCTTTTGATCTTCAGTCACAGAACCATAAACCACAGAACTAGAACCAAAAACATATTTAGCACGATATTCTACTGCTAAATCAAGAGTATTGAGCATAGCCTTAGAATTTGACCAAAGAGAATGAATCTTCAACTGTTCAAAATTCTTTTGACTAGTAGGACAAGCCATGTGATAAATTTCTTGAATACCTTGAAAACGTACCTGAAATTTGTCTAACTCTGGAAAATCTTTCAAATCTATTTTTTCATTGACATCATACTTGATAAATTCAAAATCCGGATATTGTAATAAATGTTGAATATTTGAAATATCAGAATGAGATAAATCATCCATACAAATGACATTGGCTTCTTTCAAGAGTCTTTCACAAAGATGAGAACCAATAAAGCCAGCTCCACCTGTCACAAGCACGTTTTTTTTCTCAAAAATTTGCATGTTATTTTGCATATATTTAGGCTAAAATTAGAAATAAACTACCTCGCAGCAAGCTGACGAGGTATAAGAAGGAACATCTCCGTAGCAAGCTACGGGAAATTAAACCCTCTCGTCCGCCTTGGGCGGATTAAAAATGAAAATGTAAAAATCAAATTATTTTTGTGTAAGCATGGTAAAAACTTGTCCATAATTGGCACCTGCAAAAGGATAGCTTTCATTCAAAAAATTACCCGACAAAGTCATCACACGTAAAGGTGTTTCACTATCTTTTGGTGTAAACACAAAATCCAAATTACCATCCAAATCATAATCTGCCACCGCAAAATTGAAACCTTTTCTATAAGAAGATGGATAAACATTTATATTATAACTTTCTATACCGTCACTAGAAAAAACTCTAATCCAAGCAGAACTATTTTTTCTAGAAGCCAAAATATATTCATTGTTGCCATCTCTATCCAAATCTAAAGACATTATTTGTCCTACCAATATTTTATTAGTCTCAAAACTATTTAACACCACAAAATTACTATCCAAAATTTCTACATAGGTCTTATAGCCTTTTACATAAGCCACATCAAGATAACCATCACCAATATAGACACTCACTCCATCATGAGAGCTATCTTTTTTATAAGTATTCACCAGATTACCATTTATATCAAATACATACAAATAAATATTACTTGAGAATTTTGGAGCCAAAACTATTTTAAGATCTTTACTATAATTAATATTTTTAGAATCATTTATATAACCAACAGCCAAATCATAATCACCTTCTAAATTAATTTTTATTTTATTCAAAAGACTCAATTTATCATCAAAAAATTTCACCATTTTTTTATGATCACTATCTGTTGAAAGAGTTATGTTTTGAAAATTTCCATCAAAATCTTGCAACAAAAAAGCATCTTCAATACCAACAAAATCAGAAATATTTTCTTGTATTTTATTTGCTACCAACTCTTTTTTGGACAAATTACTAGAAACTAAAACGACAGACATCTTTTCCAAAGTACTGTCAACAGGAACATTTTCTTGAGCAGGTGTTTGTATATCTGAGATGTTGCTAATACTAGCCATAGCCTTGTCTATCTGCAATAATCCTACACCAAAAAGGTCAGCATAAGTTTTTTCATCATCATTTGGAGTATGATGTACCGTACTAAAAATAGTATTTATAATTTGTTCATTCGTAAAATTTGGTTTTACACTTTTTATAAGAGCAATAGCCCCTGTGACAAAAGGAGCCGAAAAAGAAGTACCGTTCCAACCTTTATTTACACTATATGAATCAGCCAAACCATTGGTAGGTGAAAAACGTAAAGTAGAATGAATATCTACACCAGGAGCAGTAATATCAATACAATTTGATCCTATATTAGAAAAAATAGCCAAATGATGACTTTCTTCTATAGCACTAACACCTAGAACTTCATTGTTTCCAGAAGAAACATCAGAACAAACAGGATATTGAGGACTATAATTTAGGGCTAACCTATTGTTACCAGCAGCCGCCACCACAAAAACTCCATTTTTATAAGCATAGTCTACCGCTTTCTGCAAAGGTCCTTCATCCCCGTCACCAACTACACTTATATTTATTACATCAGCTCCATTATCCACGGCATAATAGATAGCATTTACCAAAGGTCCAAAGTCACCACTACCATCATTACCAATAACTTTCAAATTCATCAAACTTACATTCCAATTAATTCCAGCACCATCTAAACCATTGTTTCCTTTGGCACCGATGATACCAGCAATAACAGTGGCATGATTAAATACACCATCTTCTTTTTGAGATGCGGTAAGATTGTCCACATTAGGACGTGGGTTATTATTATGGTCCAAAAAGTTCCAACCATAATAATCATCTACATAACCATTGTTATCATCATCGATATTATTGTTTGGTATTTCAGCATTATTTACCCAAAGATTATCTCTTAAATCAGGATGAAAGCTATCGAAGCCATTGTCGATAATTGCTACCACGACATCTTTGGAGCCAGTACTATAATCCCAAGCTTTATACACACCTGTATGCTCAAAAGACCACTGTGCAAAATAAGGATCATTTGGGGTTTTTGCCAAGGCAAAAACAGGTATACACAAAACACCTAATACCAACAAAAAATAACTAAAAATCTTCATAAACTTGTTTTTTGTACTAAATTATGCTAAATTATTTATGTTAATTATAACAAAAATATACTATACTGACAAATATGAAATTCTGGTACAGGATGAAACAACTTATACTTCTCTCGATAGATATACTATTATTCTATTTCTCTTTGTGGTTAGCTCTCGCTATACGTAATTTGAGTTTCACAAATACCGAACAAATACATACTTTACTCCCTATTTTTTCTGGTATTTTTTTACTTTGGATAGTACTAAAATATATAAATGGTCTTTATGATTTCAAAAAAATAGGCCAAAGAAATTTCATCAGTATACACATCCAAACGACTATTGTTTCATTTTTCTTAAGTATTGCAATTTTATATTTTTTTCCTACTTCAGATGTAAATCCTAAAACAATTTTATTTCTAAATGTAATTATTGCTTATTTATTGACTTTTTTATGGCGTAAATTATATGTCGTTATTATCAGCAACGAAAAATTGAAAGCCCATATTTTATTTTTGGATTATAATGAAGAAGTACAAGAAATAATAGACATCTTAAAAAAACAAAAAACTTTAGGTTATATAGTAAAATCTATCAGAGATGTAGATAACAAATTAAAACAAGAAAAATTAGAAAACATTCATATATATGATGAACATACAAATATAGCAGATATAGTGGCAAATGATAAAATAAATATTATAGTTACACACAATAATTTGAATAAAAATGAAAATCTAACTCAAGAACTTTATCAACTATTATTTAAACAAATAAAAATAATAAGTATCTCAAATTTTTATGAAAGTGTCACAGGTAGAATCCCTCCTTCAGCTTTTTATAAATCTTGGTTTTTACAATACTTGTCTGACTTAGACAAACCTATTTATAACAAATTTACAAGATTATTGGACTTTATATCAATTTTATTTTTTGGTTTTTTATTTATTGTTTTTTTACCTTTTATTGCTCTATCTATAAAACTAAATTCCAAAGGTAAAATATTTTTCAAACAAAAAAGACTAGGACAAAATGGAAAAGTATTTTGGATGTACAAATTTCGTACGATGTATTCACTTGCAGAAGATGGCAGTGCAGAAATGCATGGTGCCGAATTTGCACAAAAAAATGATAAAAGAATTACTTCTACAGGTAAATTCTTAAGAAAAACTCGTTTGGATGAACTACCTCAAATAATAAATCTAATTAAAAGTGAAATCACAATCATAGGGCCAAGACCAGAAAGACCAGAAATTACTCAAAATTTACAAGAAAAAATGCCATACTACAACTTAAGACACGTCTTAAAACCAGGTATTACAGGATGGGCTCAAGTACACCAAAACTATACAGACACAATGGAAACTTCTCTACAAAAATTCCAATATGACCTCTTTTATATAAAAAACAGATCTATTTTACTAGACCTATCAATACTGCTAAAAACGGTCAATGTAATATTAAGAGCAATGGGACAATAGTAAACAATTAAAAAATTTCAAACAAAAAACATTGTACTACTACAATGTTTTTTATTTGCCATATATAAATCTAAACTATTTTTTTTCTTTCTCCAAATCCAATTTTTTCAAAGATTCATCTCTAACTAAAATACCACCTGTTCCCTGAGTAACTTTGGAAGAAAAATCAAGAAGTGGACTTTTCTTTTTATCATATTTTTCTTTTTCATAAGTTACATAATATTTACTTGGTCCAAGCAAAACAGCATACCTACCTTTACGATCAGAGACTGTAGTCTCTATCAATTTGTTAAAAGCCGCATCAAATACTCTAACAGCTACATTTGACAAAGGTTTTTCTTCCCCATGTGCTGTAATAACACCAAAAGAAGATGGTAGTTTTACGAAAGAAAAATGACGTATAGTCATAAATAATACAAATTGAAATATTACCAAAGCACCAACCCACCAAACAGGTGTAATAATAAAAGAAACAACACTAAATACCAAGCCAATAGTACTCAAAACAGAACGAACTACTTTGTGAGACTTGTCCCTCATAATTTGTAAATAACTTCTATCTTTTTCTATTGGATCCAAAGGGATATTATAATTTATTTCTGAAGCATCACTTACCTTTATATCCTCACCATGGTAAAGATTGATAAAAGCACTATCCTCACTTACATTTTGCAAATGCTCTGAAAAACCAGTATATCCATTTTTTGTCACTTGTATCTTATAATTACCTGGTTGAGCTGACAAAATATAACGACCATCAGTATCAGTTACTACAGAACGTACTACTTTGTTTGTTGCAACATCAATAAGACGCACAGATGCTAAATCAATTGGTTTTTTAGTAAAAGCATTATACAAAACTCCCCATTTTTTTTGCTTCTTACGTCTAAATACTAAGAAAAATTGTCCAAAAAATACTCTAAACAAATTCACAATATTTACAAAACCAAAACCAGAAGAAGCCACATTGACCACAGCTACAGTAGCTACAACAGGTGTGACGACTGTTTTGTTTACCTTTTCTACTTCTGGATTATTTACAACTTCAGCAACTTTATTAGTAATGATTTGTACATTTTCTGATACTTTTTTAGTAGCTATTTGTACATTTTTTGTAATACTGTCAGTTACATTATTAATTTTTTCTTGTACATTTTCTACAGTGTTTTTGACACTCTCAACAATATTTGGGATTGTACTACTAGAAAAAATCTTTTCTATTGTTGAGCTACTATTAGTTCCACCCGTAATTGGTATAGTATCCACTTCGGTATTATCTGTTGTATTTCCACCAGAACTTACACCGTCTCCTGTATTTCCAGTATTACTATCAGTTGTTTCCGTATTTTCTGTATTATTTATATTTTCTGTTTCTTCTGGTGGTTGGTTTTCCTCAGGTGGTACCTCTTCAGGAGGTATCTCCTCAGGTGGATTTTCTACTTGAGGTGCAGGAATAGACAAATTACTAGTCAACGAAGCACCACTAATATTACCAGCAGCATCTTTTGCTTTAGCCGACAAACTATAATTTCCAGGACTAAAAATACTTGAAAAAGTATAAGACCAATTACCTTGCGCATTAGCATTTGTAGTATAAGTACTTACCTCAGCCAAAGACACGACTCCAGAGGCTTGGGTACCTATAGTAGTCTTGGTAATTATTATTTGAGCATTAGCTTCAGCTGTACCATAAATTTTTGGAGGCCTAATAGCTACACCATTTTCTACACCATTATCTATTTGAGAAATAATAGGAATATTAGGAGCCGTAGTATCTAAAATTATTGAATCAGAGGCATCTACAATACCATATTGATTTTTAAAACGAACATATACATTTTTATTTCCATCCCCAGATGACAAAGTAAATTGAGTAGAACTAACAATATCTAAAAATGTAGCATTAGAAAAATTGTTACTATTAGATATAGCATAACTATCTACATAGTCTGTGACAAAATCCAAATTTATAATTAAATTATTTGTATACTGGCCACCATTATTTATCTGAATAGCACCTGTCGGTAAATTTTCTTCTGTTGTTGTCGGTGTTGTCTCTACAGGTGGAGGATCCTCTACAGGTGGTGGAGTACTACCCCCACCTCCCCCACTAGTTGGTGTAGGAGCCCAATCAGTTTGAACATCACAATTTGTACAATCAAAAGTCAAAGTTCCTATACTATCTCCAGTAGCATTACCACTAAAAACACCACTACTAATAGATACACCAGAAAAATTTATCCAACCCAATCCCTCACCCCAAGCATATCCCGACAAATTACCTTGACCATCATTGGCAACACCACCATTACTTGGATTCATTTTTATCCAACCATTAGTACTCGACCAAGCATATCCTGTCAAAGCACTATCACTTACGACTGTATCTTTGAAACTTATCCAACCGACATTATTACTCCAAGCATAATAATGACTAGCCAAGATAGTACCCGCAAAAATCGTTGTTGGCAATAAAAAGACAAATAACAAAAAAGAAAGAAATATTGTCAATCGTCTTTTCATAAAAAAATAAAAATTATTTACCTAAGATTATTAATATATCAGCATCCGGTTTGATTTCACCTTCTGGTAAAGTTTCTACTTTAGCTCCTAGCAAACTTGCCAAACCACTAACCTCAATTGGATACTGTTCAGAAATATCTACTACAATATTTTGTTTATAATCTTGTTTTGAAGCATTACTAAGGATTGTTGTTTTGTAATCTGGATATTTTAATTTAACAAAACTTTCGGTCTGTGCAGACAAATTTGCCACATCAGTACCATTATAGTAAGCAATTCTAAGGGAACTAGTTACAACAATTTCTTCTTGATTAACTATATCTTCATTTATATTAACAGCATTCTTCCCCAAATCATTTTGGATTTCATCATTTATAAATATTGGTCCAACTTTTATAATCTTATTGGTTGAAGGTCTATAAATAATTGCTTGTGAGGCTTTTGGGAAAATTAATAATTTATCATTATCCTCTACTCCACTAAAAAAAGCCTGATCCTGTAATTTACTTTTGTCCAAGACTGTTGCCATAGTTGGCGCTTCATCACTTGGTAAAAGCATCAACTTTCCCACAGATTTCAAAGTAGTATCTAGTTCTTTTTGAGAAGTAATATCAGGATCTTTTTTTAGTTGACTATACTTATTATAAAAATAATAAGAACCAAACATACCTGCTAACATAAATATAATCAACAAAAAAATAACAAAGTTTTTTCCATTACTTTTACGGACTTTATGAACACGAACAGATTCAACATGTCTATTTGGTGTTGATGTGTTATTTTGTAAATCTTCCATAATTTTTTAGATAAAATTTATTTATTAATATCAATATTTGATTCTGTACTAGTACTGTCTACATAAACAGGTCCAACATTAATTAATTTGTTTTCACTTGGTCTATATATAATTGCTTTACTTTGATAAATCAAGACTTTATCACCATTTTGAGAATTGATAAAAAACTTTTGTTGTTCAGCCAAAGAATTAGCATCATTGACAGTACCAACCACTGGTTCTTGATCTTCTGGCAAAGATATTAATTTACCAATAGTTTTCACCAACTTGTCTGCTTCAATTTTAGCCACTTCTTCTTGAGCAGCAGGATCTTTCAACATACGTAACTCTCTTTGTGCGCTTATATAACTAAATAAAAGATAAAAAACTCCAAGTATTGCCAAAATAATAACAACAAATATAATCATTCTATTATTTTTTCTTCTTTTTTGGAAACTACTCTCTATTTTTTTATTTAAGACAGGCATTTTTTTTTCTTCATCCATACTTTTATTTATTAATAAATAATTTTTTAATTATTAGTTGATGTTGTTGTTTCTATAATATTTTCTTCTGTACTTGTAACCAATGGCTCAACAATTTCTTCTTGAATAACATTGATTACTTCCTCTGTAGAAGTAGTAGTATTACTTTCAGTTGAACTAGTCAAAGTATCATCTAGTATGAGTCCATTATCTTCTAAATAATTGTTGGCTAAATCAGTCAAATTATCAGAACTACTACTATTACTTCCAATATTATTAATTATTGTTTCAGATGATTGAGAAGTCACTTGACCAAAAGCATGCCAGTTAATCACCACATCTTGACCTTGTACAGGTCTAATACGAATAGTAAATCCTGTAGTATCCACACTCTCAACAAAATATGTATCTAGAGTTACATCACTAGCCAAAGTCAAATTGACAATTGGTGAAGCAGTGAATTCTTGTGAAAATTCTATTCTTACAGCATTCTCACCAGCCAATATAACAGCAGAGCCAACATTGTCAATACCAAAGGTAACATGATTTGTAAAAGTAACATTTTGAGAAAAAGTAAGCATATTACTTTGGTTCATTTGCCCGACAAATTCATCAAGACCTCCTGTCAAAAGTAAAGCATTATAAACATCCAGTTGTTGCTTAAGTTCTTTCACCCCCTCTAAGGCTAGAGCTCCAAGTTTAGAATATTGAATACCCCATGAACCATGATTACCTTCCCTTAATTCATCACTACCAACAGTAACAGCTTCGGGAAATACTTCGTAAAGTTCTTGTGCAATAGCACCTACATCATGTGTACCACTAGCTTTCCAATCAAAAGAAACCGCTCTATAATTATCTATTCTAGACAAAACATTTAAATCCACAATATTTTCTTTTAATCTTTCATCAGAAAAACTGGACCATCCTCCACTAGATCCTTGAGTCAAATAAACACCACTCTCAGTACTACTACCCGCTATATAAAAATTATCATCATTTTTATCCAGAGCCATGGTCCACATGGTTGTAGTATTATGATCAAATTCAACAGTGATCCATGATGTTGTTGACGCAGTATTATCATGCAATGTCAGACCACCTGCAATAGACATGGCACTGCCAAATAATGAATTTCCACCAACGACTAGTCCATTTCCTATGTACGCATCATTCCCCACATCAAAATCTTCTGTTACAGATATATTATTAGAGTTAATATTACCAATATTCGCTGTTGGGGCCTCTATCCCAGTTATATCTAATATTTCAATACCATCATCGTCAAATCCAGCGATATACACGTACTTTCCTGATATATCTAAAGTACTTGCACCACCAAAAGCAGTACCAGCACTATCTAACAAATATGTAACATGTGTGGGATTGGTAGGATCTGAAATATCTGCAATCTCAATACCTTCAAAAGCAGAAACAACATAAGCATAATTTCCTGCTATTTTTACATCACTAGCTCCATTTAATGCTGTAGATCCCCCTTCTAATAAAGAACCAACTTGTATAGGATTGGTAGGATCTGAAATATTTAATACAGCAAGACCTTCATTGTAAGAAGCTACATATGCATATTTACCTGAAACATATATTGATTTAGGAAAATCAAGTGTAGTGTCAACAGTATCTGCCAATTTTCCGACATGCGTTGGATTTGTAGGGTCTGATATATCTAATATCTCGATTCCATTATCTATTACTGAAACCACATACGCATAGTGACCTGAAACCGTAATATTAATAGCACCATTGAGTAACATCGTCCCATCATCTGTAGTAGAACTCATATGCTTAGGATTTGTAGGATCTGAAATATCTAAAATCTCAACACCCTCAGTATATGAAGCAACATACGCATATTGCCCTGACACATCAATTGCACGAGCCGATGCCAATGCCGTGCCTGCTGTATCAGTAATAGAACCAACATGTACAGGGTCAGAAGGATTAGAAACATCAACAATACCCACACCATTATCACCCTGAGAAGCAATGTACGCATACTTACCTGCAACGATAATATCGTTTCCTTTCAAAGCAGATGTTATCGTATCAGCTAAAGAACCAACATGTGTTGGACTACTCGGATCTGATACATCCAATATTTCCATACCATACTCTGGCCAATTTGTAGCGGCATAAAGATATTTTCCATGCACATCCAATCCATATATAGTATCTAAAGTAGTGGAAGCAGTATCAAATACAGAAGCAAGATGAACAGGATCACTCCCCACCGTCTGCGTAAAACTCCCACTCGCAAGATGAAAAGCAGATTGTGGAGTCGTCGTACCCACACCAATATTGCCTTCTTTATCTATAAAAAATCTTGCTGTACTACTTGCGGTATCTTTTATATAAAAATTTTTCGTTCCATCAGCATTGTAGTCTTGACCGATGTTCCAATTGTCTAGTGAAAGAGCAGCTCTTTCAGAAGTACCATCAGAAGATGGTGTGATATAAAGTGCTGTTTCAGTTGCTCCAGTTACACCATCGATAGTAAATTGATAACCTGGAGTAGAACTTGCAATACCTACATTTCCAGAATCTAGCAAAGTCAATAAATTAGCCGACTTGGCCTTATTACTTATTTGTAAGGGATGCGGTGGTGCTGTATCTGCTGTACCATTTACAGAGACACCATTTCCACCCACTTGAAAACGCGCAGCGTTACCAACTCTAAATTCCAAATCGGCAGTGCCAGAATTTGGAACATTAAATAATGTTTGTTGTGCCCAACCAAGAAAAGCATAGTTAGAGGCACTAGGAGTACCACCACCCAACCAAAGTCCAGAATAAGTAGCTTCAGCACCCGGTAAACCACCCAATCTTGCACTTGATCCTGTTGAGTTGACAACAATAGCACCGGTTGTAGTAACATTGGTGAAAAAACCCGTTGACTGAGTAGTGGCACCAACTGCGGTACCATCTATAACACCCCCTGTTATGGAAACATTGTTTGAATTTTGAGTAGATATAGTTCCAAGGCCAAGGTTAGTGCGAGCCGTGACGGCATTACTCAAATCAGACAAATCATTGCTATCAAGCAACCAATGTGAAGATGAAGCAGTAACTATATCGTAAGTACTATTCCAATTGGTAGTGCTAACAGTCAGTGGGATATTGTAACCACTTGTCAAACTAAATTGACCATTTGTATTATTGTAAGTTAATCCCAATGCATTTGATGATAAAAGTGCTAAAGCTTCGGTACTCGTCACATAACCACTGTTGTTGTTAAAAAGTGAAATATTTTCTCCTTCAACCATTATATTATCTGCCAAACTTGAACTAACTATTTTTGTACCATTCCACACACCTGAAACGATTGTCCCAAGTGTTGTAATATTTGAGCTTCCAGCCCAAGTGGATAAGGCGGTGTTTTCAACACTACCAAGACCAAGTGAAGTGCGTGCTGTTGAATCAGATTCTGCAACCCATTCACCATCTTTACCAACAATAAAAGCATCTTCTGTGATAGTAAGCCCTGCGATATTAAATAGACCCAAGTTATAAGCTTGTACATTAGTCCCAATAGCTAGACCCAAATTAGTTCTTGCGGTAGTTGCGTTATTTAAATCTGACAAATTATTGGTGATAGCCAAATAAGTATTTGAAGCTGTGGTTGTGGCTAGATATGTTGAAGAAACGGCTGTCCAAATTGGATCTGTTTCACTATAACTTGTTAAATATCCTTGAATTGAATGATCCCCCCATCCAAAAGCTGTATCCCAATTTGTTGATGAAGCATTTACAATATTGTAAGCATCATTCCAATTGGTACTACTTACTGTTGTTGGAATCTCATAACCACTAGCTATACTAATCACACCATCTGCATAATTCAAGGCTAAGCCTGAAGTCGAAATCGCTGCTTTTGCCAAACTTGTCGCTTGGGTTGTCGTTACATAATTTGAATCATTTGTTAACAATGAAACATTCTCACCTGACAACATTACATTACTTGCCAAGTATGTACTGGCTATTGCACTACCTTGCCATGTTCCACTTCCTATTGTTCCAACTGTTGTTATGTTTCCACTTCCTGCCCAGTTAGATAAACCTGTATTTGTTACATAAGTTGAACTTACTGAATTCCAAATTGGATCTGTTTCACTATAACTTGTCAAATATCCAATACCAGCATGATCCCCCCAGCCAAAAGCTGTATCCCAATTTGTTGATGAAGCATTTACAATATTATAAGCATTATTCCAATTTGTACTACTTGCTGTATTTGGAATCTCATAACCTGTTGTCAAACTAAATTGACCGTTTGTATTATTGTAAGTTAATCCCAATGCATTTGATGATAAAAGTGCTAAAGCTTCGGTACTCGTCACATAACCACTGTTGTTATTAAAAAGTGAAATATTTTCTCCCTCAAGCATGACATTACTGGCCAAGTTGCCACTCGTGATGGCTGTACCATTCCAAACACCAGAAATGATTGTCCCAAGTGTTGTAATATTTGAACTTCCAGACCAAATGGACAATGCTGTGTTTTCAACATTTCCCAAACCTAAAGTTGTTTTTACTGTTGAAGAAGATTGAGCTGTCCAATTGGCTCCATCACTAACGATGAAATTACCATTGGTAAGAGAAAGACCAGCTATATCTGCTAAACCAGAATTGTAGGCTTGGATATCAGTACCTATTACCAAACCAAGATTTGAACGAGCGGTAGAACTACTAGCAACATCAGACAAATTATTTCCAGAAAGTAAATCCCCACCTCCTGGGATACTATCCCAAACAATTGACGAACCTGTGGACTTCAAAAACTGACCATTTAATCCAATATTCAATAAGCCAAAACTATCTGTAGTACTTGCAAACAAAAGATCTCCCACAGAATAGGTAGAAGTTGTCAAAGAAACTGAAGGATAAACACCACAATCGACGTCAGTTGGCAAACAAGCAGGATCAAGAGTTTCACCAGGTGAATATAATGCAGCAAAAGAATTTTTTGGAAATAACAAAAATATGCCTATGATTAAGCCATAAATCAAAATTCCTTTTACACTTGAATTTTTATTACCATGCATAGATACTATGCGAAAAATACATTGAAAATAGAACTTTATCAATGCATCAAATTTATGTGATATATTATACCATTTTTTGACTAAATTGACTATTGTTTTGTGTATAACTTTTACAAAAAAACAACCTCGTATAAGAGATTGTTTTTTTGTTTAAAGTTTCAGCTTATTTTACATCATCAGGAAACTGTTCTAGCTTCAATTTTATAGTTTTTTCATTACCTTTATGTAAAATTTTTATTTCTATTTCATCCCCGATATTATATTTACCAATCATATTTACAAGAGAGTGGTTTTCATCTATTTTTTGACCAGCAAACTCCAAAATTATATCATTTTCTACAAGTCCTGCTTTATCTGCTGGTGAACCGGGTATGACGGCTAACTCATCTTGAGTCGTACCACGTTGAATTATAACTCCATAATCAACTGACAAATTATTAGTTTTTTGCATTTGTTTGTTGATGGGAGTATATCTAATTCCAAGCCAAGGTCTAACAATTTTACCAGTTTCTCTGACAGATTGAATTGTCTTTTTGACACTGTTTATAGGAATTGCAAAACCTACAAGCTGTCCTTCTTGTGAAACAGCTGTATTTATACCGATTACATTTCCAGCCATATCGAGCAATGGCCCTCCAGAATTTCCCGGATTTATAGCCGCATCAGTCTGAATAGCTTCTTCCAAAACCTCACTAGAACCACTTCCATTTCCAGCCTCTACTCTTCTTCCCTTACCACTAACCACGCCACGTGTGACAGTATTGCCATATTCTGCAAGAGCATTACCAATAGCAATGACAGTTTGACCTATTTTCAATTGATCTGAATCACCCAATTCTAATGTTGGCAAATCTTTTGCTTCAATTTTTAGCAACGCGACATCATTGACTGGATCTTTGGCCAAGACTTCGGCATCATATTCTGTACCATCTGATAAAGCTACAGAATATACAGCATCCTCATCATCTACTACATGACGATTGGTTACTATTAGACCATCTGAACTAATAATAAAACCGCTACCACCTCCAACCCTCTGTAAATTACTTTTATCATCATTCTTATCATTTTTATCTTGAGGTTGTGTCTGAGGTTCCAACTGATTGAAAGGAAAACCTAAATCAAAAAAACCATTAAAAGAAAAATTATTTTGTCTTTGTATTTGTGAAATGTCTTTACTGATTATAATGCTCACAACAGCTTTGTTGGCTTTTTCCACCACAGTTACCGTTTGGTCTGAATTGAAACTATAAGAAACATCAGTCGACACAACATTATTTTTTAAATTAGTTATAGAAGGCAAATATTTTGTACCTAAACTAAAAAACAAAGCCATTGTCAAAATTCCCCCAACAACACCAGAAACCATACTAATAATTACTAGTGTAAAATATTTTTTGTACAAATTTTCTTTTTCCATAGCAAAAAATAATTTAATTAACCCTCAAATATGAGAGTAGAAAAAATAAAAAAACAACACTGTTTTTGTATACAATATTACGCAAACAAATAAATTTTTCTTTCAAATATTATTTTGTAGAATTCAAGAGGTCTTTAATCTGGGATACATCAAAACCATTTGTTCCTAAATATTGACCAAAATACTCTTGAAATTTAGCCAAAATTTCTGGCCAATAAAGAAAACCAATCAAAATAGGAGCAATAATTATAAACAAACGTAAATAATTTCCAATCACAATCATGGTAAGACGACGTTTTATTTTTTTATTTTGGTTATATATTACTTGAGACCACTTAATATTTTTTTCTACCAATTCTTGCAAAGTACCACGATTGATATGAGCCTCTTCTTCTTTTTCTTGACGAGGATGTTTGGTACCATAAAATTTTGGACCAACATACTCTGGAACATCTTCCTGATTATTTTCTTCAACTTTTGTACTTTGTATTTCTTTTTCTTCTTCTTTTTTTATTTTTTCTTTATCCATACATTTTATAAATTACAAATTAAAGCGAGTTTACTTCTTTTTTGAAAGTGCTAACATCTTCAAAAGCACGATAAATAGAAGCAAAACGTATATAAGCTATCTTATCAAATTTTTTCAAATGTTTCATAACAATTTCTCCTATTTCTGTACTAGCGATTTCTTTCTTATTTCTTTTTTGAATATCACGCTCAATATTGTGAATCATTCTGTCAAAATTTTCTTGCAAAAAAGGACGTTTGGAAAGTGACTGCATAATCCCTTTTTCAATTTTTATACGAGAATAGGCCTCACGTTTACCATCATTTTTGACAACGATAATATCAAGCAACTCCATTTCTTCCATAGTAGAAAAACGATATTGACACTTGATACATTCGCGACGACGTCGAACAGCAAAACCATCTTGTGTCAAACGAGAGTCAACCACCTTGGTTTCTTTTGAATTACAAACGGGACATTGCATAAAGTAAAGATAATCTTGATTATTATCACAAATTATACATCAAAACTCAAATAAATAAAAATAACCAAGGATAATTTGGTTATTTTAGCTATTTTTTACCTACACAATATTCCTTTCCACAAGAAATATTCTGTAGGGAATGGCGCGAGTTCCCTCAAATCCGCGCCAAAGTCCCTTGTCTATTTGCTTGTTCTACGGTGATTTGCAACCCGCCAATCCGATCCCCCAGCACTGTCCACTATGGCAAGTACTATTGGTGCAGGAATTGCCGTCGTCACAAACAGTACCTTCAGGTTGAAGGTCATAAATGCACCTCCAGTCAGCAGCGAACGGAGCGACATCCGTCTCATAGCAACCATAATCAAGTCCCGACAAACAGTTCAACTGCTGACACTTATTTGCGACACAGATACTGTCATTCCAACAATTATCATCGTGACGACAATCCACAGGGCGCTGAGAACTACACTCCTGAGATGAAGTATACTTCGTAAAACAGACATGCCTATAAGGCTGACTATAATCGAAACATTCCAACGAAATATCCGACTGTGGACATGTGAATTGGATACACTGCCCACTCTCGCATGTCTCGTCCTCACCACATTCTGAATCTTCAGTGCAGCAGTCAGTGTCGCCAGGTATAAAACCATTGACACAACACCCTCGTACACTACAAGAAGAGACAAAACATGAATCTCCTGTTGGGAGACAAGCTGGCTTTCCAGGTCCACACTCTTGCACCCCAGCACCGCACGACGACTTGTGCCAGACATCGGAAAAAAGGAAAACATCCTCCTCCGACGAGTTGGTATCGATGAAATTGGTTTCATCCACAACAGTGTCGCCGACGTATGAATCGGCAACATCATCATGATGAAGAACATCTCCCGCATCCTCGACAGCATCATAAATGATGCCATCTTTGGACACAGTGTAGCTACCGTAAGTACAGGAAGCGAAGAGAAGAGAGACAAAAACGATAATAATGTTGCGAATCATGTGATTTCTCCCGCGTTAGACGCAAAAAAAGTATAACAGACGTCGACCGACATGGTGACATCTCTCAATCTCAAATAGAAGTCTTTAGCTTTGGAAAAAAATACGTCCTTAAAAAATGAAGAACAAATTTATTCCCAAAGCTATAAAAAACAAGCAAATTGTCAAAGAACTTATACTAAACTAGTACCACATTTTGGCTAAAAAGTCAATAGCTAAGCCTAAAAAAATTAAATAAAAACAACTTCCAAATAGAAATTGTTTTAATAAATTGAAATAAGTATGAAAAATTTTATTTTACTTCCAAACTAATATTTTCGACAATCTTCTTCAATTCTTCTTCAAAATTTTCTGAATAATCAACCATGAAATTAGTCTTCATTTTTTCTGTTCCAATTTGAAAATAAACCAAATATTCTCCTTTATTTTCTTGCAAAAAAGATTTTATTTTATCCAAATTTTCGGTCAAATCATTTTTACTAATATTTATAATAACATATTTATCAGGTTTTGTACTAATTTTTTCTTCTTTAGCCCTGCTAATAGGTACCAAATAAGCACTGACTTCAGCGATATTTTGCTTAGTCAAAACATAAGCTTTTTCTACAAAAATCTTATTATCCCCTTCTTCTTTTGGAGTCTTACCAACTACACAAACAACATTTCCTTCTACCCAAGAATTTTTGGTTTCTTCATAAGTCTTTGGAAATATCAAAAGTTCTATCCTACCACTCATATCTTGCACACTAGCAAACATCATGGTCTTACCTTTTTTGGTAATCATCTTTTTCAAAGAGTCAATCACACCACCAACAACCACCCAAGAATCTCTGTCCATAGTCTCTACTTCAGCTACGGTAATGACTTTATTTTCCAAAAATTTTTCATAGTAAGCAAAAGGATGCGAAGAAACATAAATACTTAATAAGTTTTTTTCCCAAGCAAGTTTTTGTTCCATCGTGGCTGGTTCAGCACTCTGCAAAGTTATTTTGGAATCCACATCAATAGAAGTACCTGCAAAAAGAGAATCTTGATTGGTATTTTTGTTTTCTCTACCTTGACGAAGATATAGTAAAATATTTTCACTACTAGCCATAAGTACAGCTCTGTCAATACCAAAACAATCTAATGCTCCAGATTGAGCTAAACTTTCTATAGATTTTTTGTTCAAATCTTTATCCTCTACTCTATCAATCAAATCTTCCAAACTTTTGTAAGATCCATTTTCTTTTCTTTCGCGATAAATCACTTCACAAATATGTTCACCCACATTTTTGATACCACTCAGCCCAAAACGAATACGCCCTTTTTCACCAGGCTTGGAAACCATCGCAAAAGATTTGAAACTCTCGTTGACATCCGGTGGTAAAACATCGATTTCAAGACGACGACACTCCCCTACAATAGCCGAGACTTTTTCAGCATCTCCTGATTCAGCCTGAAGTACCGCTGTCATGTACTGCACGGGGTAGTGTGCTTTCATGTAAGACGTTTGATAAGCTACAATACCATAACTAGCCGCATGAGCTTTGTTGAAACCGTAAGCAGCAAAAGGCTCAATAGCATGCCATATTTCATCTACCGTTTCTTTTTTTAATTTTCCAATAGTTAAACAACCATCATAAAATTTTATTTTTTGTTTTGCCATTTCTTCGGGAATTTTTTTACCCATGGCTTTTCGAAATTTGTCAGCTTCCATCCAATCGTAGCCAGCAAGATGAATAGCCGTAAGCATCACATCATCCTGATAAACAAGTAGACCATAAGAAGCACCCAGATACTTTTCCATACGTGGATCCATATATGTCACTGCTTCTGGATTGTATTTTCTTTTGATATATTCTGGGATTGATTCCATCGGACCTGGACGATAAAGAGCCACCATCGCCATGATATCATTGATATCTGTCGGTTTTAGTTCTTTGAGCCAACGAGTCATACCAGAACCACCAAGCTGAAAAGTACCCATAGTTTCACCACGGGCCAGCATTTCAAAAGTAGCTTTGTCATCAAGTGGCAAATTGTAAATATCTATTTTGTCACCTATGGTTTTTTCCACAATCACCATGGCATTTCCAAGAATAGATAGATTGCGAATTCCTAGAAAATCGTTTTTCAAAACTCCAGCAGTCTCAACAGCATGCATCTCATATTGAGTAACAAGTCTATCACCACCAGTTTCACGTTGGACTGGAGTGAAATCTGTCAGAGCTGTTGGTGAAATAACCACGCCCGCAGCATGGATAGAAGTGTGTCTATTACAACCTTCAACTTGGCGAGCCAAATCAAGTAAACGTTTTACATCTTCATTACTTTCATAAAGTTTTTTCAAATCTGGTTCTTCTACCAAAGCTCGCTCAATTGTCATCGGGAAACCCTGAGATCCTTGTGGAATAAGCTTGGCTACTTGATCACAAAAATTATAAGACATCCCCAAAGCACGACCAACATCACGCAAAGCTGCACGAGCGGCCATCGTTCCAAAAGTAATAATCTGAGCTACTTTGTCAGAACCATATTTTTCTGTCACATACTTTATCATATCACCACGACGATCGTCGGCAAAGTCAGTATCTACATCTGGTGGACTAGGACGAAAAGGATTGAGGAAACGTTCAAATGGCAAATTAAAACGCATAGGATCCACGGTTGTAATTCCCAAAACATAAGAAACAAGAGAACCAGCAGCTGATCCACGAGTAGATTCTACGATACCATTACGCTTAGCATAGCCTACATAATCACCAACGCACAAAAAGTATGGAGAATAACCTTTGGTTTTGATAATATCAAGTTCATAGTCGAGTCTATCTGTCAGTTCTTTGTTTACTTCAGGATAAAAATTTGGAGCAGCTTTGTAAGCTTCTTCACGTAATACTTCATCATAAGTTTTACCTTCAGGAATGTCTACTGGTGCAAAATGCCAATTATTTAGTGGAATATCGAGATTTATTCTCTCAGCAATTTTGGTAGTGTTTTCAATAGCTTCAGGGACATGACGAAAACGAGAAATAATATCTTCAGCAGAATTTAGAGACCTATCAACTTGACGATAATCTTCTCTATCACTTTGATCTACTCTCCAACCATTGGAAATACAACGCAAAATATCTTGAGCTTCAGCATCTGAAAAATCCAAATAATGTACATCACGAGTAACTACAAGTGGAATATCTAATTCTTTAGAAATTTGAGTAAGTTTGGTATTCACATCAAGTTGTCCAGAAATAGCAGGGTGATCTTGCATCTCCAAATAAAAATTTCCTTTACCAAAAATTTCTTGCAACTCTAATGCAACTTTCTTAGCTTCTTCAATTTTGTCATTTTTTAATAAATGAGGTACTTCTCCCTCTATTGGTCCGGACAAGGCAATCATTCCTTTTGCATACTCTTTCATCAATTCTCTATCAATACAAGGTTTATCTTTGTAAAAACCTTCCAAATGTCCACGAGAAGAAAGACGCATGAGATTTTGATAACCAGCAAAATCTTCTGCCAACAAAACAAGACGATGAATGTTTTTTTCTTCTTCCAAATTATTTCTACTACCAGACATTGTATAAGCCTCAAAACCAATAATAGGCTTGATACCTTCATCAAGACACACTTGATAAAACTCAATAGCCCCATACATCGAGCCATAGTCTGTAAGAGCCAAAGCTTTGAATCCTCTTGTCTTGGCAGCTTTAACAAGCGGTTTTACCTTGGTAAGACCATTCAAAAGTGAATAGTGCGAGTGAACGTGTAAATGGACAAAATCCATAAATTTCTTGATTAGTCTCTCTATTTTACTTAAAAACAAGATAAAAATCAAGTTGCTTTTATTTAAGCCAATATGTTATAATTGTCACAATAAAATCTAATATTTTACATGAAAAATTTATATATTTTAGATATACTAGCTACGCTATTGTTCTTTTTCTCTTTTGGACTATTCAATCCTATTTATGTTTTATTTTTAGGGTACCCAATACTTTTACTATACTTATTTTTGACAAAAAGAAATTATTTGTTCAAAAATTTTTTACTAGGAATTATTTTTGCTGTCATTTGGACTTTAATAGCCAAAAATTATTATGGCTATGGAAGTAATTTTGGTACATTTTTTGGATTAAATATCTATCCCCTTTTGGCCTGGCCAGTCGGATTACTTTCATTGTATATTATCTTCATAGAGATAGAAAAAAAATTCAATAAACCAAATAAAATTCTAAACTTTATAATTTTCAGTTTAGCTTATATCTTTTTTCTTTTATTTGCTGAATATATTGCCTATCACTTTTTCAATATAAAAAATTTGGCGACAGCATCTTATCCTGGTATACAATTTTGTAATTGTCTGCATGCTCCTACTTGGATGCAATGGTCATATATTTTATTTGGACCTATCTATTATCTGTCTTCCGAAATACTTGATAAAAAATTTCGAAAATAAAAAAATACTTTTTTTAAAAAAGTATGTTTGTCTGCCCCAATCATCCGACCTTATTGTCAGAATCTTGAGGCAGACAGTCTTGGCTATTCCTGTGAAACTTCGAAGACCACGTCACCATGAATTTGAATCCTCGTGACGGAGTAGCCCTCATCTAGAAGGAACTTGTAGCCAGGTTCTCCACCCATGCTCACAGCTTCCCGAAGCTTGCCCTTCGCCACCTCGATACCATGATACCGAAGCACCAAACGATCGTAGAAGGGATCCTGTGTCCATGACTCAGGCAGATTCACCCGAACACGAGTGCTCCGTTCACGTAAGTCAGTTAAAAAGAAAAAGCTTAGCAATTACTTACCTCCAAGATAGAGTTAAATTCACAGTATCATAGAAAAAATACAATTGTCAAACAAAAAACACTCGCTTTATTGAGTGTTTTTAATTTAAAATTTTTATTATTATTTCTTAGTTTTTTTCTTTCTAGTTGTTGTCTTTTTTTTGCTTACTCTATCTTCTAAATTTGTAGATATCTTATTAACAACAAACTTCTCAACAAGACCAGAAAGCATACTACTGACTACTCCCATTTTACTCGACAAGTGATCTACTTTGTCACGCATAAAAGTGACGGCTTCGCTGATAAGCTCCAATTTTTCAATTAGCATTTCAGAAATACGATTGATATTACGCAAAGTTCTAGCAGCTTGGTAAAGCAACCAACAAAGAAATATCGTAAACCAAAATATAGAAAGAGATAGAACTACAAAAAGTAGATCTTTACTTGTTTCAAACATAGGACAGGCGTGTTTAAAATAATTTAATTTTTAGTTATTTTTATTATAACACTTTTTTAATTTTCTAACAAATAATTATAGGCATTTAAAAATTCACTCAATTGAATAGGTTTTTCAATCTGAGATAATCCACTAATAAATGCGTCCATCAATTTATAGTATTCCCCATCTTCTTTACCTTCTATAAAAAGTATAACTTTATGTAATTTTAAAAAAACACCTCTGCCAAACAGATTATTAACATGTCTAAAAAATTCTCTAGTATTTGGTAACATGTGTTTATTTCCATCTATATTAAAACTATCACCATAACTTTCAAAATACATATCCAAAGTCTTTCTTTCATCAAGCCCTAAACCATACAAATATCCTAAAATCTTTCTTTCAAAAACATGACTTCCCTGACTAAAATCCTCCTCTACTAATTTTGATTTTATACTAAGACCTTCAGTCAAAGCCTCATCCAACCAATCAGCTTCCATTTTTTCAAAAGTTGCACCTTTTTTTTCTGCGGTTACTAAATCTCTTTGCCTTTCACGTATTGTATATTGTTTACCAGATATTGCATGCAAATATTCATGAACCAAAATATCTATATAATCTTCATCTAAAAAATTTTCTGATAAACTGACACTAACAATTTTAGTATGATAATCATAAGTACCACCAGTTTCTTCCATATAACCAAGGAAAGAATCTCTAGGTTCTACTATTATGTTTTCTAATCTTTTTTTTATTTCTACTTCATCAAAAGGAATAAACCCTTTTACCGACAATTCCATCAACCTTTCCCTAGATTTTTGTTCAATCCCAGGTAATCTGTCCTGTACAAAAATTGCAGATTCTTTTTCAAATTTTTCTTTATGTGCAGACAAAAATTTTACAAGTCTATCATCATCAGAAATAAACTCCAAAAACATATCTATATTACCTTCTAAAACAATTTTTTCTTGGACTTCTAACAAAGTGATATCTGGATTTTTTTCCAATTCTTCCTTATATTTTTTTTCTAAAAACTCAGCGAAATCAAAATCATCTTCTACTTCTACGATTTCTGATTTATCAGAGTTAAACAAATCAAAAGAAAATAAATTAGGATTTTTTTGAAAACAATAAAATAAGCTACTTTTAAGTTCTTCAAACAACATCCTTTCACTATTTTTCATTTTAGTGATAGCAGGTTTATTTTTAATCAAATCGTACAAATATTTTTTTAGACAGTTTTTTTCTTCCTGAATTTTTTTCTCAAAGTAATCAGAAGAAGATGTTCCTTTAGATTCAAGCATCTTTAACAATTTTTCACCAAAAAAATAAAGAGTACCATAACTGAATTCTTTTTCTTTCAATCTTTCATATTTAATTTCCCTAGGTGTTGTATTTCCCCTACGAACAACAACATCTTTTTCATTTTTTCCTCTATTTATTCTATTGTGAAAAAAAGTTCTTTCAACATTCATAATAAAAATTATTACCTCACTTCCGCCCCTACACTTTTCTTCAACTTCTCCAAAACTTTTTCATGAACACGTTCTACTTCCTCTGTTTCCAAAGTTTTTTCGTTTGATTGGTAAGTGATATGATAAGCCATACTCTTTTTGTCCTTGCCAATTTTGTCACTTTCAAAGACGTCAAATAGTTCCACGCTGGTAATCAAATCAGAAACTGATTGAATAGTATTTAATAATTCTAAGTTACTATTCTTTTTGTCAACAAGTAAAGCGACGTCACGAAGAACTGATGGATATTGTGAAAGTCTTTTATAATTATCTTTTTCTACCCAGACATTCAACAATTTGTCTAGATTCAATTCCAAAATACTTGTCCTACTTTCAATACCAAAATTATTTTGCAAAGCGGGATGAAGCTCACCTACGAAACCGACTTCTACGTCACCTACCAAAACCTTGGCATTTCTCGCCGGATGCAACAAATCTATTTCACTATTTTCTTGCAAAGAATATCCTAGATTCAATTCTGCAAACAAATCTGTAACCACTTGTGACATTTCATAAAAAGGAATTTTTTCTTTTTTGTTGGCAAAAACTACACCAAGCATAGTATCTTGTCTTGGCAAAAGTTCATCACTCTTTTCACTAATACGTACACCAGGTTCTTCTTTTTTGAAAACTTTTCCAACTTCGAATAGACAAACTTCATCTACCTCGTGAATATTTTTTTCTAGACTTTCTAGCAAATTTGGCAAAATACTGCGACGCAAAAATGGTCTGTCTTTGGCAATCGGATTATCTAATTCAATATAATCTGACAAATCAAAATTCAATTTTTGTAAAATATTTGGTGAAACGAAAGAATAAGTCAGAGTCTCATTGTAACCAGCTTTGTTTATCAAAACATTTGATAATCTTCTTTGTAAAATTTTCAATTTATTTTTTTCTGGTGGAGCAATCGTAAACTCAGGCAAACTTACTTCAATATTACCAAAACCATAAATTCTAGAAATTTCTTCTACCAAATCTTCAGCAATCGAAATATCTTTGGTGGCACGCCAAGTTGGAATTTTTACTGACAAGATATTTTTCTTTTCAGTTACTTCAAATCCTAGACTTACTAAAATTTTTATAATCTCTTTTGTTTCTATTTTTTGTCCAATTTTTCTTTCCAAAAATTCTAGAGTCATTTCAATAGGACCTTGATTTACATGAAAAGATTTTTCATCCACTACTTTACTAACAACTTTGGCATTTGGACAAAATTCCAAAGTCAACTCTACAGCTCGAAGTAGCGCAAGATCAGCATTGTTTGGATCAAGACTCTTTTCAAAACGAGCAGACGAATCACTACGCAAAGCAAGTTTTTGAGCAGCACGTCTGACAGTAGTTGCTTCAAAATTTGCTGATTCAAAAATAATTGTTTTAGTATCACTTGTAACTTCAGTATTTTCTCCACCCATCACACCAGCAAGAGCAATAACTTTTTCATTATCAGCAATGACTAACATTTCACTGGTCAACTTGTGTTTACTACCATCCAAAGCTACAAAATCTTCATCATCTTTAGCTTTTCTAACTAAAATTTCAATCTCACTGACTTTTGACTTTTGACTTTCGACTTTCGAACTATCGAAGGCATGCATTGGTTGTCCCAAGTCATACATGATGTAATTGGTAATATCTACGATGTTATTGATAGGACGCAAACCCACAGCTGAAAGTCTTTGTTTGAGCCAAGCTGGTGACTCTGCGACTTCGATACCGTCAACTACAACCCCCATATAACGTGGACAAAGTTTTGTATCTTCTACTTTTACATTCAAATTTATTTCTTTAGATTCTTTTACTTTGGCTGGATTATATTCTGCCAAATCTTTGTGAAAAATAGCTGCTACTTCGCGAGCCATACCATAGTGTCCCCACAAATCTGGACGATGAGTCATAGATTTGTTATCAATATCGAGTACTACGTCACTCAATTCCAAAGCTTTGGCTAATGGCGTACCAACTTTTGCTTTTACCATACTTAAATCCAAGATTTCCGCATGTTCTTTGCTTGGAAACATTTCACCCAGACCAATTTCGTCTGATGCACAAATCATACCATATGATTCCACACCACGAATCTTAGCTTTAGCCAGTTCAACAAGTTCACCTTCACCATGCCAACGAACCTTTGAGCCAACTTTGGCAAAAGCAATTTTCATCTTTTCGGCAACATTTATACCACCACAAACTACTTGAAAATTTTCTTGTGCATCACTAACAGTACAAACTTTTAGTTTGTCAGCATCTGGATGTGCTTCTATTTTTGTAATTTCACCCAAAATAATATTTTCCAAATGTTCGCCCTGTTTTTCTACTTCTTCGACTTCGACAGTAGACATAGTCAACTTCAAAGCAAACTCATCTGCTGAAATTGATTCAGGTAAATTTAAGTATTGTTTTAACCAATTTAGTGATACTTTCATATTTTTTTATTCATCCTAAAGCCACTGAAAGATGGCGGAGGATCTTTCTTAAGTTTAATTTGTTTAAATGTTCTAAATGTTGGATTACCTTATTTGTTGTAATTGAATAATCAGTTACAATATTTAAAAAAAATCAGTGTAATCTCTTTAAATCTGTGTAATCAATGTCTAAAATTGTTTAAGGAAATCAAGTCTACCAGAATGCAAAAGACGAATATCTTCAATACCATATCTTTGCATCACGAGACGAGAAGAACCAAGACCAAAAGCAAAACCAGTCCATTCTTTTGAGTCTAGACCACCTGACTCTATCACACTAGGATGTACCAAACCACAAGGCAATGTTTCTACCCAACCAGAATGTTTACAAGCGCCACAACCTTTTCCTTCACAAACCAAACATTTCATATCAAGCTCGAAACCAGGCTCGACAAAATCAAAATGACCAGGACGAAGACGTACTTCTACTTCACGACCAAACACTCCCGCCAAAAGTTCTTTCATTGTACCTAGTACATTTGCAATCGAAATATTTTTATCAATTAAAATACCTTCCATTTGATAAAAAGTATGATCATGACTAGCATCAATAGCTTCATTACGAAATACTCTTCCCGTAACTACAGCACGAAGAGGAGCCCCATATTTTTGCATAGCGCGTACTTGTACTGAAGAGGTATGTGTACGCATCACCATATCCTTATTACCTTTTATAAAAAAAGTATCTTGAGTATCACGAGCAGGATGATTTTGTGGAATATTCAAAGCTTCAAAATTGTAATAATCACTCTCAAGTTCTGGACCATCTAACAACATAAAACCCATAGAAGTAAACAAATTTTCCAAAGTTTCATGCACCAAAGTTACAGGATGTTTTGAACCTTGTCTTTCTTGTGGTAATTTTGGTTGAGTGATATCTATTTTTTCAGTTTCAAGCAATGTTTCCCATTTTTTATTTTCCAATTCTTGTTTTTTATTTTCAAACAAACTTTCCATTTCTGTCTTAACAGTATTGGAAAGTGCTCCCATTTCTTTTCGTTCTTCGCCTGACAAATCTTTCAGGCTTTTCATAATATTGGTCATCTCCCCTGCTTTACGAGAAAAATATTCATTATACAAAATATCCAAAGAATCCAAATCTTTGATAGATTTTAATTTTTTTTCAAAAGAATCTTTTATTTTTTGTAGTTTTTCTTGCATATTCTGATGTTATAAATGTTGTAATTGTTCTAGTTGTTGTAAATGATACAAATGTTATAATTGAATAATATATTAACTGTTTTTTAAATATTTGGAAAGTCCAATCAATTTAAAATATAGTTCTTTTATTGTTGGTTCTAAATTCTCATATAAATTATTTCTTACAAAATTTAAATCAATAGCAATTTTTAAAGCACAATCTACTTCTACCAAGGAACCTACAGAAATTCTCACAAATTTATTAAAATCTTTTTTTGTTTCTCGACTACTACCCTCAGCAATATTTAGAAACACTGATACACTAGCTTTCCTAATTTGATTTGTTAATCCATACAACTCTGTTTTTGGAAATTCTTCTGTAATTTTATATATTTCTTTTATTAATTTTCTAGACAATTTGGCTATATCCAATTTTTCATAACCAAATTCCATAATGAAACCAATTATATTTAATTATCATTTACAACAAACGAAGTGATAAAACAATTATAACAATTTCAACATTTAAAACAATTTAGCAACATCTCTCCAAGTCACCACGACAATAAGTGTCATTAATAACAAAAAACCAATAGTATGCGCAATTTGTTCGTACTTCATTGGAACTGGTTTCTTCAAAATCTTTTCCAAAATCACAAACACAATTCTACCACCATCAAGAGCAGGAATTGGCAAAATGTTAATTGCAGCCAAACTAAGTGACAACATCGCTGTAATATTTAATAAATAATTGAATCCAAGTTTCGCACTTTGACCAACGAGAGAGGCAATACCAACTGGTCCTGCAATATCAAAAACCAAACCATGCCCAAGTATAAGATTTTTAAGTAAGAAATAAAAACCAACGAAAATATTTATAAGAACAATAAACGTAGCAATAAAACCTTTGTAAATTGCCAAATACCAAGGATATCTAATCACTCCAGCATCAGCCAAAGCGATACCAAGTTTTGGACTATCTGCATTTTTTATCATCTCAGGAGTCATTTTTATTACCAAATCTTCCTCAGATCTTTTTATCACAAGAGACATTTCTTCACTACTATGAGCATTAACATACTCAATAAGTTTTTGTGAATTTATTTCTTCACCCAGTAAATTCTCATTTTCAAACCAAGCCATATCAGCACTACCGATACGCAAAATTTTATCACCAAATTCAATACCAGCAATCTTTGCAGGAGAATTATCTTCTACTTGCTGTACTACCACACTTGGTTGTTCTACCATGATAGCTTGACTATCTACTCCTTCTGACAAATCAGTAGGAAGACCGATCATAAAACCAATACTAAGGACGACTATTGCCAAAATTACATTCATAATTACACCAGCAGCCAAGACAATTATTCTTTTCCAAGCTTTCTGTGCACCAAAACTATCAGCCTCTCGAGCATTCTCACCATTTTCACCTTTTATTTTTACAAAACCTCCAAGAGGCAATAAATTGATTGACCAAAGAGTCGCAGGATATTCTTCTTCTCTTTCTTCACCACCTACAGTATTTGCCAAAGTAGCTTTTTGTTCTTTAGTTTGTTCATCACTTTTTTTCTTACCATTACCCAAAATCCAAACTATTTTTTTAGTCTCTGGATCACGATAAAAACCAGCCACACGTGGAGGAAAACCAAAACCAAACTCAAAAACTTTCATTCCACTCTTGCGAGCTGTAATAAAATGACCAAATTCATGAGCAACTACGAGAATTCCCAATATTAAAATAAAAAGTAAAATAGTTAGCATAATTCTTTATAAAAGTTAACGATTAACCCAAATATTGACTAATTAGCCATAATTAGAGTAAAATACAGTGTAATAAGTAATGACATTATGTCATAATTTAATTTATTTATCAATAGTGAAATATTTAGTTTCACACTAAACGTAATATATATGGTAGCATTATACGTTATTTTAGGCATTGTTATCCTAGCAATACTATGGATGATTGGTGTCTACAACGGTCTTATTACTCTACGCAACCGTACTAAGGAAGCTTGGAGTGATATCGACGTACAATTGAAACGTCGTCATGATTTGATCCCAAATCTTATCGCCAGTGTCAAAGGTTATATGACACATGAAAAAACTCTATTAGAAAATGTTACAAAATATCGTGCTGAAGCTATGTCAGCCCAAGAAGCTGGTAACACCCAAGCAATGGCTCAAGCTGAAACCAAATTAGGTGGTCTAATGCGTGATGTCAAAATAGCTATGGAAGCTTATCCAGATTTGAAAGCCAACCAAAACGTAGCCCAACTTATGGACGAACTATCTGACACAGAAAACAAAATCCAAGCTTCACGTAGATTTTACAATGGTCAAGTACGTGACTTCAACACAAAGATGGAAGTATTCCCAACCAATATGATTGCTGGAATGCTAAAATTTGAAAAATTCAACTTTTTCGAAGTTGAAGACAGTTCTGAGAGAGAAAACGTTGAAGTAAAATTATAACATTCGAATTACGAATTCTTACGAATTTTCGAATACTACTTTATAATTTAAATGGGATATAATTTATGAATCAAGGAGGGGGAAAAATATTAAAAAGAGATGATTTATTATATCCCGAATTAAGTTATAAAATTAATGGTATATTATTTGATGTTCATAATGCTATTGGTGGTGCTGTACCAGAAAAATATATACAAAAAGCTGTTGCAACAGGACTAGAAAAAAATAATATCAAATTTCAAGAACAATATTATGTTCCTATCACATTTGAAGGTAAACATATTGGAAAATATTATTTAGATTTCTTAATAGAAAACTGCATTGTACTTGAACTTAAACGTGGTCGATATATTCCAAAAGCAGTTTTTTCTCAAACATTAGGATATATGGACAAATTAAATATCAAACTTGGAATTATTGCCGGCTTTGCTAACGACGCAGTAATAATAAAACGTGTCATAAATCATAAATTACTATAAAATCACATTCGAAAATTCGTAAGAATTCGTAATTCGAATGTAAGTATAAAAAATATGTATAATCAAATTGATAGTAACAAAAGAAAAACAAACATTTTAATAATAATTTTCAGCATGTTCATCATCGCCATTGGCTGGTTTTTGAACGCCTACATGGGCTATGGTTATGGTGCAGTCGTCTTGGCTGTAGTTGTTTCTGTTGTTATGACTTTGGTTAGTTATTACAAAGGTGACAGTATCGCCCTTAGTTCAGCTGGTGCCAAAGAAACTAGCAAAGAAGAAAATCCATATATCTACAAAATGGTAGAAAACTTAGCTATCACCGCTGGCATGCCTATGCCAAAAGTATATGTGATAAATTCCGAAGCACTAAATGCTTTCGCAACAGGACGTGATCCAGAACATTCTTCTATTGCAGTAACTACTGGCATTGTGAAGGCTCTAGAAAATGAAGAATTGGAAGGTGTACTAGCTCATGAATTATCACATATAAAAAATTATGACATCCGTGTCATGACTATTGTGGTTGTACTTGTCGGTGCTATTTCTTTATTATCCAATTGGTTCTTCCGTATGAGATTATTTGGTGGTGGTAAAAGAGATTCCAATAATAACAGCAGTGGAATCATCATGATAGTTGGTTTAGTTTTACTAATACTCTCACCTATCGTTGCCAATCTGATAAAACTAGCAATTTCTCGCAAACGTGAATACTTAGCTGACGCTTCAGGATCTCTACTTACTCGTTATCCAGAAGGCTTAGCTCGCGCCTTAGAAAAAATTTCAGCATCAAACGTGCCTCTCCAAACAGCCAACGCTGCAACAGCTCATCTTTTCATTTCTAATCCTTTCAAGAAAAAAGCTTTTTCAGCTATGTTTTCTACTCATCCTCCAATTGAAGAAAGAATTAAAAAATTGAGAAATATGGCTTAATCATTATTTTTTATACTTAAATTATTTTATATGGTTGATAAAGAAAGAGAATTCTCACCCGAAGAACAGGCTTATCTAGATGGTTATGTAAAAAAAATTCAACAAGAATTACACCTTACAAAAGATGATGAAATAAATACTTCTGATAAAGAAAAAAAATCTCAAGAAAATTGCAGACAAATGCTAAATACATTTTTTAATTACTGGTACAAAAAAGGTAAAAAGCCTGAACAGATAACAAAGGAAATAGTGGAAATGGTGCAAGCGTCAAAAGAAAGTGCTTTCGTAGGTATAAATCTACGTTTTTCTTCACTTGAAAGAGTACTTTCAAATGGAGAAATAAAATCTGTCTTTGAACTTGATGACACACAAACAGAAACATCCAGGACTAATGATGAAACGCTTGACATGAGAAGAGAGCTAGAAAAATATTTAGGCTTTGATGACAAGCAATTCCCAAAAAGTTTTGCATTTGGGACAGACCAACAGCGTGAAAAGGGACCAGCCGAACAATATGGCCCATTTTATTTTTCCTTTTCAGAAGATGAATTACCAAAAGATACACTTTGTATAGCAGGTGATTTATTGAATCCTTCAGGTATACCAGAATCTATGCATACCAAAGATTATCTGGAAGCTATGAAAACTGCTATGCAAGCCAGTGCGGAAGATGAAGAGACTGGCATGAAAATATATCGTGACTTTGCTTCATGTAGATCTCATACACTCGAACATGCCCCAATCATACAAGCGATGATAGACCTAGATAAAAAATATTCAACAACATCAGATACTACAGCAGACACTGATACTTATAGTCAGCAAATGACTTATATTGAGGTACTTATACCAAAAAAAATAACAATAAAAGAAGCAAGTGAATTGGTAGTATCAAAAGAAAATTTTGCACCTGACGAAGAAAATGACAAACTCATGAGTGCTTATCCAAATTTTCGTGAATTCCAGCAGGAAGTAGAACAAAAATACGGAATAAAAATAAAAACTACAGGCGAACTAAATAAACATCTTTTTTCAGATACTGATCTATCAAACTACCAAACATGGTTTGAACAAGAATAGATAAAAACTTTTTAATTATGTTTTATACTCACCATCCAATTGAATAAATAACTAAAAAATTAAAAAAAATGTAATTATTTATGTCCGAAGAAAAAAAAGAAAAATTCGCTGGCGACAAAAAAGTAGGGACATCTCTACTTAATTTTTGGGAAAAAAAATTCATCGACAAAAATGTCAGCAAAATACCAAAATTCATAGAAAGCCATCATTTGACTTATACTACAATACTTTGGTCTGGATTAATTATTTTATTTAGTTGGTTTGCAAAAGATAATGTACAATGGCTCTGGGGTGTATCTTTTTCAATCTTCATGCAATGGCTTACAGACAGTTTCGACGGAGCTCTTGGCAGATATAGAAAAGCGGGTCTTATCAAATGGGGCTACTATATGGATCATTTTCTAGATTATATTTTCCTCTGTTCTATTCTCATTGGCTATTCAATTCTTCTACCAGACAATTTCAAATTTTTGCATTTCTTTATACTTGCTCTTTTTGGTGCTTTCATGGTCAATTCATATTTGGAATTTGCAGCGAGTAACAAATTCAAAATTACTTATTTGAAAATTGGTCCAACAGAAATAAGAATTTTGTTTATTACAATTAACACTCTCCTTATTTTCTTTGGCAAGACTTATCTAAAATGGTCATTACCTTATGTAATAGCTTTTAGTATCCTTGGTCTGATATATGTAGTCTACACAACTCAAAAAGGACTTTGGGAATCAGACAAAAAAAATAATAAAGATTTAGAATAAATAATATGCCTTTTAGAAAAACGCCAGACAATCCAGTCGATCATACAGACCAAACTCTAAAAAAATTAGATAAGCAATTACACACTACAGATACCCCAGACGAAACTAAAAATCAAGTAAAGGAAAGAATAAAAAAATTAGAAACTCTAAAAGCAAGATCTCAAGCAACTGAAGAAAAAACTGGTGACGAATTAATGTTTCATCCAGAATTAAAAAACAGGATTGGACAAACACAAGCAGAAATACAAGCACAAATTGATAATCTTCACGCTTCATTACAAGAGTTTAATCAAGCAGACCAAGAAGTAGAAAAATATAGTTCAGAAGCAGAACCTTTTGATTTTGATAACGATCCTGAACTTCAAGATGAGGTGAAACTAGCCGAAAAACTACGAGAGATGGAGGCTTTTGGTAAAAAAATTGGTGAATTATTAAAAACTGGTGAGAAAAAAGAAGTTTTTGAGTTATTGAGTGATGTAAATAATTGGACAAATGTCAATGAATACTTCCAAAATAAATATTTACAAGATGCAATTTTAGATAATGAAAAAGAAGGAAAAAACATGTGGGATATTTTAGTAGTTGATCATGATGGTAAGGTATACTTCATATTAATACCAATAGAATACAAAACCGAAATAGAATCTACTATTTTTCCAGCCATAAAAGACAAAACAGAATTAGAGGAACCAGAATTTATCGATTTGGAAGAGTTTGAAAGAATAAGTGTTTTGGTTGGAGTAAGGACAAAATTTAATGAATTATTAGACGATGTTGAGTCTACATTTTATAACCAGAAAAAAATAATATCCGCATTAAAGAATGCAAAATTAAAATACTCAAAAAAAAAGAAAACATATAAAAATCAAAATATCAACACCAGAAAAAAATTCATCTTATATAAAGGAAATCCAAGGATATGCAAATTACAATTTATATCCAATTAAAATAATAAAAGACTTTGTAAATTCTACGGAAATTTTAAAAAAACTAAGTGAACAATTAAAAGATAAATTCCACTCACCCATAAAAATAGACATAAAATTTACTGGAATTATTAGTGAAGCAATATGAACAAAACAGCCCTCATCACCGGCGCATCATCAGGCATCGGCGAAGAACTCGCCAAACTATTTGCTCGTGACAAATACGATCTTGTTTTGGTTGCGAGAAACGAAGAAATGCTAAACAAACTAGCAGATGAACTAAAAAATAAGTATCAGATAAAAACAAAAGTTCTTGCATTTGATCTTACCCACGATGATTCACCTCAACTTATTTTTGCAGAGTTACAAAAAGAAAAAATTGAAATAGATGTACTCGTCAACAATGCAGGATTTGGATTAGAAGGTAAATTCCAAGATACCAACCTGACTACCGAATTAGATATGATCAAACTAAATGTCAGTAGTCTAGTAGAAATGACCAAATTATTTTTGGAACCAATGCTAAAAAGAAAATTTGGAAAAATTATGCAAGTAGCTTCTATCGCCGGATTCTTACCAGGACCATATATGTCTATATACTATGCCACCAAAGCTTTTGTCCTCAATTTTTCTGAAGCTATTGCGAATGAACTTGAAAACACAGGTGTGACTATTACCACTCTTTGTCCAGGACTTACAGCGACTAATTTTGGAAAGGTCGCTAATATGACGTACCCAAAAAGTATGAAAATAATGACCGCCAAAGAAGTTGCGGCTATTGGCTACCATGCCCTACAAAAAAATAAATCTTCAGTAATAATCACGGGAATACACAATAAACTACTAATATTTTTTATCAGATTTTTGCCACGAAAATTGGTGACGAAGATTATGGCTAGTTTATAAATTACATTCATAAAAATTTTGACATTTAAAATAGTTAGGTATACAATATAAATGACTTGATTAATCTATATTTTAACATAAAAAATATGCCCCCAGAACAAAAAAGTAAACCTGCTCAAGAAGCACTTCAGACATTAGAAAGACAAAAAGCGAATACTCAGGCAGTTAAAAACATAACAAATACAATCGAAGAAGCAGCAAAACAAAAAATTACTTTAAATTATTTAAATAAATTAGCATTAGATGGGGACATTGCAGCGGTTACCGCAATTGAAACGCTAAATAAATTGACAGAATCAGATATACCAGAAGTTATTGACTTAGATACTTCCGACGAAAAATTTGGGTATGAAGAAATACAAAAAATGAGAGAAAATAATAAACAAAGACAAGAAATTTTAGATAGAATAAAGGATATTATTGAAACATATTATACGAAGTATACAGCATCTTTGAAAGATGCAGAAAGGAAAAAAGAAAATGTTGATACAAGTTTAAAAATTCTTGAAATCAAAAGAGAAAATGAGACCAGATTGTGGTTGAATGATGTTGATAAAGACAAACAAATGACTTTAAAAGAAATTGACTCTACATATGGTAAAGTAATAGGCTTATGGGTAGACTTAATTCGTGATATAAAAATACATGAAGGTCTATCAGAAGATGACTTTGATATTACAATATCTTTCACAGAATTAGAAAATGGCGAAGCAGTCAAAAAAGTTGATGCGTTAAGAAAAAAATTACAAGAGGAAAAAACAACTGTGGAGCAACAAAAAGAAACCTTAACAGACAAAATTAGACATTTGTTTGGAAGAAATTCAAAAAAAGAAACTGCCACAAATACATTGTCCAAAAAAATAGATTATTTATATTCTATGAGAACAGCAATAGAAAACTTCCAAAAAGAATATGCTCAAGAAAAAAGACGCTTAGAGAATGATAAAGAAAAACAAAAAGAATTAGAACAACAATTGCACGAAATAGAAAACAGACTTACTTTATTACAAAAAGTGGCAGGTGTTTCAAAAGAATCTAGCGCCAAATAAAATTTCAAAAAAAGACGCAAACCAAGCGTCTTTTTAGTTACAAACAAAAATAACTTGCCCAAACTACCATATGTTTGATAAAATTAACCTCGTCGTTAAATTAAGATGTTTTTCACGTTTTTAATATTTTGTTAAATAAATAAGTTTAATCTCAAAAAACCTGTCTGCCGACAGGCAGGGATCCCTCGTCGTATTCTCGACTCAGGATGACAGTGAAATCTATGGTCCTAGAACGCTCAGAAATAAACAACCTACTAAACAACTCAGACAAATCTCTAATGGAGGTTTATTTGGATTTGCACGAAGAATTTAGCAAAAAATATGGTGAGAATACTGTCGTTCTGATGGAAGTAGGCTCATTCTTCGAAGTCTATGGCGTGGACAACGAAGAAGAAAAAGTCGGCAACCCAAAAGAAGTCGCTGAAATTCTTAATCTTCAACTGACTAGAAAAAACAAAACTATCAAAGAAAATAATCGTAAAAATACTCTGATGGCTGGTTTCCCCTCTGCTACTTTTGATAGATACGTACAGAAATTAACACGAGAAAATAAATACACCATTGTAATAATAAGACAAAAAGGCGTGCCACCAAAAGTCACACGCTATCTCGATACTATCCTCTCCCCTGGTGTAAACTTCGATTTTTCTCAAACTAACGATGACAATTTCCTCACATCTCTGACAATCGACGAAAACAAAGGAATATATAGTATTGGCTACACCGCAGTGGACATTGCTACTGGCAAATCTTATATATTGGAAATGTCTGGCACCCGCGAAGACAAGACTTATGCGCTTGATCACGTCTTCTCACTTTTGAAAGTTCATCGTACTTCGGAAATTATCATCACCTACGCCAACACTGAAATAGATGAACAATATATCGAACATTATTTGGAATTGGAAGACGCTCATGTTCACACCAGCCACAAAAGATTAAACATCAATTACCAAAACGAACTTTTCAAACAAACATACCTCATAAAATCATTTCTCTCCCCTATCGAATTTCTTGATTTAGAAAGAAAAGCTCTAGCTTCAGAGAGTCTTGCCATACTACTAGAATTTATCATTGAGCACGATTATCTTGTCATCCAAAAATTAAACAAACCCGAACACTTAAACAGTACTAAATATTTGTACTTGGGAAATAATCCACTCGAACAACTAAACATCTTCACCTCAGACAACAACAAAGAAACTATACAATCTCTAATTGACTACACAGGTACGAGCATGGGAAGAAGATTACTAAAAGAAAGATTGCTAAGTCCAATAATTGATAAAAACGAACTAGAAGCTCGTTATGATTTGTCAGACAATTTGCGTGAAGATTATTTGAAAATTGAACTAGCACTAAAAGGTGTTTATGATTTGGAACGTATAAAAAGACGTCTACAAATTGGTCGTCTACACCCCTTTGAAATCAATTTCCTCTACGACTCACTGCAAGCTAGTAAAAATATAATTGAACTACTTGAACACAAAAAAGAAAAGCTAAAAATTAATCTGTTCACAGAAAGTACTCAGATTGACAATGCCTTAATTCAGCTTGAACACAATTTTGATTTGGACTCTACTTGCCAAGTAGCTAGCAAAGATATTGCAGGGACAATATTCAAAAACGGTTTTTCAGCAGAGCTAGATGAATTGATTTTTCAAAAAAATTCTTTGGAATTAAAACTAGAATTGATTCGCGTACACATCGCTAATTTGCTAAAAGAAAAAACAGGCAAAGACGAAAATGATTTTGTCATTATCAAACAACTCGACAAAGATGGTCATCATATTGCCATTACCAAAAGTCGCTACTACTTGATAGAAGATAGCCTAAAAGAAACAGTGATAAAGCTAGATGAAGAAAATTATTCTGGCAAAAATTTGCACATAAAAATCCAAACAGGCAATGTAAAAATAACGTCAGAACTAATAGAAAATTATTCTGAAAATATTGTCATCTTACAAAACAAAATCATAGCACTAGTCAAAGAATTATTCAAAAAAGAATTGGAACTTATCGACAACAAATATAGTGAGTTACTCTCTTCTCTAATATTTGAACTTAGTTGTCTCGATGTCGCAGTGTCCAATGTCAAAGCAAGTCTAAATCTAAATCTAAAACGTCCAGAAATAATTGATTCGGGAGAACAATATTTGGAAGTAAAACAAATCCGTCATTTGCTAGTAGAAGCTCGCGAAGAAAATGGTATTTATGTCCCCAACGATGTTGTCTTGGGATCACGTGAAAATATGAGTGAAGATGCCAAAAAAACTGTCATTGCCGAACAATTAGACAATGATATTTTGGGATTGTTACTTTATGGTATCAACTCTAGTGGCAAATCTTCTCTCATGAAAAGTATCGGCGTCGCTGTCGTACTCGCGCAAAGTGGTTTCTTCGTGCCAGCCGAAAATATGCGCTTCACAATTTTCACCGAAATATTTACTCGCATTGTCGCCCAAGACAATTTTAGTAAAGGACTTTCTTCTTTTGCAGTCGAGATGCTCGAGCTAAAAAATATATTTAACAGAGCAACAGAACATAGCTTGATTCTTGGTGATGAGATAAGTCATGGTACCGAGACTTTGTCAGCTCTCTCAATTGTGACAGCGACAATCAAGAGATTGATAGATATCAAAAGTCTTTTTATCTTCACAACACATTTGCACAATCTACACAATCTAAATCTTGTAAAAGATTTGAAAAATTTAGCGAGTGTACATTTGTCAGTCCGCTACGACCGAGACAATGACAAACTTATTTTTGACAGAATTTTGCAAGCTGGTTCTGGAAGTAGTGTCTATGGTCTCGAATTTGCACACTCACTCCATATGGATGAAAAATTCTTGGAGATGGCAGTCAACATCCGCAAAGAACTTTCACATGATTACGACGATATTGAATTATTAACTCAAAAAAAAACTAGTACTTACAACAAAAAACTTTTTGTCACCAGATGTACAATCTGTAAAAAAGAAGTAAACGATGTTCACCACATTTCCCCCCAACAACTGGCCAACGAGACCGGACATATAGCTCACTTTCACAAAGACCACAAATACAATCTTCTACCACTTTGTAAAAAATGCCACGACGATATTCATCATGGCAAAATAAAAGTAAAAGGATATAAAATGACGAGTGAAGGTTTGGAACTTGAAGTGGAATGTGGTATGGGGAATGATAAAATAAAAAATCCAAATTTAAAAATTCAAATGACTTAAAATCCAAAAACTTAATATTATAAATTTAGTATTTGGTATTTGTAATTTTCAAGTTGAGGGTTCGCGTGCGTGTTGATAACCCCACCGGTTGCGCTTGGCAAGGCCACGCACGCGAAAATTAGGCTCTCTTGCGAACTCTCATTGCCATGGAGAGAGCCTAATTTCATTATACGCAGAAATCAGATTTTTGCAAACAAAAAACAGCTCCAAAAAGCTGTTATTAAATTAAAGAGAAGGTCGGCATGCACAATGGACATGCCAACCACAAAGAAATACCCAGTCCTCTACTCAGCAGGATTCAGCTTGTAAAGCTTCTTATAAGGATCACTCCTCCCTCTTGTATAGAGTGGCTCAAAAGGAAAAGCCCCTTCCTCACGAGGAGATTCGTGATCTTTAGGCTTTACGACTTCTGGCTCAATTACCTCTACGGGTTGTTCTTCCACGCCCCCTCCTGATATTTACGTGGTAAATATAGATAAAAATTTTGTCTACAATTACCAAATAAACAGATTCTCACATTATACAAAAATAATTAATTTTGTAAAGACAAAAAAAGACTCTAAATAAATACCCCTAGAATCTTTCCTTGTCTACATGAAATTTTCTCTTAACTTTGTATAAATTCACTCACTTCTAACAATTTTTCTTTCATAATATCTTCAGTATCTGCTTCAAGATTCAATCTCAGTACTGGCTCAGTATTACTTTGTCGAACATTGAACCAAAAATCTGAAAAATAAAAACTAAAACCATCTAATTCTAACATTTTTTCTGCATTACCATACTTTTCTTTCAAACCATTCAATACTTTTTCTTTATCCTTTACTTCGAAGTTTATCTCACCTGAATGATAATAAGTCTGCATATTATGCCAAACATCACTCAATTTTTCATCTCTTTCTGAAAGCATTTGTAAAATATATAACAAAGACAAATCAGTATTTTCTACATTTGATAAATCTGCATAATAAAAATGCATAGACAATTCACTAGCAAAATTAGCCTTACTTTCTTGCATTTGTTTCTTGATATTCGCAGTACCCACCATAGACAAATTTACACTAGCACCAGATTTTTCCCAAATATCTTGAACCATTTTACTAGAACGTAAATCACATAACATAAGTGACTTATGATGTTTTTTCAAAATTTCAAGTCCCAAAAGTGCTCCAACAAAAGAAGCTGGAACTACCTGACCTTTATCATCTACTAGTCCAACTCTATCTGCGTCTCCATCAAGAGCAAAACCAAAGTCAGCCCCTATCTCCAAAACTTTCTTTTGCAAATCAACTAAAGTCTCCGTTTTCAAAGGATTAGCTTCATGATTAGGAAAAGTTCCGTCTGGTTCTAGATATAGATATTCTACTTCGACAGGCAACTCTGACAAAATTCTAGGCAGGGTTACTTTGGCCATACCATTACCAGCGTCTACCACAATCTTGAATTTTTTTATTTTTTCTTTATCCACAAAAGAAAATACTTTATTTTTATACTCCTCAAAAATATCAATATTTTCTACATCCCCTTTTTTTCGAGAATCAACAAACTCATTTTTGAAAACCAAATCTTTGATATCCATCAAACCACTTTCTTTACCAACAGACAAACCACTAGACAATGTAAACTTGAAACCATTGTATTCTGCAGGATTATGACTAGCTGTAATCATAATACCACCAACATAATCTGGGAAACTAACACAAGCAAAATTGAAAAAAGGTGTAGAAGAAAGACCAATATTGACAACAGATACTCCCTCGTCATTTAGACCTCGGATGACTTCCTTCTGAAAATCAGGACTTGTAAGACGCATATCACGACCTGATACCACTTTTTGACCCTCTAAAATAAGATTTTTATTTTTGAGGAAAACAGCAAAAGATCTACCAATTCTATAAGCCAAATCGGTAGATAATTCCCCCTCTACAAGCCCCCTCACATCATAAGATTTGAAGATATGTTCTGGAATAGACATAAAGCTAAAAATTAGGTTAAAATTATTTGATAATAAGTGTAAATTAGTATATAATAAGGAGGCAAACAAGTAAAGCCTAGGATAAAAATAAGGGCTTTCTTTTAAGTAAAAATTATTTCAAGTATGGATGCTCAAAAACTTATAGACAACTTCTCTACCCATCTCAAAAAAGTTATTGCAAAATCTATTTCTCTAGCTACTTTCAAAAAATCAGACATGGTGGAACCACTAGATCTTTTTTATTCACTTGTAGAAGAAAAAGGTTGTGTCGGAGCAGAAATTTTACGTAAATTCAATTTGGAAGAAAAACTAACAAAGCAAGTATTTGGTAATTTAAAAAAAGAAGAAAGAAGCTTGACCTCAAACAAAATTCCTGAACTTAGTCCAAAATCTAGACAAATCATTGAAAAAGCTCTTATAGTTGCACACGACAACAAACATTCCTACATAGGCACCGAACACCTACTTTATGCTCTTGTCTATTCAAAAAATAGTGAAATAAAAGAAATTTTCAATTCTCTAAAAATTGATATCAAATTTATAAAAGAACAATTACAAATAGTTTTCCAAAATGATTCTAGATTTTCTAATCTTAGTAAAGAAGAGGAAGAGTTTCTAGACAATATTGATGAAAATATAACAGAAGAACTACCTCCTATGATGCCACCTCCACCTATGCAGAGCCCACAAAAAATGAAAAAAAACATGAGTGCAGTTGCTCAATTTACTACCAATCTTACTTCCAAAGCTGAACAAACCAATATTGACGAAGTAATAGGTCGTGATAATGAGATAGATAGAATAATAAATATTTTGGCCAGACGTACCAAAAACAATCCTATCCTTGTCGGAGAACCAGGTGTAGGTAAGACTGCTATTGTAGAAGGCTTGGCCAAAAAAATCGCCGAAGGCAAAGTCCCTGATATTTTGAAGAAAAAACAAATACTTTCTTTAGATTTGACCCTTTTAGTTGCCGGAACAATTTACCGTGGTGAATTTGAAGCTAGACTAAAACAAATAGTAGATGAATGTAGTCGCAACCAAAACTATATTTTATTTATTGATGAAATACACAATATCATTGGAGCAGGATCAAATCAAGGCACAATGGACGCTGCCAATATCTTGAAACCAGCTCTAGCCCGTGGACGCCTACACTGTATCGGAGCTACTACTTATGATGAATACAAAAAATATATTAGCCAAGATCCAGCTCTCGAACGTCGCTTCCAAAAGATAGATGTAGAAGAACCAACTTTTGATGAGACTTTACAAATCTTACAAGGACTAAAAAAATATTACGAAAGTTTCCATCACGTAAGTATCAGCACAAAAACTATAGAAGAAGCTGTAACCCTAAGTAACCGTTATATCCATGACAACTTCCAACCAGACAAATCTATCGACTTGATAGACGAAGCTTCAGGTTATGTACGTGCTAGACAAAAAACAAGCAAAGAAGATTTGCAAATTTTTGCTTTGGAACAAAAACTTGATGAAATGATAGAAGAAAAAAATATAGCTATTGCCGAAGAAAAATTAAAACAAGCTATTGGTCTCAAAAAACAAATTGAAAAATTAGAAAAACAAATTGAAAAAATAAAAACTTCTAGAAACAAAAATTTACCAGTATCAAAAGTCTCTCCTGATAACATTCGTCATGTCGTTAGCCAAAAGATGAATATAAACAAAAGTATTTTAGAAAAAAATGAATGGGAAATATTGGATAGTCTAGAAAAAAACTTAAATGAAAGAATTGTTGGACAAAAAGAATCTGTGAAAAAAATTGTACGCACTCTCAAAAGTGCCAATTTAGGCTTACACAAAAATAAACCATTTGCTTCCCTACTCCTAGTAGGCCCTAGTGGTGTAGGAAAAACTGAACTAGCCAAAAAATTAGCCGAAGAGCTGTATCACGATGAAAAATCTTTGATCAAATTAGACATGAGTGAATTTTCCGAAGGACATAGCGTCTCCAAGCTTCTTGGCTCCCCTGCTGGCTATATTGGCTACAAAGATAGAAATCCTTTCATGGAACAACTCAAAAAAAGACCATACTCTGTTATTTTACTAGATGAAATAGATAAAGCTCACAGAGATGTAACAAAATTACTTTTACAAATGCTAGATGAAGGCACCCTTACAGACAATCAAGGTAAAAAAATAAAACTAAATCATAGCGTCATCATTATGACGACAAATATTGGTTCAGAGCTTTATAAAAAACAAAACTTTGGCTTTGGTGAAGTAGAAAAAGAAAAACAAAACAATCTAGAAAAACAAATCCATAGCAAACTAAAAGAACAAATGGATGAAGCAATACTCAGTAGAATATCCAGTATTGTGACATTCAATGCCCTATCCAAATCTGATGTAAGCCAAATAACAAAAAGACAAATTGCAGAAATTTCCAAACACTTACAAAATACACAAAAAATAAGTATAGTGACTGATGAAAAAGCCCTAGATAAGCTAATCGAAAAAATAAAATATCAAGATTATGGAGCACGCAATGTATCAAATGAAGTAGCCGAAATAGTTCAAGATCTTTTGATTGATAGTTTGAAAAAGAAAAGCAAAAAAAATAATTATACGCTAACCTATGACAAGAATTATAAACTAATTTAATTCTTATGAATCTCACGGAGGAAGAAAAAAAGAGATTGGATGCTTTCCAAAAAAACAACCAGACCATACGCGGTATGAAAAATTTTCATACCCAAAAACAATTTGATGAATCCATAGAATTTTATAAAAATAAACTAAAAAAAGAATACCAAACACTATCATCAAGTGAGATAGTCAGAATTTTCCAACAACTATCCAGATTAATAGCTCAAAAAACAAGTTTCAAACTAAAAGAACATCAAGAACTTTATGGTGAAATACCAGATTTCCTTGTGGAAGAAGAAATGAGTCTATATTTAAAAAATAGCTACCAATTATCTAATCTAAAGAAAAAGATACTAACAAAATATGGCAAATAACTTGGCAGAACAATTAGAATCTCCAGAGTTTAATGATGAATTATCACGCCAGTTGGACAATGTGATAGCTTTGCCATTGAGTCAAGAAAACAAAAGAAAAGTAAGTGACAAAATAAAAGAAATAATAAATAATCCAGAAAAACAAGAAAAAATAAATGAATTATTAAAAAATGCTCTAAACAAAGAAGCGGCCAATGATGACGGCATAGCAGAAGATATCGATGAAATAGACTTAGAACCAGCCAATGATAATGAGCTTATCCAAAATGATGATCAAGAACCGACAAAGAGACCTGTACTAAAAGCACCACCTTCCCAAAAAACAGATGATAGACAAGACCCTTACGAACAACCAGAAGAATTGGGAAATGAAGGCCCAACAGAAGATGAAACAAAAAACTTAGGTCTACAAGAACCTCAAAATATTCCTTCTTCTGTTCCAGAACAAAATAATACTCAAGAAAATAATGATTCAGAAAATGAAAATGCTGATAAAAATTCATCACCAGGTTTAGAAAGGTATGCAAAAAAAGCAGAACATTATAAAAAAAACCCTAAAGACGAAGAAAAGAAGGAACAAGAAGAAGAAAAACCAAACGAAGCTAATCAAGAAAAAGAAGAAGACAAAAAACCAAACGAAGATAATCCCAATGATGAAGAAAAGTCTAATGAAGATGAAAATGATGAAGAGGAAGAACAAAAAGAACCAAAAGAAAGAAACAAAGCTCTACAAAGTTTTAATAAACTAAGAAATTTCAGAAAAATAAGAAAAATAGATCAAAGAATTAAAGCTTTAGACAAAAATATAAAAGAATTACAAAAAAGCATAAATAAAAAAGAACGTGAAAAAAAGTTAAAAAACCTAGAATTAAAACCTTTACAAACACTACTCCTAACGACAAGACTCATTTCATTTGCGATCACAATAGTCTCAATAATTATAGACGCTTTAGGAGCACTTTTTACATTCACAGTTATACTTAGTCCTATTGGGATAATAATGAATTTTTTAAGTCGTTTCTTAAACTTATGGAATAGAGGTCTAAAACTCATAATAAAAAATCTTAAAGAAAGAATCAAAGTACTAAAAGAAAAAATTGATCAATTAGAAAAAGAAATAAAAAAGATAAAGAAAGAAATAAAAAAATTTAGTAATGAACAAAGAAAATTATTGATGGAAAAAAGGAGACTTACCAACCAAGGACTTTTACAAAGCGGTAGATCTAAAAATCCACAACCAATTAACTAATAAATAATTATAAAAAATATATGGACAAAAAACGTATTCTACTCATAATAATTTTTATTACAGTTTGTATATTGCTAGGTTTTGCAATTTATTTTGTTTTCTTCAAAAAATCTCCAAATATAAATACCAATGTACCAGTCGACAATACAGGTACTACTGAAAATACTTTTCCAAGTGTAAGTGGAAACAATGGTACAAGTAACAATGTAACCAACATAACAAACAATACCCAAAATAATAATAACAATAATATAAACAATGTCCAAACTCTACAAGATTTATTGAATTCTCGTTTTGAGACTACTCAAGCCAAAAACTTGGTAAACAAACTAACTGAATTAGATATTATGGATGTCTCCCCTGCTTCCGGTAATGGTTTGAGATTCTACAATAAACAAGATGGTAAATTTTATAAAATTTCTTCAGATGGTACCATTATTCCAATGAGTAATACCGTATTTTTTGGAGTAGCCAATGTCACTTGGTCTGCACAAACAGATGTTTCTATTATAGAATATCCTGATGGAGCCAACATATACTACAACTTCAAAACAGGAGAACAAGTCACTCTACCACAACATTGGCAAGATTTTTCTTTTGCCAAAGATGGTTCACAAATTGCGGCCGAAAGTATTGGAATAGATCCAGACAATCGTTGGCTAATAACATCTGACCCTACAGGAAAAAATATAAAACTAATAGAACCTCTAGGAGAAAATGCAGACAAAGTAATCGTAGATTGGTCACCAAATAGACAAGTGCTTGCCTTTTCTGCCACAGGAGAAGCAATGGGTTCTGATAGACAACAAATTTTAGCAATAGGACTAAATCATGAAAATTACAAAGGTCTAGAAGTAGAAGGTCGTGGACTCGAATTTGAATGGTCTAATGATGGAAGCAAATTATTACATAGTGTCTATAGTAGTCAAAGCAACTACAAACCACAACTTTGGATAGTAGATGCTACACCAGATACTATGGGTAACAATAGAAAAAACTTAAATATAAATACTTGGGCTTCCAAATGTACTATGGAAGATAGTCGTTTTATTTACTGCGGTGTCCCAACAAGTATAGAAACAGGTGCCGGCTTTGCTCCTGAAATAAACAACGAAATCCCAGATGAAATATACAAGATAGACACACAGACAGGTATCAAAACTCTTATCCCAACAGATGGTACACACAATATAAATACTATGAATATAAGTGAAGATGGCACTACCCTTTATTTCACAGATACAAATCAAACTGGTATTTTTGATATCCCAATAAAATAATAAATATGCTATCTACAAAAAAAATGCTTGCAATTTTTCTACCAGCACTAATCATAGTTGGCTTAGCTTTTTTTATACAAATTGTAAATTACAAACCTCTTTTTCCAAAATTAAAAGAGACTACTAGTGAATTCACAATACCTCTTTCTACACAAGATCCAATAATAGGAAATAGCAAAGCTGCAAATACTATTATCGCTTTCGAAGATTTTGCCTGTGAATCTTGTAAACAACACAACGAATATCTAGAAAATTTACAAAAAAAATATCCAAACAAATTCAAAATAATTTGGAAAGGGCTACCTGTGGCTGTCTATCCTTATCCTTCTCTTGAAGCCCAAAAATATGGTTATTGTGCCGAAGCTCAAAAGAAATTTTCTGAATTCAAAGATTATGCTTTTGCAAATACCGACAACTTATCAGATACTACTCTTCAGACTATTGCTGAAGAAATAAAATTGGACCAAAAGAAACTAGACAAATGTCTGAGTGATGAGGAAACCACTGTTTATATCGAAAATACAAAACAAATAGCTCAAATACTTAGTATACAATCTGTCCCTGCTTTTTTCATCAATAATAAACAAATTAGTAACCCAAATTCCGAATATGGTTGGGAAGAAATTTTGGGTCTAAATCAATAATATGAAAAAAATATATTTCCTTTTTTCTTTAGCAATATTTTTACTTATACCACTCACTACAGAAGCTGCCGCCACCAAAAAAAATGGTGAGTTTTGTACAGGTGATCCACAATGTCTTAGTGGTGACTGTGAAGACCATGTTTGTGACTGTTCTGATAGTGCCTCTTGTGCCGCAGGTCTACAAAGTGGAAGTGCTGCAAACTGGATTTGTTTTGATGAAGAAAAAGATCCATTAAAAAGGGGAAATGATTTTTGTGTAAAAACTGGTAGCACATATGCCAACGGTAGTACTCCTCCCGATACAAATAATTCTGACGTATTTTATCCAATAAACGATAAACTAAGAATTGGAGAACTATGTCCAGATGAAGATGATACCTGTCTTACAAAAAATTGCGAAAAAAGTGATGAAACTTACTCAAATGGAGAAACTAAATATTATTGCACTTGTAATGAATCTAAAGATTGTAGTGTTGCTTATGGAGGAGAAACCAACGATTGGAGGTGCGAAGGAGATGACAACAATGACTTGAGTTATTGTAAAAATGATAAAACAGGAAATACTATACTAGCTACAAATGTTAGTTACAGAGATATCACACTATCAGATGTACTAGAACCTGAAGGTCTTGCTGCTAGTTTTCAAAATGATTTGGCCAATATCATACAAAAGCCACAACCAAAAATTCCTATCCCTGGTTTAAATTTTTCAGAAGTAGACTTGGCCAAAATGAGCAGTGTAGATGAAACAGGTACTTCTTGGTTAAACATGCCTTTTCTTGGTGAATATATTTCTGCGATATATAAATATGGCATGATTGTCCTATCACTTGCAGCAGTGATAGGTATCATAATTGGTGGTGTAACACTTATAACAAGTGGTGGTAATAGCGAAAGTACAAATTCTGCAAAAAAAAGAATAGTAATGAGTGTACTTGGTCTAGTAATTGCGGCAACTTCCTATACTATACTATATGCAGTCAATCCTGAGTTAGTTAATTTGAGAAATATAAAAGTGATCTTAGTAAAAGGTGAAGCTTATAGTATTCCTGACAACGAAGAAGAATATATGGTATCAGCTTCTGAAGCTTCTTCAAATCCTCCTTCTCAAAACACAACTCCATCTCAAACAGGAACAACTCCATCTCAAGTTTCACCAAACCAACAAATCATACCAGCACGTGTAGCTCAAGTAGATAATCCTCAAAATTTATGTTTCCCAATATCTAACGGATTTGTACGTAATTCCAACAATTGGGGACAAGCCAGAAAAATATCTATCCCCCTAAAAACGACCAATGAAGTAAAACAAGCTATCTCAAAAGGAGACGTAACACAAACAAAAAAAATAGTACAATGTCATCAAGGTCTTGATTTAATTACAGATGGAAAAAATGGAAATGGTACTGTTATATCAATGAGTGATGGTAAAGTAATAGGTGTTATGAAAAAAAATTTTACAACATGTAAAAATGGAAAATCTAACAATAGTGATCCAGGCCAAAGTTCAAATGATATAGGAATGATAACTGTTTATGATAGTGTTAATAAACTTACATATGTTTACGGTGAAATAAATGGAGATACTGTAAATTTACAACTGGGAGATACAGTAACAAAAGGACAAGTATTAGGTATAGCCTCAAAATGTCTTATGCTTCATCTTGAAATTTACAAAGGAAGAGGAAGACAAACCGGAGATAAAATGTCTTTAGGTGGCTATACAGTAGGCATGGGAAATTGGTATCTTTATGATGATTTTAATCTTGGAGAAATACCTAATATAAGAGGTAATAGAGAATGTGCACAATCACCTTATATAGAAATCTTAGACAAAATACATTCAACATTATTAGATCCTACAGATTTAATAGAAAAAATAAAAAATAATACTTGTAACTAAAATGTCAAAACCAACTACTCTCTTTACTTGCTCCAAATGCGACGCCCAATTTACCAAATGGTCTGGACGTTGTCTTGAATGTGGACAATGGGGAACAATAACAGAACAAGAAAAAACTCT
>Ga0100378_1000115_pt1 | contig 87835 bp, 81 predicted proteins | sample CryGeymeta201502_FD_81535 | JGI IMG/M metagenome (GOLD analysis project Ga0100378, IMG submission 81535) | Groundwater microbial communities from Crystal Geyser aquifers in Utah, USA - Crystal Geyser metaG 2015-02 | ecosystem: Environmental > Aquatic > Deep subsurface > Groundwater | place: USA... | reverse complement strand
TGCCTAAGTCTTCTAAACTTAATTCTATTTTAGGACGAAGTTTAAAATCTAATTCTCCAATTTCGGAAAAATTACTTTCCAAATTTCTGTCTTTTTTAGACAAAACATTCGTTAAACTTCTTCCAGTTTTTGATTGCATATCTTTTAATTGATTCATTAAAATAGTAAAATTAGAATCTTTCCTTTCCTCTGAAAATGTTTGCATAAGTTCAGAAAATAGTTTTTTATTTTTAGATTCAGAATTATTTTTAATATTTTTAGGAAGATTATTTAAAACATTATGAAATAATTTATTGTAGTCTATTTTTTCAGCTAAACCAAAAATTAGAATTCTCCCTCCTATCCAAGTAGAAAAGCCATTAATTTTCTTTTCTCTAGCTTTCCTAATAAAGGAATCCCTTACTTCAATAGGAAGATTAGCAGTATTTGATTCTTGGTAAAATTTTGATAGAAAAAGAAAATCATCATCGGTTCCATTATATTTATTTAACAATGGAATTAAGTCCTCTGAATCAGTAATATCTATTCCAGCATCTATATTTCTTGTAAAAAGCACTATTGTTCTGGCAAAAGATTTTGAATCTTGACCTTCCATTATTGCCCAAGGAAGTAGATCAGAAATTAGAAGATTTACATCCTTCTTATTAGCTCTCGATCCTAATTTCTTTCTTACCTCATTTTGGATTAATAATTGTTCCCGTTTATTAAAATCTTCTTTCAATATTTGGGAAAGATTTTGAGAATATATTGAATAAGAACAGGATATTAGAATTGATAAGATAAGAATTTTTATATAGTAAATTTTCATGTCTTTATATTCGACGAATTTAATAAAGAGGTTGATATGAAAATAAAAGTTTATGAATACAAGAATTGTGGAACATGTAAAAAGGCTTTAAAATATTTAGATCAGAAAAAAGTTATTTTCGAGAAAATACCTATTCGCGAAGCTCCTCCTTCTGAAAAAGAAATTTTATTGATGATAGATAAATACAATATTGATCCTAAGAAACTATTCAATACATCTGGTGGAGATTACCGGGAATTAAAAATAAAAGATAAAATTGATTCTTTGACTAAGAAACAAATAGTATCTTTGCTTTCTTCCAATGGAAATTTAATAAAAAGACCTTTTTTAATTTCTGATACATTTGGATTAGTAGGTTTTAAAGAAGAAGAATGGAATAAAATATTTTAAAGATTAATTTTAAATTTTTTCAATTCCTTTACCTTCTCTAATTATGATCATTTGATCTCCAGTAAAATCTATTATTGTAGATGGTTCTAGGAGTATTAAACCTCCATCAACTATACCATCTACTTTTTCTCCAAATTGTGAATTTAAATCTTCCACGTTTGTTAGATATTCATCATCTGTTATAACTGAAGTAGAAGTTAGAGGTGAATCATGAATTTTGAGTAATTCTTGTAAATAAATATGATCAGGAAATCTAATTCCTATGTGTTTATCTTTGTGATGGATGATGCAAGGTTTAGGTAACATCTTATTTGCTTTTAAAATAAAAGTATAAGGACCAGGTGTAATTTTTTTCATCAAACGATATGCTTCATTAGGAAGATATTCTATAAATTGAGATGCCATAGAGATATCTTTGCATAAAAGGGATAATGGTTTTTTTTTATCTAGTTTCTTTAGATTATAAACTTTTTCTGTTCCTTCTTTACTATTAGCATCTGCTACGATAGCATAGACAGTGTCTGTTGGGAAAATATATACTGCACCTTTTCTTAAATCATCAGATATTGAAGTTAATTTCCTTTTCTCTGGATTTTCAAGATGCAAATTAATAATCATAAAATTATTGCGCTGTCATCCCACCATCTACGATGATAGATGTTCCAGTCATGTATCTTGATGCATCACTCGCAAGCAGAATAGTTGCACCTAAAAGATCTTCGGGAAGGCCCATCCTTTTCATAGGAATCGCAGCTTGGACTTGATCCTTAACTACTGGTTTGTCAGTAATCATTGCTGTCATGTCAGTTTCAACTAAACCTGGACAAATCGAATTTACACGAAAATCATTTCTCACCCATTCAATTGCTAATGCTTTAGTTAAGGCTATAACAGCTCCTTTTGTTCCCGAATAGACACCTGCTAGAGGTGAACCTATCATTCCTAATACAGATGCAAAATTAATGATATTTCCACCAACATTTTTTTGCAGTTTATAGTAAGCTTGACAAGATCTGAATAAGCTAATGTAGTTTGTTTCAACAATTCGGTTAACTTCATCATCTTTCATTCTACTCGCAGGAGTATTTGATGCAATTCCTGCATTATTTATTAGTACATCTATTCTACCTTCTTTCTGATGAATTGATTGAAGTACAGATTGTATTTCTCCATCTACACAACAATCAGCAGCATATCCTGTAATTTTAGTGTCTTTCATCCATTCAATGGATGATTCCTTTGAACCTGTACCATAAACATTAGCACCTAGGTCAATAAATGATTCGGCGATAAATCTTCCAATTCCTCTGCTAGCACCTGTAATCACTATAACTTTATCTTTAATATCAAATATATTATTCATACTATTCTCCCTGTCTTAATGATTCTTTACTTTCAATATCGATATTGGTATTCATTTCTTGTTCTTGGATTGGATAGCAATTAGAATTTTTTAATTTTCCTTCTTCCAATAATTTATCATAATCAAAGACACCGTCATCAGTAACTAGGTCTCTTCTTATATAATGAGATCCATCTTTATAATAATCATAAAATACATCACAATCTTGTATATCAACATCAGGGTTTTTTTTCTTACAATAAATTGAAGAAAATAATAGTAATAGAAAAAGGGAAAAATATTGAAACCAATTCAATTTAGTAGGTTTCATTATTGTTGTGAATTTTCTAGTGTAGGAGAAGATTCAACTTCATCTTTAGGTTCTGGTGACGCTTGTTTGGAATCAGATTTTAATTTTGAAGAACGATATTCTTCTATTCTTTTTCTATCTTGTTCTCGTTTGTTTTCTTGTTTAGAATGATCCACTCCTATTATATCGTCCCAATCCTTTCTTGCAATAGGAGATAAATAATCCAGATCTAGATATTTAGTATCCGTATTTATTTCCGTTTTAGTTTTATTTTCTGGATCTTTTGAAATTTCTTTTTCAGTTAAAATCAAGGACTCTAATAGTTCTTTTGTAGCGAGTTTAAACATATCACTAGAATGATTATATCTTTCTGCATCTTCATGATTTTTAGCTAAATAATTATATAGCATAGCTTCTTTCTGTTTCTTAGAAGCGGTTTCCATTCTATACTTTTTGTTCTCTGTATCTGTTTCTAAAAGTTTGTCTTTAGATTGATTTAATATTTGATTGTATTCTTTGAATTTTTCTTTATAAATATTAGATTGATCTTTATAAAATATTTTTAGTAATTGGAAACCTTTTTTGTAGGATCTGCGAGATTCTTTATAATTTCCATTTATATAAAGATTTTCAGATTCTATTCTTATATCATTAAATTCTTTCAATAATTCTTTGTTAGAAGAATTTTTAATGTGTATTTTGTTTTTTCCTAACTCATAATCAAAAGCTTTTTTCAATCTTTCAGCTTCTAATTTCAAATCAATGGTAACATCACCTTTTTCATACTTTAGTTCAGGTAAATTCGATACTGGAGATGATTGTTTAGTATTTGTATTGGAGCTTTCAGATGAGCTCGAAGATGGATTCTCAGATTGTGACCAGATTGTATTCAAAGATATAATAATGAAGCTTAAAATTATTGATTTTGAATAAGAACCCAGATTCATTTTATAAATTGTATTCTGATCACAATTTTTGTCAATGGATTAATACAATGACAAAATTAATACTCTGCAGCCAATCTGCTAGACGAAGACAGATTCTAACTGATTTAAATTTAAAATTTGAATTAGAAACACCTAACGTAAACGAATCAGAACTAGCAGAAGAGAAGCCATTAGATTATTTAAAGAGGATAAGCAAATTAAAAGTAAAATCTATTTTCAATAAAAGACTTTCTAAAGAAGAGATCTTACTTTCTTCGGATACAATAGTTGTGTCTGAAAATTCTATTTTACATAAACCAATTAATTTAGGAAATGCTATAGAAATACTGACTCTATTATCTGGTAAGGCTCATTATGTTCATTCAAGTTTTTATTTATTTCAGTCAAATACGATAGAAATCTATGCTTATGATAGCACTAAAGTTCATTTTAGAGCTTGGAATAATGATGAAATAAGAAATTATGTTTTAGAATCTCAACCATTTGACAAGGCAGGTTCGTATGGTATCCAAGATAAAACTGGTCCGGTAGAAAAAATAGAAGGTTCCTATACTAATGTGTTAGGATTTCCAATTAGAAAATTTATGCAATATATCGAGAAATGGAAACATTTCATTCTCTAAAGTAGTTTTATTTTGTTGTAGATTAAGCTATGAGATTTAAAAGCATACCAGGAACAATTGAGTTTCCAGTTGATTTAGAATCATTCATTATCTGATTTGCTTTTTCTTTATAGTCTTGGGAAAGATTTGATCTATTGGGCGAATTTTTAGAATTTCCCAGGTTTGAATCAAAATGACCCTGTCTGTTTTGAACTGGATTTACAGGCTGAATAGGAGCATAGTTTGGAAGAGTATAGACATACGCTGATTCTCCACCTCGTCCTATTGATTGTACTAAACTAGACAGTTCCATTATAACTATTATCGGAAATTATATATGATCTTTAGACTATTTGTTGAAAAAAGTTAAATATTTGCAAAATCTTTTCACCCCTTTTCATGAATCCTTTCTTTATGTATAAAAAGATTATTTTTCTGTATAGATTTGTGATTTTCAATTACGTCTTTTAATCTTGTATGGTTAGTAATCGTGGCAGATGATAAAAAAATTCAAGAATTTCCAAATTGCTTAAGTTTTTTAGAAGCAAAAAAAAGCTCTGCTCCTCAAGTCCTTCTATTTGCTGCCCAAGACTCATTCGAATTTGATGTTCTTCTAGATTACTACAAAGAACAACTTTCCAAAAATCAAGAGACTTTTGAGATAATAGTTTATACAGGTGAGGGCGGGGAGATGGATTCTTTCTTTTCGCATTGCTTTACTCCTGATATGTTTTATCCTACTAAGTTGATAGTTATTAAATCAGGAACAACTTTTTTCAAAGCTTTTCTCGGTAATCAAAATAAAAAGCCTAACGATCTTTATGCAAATTTTCAACACCATCTACCACAACTAAGCGATAAAGTTTATATTCTCGTTCACTATGATAGTTGGGATCTTCCTGCTAATATTAAGAAATTATTTGGTGGGATTGCAAATGCTATAATTAGCAAGAACTTCTATCCAAACGAAACCAGAAAGAATCTCGAACTTTTATCTAAAAAATATGACATTCAATTATCTCCCGAGGCTATGGATGAATTCTTACATAGAATTCCACCAAATATGGGATCATATATGAAATCATTAAATAAGCTTAAGACTTTTCTTGGTAAAAAGAAATTCGAACTAGAAGATGTAGAAAATGTTTTACTAGGACGTTCTGCACTCAATTATAATTCTTTAGTAACACTTTTTTTTCAGAATCGAAAAGCTGAATTTTTTAAAGAACTTAAAAAACTTTCTGATATTAGAGTTGAATTTGGAATTTTAATTTCAAAATTATTAGAAAGATTAAATGAATTAAGAACTTTTAGAGTCATTCATAAGAAAAATAAATCTGATATGGATGAATCTTTGTTATACGAATTACTCGGAGTTGAACATTTTTCTGAAGGAAGAAAATTTCATGTTCTTAAAGAGCTAAGAGCAGAAGCGAAATACTTCAATGATAAATCGATGGAAGAAATTTACGATATTTTACTTAACCTAAACCTACGCCATAAAACTAATTCAAATACTGAATCTTTACAATTAGTTATACAAAATAGTTTCTTAAAAATGTTTAAACTACTTCAGATCTAGTTCTTTTAAATTATGTTCATCCAACTTGCGATAGAAAGTTCGGATAGAAATATCTAAAACTTTTGCGGTTAACTCTCTGTTCCCTTTGTTAATTATTAGGTTTTCTTTAAAAATTTCCTTTTCGTATTCCTTAAGAGTAACACCAGGAATAATATTAAGTTTTCTATCGTATTTAGATTTAGAATTCTCGTAAAAATTCTTTGGTATGTCTTTGAACATTAGAGTTCGACCTTTTCCCGCGATAACAGATTGATGAATTAAATTTTCTAATTCTTCCAGATCTCCTATAAAATCATATTTTAATAATAATTGAAGGTATTGCTCTTCAAAATATTTAATTCTCTTCTTGTAATACTGTGCATAATAATCTAAATAGAATTTAGCAATAATTGGTATTTCTTTTTTTTGTTCTGAAATTGGCAAAAAATCCAATATGCTAACAGATAAGATATTATAAAGATCAATGATAAATTTGTTATTTTCTAATAATAAAGAAATGCGATCAGTACAAATAGAAAGAATCCAAGTTTTGTTTTCTTGAATTCTTAGATTTAATAATTCTTTAAATAATAGAGATTGTATATCCTTAGGAATACTTTCTATAGAAATTAAAAGTAAAATTTTAGATTTATTCTTAATTAACTTCCACTCATTATAAAATAACTTCTCGTTATTAACTAATCTAAAATCGATTTCATAATAATCTAAAGAATTTTTGATTAAAAAACTTTTTAGGATTTCTTCATTACGACAACCTGTTCTTCCTTTTAATAAAAGACTAGGCCTAGATTTACTATAAAAAGAGAGTTTTTTATTGAGTTCAGCAATATATTTAAATTCTGGAAGGTTTGCAATCAAAGAACTTCCTCTACTGTAATAACTAGATATGCTTTTAATTCTGTTAAGTTATATTTCTTTAAATAATCTGCTATTTCTGATGGATTAAATTCTAAAAGTTTTGGATATCTATATGAAATTGGATGTATTTTAGTTCGTACAACATTGTTTCTAATATTCCATGAGTTACTACTATCTAAAATAAAATTTGATTCTAATATATAAGTTTCACCTTTAACTAAATTGGTATTAGGTTTAACTTGAATGTAAATAGCTTGCCCATTAGATCGAACCAAGACTCTTTTCGAATTAACTGTTTCAGGAAAATTCAAAACTGACATAGTATTCTTCAATAACAAAGTCATGTTTGATTGATATTTACTTTCTTGGATTATTTTTTGATTAGTGTATTTTTCAACTAACTGATTTAAATTATAAGGATTAATTTTTTCATCTATTTGAATTCTTTTCTTATCCATCTCATTAAAACTTTCAAATTTTGCAGGGTTTTCGCTAGTTGTATATAAATATCCTTTATGAAGAACAAGATATTTTTCTTCACCTTGAATATATCCTACTTTCTTCCAAACTGTGATAGGTAAGGTTTTAGAATTAGTTGCCTTTGCTATGGTATCAATTGTCTGATAGTAGGTATGATCACTACTATATGGAATTAAAATATAAGTTAAAATACCTTTAGATCTAGCTTCATTGATTAATGTAATCCATTCTTTCTTTTTTGTATATTGAAGAGGAGATATAAATAAAAATTGAATATTTAATTCTTTAAATTTTTTAACAGATTGTAAATGTTTTCTATAACCTATATAAAGATCTTCTGGGGAATTAATTTTAGAAAATGGAACTGTGGAAATATCAGAATTTGTAAAAGTATAGTAATTTCCTGCAGAAACCAAATTTGAATAAAGATCCAAGTTTTTAGTTTGAATTTCATTTGAGATAAATTGGTTCAATTCATCCTTTTCATTAGATAAAGAAGCACTTGCATCGATAAAAAATAATACATTAGATTCTTTAGCTTTAAAATTATTTTTATTTATAGAAGATCTGCTAGGTATAAAATGAAAAACTTTTTTATAATGTTCATTTAAAGATTGATAAATATAACCCTTTAAGAGAGATTCTTTTTTGATTTCATTTCCACTTGAGCAATTGTATACAGAAGTAGTTACCGAAGGCATTTGATTCTGTGGAAAATAAAAATAATCCTTTGATACATAATGTACTCTTCTTGTAACACAGATTTCCTTTTGATTTTCAGAAGTATTTTCTAAAGCATTGGCAGAAACTAAAAGTTCTTGGTTTATTATGTCACTAGCTAGTTTAGAGAATTCATATTTAAGGTCTTTTTGTGAGATGGAAGAATTTCGAATTTTAATCTCACCTTCCAGAGCAGCATGTAAAAATATTATTTCATTAGAATAAATTCCTAAAGGTAAGGTAAAAAGTAAAAAAATGCAAATTTTTTGATAAAATGAATACAATTTGTTATTCCTATAAGAATAAAATTACTAAAAAGATGCCTTGACAATCAATTTTCTAGTCTATACTATTGTTTTAAAGGAGAAGCCATTTATGAAAAAGGTTTTACTAGTTCTTTCTGCAGTTGCTCTCATAGCGGCAAATTGCGGGGGCGGAGATGGAAGAAGAGACGCCACCAGTGTTGGAGAGGCCGGTTGGGTATTTGAGGGCTGGGCGTGTGCACCAGATACAGCAGCTGCCAAGAGAGGAGAATCCCCAGCAGATTATTGCAAGGGAGATACATCGAAATTTGATTATCTTTATATGAAATTTTCCGCAGTAGCTTCTGAAAAGGCTATTAAAAGTGGAAGAATCGCTTCTATGCAATCAACTTGCAGACAAGCAGCGAAAGACCAAATTTCTGGAGACGCTCTGTCAAAAGTAATTGGTGATTATATCGAGAAAGCATCTGGAGTATCTGATGGTCAATCTACTGGTCAAGTAATTGTATCACAAACTCAAGGTTTAATCAAAGGAATCGGGGTTTATGACTGCTGTTCTCTTGACAATGACACAGGTCTTTGTGTTAAGAAAGGCGAACCTGAAACTTGGGAGCAGTGCCAATGCGTTGGTTTCATGAAATACCCAGGCGGACAAAAAGCATTCGAATCTGCAGCAAGAGAAGCATCTAAATAAGATCTTCTTAAGATTTCGACAATTAGAAGGTCAGCTTATGCTGGCCTTTTTTGTTTTATATAATACAATCCAAACTTGTTCATATATTCCTCAACAGAGGATAACCAAGATTCTTCAAACTCTATCTCATCTCTTACTCTAAGAATTCTATCTTTTTCATCTTTATAATCTTCAAAGAGATCAAAGTATTTGGTAAAATATTTTTTAAATAATATGAAAGAGTCCTTTTCGTAAAATTCTTTCATAGATACATAATGTCTCCAAGCAACATTATGAATTTCCGAAATAGTTAAGGATGATTTTTCGATTCCTGAAAATAACCATGGATTGCCAATCGCAGCTCTACCTATAAGCACTGCATCGACCTTAGAATCAAAAAGTCTTTGTTTCAATACACCAATACTATCGATATCCCCATTTCCAAAGATAGGAACATTTGCAAAATCTTTAATTTCTGCTATTGCATCCCAGTTAGCTGTACCTGTATAAGCCATCTCTTTAGTTCTTCCATGAACTGAAATTGCAGCTACTCCTGATTCTTGCAAAACATGAATTGTTTCCTTATAATTTAAATCATCATTGTACCATCCAATTCGTATCTTAGCAGTAATTGGAACTGAAGTAAACTTACAAAGTGATTCAATCATTTTGCCAGCTAAAGGTAAGTTACGAAGAAGACCAGCGCCAGATCCATTTTGGGAAACTCTTTGTACGGAACATCCCATATTCAAATCTATAACTTTTGGATTCAGTAATTCTATTCTTTGCGCAGCTATTGTTATTGATTCAACGGAATTACCAAAAATTTGAAACCAAACAGGATTTTCTTCTTTTTTAAAGTGAAATAGTCGAATAGCTTTAGGATTTTCTAAATTGATTTGCTCTGCTGATACGAATTCAGTGAAAGACCAAGCTGATCCCATATCCTTTGCGAGACTACGGTGTGGACTATCAGAGACTCCTGCCATAGGTGAAAGTGTAGCTCTACCATAAATTGGTACATTGCCTACATAAAAGCTAGGAATGGAATCTCTTGGCTCTGATGAGCCAAGACTAAATTGATTTTGATCAATCAGCACTTTCGCTTTCGGATAGGATTGCAAAATCGATTACACCATCATCATCCTTAGTATCTACAATCTTTACTCCCACAGCTGTTCGACCAAAAGTAGAGACATCAGATACAGGAGTTCTAATTGCCATACCAGATTGAGTTATTACTAGTATTTCATCCTTTTCAGTAACAGTTGAAATTCCTATGGCTCGACCATTCTTTTCGGTAACCTTTAAGAAGGTCATACCTTTTCCTCCTCTACCTTTAGTAGAGAATTCATCATAGGAAGTTCTTTTGCCATATCCATTCTCAGAGATTACGAGAAGTTCTGTATCTTTCTTAACGATCGTAACTCCTGCTATATAATCATCTTCAGCCAGTCGCATGCCTGTTACACCAGATGCTGTACGACCTTGGCTTCGTAATTCAGAAAGATTCATACGTATAGCAAGCCCAAGAGAACTTCCGATAAAAATATCTTCCTCAGGCTTGGCACTTACAACATCTATCAAAGAATCACCGTCACGAATACCTAAAGCAATAATTCCTGACTTTTTAGTATTAGAGAATTGGTTCAAAAGAATTTTTTTCATGAATCCTAATTTTGTTACCATAAGTAAAGCTGAATCATCTAATTCTCTATAGGTGTAAAGGGAAGTAATAACTTCATCTTCCGTGAGATTAATGACAGCTTTTAATGACTTTCCTCGCGCATCCTTGGATGCGATAGGTATTTCATAAACTTTTAAGCTAAAAGCCCTACCTTTATTAGAAAAGAGCATTATATTATCATGAGTCATTGCTGAAGCAACTTTCTTAATAAAATCATCCCTCTTTGCATTAGAACCTTGGATTCCTTTTCCTCCGCGTTTTTGTCTACGGAATGTATCCAAAGGAAGTCTCTTGATAAACATATCCTCTGAAAGTTGAACAATCACTTCCTCGTCGGCGATTAAATCTTCTGCATTGAAAGTAGAGCTCTCTACACTTTCTAAACTAATTTCTGTGATTCGCTGTTTTCCAGTATTTTTGTTTCGAACTTCCATAAGTTCATCGCATACTATCGTCTTCACTCTTTCTGGCTTTGCCAAAATATCTTTAAGATCTACAATTAAAGCTCTCACTTCTTCTAATTCATTTATGATTTTTTGAACTTCTAAAGAAGTTAATCTTTGCAATCTCATCTCTAAAATTGCATCAGTCTGAAGTTCAGAAAGGGCAAAAGCATTCATTAAACCTATTTTAGCTTCACCAGGATTTTTCGATGCACGGATAATTCTAATTACTTCATCAATATTATCTAAAGCAATTTTGAGACCTTCTAAAATATGGGCTCTTTTTTCAGCTTTATCTAGATCGAAAATGGTTCTTCGAACTATAACTTCATTTCTATGATTGGAGTAGGCAACCAAAACTTCTTTAATATTAAAGATCTTTGGTTTATTATCCAAAATAGCAAGCATCGTAATTCCATAACTAACCTGCAATTGTGTTAGTTTAAATAATTGATTCAAAATTACCTGAGCATTGGCATCTTTCTTGGTATGAATCTCGACTCGAATACCTTTTCTATCGCTTAAATCTAGAATTTCAGAAATTCCTTCCACAACCTTGTCATTTACAAGATCACCTATTTTTTCAAGTAAGACTCGCTTATTAACTTGATAAGGTATTTCAGTAATTACAATAACTTCTCTACCTTTATTGTTCTCAGAGATTTCGACCTTAGATCGTATTCGAATGGAACCTTTCCCTTTGGTATAAGCGGAAATTAAACCTTCCCCTCCAATCACAATACCACCTGTTGGAAAATCGGGCCCTGGTATGATTTTTATAATTTCTGGAATAGTAATATCCGGATTATTAATTAGAGCTATTACTGCATCTATACATTCACCTAAATTATGAGGAGGAATATTAGTTGCCATACCAACAGCAATACCAGAAGAACCGTTTACTAAAAGGTTAGGAAAATTAGCAGGTAAAACATCAGGTTGGAATTTTGTATCGTCAAAGTTAGGTGAAAAATTTACAGTTTCTTTATCAATATCTCTAAGTAATTCTTCAGCTATTTTATTCAATCTAGCTTCTGTATATCGATAAGCGGCAGCTTCATCACCATCCACAGATCCAAAGTTACCTTGCCCATCTATCAAGGGAACTCGTAGGGAAAATTCCTGAACCATACGAACTAGAGTATCATATACTGCTGTATCACCATGAGGGTGGTAATTACCAATAACTTCCCCAACAATCTTAGCGCATTTAACATATGGTCTATCAGATCTCCAAGCTCTTTCATTCATGGCATGTAGAATTCTTCTATGAACAGGCTTTAAGCCATCTCTTACATCGGGAAGGGCTCTTCCTACGATTACGCTCATAGCGTATCCTAAATAAGCCTCCTTCATTTGATCTTCGATTTCTACAGGAATTACTCGTATTCCATTTTTCAAAGCACCTGCTATATCAGGTCTAGCTGCAAGGTTTAAGTGTAATGATCTATTGGTTGAATTTTCTTCTTGGTTTTCCATATAAGTTTTATAAATCTAAGTTTGATACTTTTGCAGAATTTTCTTCTATAAACTGTCTTCTAGGTGATACATCATCGCCCATAAGTATATTGAAGGTATCTTCTGCTTCCACTAAATCATCAAGTTTCACTTGGAGTACAACTCTCTTCGTAGGATCCATTGTTGTTTCCCAAAGTTGTTCTGGGTTCATTTCTCCAAGACCCTTGTATCTTTGGATAACAACCTTCTCACTTGCTCTGCTTTTAACTAGATCATCTTTTTCTTTATCAGAATAAGCATAGATTCCTTCTTTTCCAAAACGTACTAAGTATAGAGGTGGTTGGGCAACATAAAGATAACCTTTTTCAATAATACTTCTCATATAACGAAAGAAAAATGTTAAAATTAAAGTTCTAATGTGGGAACCATCAATATCAGCATCTGTCATAATGATTATTTTATGGTAACGAGCTTTTTCTATATTGAACTCATCATCTCCAATCCCAGTTCCCAAAGCTGAAATCATAGTTCTAATTTCTTCATTAGCTAAGATTTTATCTAAGCGAGATTTTTCGACGTTTAATATCTTTCCTTTCAAAGGCAGTATAGCTTGAGTAAATCGATCTCTTCCTTGCTTAGCTGATCCACCCGCAGAGTCACCCTCAACTAAGTAAAGTTCACTTTTTGCAGGATCTTTTTCAGAGCAGTCAGCAAGCTTCCCAGGAAGTCCACCACCTTCTAAAACAGTTTTACGTCTTGTCAGGTCTCGAGCTTTACGAGCAGCTTCTCTAGCCTTTGAGGCAAGAATTCCTTTTTCTAAAATCTTCTTGATAATAGCAGGATTTTCTTCAAAGAATAAAACTAATCCTTCTGAAGTTAAGGTTTGCATAATTCCTTTAATCTCAGCATTCACTAACTTCTCTTTAGTTTGAGAATTAAATTGTGGTTGCGGGATTTTAACAGAAATTACAGCATTCAATCCCTCTTTTACATCATCACCACTTAATGTGATTGTATTCTTTTTAGAAAGTTGTTGGTCTTTCTTTAAGAAATCATTTAGAGTTCGAGTTAAGGCAGCTCTAAATCCTTCTAAATGAGTTCCACCTAAACTATTATTAATTCCATTAGTGAAACAGAAAATATTTTCACTATAAGATTCACAATACTGAACTGAAACCTCAGCTATGATAGAATCTTTTTCACGAATAAAATGACATACTTTATGTATAGGATGTTTCGATTCTGTAATATGCTCAACAAAAGAAACTATACCACCTTCATACTGAAATGTGTGAGATTGTTTTTCTTCTTTCCTGTCATCTGTTATTGAAATTTTTAAACCTTTGTTTAAGAAAGCTAATTCTCTAAAACGAGAAGCTAAGGTATCGAATAAATATTCAGTTGTGGTAAAAATAGTTGTATCAGGTTTGAATCGAACAGTCGTTCCGGTTTCGGTAGACTCTCCTATAATCGATACAGGAGCAACTGGAATTCCAGTTTTATATTTTTGGTAATGAATTTTACCTTCCTGTCGAACTTCAACTTCTAGCCATTCGGAAAGAGCATTTACAACAGATACACCAACTCCGTGTAATCCCCCAGAAACTTTGTATGCATCATTTTCAAATTTACCTCCAGCATGAAGGATAGTTAATACTACTTCAATAGTAGAGACCTGTTTATCTGGATGGATACCTGTAGGAATGCCTCGTCCATCATCTTCGACTTGAATTATGTTCCCTTCTAAAATGGTTACTTTAATCTCAGTACATTGGCCTGCCATAGCCTCGTCGACAGAGTTATCAACAACTTCGTAAACCATCTTATGAAGACCGGATTCATCCTGGGTACCTATGTACATTCCTGGACGTTTACGAACAGCTTCTAGACCTTCTAAAATTTTAATTTTTTCTGCAGAATAGGACATATAGTTATCTTTAACCTATATGTAATTTATTTGAAAGTGCCTATACGGGCAAGTTATTTAGGATAAATTCAATCCATAACCTCTACTATCTTAAGCAACTTAGCTTTTAATTCTTCATCTTTAATTTTTTCCAAAGATTGAATTAAGCTTTCTTTTCCATCCAGTGTAGGTTTCTTGCTTACTGAAGTTTTATTTAACTTTGCAGGTAATTTTCCAATCGTACATTTTATTTTAAGGATAAATTGGAATTTAGAATTAGACTTTATGAAGTCTAAAATTTTTTTACTTTGGAAAAGTATTTCCTGACTATAAGCAGAGTGACTGGTTTCAATAACAATAGAAGATGAACTGATATCTTTCGCGTAGGAATGATTCGCTAAAACTGGACCAACTAATTCTGCCCAATTTCGATTTAACTTTTTTAATATAATAATTTTATCGATTTCATTTTTATCGAATTGATTAGATAAATTGGAAAGACTAGAAAAATCTGATTGTATATCTTTCATCTTGTTTCTACCAATGTTCCATTCTTAATTTGAAAAATTTGTCTAGATTCATCAAGATTTCCTATATAATCTTGGATTCCTTCCAAATCAGTAGTTGTAAAAAATGCCTGCCCACATTCGCGTATTAAATCTACGAAAAATTCTCGTCTCTTTACATCCAACTCTCTAATAACATCATCAATTAATAGAATAGGATCTGTGCCAATTTTTTTGCGAATTAATTCAAAGGATGCTGTCTTTAGAGAAATTACTGAGGATCTCTTCTGGCCTTGCGAACCAAATTCCAAAATGTCCTTTCCATCTCGACCAATAAAAATTTCATCCCTATGAACCCCTACAGTAGTATACCCTAATCGCAAATCCTTTTGATAATTTGTAACTATTTTACTTAGGTATTGATCTTTAGATTCTACATTAGGTTTATATACTAATGTGAAATTATCCTTTCCTCCTGAAAGATTTTCTAATGCATTTTTGTAATGAAAATTTAGTTCTTCAATAATTTGCTTTCTTTTATTTCGAATGCTCTCATCCTTTTCAGCCAACATAATATTATAAACTTCAATCATTTTCAAATCGTTGATTTGTTTTTTAAGTGTTACATTTCTTTGTTTTAGAATACGATTGTACTCTACCAATTCATCTAAATAAGGTTTATGCAAAATTGATATTAAACTATCAATAAATTTTCTCCGCTCCCCATGACTACCTTCTATAATGATTAAATCCTTTGGAGAAAGAACAACGCATGGGAGTATACCAAAAGCATCTGATTGCTTTTTAAAAATATCGTTGTTTAGTTTAATTTTCTTTCTGCGAATTGGATTAATTTCATAACCATATTCTAGTTTGAAATCTTCCTCATCTTGGCAGACTGATCCAATATAAAATGTGTTTTCATTCCACATCAATATCTCATCATCTGAATTACCTCTAAAGCTTTTTAAGAAAGATAAAAGAGAAATAGCCTCTAATAAATTAGTTTTACCCTCTCCATTATCTCCTATAAAAAATATTAACCTAGAATTAAACTCAAGAGATATATCCTTATATGTTCTGAAGTTTTTCAGAACAAGTCTCTTGAGAATCATATTCTATAATTTCATAGGCATTATAACTGCCACATAATCAGCATCAGATGGGTCTTTAAAAAGAACTGGAACATTTGAATTCGTAAAATTTATTTCAACTTCTGGATCATCTATAGTTTTAATTGTATCAGATAAATAATCACCTTTGAATGCTATAGTTGTTTCTTCACCAGAATATTGAATTGGCATATGATTTTCAAACTGAACAGAACCAGGGTTAGACGCAGAAATATGTAATTCGTCTTTTTTAAATGTGATTCTAATTTGTCTAGATGGTTCTTCAGCAGAAATTAATGCCTGTCTAAGCATAATTAAAAATTCTTCTTTGTTTATACGAATTGAATAACTAGAGTTCTTTGGAATAACTTGTTCGTAATCAGGAAAAGTTCCATCTATTAATTTTGAAAGTAATTCTGCCTGTCCAATATTAATATAAAATTGAGATTCTGAAATTCCCACTTTTGCGTTTTCTGCTAGATCTAAAAGTTTCTGACTCTCTCGAATTGTTTTATGAGGAATTATTATTCCAGTTGCAAATGGAAGCTTCTGAGGAAATTTTCTAGAAATTTTTGCAAGTCTTCTTCCATCTGTTCCAACAACTGTTAATTCAGTATCATTACTTTTAAAATACAATCCATTAAATACAAATCTTGTTTCTTCTTGTGCAACAGCATGATATGTTTTGCGAATCATCTCTTTTAAAAGGACTGAAGGAAAATCGACTATGTTAGAAGTATCAACTTTTCCTATAGTTTTAATTTCCTCTGGATCCAAACATTGAAAACCAGTTTTGTATCCATTTTTATCATCTGCATCTGTAATAAAGGTTTGACTAGAATCTTCTTCTTCTATTAGTTCCAACATAGCATCAGAAAAATTAATTGTTTTAAAAGCTCCAGACAATGTTTTAACTGGAATGGATGTAGATCCAGGTTTTACAATATTTGCAGCAAGAGATGTTCGAAGAGAAATTTCTAAATCTGTTGCACTTAATGCTATTGAATCCTCAAGAGTTTCAATCTTAACATTTGATAGAATCGATTTTATCTGTTTTGTACTTATTACTCCTTCGATAGAATGAATTGCTTTTAAAAAGTCGGAAGTTTTAACACTGAATTTCATTTTCTTAATTTCCTTAAATATATAATATTATGTCTTATATCTGATGTTGTTGTTGGTACTGTTCATAAGTAGATAACTCAAAACACACCAGTATAGATATAGGAATATGTCGCATTAAATTCGAAAATAACTTTTTTGGAAAAGTAAGATTTTAACAAAATAATATGAATTTATGGGACAGTAATTTTGTAATATGTCTTATTAACAAGTTATGAACATTAAATAAACAAGATACTTACAGGTTATACAATTAAAAGTCGTTCGTTCCAAGATGTAATTGGATGGATTGAATTGTTTCTTCGATCTTATTATCAACTTTTCTTATTTTGAGGATATTTGAAATTGCATGAATGACTGTTGTGTGTTGGCAATCAAAGATTCTGCCAATTTGAGTTTTCTTAAGACTAAATATTTCATGAAGCAAAAACATACATAGATGTCTGGGTACAATAAATTCGTTTTTTCTGGATTTTCCTAAAATGTCTTTCCTAGATTGATTGAATTTATCACATACTTGATCAATCAATTGATCATGTGTATATACCATCGATTTCTTTCTTGTTTGAATTCTAGAATCGACTACTTCCTTAACTTTTTCAAAAGGAATGATGAACATATTGTATGCTTTTTTATATAAGATAATATCATTAATTGAACCTAATAAAAATCGAATGTCCCCTGTAACGTTATGGGAAATATAATGATAAGATTCTTCATCCAAGGAAAGGTTATATGAAGAAGAAAAATTCTTAAGTATTTTCAATCGTAAATCTTCCGATGGCTGTTGGATTAAACTTTGTACACCTTTTGTAAATCTTGACTTTAATCGATCATGAATAGGTAGTTCATAGCTTGGTCTATCGGATGCGATAACAATCTGACTTTTTCTTTGGTAGAGAAAGTTAAATAATGCAAAGAATTCTTCTTGGGTTTTGTCAGCACCAGAATTTAAAAACTGAATATCATCAATCAGTAAAGTATCATAAGATTGGTATTTTAATTTAAATGAATCCAATGTATTTCTTGTATTTTGTCGAACACTATAAACAAATTCATTTAGAAAAGAAGTCATTTCGACATAGCGAACTTTCTTTGTTCGATCTTTCCTTACAATTTCATTTCCCATAGCGTGTAAAAGATGAGTTTTACCAACCCCTACTGATCCGAAAATATACAATGGATTGATATCTCCTGGTCTCTTTACAGCTTCTTGGCATGCCGTATATGCCAATCTATTTGAATCAGCTATATAGAAGTTATCAAAAGTCATCTCAGGATTTAATTTATCTTCTTCATGATTCATTTTATTATGAATCAATTGTGTTAGGTTATTAGAGTGCTCTTCTGTAAAAATTTCAACTGAGTAACGATCTCCCATAACCAGGTAGAACGCGTTTTCTAGATGAGATATATATTTTGTAACGACATGACGTTTGATTTGATCCGATGGAGCAGATAATAAAATAGAATCATTCTCTAATTTTATAAATTGTAAAGGGGTAATAAAACTTTGAAAGTAATTTGGGTTAATAGACTTGGATACTTCATCCAATACCCGATTCCATTTTTCATTTGAGATATCTTGATTCATATTTTGAGTGCAGTACTAAACTTTCGAATAGCACGTATCATTCAAATGAAAAATCCAGATTTTTAAAAAAAGAAAAGAAATCTATGATCGAATAATAAAATTATGTCTCAAAAATATCAATGAACCAACGAACAAAGTTTATTGAATAATTTAGATACCGAAAAGTTTTCCATAGCATTTATATCCTTATGCAAAATATTTTTAAATTCAAATAAGGCATCTATACTAAGAGAATAATCTTTTTCTTGATTTTTAAAATAGGAGTAAATCATTAAAGATGTTATTGTATCAAGAAATTTCTTGAAATCAAAATCTTCTTTCCATTCTGGATGGTTGGTCTTATATCCTTTTATCCAGATTTCTAATCGAAGGAGTTGTATAGAATCGAAAATTGAATTTTCCACCATCTCTTGGAAAAGATTCCATGCCCCTAAATCAAGGTATCCTAAATCGAAACTACCAGAATTAAAATCAGGTATATAAATTCCTATACGATCCGAAATTTCTTGCATAACAGATTTGGATAAATTATTAAAAGGAATCTCTACAGCCCTGCTACGAATCGTACTCTTTAAGCTATGAATGTCTTCCACAACATATATAAATTTAGTATGATCATTCGTTTCTTCTAAGGTCTTAAGCATTGCTGTTTCAGCTTCACTGTTTATTTTTGTCGCATCAGGGAAAACAATAATTCTTTTGCTAGAAACAGAAGGTCTATAGATTACTCTTTGGCTTTGCAACCATCTAATTGTAAAAACATCAGGGTTCTTGACTTCACCAATAGCTATGCGTTCATTTTCTGGAAAAAGTATAAAGTCTGGATGAACTTTTTTTTGAAACATTTTGCATGACTGGCAAATTCCACACGAATCTCCATTAAGACATAGTATAGATTTTGAAAATAGTTCAGCAGCAAACATCTTTCCGACACCAGAAGGTCCATGAAAAATTAATAAGGGTGGAATCTTGTCTTTGTAAATTGTGTAATTTTTAAGATACCTTAAAGCAAGAGCTTGGCCTAAAAGTGCATCAATTTTATAAGGATTATTTTTTAATACCGTTTCCATTTTAATAAACGGGATAACACCAATCTTTAAACTCTTTTTGATTTCCTTTCACTACTTTGAAATAGAGTTCTTGTAATTTTTTTGAAATTGGTCCGATTTTTCCATCACCAATAATTCTTCGGTCGACAGATTTAACCCAAGCAACTTGAACTCCTGTTCCAGAAAAAAAGATTTCATCCGCAACATACAGTTCACTTCTTGTGATATTTCTTACTTCCAATTCTAAATTACAAAACTTAGCTAAATCAAAAATAGTTCTCATAGTTATTCCTTCCAAAATGGAAGAATCTAAACTCGGAGTTATTATTTTTCCTCTTCGAACGATAAAAAGATTTTCTGCGGAACCTTCGGAAACATATCCACGTGCATCTAAAAAGATAGCTTCATCAAATCCATTTTGAACTGCTTCTGATTTTGCAAGAGCTGAGTTTACATATCCACCCGATGCTTTGGACATTGTTGGTATCATAGTATCATCAATTCTTCTCCAACTCGATATACAAGTTGTGAGTCCATTTGTTGTATCAAGGTAATCATCTAATTTTAAAACATAGATCGCAACTTCGGTTTTAATATCATGAAATCTTGGTGAAAGTTGTAAGGAAGAAGTATAAACTATAGGGCGTACATAAACATTTTGTCTATAACCACATTGTTTCAATAAATCTAAAGTTATATTCGCTAATTCATCGGGAGTTTTATCAGTATTCAATTGCATGATTTTCGTAGATTGAATTAAGCGAGTAAAATGATCTTTGATTCTAAATACAAATAAATTATTTAATTCAGAATTGTAATAACCTCTTATACCTCCGAAGACAGCAGTACCATATTGAAATGCATGAGTTTGTACGCTCAACTTTGCATCGGACGCTGGAACAATCTTTCCTTCGAAAAAACTTAGATCTTTTGTAATATCAGACATTGAATTCTGAACTCCTTATCTATTCCAATTTCTGATTCTGCCAATTAAAGAAAACTAGATTAAATTTTACTTTAATCCTAAGCTAGAGTTTCAAAATCGAACTTACACAGAAAGTTTCTTTAACTTTCGTAGGAAGTTGTAATTTATTATGTCAGATTCTTTTTATCCTAATCAGTTTGATTGTATCGTTGTTGGGGCAGGGCATGCTGGTTCCGAAGCCGCTTATATTTCTGCCAAAGGTGGTTTGAAAACTTTGCTTATAACTATGAACTTAGATACGATAGGTCAGATGAGTTGTAATCCAGCAATAGGTGGAATTGCAAAGGGACACATGGTACGCGAAGTCGATGCTCTCGGTGGACTTATGGGTAAGGTAATTGATGCAACTGGTATTCAATTCAAAATGTTGAATACATCAAAAGGGCCATCTGTCTGGGCACCGCGTGCTCAAGCTGATAAGAAAGAATACCAACTTAAAGTAAAACATACACTGGAAGCCACTAAGAATCTCAGTATTAGACAAGATACAGTAGAAGATTTAATTATAGAAGGAAACCAACTCAAGGGTTTGGTAACAGGGAGAGGATTTACTTTTTATACTAATCATGCTATTTTAACTACAGGAACTTTCTTATCTTCTATTGTACATATTGGAACTTACCAGAAAGAAAATGGAAGAATAGGAGAGCCGACAACAAAAGGACTTTCAAAATCACTTGGATCCCATCATTTCAATTTAGGAAGATTAAAAACAGGGACACCTGCACGTGTACACAAACTCTCTATTAATTTTCAAGGATTGGAATTACAACCAGGCGATGACATCCCTCCAGCTTTTTCTTATTCCACTAAAGAAATTACACGCAGACAAATTCCTTGTCACATCACTTATACAAATGATCAAACTCACAAATTTATAAATGAAAACTTACATTTATCTCCCATGTATTCAGGGCAGATTCAATCTACTGGCCCAAGGTATTGTCCTTCTATAGAAGATAAAGTTGTGAGATTTGCACAAAGAGATCGGCATCAAATCTTCATAGAACCGGAAGGATACGAGACGAATGAAATTTATTTGAATGGAGTTTCTACAAGTCTTCCTGAAGAGATACAATGGAAATTTTTAAGAACCATTAAAGGTTTAGAACAAGTTGAACTCATGAGACCTGGATATGCGATTGAATATGATTATGTTGATCCAAGAGAGTTGAAACCTACTTTAGAGACACATAAAATAAAAGGTCTCTTCCATGCAGGACAAATCAACGGAACAACAGGATACGAAGAAGCTGCGGCCCAAGGTTTAGTCGCTGCGTATAATGTTATTCGTTCACATAGAAAACAAGAGCCTATGATTTTTCAAAGATCTGAATCTTATATTGGTGTACTGATAGACGATTTAGTTTATAAGGGTGTAGAAGATCCGTATAGAATGTTTACAAGTCGTGCCGAGTATAGATTACTACTACGCCAAGACAATGCAGATCAAAGATTGATGAAGTATGCTTATGAGATGGGCTTGGTTGATAAGGAAATGTTTGAAGCAACCTTAGATAAATACAAAATAATCGATTCTATAAAAACTACAATTCAGAAATCATCTATGAAACCTTCTGATGAGCTATCTAAAGTTTTAGAAGAGAAAGGAATTGAAAACTATAAATTCGGCACGAATGTAGCAAACTTTTTAAAAAGACCTGAGATTAAAATACAAGATATTGAGATGTTTCTTCCTGAATTAAAAACTTTATCATTGGCTGATAAGGCTGTGATTGAAATGGAAATAAAATACGAAGGCTATCTCAAAAGAGAAATGGATTCTGTAGATCTGAGATCTCGATATATTCAGACTCCTATTCCAGATGATTTTTCATATGAACAAGTGAAGGGACTAAAGACGGAAGCCTTAACTAAGTTGAATAAACACAAACCTATCAACTTAGAGAAAGCTTCACAAATTTCTGGTGTGGATCCTACGGATATAGATTTGCTTTTGTTCTACCTTGCGTCAAAAACAACAGCAAAGCAAACTGTATAAAATCTATATCTATTAATTTCATTTCCATAAAAAATCTAATTGCTAAGCAACTTGATTCTTTAATAAGAAAGTTTATGAGTTTTCACGAGTTTCCATTTCCCATCTTGTTTCACGTGAAACGTAAATTCAACAAGACGATCTTGCTTATCATATTCTAAAAGGTTTTTTCTCTGGATGTTACCTTGGAGATAAAGACGTTCAATTATTTTACCTTTTGCATCGAATTTGTTTTCAATTTTCGCTATAGGTTTTTTCTTTTCATCTAAGATAGAAAGAATTTTAAGATTAGGTTTGGTAACTAAAGAATACTTTTCTTTATCTTTTGTTTCTGTCCAAATTATATCTGCGGAAGAAATCATTTCGCTATTCATAGCATAAATAGTAGCTTCTTGGAATAATTTTTTCTCACTATTAAAGGTTTTAATTTTTGATAAATTACCTTTGCTATTAAATGCAAACTCTTTAATCTCAATCATTTTTTCATTAGCATCTAATGTAATTTCTTTCAAAAGTTTTCCATTCTTATCATACTGATAAGCTATAGATCCGTCCTTTTGATTTGAGGAAAAGAATTCCTCCGAGATTAAGAATCCATCTTTGTATTTTAAATTTGAAGTCAAAACTAATGAATTATTTTCATCATAAACTTTTTCCCGCAGGGGCAGATCTTTTGTTTTGTTTGGAAAGATTAAAATAGAATCAGTATGTGACCATTTTCCTGGTGTATAAGAAAACAATGACATGGCTGTAAAAAAGAGTGTAGAATAAATTATAGCTTTCATACTATATGCTATCGGTATATTTTAGAAAAGGTTGATTTAGAATTATGTCTATTGAAGAAATCTCAACGTCCATCCAGAAGCATTTTCCTGAATCGTATGATTCAATTTTAGATATATTTGATCTGGATATTATAGCAGCTTATATAGAATTCCTTAAAGATAAAAATGAGCAAGGTGGATTCTTTTCTAAAAAGGATTCAGAAAATATATTAGATCGTCATATCATTGAGGCTATGTATTTTGCCTATGTTCTTTACGGAAATAATCTCGTTTCACGTGAAACTAAACTGGTTGATGTAGGATCTGGACCAGGGCTACCAGGATTTCTTTTTCTATGTATGATGGACTCACCAAAGGTTACCTTGCTAGATAGTGCTAAAAGAAAATTAGGACTCACCGAAGATTGGTGGAATGAAATTCAAACCAAGTATCCAGATAAAAATTGTAAGTTTCAATACCAAAGAGCTGAAGAATGGAAGAATCATTTTGATTTGGTAGTGATGCGTGCGGCGATTCCATACCCTTATTCAATCGAAGTTGTATCTCGATTGGTTTTGAAAGATGGACATTACTGTCCATTTTTAGGAAGGGAACAGAAATGGAGTAAGGTCGAAACGAGAATTTTGTCTGAGTCAGGTTTTACAATAGAAGGAACAATTGAATTGGAAGAATTGAGCTTTCTGGGAGAGCGGCATATTAAAGTATTGAAAAAGCATTCTCAAGCTAAGCATGGTATTCCAAGAGAATGGAAAATTATCTCTAAGGAAATTAAAGAACAAGAATGGGAAAAATAATCTCAATCAGTAATCAAAAAGGTGGAGTAGGTAAGACTACTACTGCCATTAACCTAGCATCTTGTCTTTGTGAGTTAGGTAAGAAAGTTCTAATCGTAGATTTAGATCCACAAGGTAATTCAGGATCAGGATTAGGAATTTCAATTCATGAAATTGAAAAGACAACATATGAAATACTTCTAGCTGATGTATCTGCGCGAGAATGTATTCTTAAAACTGGAATTGATAATCTACATATAATTCCTTCTAATATAAATTTAAGCGGATCGGAAGTCGATTTGCTTGAAGTAGATAAGAGAGAGTATCGCTTGAAGGATGCTCTAAATGATGTAAGATCTGAATACGATTTTTTACTTATAGATTGCCCACCGTCACTTGGTATCTTAACTATTAATGCTCTATCTGCTTCTGATAGTGTGATGATAACTTTGCAAACTGAGTATTTTGCTTTGGAAGGACTTAGCCAATTAATGAAAATAATTTCTATGGTTCAATCAGGTTTAAATACGTCTTTGGAACTAGAAGGAGTCCTTCTTACTATGTATGACAAAAGAACGAATCTTGCGAATCAAGTTGCAGAGGATGTTCGCAATTACTTTCACGAAAAAGTATACCAAACTATGATACCTAGAAATATTAAATTAAGTGAGGCACCTTCGTTTGGAAAGCCAATCAATCTTTATGACTCTGATGGTATTGGAACTCAAAGTTATAGAAGTCTAGCTAAAGAAGTAGTTGCGAGGTAATATCATGGCAAAAGCAAAAGTATTAGGACGCGGACTTGGAAATTTGATACCAGTAAATGAGAAGAAAGAAGAACTAAGCTATGATGCTAATAGTAATCTTAGAGAAATTAAGCTTAGTGAAATTTTTCCAAATCCTAATCAACCTCGTAAAACATTTTCTGATTCAAGTATTGAAGAACTTTCTTCAACAATTAAAACACATGGAATTATCCAACCGATTGTTGTTCAAAAAGTTGATCGGGGATACGAACTTATTTCTGGTGAGCGTAGAGTACGAGCTTGCAAAAAAGCTGGATTCCAAAAAATTCCTGCCATTATAAAATCAGTGTCGAAAAAAGAATCTATGGAGATGGCTCTTCTTGAAAATATACAAAGAGAAGATTTAAATCCTATAGATGAAGCTTTCGCCTACCAAAGATTAAGTGATGAATTAGGAATAAAAGTATCAGAACTTGCTGCTAGGGTCGGAAAGAATAGAACAACTATCTCTAATTTAATTCGTTTGTTGAATTTTCCAACAAAGGTTCAAGACTATATCAAATCTGGAAAAATTACCGAAGGGCAAGCTAGACCAGTTCTTTCAATTGCAGAAGATAAAAAGCAAATTGAAGCAATCGAAAAGATTATCCAAGAAGGATGGACTGCAAGGCAGGTTGAGGATTACGTTGCCGACATAATAGGTGACCGTAAAATTAAATCGAAACCAACTTCTAGTGAAAAGAAAAAGGATCCTTCTATCTTGAAATTAGAATCAAAGATTCGAAACAAGGTTTCTGCAAAAGTTGACCTACTACATAACGAAGCTAACGGAAAAGGGAAAATAGTTATTCACTATGGTAGTCTGGATCAAATGGAAAGTATTTTAGATAATTTAGGAATTAAATCTCGTTAGATTAAAAATTGCTTTATAAGCTTATGTCACTTAGTTATTAGAAATATTATTAGTCTTACTTATTATCTCATATTTTAGATATATTTATACTACTTCTAGGTTTAGTTAATTTGACAATCAACGAAAGAGTTGGAGTCTAGCTAACTTTTGGTACAATTCGTTCGCTTTCAAAAGTTCATCATGGGTTCCACTTCCGACTAATTTCCCATTTTCAATCACATGAATTAAATCTGCATTGATTACCGTGGATAGTCTATGTGCAATCATTAGAGTTGTACGGTTTTTAGTTAATTCCTTCAATGCTTGTTGGATAAACATTTCACTTTCAGAATCAAGGGATGATGTCGCTTCATCTAAAAGTAATATTTTTGGATTTTTTAATATGGCTCTAGCTATGGCGAGTCTTTGCTTTTGACCTCCAGAAAGTCTCACGCCATTTTCTCCTAACTGAGAATCAAAACCGGAAGGAAGATCATTTATAAAATCTAAGGAAAAGGATGCTTCCGCAGCAGCCTTAACTTCGTCATCACTTGCATCTAATTTACCATATCTTATATTTTCACTAACTGTCCCTGAAAATAGATTAGGTTCTTGTGGAACTAATCCTAAGGTAGAACGAAGATATTCTAAAGAAAAATCTTTAATGGTAACATTTCCTATTTGAATTGAACCAGATTGAGGATCATGAAATCTATAAATTAAATCAAAGATAGTTGACTTGCCTGCACCAGATGGACCAACTAGTGCTGTAACTTTTCCAGCAGGAATTTCTAGCGAAAGTTGATCCAATGTTACTCTGTCTGGTCTTGATGGATAATGAAAGAGAACATCGGAAAATTTTATAGAGTATGGATTTTCTGTACTAGAGGAGACCCTAATAGTTTTAGAATTAATAGGGCTATTGATTTTGGGTTCAAGTTGTAAGAGTTCGATTAATCTTTCTGTTGCTCCAGCAGCTCTTTGTAATTCTCCTATTACTTCAGAAACCGAACCAAGCGAGCTAGCTACCATGATTGCATAAAATGAAAAAGCTATTAATTCCCCTGAACTAATCCTACCTTCTATAACATCAATACCTCCAGCCCAAATCATAAATGAGATTCCTGCCAAAACTAAAGTTATCACTATAACTATCATGAAAGATCGGTATAGAATTCTATACGCAGAAACATTAAAGGCTATTTCTACGAAGCGGTTGAATTTTGATTTTTCATAAGACTCTTGGTGGAAAGCTTGAACAGTCCTTATATTAAATAAGGATTCATTTACTTGGGAACCTATTCCAGCTAATTTGTCTTGGGTTTCTTTAGATAGTTTTCTTACTTTTCTACCAAAAATTAAAATAGGAAATACAACTAGAGGAACTGAGACTAAAACGATAGACGTAAGTTTCGGATTTGTCACAAACAACCAAATAATACCTAAAACAAATATTAGAAAATTTCTAAGAAAAATAGAAAATGAAGATCCAACTATAGTTTGAAGTAAGGTTGTATCAGTCAAAATTCTAGATTGAATATCACCAGCCGATGTCTCTTCAAAATATGAAGGTTCCATATGTATAATATGTTTATAAACTTCTACACGAAGATCAGAACTGATTCTCTCTCCCAGCCAAGAAACTAAGTAGTGTCTCACAAAAGTTCCTAGAGCAATGAGTATTCCAATAGCTCCTAAAAATGCTATTGCGATAGCTAATTTTTCATAATTTGTATATGCGGAAATATCTAGAGTAAAAGTAGAATTCACCTCTGGTGTTTCTTCATTCGAAAATCCTAAATCTACTAGAACCCTCAAACCTTGACCTAGTGAAAGTGTTGCCACTGATGTGAATACTAAAGAGACAGCAGCCCAAAAGAATTTAAGTTTGTAAGGTTTGAGAAATGGATAAAGCTTTTTAAATACACTAGGCATAGTGTAATTTTTTTATTTTATCGTTGGATGTCTAAGAGAAATCCTTTGATGTTATCTAATGACTTAAGAATTTGAAAAGCAGAGTTTTGAGGATGAGAGATTGTCTCTGCGAGTAATTTAAGTTTATCGTCTAGAACTTGGATGTGAGAAAACTCTTTCTTTGCAGATGTTCCTCTAATTGCAGTATACTGAATCTTTACTTTTGTATTTGTATTTAAAATAGCTAAAAGAAGCGCTTTAACTTGGTTTTTATATCTTTCTAAATTGGAGCTAGATCTATTGTCTATAAGATCTCTTTCAATACTAGGTAGCTCTCTCCAAAGATCATGAATGTCTTTAGTTTCTTCCTTATTTTTAGGTGCAATAGATTCTAATAATTCTAAAAACTCAGGCTTATGATCTGAAACAGAATTTGTTGTTTCGGATTTTTTAGGACCTAAAGAGGACTTGCTATTAGTTGAAGTTCTAGAAGATTGCAATCGAATTGGTTGAGAACTTGGAAGCATGGTAATAATAATGTCGACTTAGATTATTTTTTCCTTAATTAAAAAGAGACATAAATTAGTCTTAGTGTGGTAAATTTTTAAAAATTCAAAAAAGATTATAATAAATGGAAAAAAAATTGGTTATCTTTAATCTTTTTTTAAAGAAATAAATTAGGAATTAGTTTTAGGATTGATTGTGCAGCTTCCATGGAATACAACACCTTCTTCTATGATAAGTCTTGGAGTTACAATATCACCGTTTAGCTTGCATGTTGATAATAGAGTAACTCTCTCAGTTGCATAGATATTACCTTTAACTTCACCACCAGCAACAACAACCTTAGCTCTGATATCTGTATCAACTACACCTGATCTTCCTACTAATACTTTACCATCAGTTATAATTACACCTTTGAAAATACCATCTATACGAATGAGTCCGGATAATTTGAATTCACCTGTGAACTCTGCACCTTCACCAATGATACTATTTACTGCAAATTCTTCTTCTTGTTTGTGTGAGGCCATTTATTCCTGAATTTGATTTAAGAAAGAAAAAGGATTCAAGGTTTGAGTTCCTACATGAACTTCGTAATGGAGATGATATATAGGATTATCAGATGTCTTTCCAATATAACCAATTACATCTCCTTTTGAAATTTTATCATTCTTTTTGATTTTTACACGATCGAGATTGGAGTAGATAGTCTTCCAACCATACTTATGAGCCACTTTAACATAATAACCTGTAGATTGAGAATAGCCTAAATCATAAACTAAGCCTGGTGCTGTAACTACAACTTCTGAACCAGGGAAACTCGCTATGTCCAAACCATGATTGAATTCTTCTTTGCCAGTTATAGGAGAAATAAATTTACCATAAGGAAACATTACATATCCACGTGTAGGCCATATGGAAGGAGTATGTTTGATGATCGACTTTCTCTTTTTGATCATAGTAATGATCTCTTCTGAAAGCTCACGAGATAATTTAAGATTGTGAATGTCTTCTTTGATCCTGTAGGTTTCAAGAGTTATATCATTTGGCAGTTCACCTTCTGGAGTGAATTCTGAAATTCGAGGAGATGATCCTCCAATTCCTTTGGATACTTTAGAAGGGTCTCCACCCAATTTAATATATAAAGTCGATATACGATCGTAGTAATAATTTACAGTTGAATGCAGTGATGAAACTTCATCTTTTAATTTAACTGATTGTCTTTGGAAGTCTATATTAGAAAGATTTAATTCGGTTAATTCGTGAACTGATCCAGAGTGACTCAATACATTCACAGCGCTTAAAAACATAAGAATTATGACAATTCCTAGAAATATAGTTATCGCTTTGTAAGAAATCACAAAGTTGACTGATTTCCTCTCTGTGTGAGGAATGACCATGATGGTGAGTTTTTCTCTTCCTTTGAGGTTGAGTTCGCTGTAGTACTGGGAAAATTTTAATTTCCATTCTTGGTATTTGTAACGTAGACGATAGAATTGTAGTGTTAAGTATTTTTTAAAGTCCACGATAGTTGCCTAGAAGAATCACCAGTTGAAGCTCTTTAATTTCAAATGTCGGGAAGTTTACCAAATTCGTCAAGGATGAAACTTTTTTATGACCCATCGCATCATTGATACTCACGTCCACTTAGACATAATTCATGAACAAGGCCAAGATATAGCTATTTCCTTAGAGAAAGCTAATTCTGCTGGTGTGGAAAAAATTCTACAAATAGGAATCGATTTAGAATCTTCCTTAAGAGCTCAAAAAATTTCCCAAGAATACCAATTAAAAAAGCAAGAAGGAAGTAGTATTCCAAAAGTATATTATTCTATAGGATGCCATCCTACAGAAACTCATGAATTTCCTAAAGCGAATGAAATTGAATCTTATATATTAGAAAATGTGAAAGATGAAAATCTCTCTGCTATTGGTGAAATCGGTATAGATCTCTATCATACAGCAGATAGTGAAAAATTACAGATAGAAATGTTAGAACAATTTTTAGACCTCTCTGAAAGAACTAAGATTCCTGTTGTGATTCATTCACGAGAAGCATTCGATACAACTTACCAAGTTCTCTCTAAATGGAAAGACAAAGCGCATGGAGTGATTCATTGTTTTACCTATGACTATGATAAAGGAAAGAAATTTGTGGATTTAGGATTCTATGTTTCCTTTTCTGGAATACTTGCTTTTAAATCTGCACATGAGATTCAAGATGCCGCTAAAAAATTACCTTTGGATGCTATGTTGATAGAAACGGATGCTCCATTTCTCGCTCCACCTCCGCATAGAGGCAAAAGGAATGACTCAGGGAACATGCCTATCATTCTGGATAAAATGTTTTCACTGCGAGGAGAATTGAATTCTAAAGTGGAAGAACAATTGTTTCATAATTCAGAAAAGTTTTTAAATAGAAAGGCCTACTACCATGATTGATTTGAATCGAATCCTAAATAATCCAGATGAACTTGTCGCTCTTTTAAAAAAGCGAGGAATGTATGATGAGGGAGTTGAGGAAAAAATACAATCTCTCATTATTAACAAAAGACATTTGCAAGCGGAAGTTGACCAACTTCGCTCTGAAAGAAATTCTTCCTCCAAAGAAATAGGAATTCTAAAAGCGAAAGGTGAAGATATAACTACAGCATCGGAAGCAGTTAAAAAAATTGGGAATTCTATTAAAGCATTAGAGGAAAAACTTAAATTAGCAGAAGAAGCTTTGGATGAGTGGATTATTTCATTGCCGAACTTTTTGTCAGAAGATGTTCCCGAAGGTCGATCCGCAGATGATAATATTGAAATTAGATCTTTTGGGCAGCAAAGAAAATTTTCCTTTGAACCCAAGGCACACTATGATATTGGTGAATCCCTTAAGATTCTAGATTTTGAAAGAGGAGTTAAAATTTCTGGCGCGAGATTCTATACCTACTTTGGTCTAGCTGCCAAATTAGAACGAGCCTTAATGAATTTTATGCTCGACTTTCATTCTTCTGAAAATGGTTACGAAGAAGTTTGGGTTCCAAGCTTAGTTAATGATGAATCATTGACTGCAACTGGCCAACTTCCTAAATTTCGTGAAGAATTTTACCATCTAGAAAATGATCGACTCAATCTTATCCCTACAGCTGAAGTTCCGCTAACGAATCTTTATCGAGATGAAATTCTACCAGAAAAGGATTTACCTATTTCCATTATGGCTCATACATCTTGTTTTAGACGTGAGGCTGGATCCTACGGAAGGGATACTCGAGGCTTGGTTCGAGTCCACCAATTTCAGAAGGTAGAATTGGTAAAATTTTGCGAACCGGAGAATTCTGTTCAAGAGCATGAGAAAATGTGTGCAGATGCAGAATCCATTCTCCAAAAACTTGGTCTGCATTACAAAGTTTTGCTTTTATGTGCGGGAGATATCTCTGCATCTTCTTCTAAAACCTATGATTTAGAAGTTTGGATGCCTGGATTAAACCGATATATGGAAATTTCTTCCGTTTCTAACTTCCAAGACTATCAGGCTCGTAGAGGAAAAATCCGATACAAAAACAAAGACGGAAAGAATCAATATGTTCATACTTTGAATGGATCTGGATTAGCAATAGGTAGAACCCTTGCAGCAATTCTAGAAAATTACCAGACAGAAGATGGACAAATTGAAATTCCTGAAGCGTTGAAGCCCTATCTCAAATAAACAAAAGGGCTAGACGAGAAATCGGAGGCCCGAATGTTTTTCTTGCAAAAGCTATTTAAAAATCTAATTACATTATTTACTCACAAAATAATGAATTCTGTTTCATTTCGTAAATCAGATTCTAAATTTCTTTCAAAGTATATTTCTTTTCTTTTAGTAATTTTTGGTTTAACTTTTAATTCTCTATATTCACAAGAAGTAAATTTGGTTGTAGAAGAACTAAGAGGGAGTGTAAATACAGAATTTCAAGAATTTTCTCCTTCACTCACACCGAACGGAAAGACTTTGTATTTTTACTCTAAGCGAGATAGGAGAAAATACACTGATATATTTAAATCTAATTTGAAACCAGATGGAACTTGGGATTTCCCTCAAGAAGTAATGGAAGTTAATTCAGAATTTGATGACCAAAGTCCTTTTATTACAGCTGATGGAAAATATCTTTTCTTCTCATCCAACCGAGATGGTTCATGGGAAGCAAAATTAGATAATGGAAAAATCGGTGTATCTAGAGATATTTTTTATTCAGAATGGAATGGAAAAACATGGGGCGATCCTATTCCATTACCAATAGAAATTAATACAGATATGATTGAAGAGAATCCACATTTTATGGGAGACACTTTACTTTTTACTAGGTATCCATTTTCAAAGCCTGAACTTGCGAGGATCTATATTTCAAAAAGGAAAGGCAAAGAATGGTCTCCTGCTGTTGCTTTGGGTTTACCTGTGAATGATAAAAATGCTACTATAGCAGCATCATTTTCTCATGATCAGAAAACTATTTTCTTCGCTTCTAACAGAGAAGGAGGATTCGGTGGTTTTGATATTTATTCAGCAAGTTGGAATGGAAGTAAGGTAGAAGGTAAAATTGAAAATCTAGGAAAAGATTTTAATACCGACGGAGATGAAGCATATTTTTCCTATCATAGACCTACAAAAACTATTTTATTCTGTAGAAGAGAGGAAGGGAAAAATTTTAATATTCTATCAGCCTATATTCCTCGTAGTATAGAAACTCAATTAGCAGAGGATCAGAAGATATCTTTAGATAACATTTATTTTGAAAGAGGGTCTTTTGAACTTCTTGCATCATCAAAAACTCCTTTAAATCAAATAGTTTCATTCCTCAAAAAGAATCCTCAAGTTAAAATGAAAATTATTGGACATACTGATTTAAATGGAGATGCTAAGGATAATATGGATCTTTCTAGAAATCGTTCCAATTCTGTGAAAGTCTATCTTGTGGCAGAAGGTATTAAAGAAGATCGCCTTCTAACAGATGGTAAAGGACAAAATGAACCTTTATTCAACTCAACAGATGAAGATTCTTCAAAAAAGAACAGAAGAACAGAATTTGAAATTTTAAAATAATTTAATTGAACTCATAGTTTCCGATATTAATACTATATAAAATTAATGTTTGAAACTATGAGATATTTAAAAATCAACAAGTACAATTTAAAAAATGTATTTCTATTAATTTCATTAAGCCTTCCAAGTTTACTTTACGCAGAAAGTTCTACTCTGCAAAAAATATTAAAATCAAAAACTCTTACAGTATCAGTAAATCAATACTATGAGCCATTTTATATTTCTGATCCTAAAGAAGGTTTCCCTGGTCTCGATGTAGAAGTTGCAAAAGAATTAGCCGATTACCTAGGTGTAAATTTAAGAGTCTTACCACTAAAAACTTTTGATGAACATGCAACTCGATTAGAGAAAGGTGATACGCAATTAGCTATTGCTGGTATTTCAACAAGTTTAGACAGATTTAAAAGAGTTAATTTTACAGACCCGTATTTAGTAACTACTCCAGCAGGTTTAGTAAATAGACAGATTCTTCCTCCTGAGCCAGAAGGACAAATAATAACTTCCGTTCCGTTTCGATCTCTCGCAGATTTAACTAGTTTGTCAGGAGTATCATTTTCAGTTCTTTCCAATAGTTCCAATCACAATTGGCTTAAAAATAATTATAAAAAAAATCCAATCTATTCTTACACGGATGACATTACTGCTATTAATGAGTTAAAAAAAAATAATGTAAATGTTTATGTAGCAGATGCTTTTAAAATCCAAGCCTTTATACAAAAAGAGCCAAGTCTTAAATCCAGTTATTTGCCTTTGCTTGGAAATGTTCAAGAAGAACATATTTCTATGGCTGTTCAAAAAGGAGATTTAGAATTTATACATACAGTGAATTTTTTTATCAAAGAAAATCGCAGAAATGGAAGAATGAATTCTTTAGTAAATAAATATTTTGCTAGTAGAGATTGGATTAAAAATTGAGAAATAGATTTTCATTTTTTTTAATTCCATTTTTCTTTTTTTTCATCTCAGCTTCCCTTTATTCTCAAGAAGAAGATGCTAATACTAGAATGGATTTTTCTGGATCTTTTCGTACTAGAGGATTTGGTTTAGGTAGAGATATAATATTAAATAGACAAACTTCCACAGATCCTATTCTAGATAAGGAGCAAGAAAAAGCAGATGCAAATACAGCTGCTGATAAAGCCTTACAAAGTGAGATAGAAAATTTAACGCAAGGGAAGCCATCTAATTTAAGTAAAAATAAAGAAAATCTTAATTATTATGACACACGATTTCTGTTTAATTTAAATTTTGCAACTTCAAAATACGTTGAAGGACTTTGGGGTATGCAAGTAGGAGATGTTACATTCGGAGGAAGAGGTTTAAATAGCGCTGGCCCAGATGGTTTTAATCCAAATGTCGTTGGACCTAGTGCTGGTGGAGAAAGAGGTACTGATGCTGTAAACGTTCAAACTAATTTTCTCCTAATGAATTTTAAACTTCCTGAGAAAGGCTTCCAAGCAAGAGTAGGACTTCAATTATTTTCTTCAGTCGGTGGAAGAGTATTGTTTTCTACTGGAACAGGCGTTAATATGATTAAATCTTTTCAATTCTTGCGAATGAGTTGGGAAGGAGGTATGTTAAGAGCTAGAGAGAGATCATTTCTAGATTCAGATAACAATGGATTTGCAGATAAAAATTATCAAAATAACAATATATTTTATAACAGATTCAAAATTGATTATTTTAGAAATTATAAAACCGAAATATATAGTTACGGAATGCGAGATAACGATAGAACGGATAATGAAATTGGAGAATTATATTGGAATGGATTTTATAATGAGTTTAATTATTCAAAGTTTAGTTTTATAATTCACGGAGTATTAAATTCTGGGACTGTTCGAGAATTTAAATCTACTAATGATATAGATGGTAATCCTATTTATTACCGTTTTACTAGAAATTATATCAAAGGTGGTTTGTATGATTTTTCCTTTACTTATAGATTCAATGAAAGTAACAGTGCGAGTCTGGTAGCTTTAGGTACAACAGGAAGACCCGGATTTGAAAATGATGGAACGAGCGCAAATTTGAGAGGAAATGGATATCGACCACTCGCTCCGGGTTATGCGGTTTCTAATATCGCTGTCGATTTTACTGGTGGTTATGCGCTTTTTAATGCAAGAACTATGACAGGTTTAAATAATTTCGGAACAAATTATACTTTCTTAGCATTTGGACCTTATCAATTTACTCTGGGATACTACCAAGTTTATTCATCGCTTTCTCCCAAAATTGAAAATAACCGAGTTTTTAATTTTGAAAATGGATATCGAACTTCTACATATTTTGGACAAGAATACAATTTAAATATTCGTTGGAATATCTATAGAGATTTACAATTTATTTTTAGATCAGGATATTTTATAGCAGGGGATGGTTTGTATACTTATTTAGATACAAGACAAGGTTCTGTAATTCGTGAAGCTTTCTTTACTTTGGAACACCGTTTTTAATTTCAGGAAAAATGATTACTTACAAATTTCTATCTATATTCTAGAATTATTAATTAAATTTTATTAAGCTATTTTTATTGATTAAACGGTAACCTAGAATTAATAGCTTTTGAAAGAGTGTATTGGTCAGAATATTCTATGGTTCCGCCGACGGTTAATCCATAAGCTATTCTGGTGATTTTAATTCTGTACTCTTTTAATCGAGAAGAAATGTATGTTGCTGTTGCATCACCTTCCAATGTAGGGTTCGTTGCTAAAAGGATTTCTTGTATAATTAATTCGTTCAGTCTATTTTCTAATTCTTTAATTCTTAACTGATCAGGACCTATTCCATCTAGTGGTGAAATTGCTCCATTGAGTACATGGTATTTTCCAGAAAAAACTCCTGTCTTTTCAATAAAAAATATATCTTCTGGCTGTTCCACTACGCAAAGAAAACGGCTATCTCTTGTTGTAGAATTGCAGATATCACAAGTTTCATGTTCGGTGATACTAGCACAAACCTTGCAAAATTGTAAATTCTCTTTTGATATCTTCAAACTTTCTATGAATTGATCAAATACAATGGAATCCATTCTTAAGAGATGAAAGCTAATTCGAGTTGCAGATTTTCTTCCGATGCCAGGAAGAGAAGACAAAGAACTCACCATTCTTTCAAAAATAGATTCAGACAGGATCAACTCCCCCTTTATTTTTAAGCATGTTCATCATATCATCTGGAGAAAATCCTATAGATTTCTTGATTTCATGTTCCATTGCCTCTTTAGCTTTGCGAAGTGCTTCATTAGTTGCAGCAACAATGAGGTCTTCCATCATTTTTACATCATCAGCTTCAAACATAGTTTTATTTATTTTAATATCAACTATGTCACCTTTTCCAGAGGCTATAACAACTACCATTCCAGCACCTGCATTTCCAGTTACTTGAATCATTTCCATTCTCTTTTGGATCTCTGCAGATTGAGTCTTCATATCTCCCATTTTGGAAAATATTTCGGATAGATTTTTTATTCCTTCAAACATTGTATCCCCTTAAATCTCAGGCATTGTAGATGGATCGACATCAGTTCCTTTAAAATTCTCTTTTACAAAGAATTCCATTTTATCACTGGAACTTAGACTATCATTTTCTTGAGATTTACTTTCTACTTTTTTATCAATGATTACATCATTCGGAAGATTATTGGATTCATTTTGAATTTCACGAGTAAGATCAGATATTTTTTTTAAAAGACCTGAAACAGTTGGTTTTTCTAAGTCAAAAATTAATTTCCTAAATTGAATCTCTAAATAGATTTTAATCTCTTGAGAATTTCGTAAGCGCATAATATTAATTTTGTCGTACATAATGAAAACATTTTCAGCTAGAAGATTGATTGTCTCCATGTTGTATTCGCGGTATTCTTTCTTGATGAGTTCAATGTCTTCTGCAGGGAAATTTGCTGAATCTTTATCTAAAAGATTTTGTAAAGAAAGAAGTGCTGTATTTAAAAATTCGAGAAAATCCCAGATAAATTTATATAAATCTTGACCTTCTTGGTAAAGCTTCTCTAAGATTTCAAAAATCTTATTATGGGAACCAGGTAATATCAATGCTTTTGCAAAATTAGAAAGAACTTCTATACCTTGGTAGCCTACCATTTCACGTATATTCTTTCCAGTGAGATTGCTATCTGTAAATACTACAGCCTGTTCCATAAAAGAAAGAGTATCTCTTACAGATCCGTCGCCTTTTCTAGCAATCCAAAATAAGCCTTCGCTATCAAATTGGATGTTTTCTTTTTCACAAATTCCTTCAGTATGTTTCTGCAAAACAGTCTGAGGTACTTTCTTAAATATAAAGTCTTGGCATCTGGAGAGAATGGTTTCTGGTATTTTATGGAATTCTGTTGTAGCTAGGATAAAAACTACATGGGAGGGAGGCTCTTCTAAGGTTTTAAGCAGTGCATTGAATGCTGGTTCTGATAGCATGTGAACCTCATCAATGATATACACTCTATACTTTCCAGTGAGAGGAGCGAATTTTACATTTTCACGTAGTTCACGTATATTATCGATTCCACGATTACTAGCTGCATCTATTTCTAAAACATCTTGGGAAATTCCCTTGGTTATTTCTGTACAGGAAGCACATTTATTACAAGGTTCATTGTTTTCTGGAGTTTTACAATTCAAACGCTTCGCAAAAATTCGTGCAATAGATGTTTTCCCTACACCTCGCGGACCAAAGAATATATAAGCATGTCCAATTTTCTTTTGTTTAAAAGCATTTTGGATCGCAGAAACAGCTAGGTCTTGGTAGATAACTTCTTGAAAAAGTTGAGGGCGGTATTTTCGGAATAGGACTTGGTGATTCTCAGACATAAATTCCTACTGGCGGAGAGGCCGGGATTCGAACCCGGGGTGCTTTTGGCACACATGCTTTCCAAGCATGCACAATAGACCACTCTGACACCTCTCCTTTTAGTCCTGCAAAATTAACCATACCTAGAAACTATGGGATGTACTCTATCTTTTATCCATAAAAAAAGTTTTCCATTGTGAAAAAATTTCTTTATTCTCTACAAGTTCTAATACAGGAAAATGATTCAATTGATAGATCCACTCGATAGGAAGATAGGAAATTCCATCTCCATTATCATTGGGTAGGAAATAGATAACTTTTGCAATTCTAGATTTTAGAATCGAGCCCATACATAAGGTACATGGCTCTAAAGTTGTGAGCAATAGGCAATTATCTAGATACCGAGTTTGTTTAATTTTTATTGCCTGGTCGATAACTATTCTCTCGCTATGTAAAAGAGGATTATTTTGGGATTCGACTAGATTAGATGAATGAGCTATTCTAAGTCCATCCGAAGAATAGATTTCAGAATAGGATGGTAATTCTTGGTTATTGTAAATAGTCTGTGATAAAAAATTAGATATAAAAGAGTTTTGGATTTCTAATGAATTATGTGCGCCCAAAAGGATTTGAACCTCCAGCCTTCTGATCCGTAGTCAGACGCTCTATCCAATTGAGCTATGGGCGCATTAGCCTTGGGATCTTCTTCAATGTAGTAATTAAACCAAGAAATTGTAGAAGAAATGTAAGGTATTTCTATATTTTTTTGCTTGGTTACTAAGTAAATTAAAAATCCAGAGAATCCTAAGTAAGTTAAAAGGGCAATTAGATGGATCCCATTAGAAAGATAAGGGCCGAGAAAAGGAATCCAAGATAAAATATTTGTAAGCATCAATAAAGTTAAAAAAACAATCAGATTTAAAAGACTATAATAGGAAAGGATTCTTAAATGAAAGGATTTATACTTCCAAGTTAGTACGGGAAGCCAGGAAAAAAATAGAGGAAGTAAAGTAAATAAAGCTATAAACTCATCAGTTTGAATGATGCTCTTTGTCTTTTTGAAATATTTTGAGATAATTTCGATAACTTGCTTCATGAATAAGATTATTCTCGATTTTGATATTTTTAAGTCGATATTTTTTTAAATATCATTCAAACCTCAAATCTTATTAACCTATAATAGATTATTAGTTAAAGTTTAGTTGCTGTTAAATTTAAGAAGTCAGATTTAGAAATCGGAGACGCAGGGATTCGAACCCTGGGTACAGTTACCCGTACGACAGTTTAGCAAACTGCTGCTTTCGGCCACTCAGCCACATCTCCAGGAATGAGCGTCGGAGAGGGTAGGATTCGAACCCACGGTCCTTTTGAGACGACGGTTTTCAAGACCGCTGCTTTAGACCACTCAGCCACCTCTCCTAGCTTTTATTCATTTTTTTTAAAGGACGTGCCTGGTCAATTTAATTATGAAACTAAGTGATTTTTGAAAGAAAATTTAAATAAATAATTTTTATGTCCCTTTATTTATTTTTTATAGCTGTTAATTCATTTCCTTCATTCGGAAAATACACAGTAAAAATAGTACCAACACCTAAGGCGCTTTCAACCTCTATTTTTCCACGAAGAGCTTCTATTTGATTTTTTATTATAAAGAGACCCAAGCCTTTGGCATCAGGATTACCATGAAATGTTTTGTACATTCCAAATATATTTTTAGAATGTTGGTTTAAATCGATTCCTAAACCATTATCTTGTACAGATATTACTTGATGAAAATTATCTTGGATAAATTTAATATTAATTACTAAATTATGTCTAGGGTTTCTATATTTTATAGAGTTAGAAATTAAATTAAAAATTATACTCTCAAAGTATGAAATATTTGTGAAAATCTTTTGATCACTTGAAAAATTCAAATTAATTTCTGGATCTAAATTATTTAATTGAAGCTTGAGAGTTGCTATAACTTTTCCTATTTCTTCTTGAAGGGAAAAAATAGTGAGTGGTAGTGTTGTTTTTGATTTAATTTCAATAGTATCTGATAGATTTCGTATAGTATGATCAAAAGAATGAATTGTCTGATAAAGCATACTTTGAGCTAGTTTATTTTCAGATTCAGAGCTTGATGAGTTTAGTTCATAAATACCATTCAAATTCGCTAAGTGATTCCGTAAATTATGGGTTACGATATTTGTAAAATTATTTAGTCTACTATTCTGCTCAGTGATCGTTTCAACCTGCGCTTCTAAAACTTTTTGTTTATTTAAAATATCTGTTATATCATGACCTAAGCACAAAAATTCCTTAGGATTATTATCTTCATCAACAATAAGTTTAAATTCCCATTGATTAGCGATAATTCCACCTGTTGAAAGAGGTTTCCTTAAATTAACCCATTGAGTTTCTGAAGGGTTTTCCAAACATCTTTGAACAGTGTCCATGCAAGATTGGTGGTCTTCTGAAATAATTAAATCTAATGAATATTTTCCTAACCAATCTTCCTGCTTTACTCCAAGTCTCTTACAAAAAAAAGAATTTAAAAATGTATATTTACCTTCTAGATCCGTTTTAACAATAAAGAAGGAGTTATTTTCAACCATTGAGCGGTAGTAATTTGAGTCTTCTAAATATTTTTTATTCAAATCATTGAGTTGATTAATTAAATTTTCTTGTTTTTGATTGGAAATTAAAAGTTCTTTTTCATAAAGCTTTCTTTGAGTCATATCAAAAAAAGTATAATAGTATATTAAGTTTGAGTTTTCATCATTAGATTCAACTACAACTCCATTCATCAAAACAGGAACCTTAGAATTATTGCTTCGAGAGAGTTCTAAACTTATCTCTTCTATAATACCGTTAATTTTTAAAAGAGGTTTTAAATGCGTCTCAAAAAAAACTATCACCCCTTTTGTAAAAAAATCTTTAATACTGAGACCAAGTTCAGGTTTAAAATTTTCTAATCCAATTAGATCTAACATAAATTTATTGATAGAGATAATTTGATCATGATGGTTTGCTTCTACATAACCAAAAGGTAAAATATTAAATAATTTATGTGGAACAAAATTCATAATTAACTTACTTTAAATAGTTTTCCAATTTTTGAACAGTTTCTTGTGGATGAGAAATATGTGGACAGTGACCAACAGCATCCATTAAAACAAGTTTACTATCTTTAATTTCATTATTCATGTATTCTCCAACTTCTTTAGGAGCAATTAAATCAGAGTTACATTGTAGAATAAGAGTTGGTATACTGATTTTAGGTAGTATAGATCTATAATCACCTGAGAATGTGACTTTTGCAAAATGCTTTGATATTTTGGGATCATTTCGGCAAAAGCTTTCGCTTAGTTCTTGCGCTAATTCTGGTTTATCAGGATTGTTCATAATTACTTGTGTGATAGAACTACTCCAACCTAGATAATTTGCATTTAATGTTTCAATGAGGGAGTCTATATCATCTTGAGAAAAACCTCCAATATAATTATAATCATCAATATATTTAGGTGAAGGACAGACCATTATCAGTTTGTTTATTTTATCTGGTATTATTGTTGAGGCAATTCCTGAAATGATAGCACTTACTGAATGACCTACAAGAATTATATTCTTAAAATCAAAAGCTTCAATTATTTCTACTAAATCTAAGGCATAGCCCTGTAAATTCTCATACTTATCAAAATCATAAAAACTTAAATCCGATTTACCTGAACCTACTAAGTCTAGCAAAACAATTTTGTAATTAGTTTTAAAATGCGGGTGAACGAACCGACACATATTTTGGTCACAGCCATAACCATGAATGAAGATTATGATTTGTTCCCCTTCCCCTAAAATGTTGATATTATTTCTTTTTATTAAATCATTTTTGTCCAAAAATTAAACCTAAGTATACTATTAGACTCAGGTTTACTATAATTACAATCTATTATTTACTTTTTATGATATATATTTCCTAAATTAAAGATAAGTTAATATAAAAAATTAATATATCTTTAATCAGAATATTTACTTTCTTTTTTTCTGCTTCAAGATCTAATTTAGACAATGAATGTAGGCGACATACTAGAACTTACTCCAGAAAAATGGGTAGATAAAGGATATACTATTGCACATCACCTTGGAAGAGTTGTTTTTTTAAGAGCAGGGATACCAAATAGAAAAGGGCGTTTCACAATTGAAAAGTTAACTTCTAAATTAATTTTTGCTTCTGACTATTCAATTAAGTCTGATTGTGAAGTATTTTCTAAATGTGGTGGTTGTAGCTATCGTCATATCAGCTATGAAGAAGAAATTACATTAAAAACCAACGAACTATCCAAATCTCTTTCTATAGAGTTGGATACAATTGAAGTAATAAAAGCAGATCCTGAAGGTTATAGAAATAATGTTCAATGGAAAATTTCTCAAAAAAATATAGGTCTCTATAAAAGTTTTTCTAATGAAATTGTGAATCTAAGACAAATTGGGTGTAAAAATTTGGATCCTTCTTTAAAATATCCTCCTATTAACATTCTAAATTCCAACCTAAAGGATTTAAAAATTAGATTATCTAATTCAATACCTATAGATTATGCAAAAGAAGAAACAATTTTGGAAATTGGGAAATTTCAAATTAGAATTCCCAGAAATGGTTTTATGCAAACTAACCAATTTCTAATTAAACCATGGTTAGAAAAAATAAAAAGTTTTCTTCCAGAAAACCAAACAAATCATATTTTAGAATTTTATTGTGGAGCTGGGCTTATTGGAATTTATGGGAAAGATAAAATATCTAGCTTAGAAGGTTTTGAAATGGTTGAATCCTCTATACAATACGCTAGGAAAAATGCTAAAGCGAACAAAGTGGAACTATACGAATATAAAACTGTCGATCTTGGAAAAATGTCTCCTAAAATAGTCAAAGGAAAACAGAATATATGGATTATGAACCCTCCTCGAGCTGGTCTTAGTGAAAAATTACGAGCAATGATTTCGCATTTTAAACCTAAAGAGATAATTTATTCTAGTTGCGACGCAATGACTTTGGCAAGAGATCTTCGTTTTATTAGAAATTTTAATTCCGAATATAATTTAGAGAAAACTGTACTTTTTGATTTTTTCCCACGAACTCCTCACTACGAAGTTTTAATTCATTTGAAGAAAAAATGATATTCAACCATTCAATGTTAAGAAATATGAAAGACTAAGACAGAAGCATGACGAATCAAAATAGAATCATTTATACTTTAGTTTTTCTGTTATCATTAACAGTTTTTGGTTTCCTTCTTTATGGAGGAAATTCTATTGAAAAGACAAAACCAACTATCCAAACCGAATCGATAGGACCTCAATTTTTTTTAATTGAAGATTTTTCGCTAGATACTATTTATTCAGATCTCCTTAAAAATGCAGATCATCCTTTATCTAAGACATTACTATTAATTATACTTATTCTTTTTATATCAAGGTTGATAGGACTTTTTTTTAGAAGAATTGGTCAACCTACAGTTTTAGGAGAAATTATTGCGGGAGTTTTAATCGGGCCTTCCGTATTAGGAATTCTTTTCCCTGGATTTCATGAATTCCTGTTTATAGGATCCCAATCCATTATTTTAAGTTCCCTTAGTGAATTGGGATTGATTTTGTTTATGTTTGTAATAGGAATGCAGATTGATTTTGTGTTTGTTTTCAAAAAATCTCAATCAATTAAGCTAGTGAGCCATTCACTTATTTTTATACCATTTATATCCGGAATTTTTCTCGCTTATTTATACTATAATGAATTAGCTCCCGTTAATGTTGGATTTTTTGAATACTCTTTGTTTATAGGAATATCTATAACTATTACTGCATATCCCTTATTAGCTAGAATTTTAAATGAAAAAGGTCTATCTAATTCTAACTTGGGGCATACTGCGCTAAGCACATCTGCATTCGGAAATATTGTAGTTTGGTTTTTATTATCTATATTAATAATATTAATTAAATCATCAAGTTTAAGCAGTATTTTTCTTACTATCTCTTTAGCAATATTATATACTTTAATGATGATATTTGTCATTCATCCATTTTTAAGAAGATTGAGTGAAATCTATGTTAGTAGAGAAAATTTAACTAAATCTGCAATGGCTATCGTCTTTCTTACTTTATTTAGCTCTGCTTATTTAACTGATCTAATCGGATTGCATGCTTTAATCGGCGCTTTCTTTGCAGGTGTAATTATGCCTTCTGATCAAAAGTTGAAGGACTTGATATCAGAGCGAGTTGACTATATTGCCTTAGTATTTTTACTCCCATTATTTTTTGCATCCATGGGATTGAATACGGATCTAACAGTTTTTAAAAATCAATCTTCTATTATTTTACTTTGTTTTGTTACCGCTATTTCAATTTTAAGTAAATTTTCAGCAGCATCTTTGAGTTCAAGAGCAATGGGAATGAGTTGGAGAGATTCACTGAGTTTAGGTACTTTAATGAATACTCGTGGAATCATGGAATTGATAGTTATTAATATTGGATTCCAATTGGGAATTATAGATTCTGTTCTTTATTCAGCTTTAGTTGTAATGACTATAATTACAACATTGATAACAAAACCTTCACTAAAGTACATTCAATCTAATTTTTTTGATGATGATTCTAAGCAACCTCTTGAAGCTTTTAGAAAAATTTTAATTTCATTTGGGCAAGCATCCATGGGTGTAGCTTTGATCAAATTGGCAGATTTTTTATTTTCTTCATACCGAGATAAGACTCAATTAACAGCTATTCACATTACTCCAACTGAGATTTTATCTCCCGAGGAAGAAGCGGAATATAAAAAGAAATCTTTTTCAGATATAGAAGATTTAATGAGTAATTTGAATTTGAATCTTGAAATGGTTCATAAAACTACTGAAAATGTAACTTATGAAATACTAAACCAAGCTAAAAAAACAAATTCGCGTTTTCTTTTAATTGGTGCTGCAAAATCTTTGTTTACTAAGAATATTTTAGGTGGGAAAATTAGATCCATTTTAAATTATGCACCCTGTAATGTTGGTGTTTTATTAGATAATGGACTAGATAGAATAAAAAAAGTTTTGATCTTAAAGAAAACGAATAATTCTTTAGGATTTGAGAAACTTACTTATTATCTGCAAAAGATTCACGGTCGAATGCTCAAACAGATGACTGTATCGCAATTTACTACTTTAAAACATGAAGACTTCAAGGATTACCAATTGGTTTTAATTGAACTAGAACTTTGGAAGGAAAGAGAAGAATTTTTAGAAATAGAATTACTTAATCTCAGTTCTTCTTTTCTAATTATTCAATTTAAATAAAAAAGAAACTTATGACAAAAGACAAAATATATTTTTTATCCGCATTTTTCGGCTTACTTGCTGGAAATATGTTTAATTATGCGATAGTAATATTTTCCCATTTTCTATCTGAAGATAAATCATTTGCATCGACTGTATTTTTTGTAGCATATCTACCTTTCTTATTGTTTTCATTTAGTGCCGGATTTATCTTAGATAAACATTCTCGAAAGTTAATTCTTTTTTTAAGTCAATTAGTTACTGCATCGTGTAGTTTTATTCCTGGCTTATTAGCATACTTAGGCTACTTAGATTCATCAAATAAAGAAATACTTTATATCTTTGCATTTATAAACGGTGTTGCATTATCTTTCATCATGCCTGGAAGATTCGCAGTTTTAGGTGAACTAGTGCCTCATGAAAATATTTCAAAATTCACTATATATTTAAATTTTATTATATTATTAGGATTTGCCTTGTCACCAGTAATTTCTGGTTTGATACGAGAGGTTTACTCTTATGCTACTCTATTAATGACAACAGGTTCTATTTATTTTTTGAGTGCCATAATTCTTTCTATTATTCCAATTCCCCATGAAAAGATTCACAATCATCCACATCGTAAGGAAGCATTGAAAGAAGCGTTTAACTTCGTTAAAAAAGAAAAAACTGTTAACCAAGCTTTAATTGCAATGTTTTTTGGAATGTTTGTTGTTGGAGTGATCCAAGTTTTACTTCCTGATTTTGCAAAAGAAATACTTAAACTAGATGAGAAAGAACGAGGGTCTTTAATGGGTATGCTAGGTTTGGGCTTGCTATTAGGTTCATTGTTTTCAATAAGTATCGCTAAGCTTATAGGAAGGGGGAAATGTATTTTAATTTCCATCACCTTGTCTGGTATTCTAATGATAGTGATTGCAATAGTAACTAATCCTTTTCTATCCATGACAGTGCTTTTAATCGCAGGTCTTTTCTTGGGAACGGTAACTTCATTTGTCCCTTCCATTATTCAAGCTGCTACTCCCAATAATCTACGTGGAAGAGTTATGAGTTATTTTTCTTTAGTCTTTTTACTAACACCAGCTTTGAGTGGATTAGGATATGGTTTCCTTGCCGATAAAATAGGTTTAGTTAATGTTTTTATAGTTTCTGGAATAGTTGCAATTTTGATGGGAATAGTTGGTTGGTTTACTTTATCAGAACTAAAAATTGCAGATAAAAAATTAAATCTTCCATCTTGAGGAAAATGCTCCTCGCAATTCACCAAGTTTAAAATCCCTAGCTTTATCATTAGGATACTTAGCTTGTATTTTCTCTAATGTTTTAGGATTGATTTCATTTTTTGAACCATGGCATTGCAGACAATTAGCATTATCTAGAACTATTGGATTCATGACCCTATACTCAGCATTTTGGATTTCTGAAAATACAGTTAATTTTTTCCCATCCTTTAATTCCCTAGACCAATTTTGAAGAACTTTCTTTTCCCATTCATCCGGCTCATGATTTTTATTTCTAAATTTTTCAGAGACTCTTTTAATTTTAAAATTATTTTCAGAAGCAATTTTTTCTTCAATTGCAGGAGAAAGTTCAGAACAAACTTCTATAGAATTCTCTGCTCCTCTTTCTTGGATCGCTCTAAATAAATTAGTTTGTAATTCAGTTTTAAAAACCTGAACAACGGATTTAGTTTTGTTGAGATACAATTCTTCATCAACCTGCTTAGAACAAGTAATTAGAAAAAATAATGAGAGAAGAATAGACACCCAAACTAGGGTGTCATATTTTTTATTAAACAAATTATTTCCCTTTTGTGGAAAGTTTAAATGGTAGATAAGCTGGACAGGTTCCAACTAAGCTTGTTGCTAGAAAAATTATTCCTACAACACCTAAGGCTATAGCAATTGTTCCTGAAAGTATTCCAGCAAAATATAAGCCAGCGATCGCTAAAGCCCCAATTCCTCGAAGCGCTCTATCAACAGTTCCCATGTTTTGTATCATTTATAAACTCCTTTTCTTCATTTTAATTTCTAGAAATATAATGTCAATAATTAAAATACCATAGGGGGTATATTTGAATAATTCTAAACAGACGGTTAGTCTACATTATATAAAAATTTTACAATTTTATAAGAAGCATCCATTGTTTGGTTTAAATAGCCAAATTTATTTTTATTCTTATAAAAGAATCCATGAGGCCAAGAATGGTCTCCATTTTCTATAGCTATTCCTTCCACGGATGTTTTTGAACTGCAATCTAGATATTTATAAGAATAATTTTTATCTGTGCTTGTTGAAAATTCATCTATGAATAGTTCTTTCTTATAAATAGAGCAATTATTTTGAAATGACCAATATTTCAGAGATTCATGAAAAGGAATAATTTTACCTAATTCAATCTTTTCTTTATTTGCATAAGTAAAAGCATAACCACCAGAAAACGGGATTACCTCATCTTTTTTCCCAGAAATAAATAGTAATTTCTGAGGTTTACTAGGAATACATCTATCGAAAGTTGGTTCGCTCATTCCTGCCGCTATAGAGATGAAATGCGTAAATTCTCCATCTGTTTTGCAGGCTAATTTTGTACTCATAAATCCCCCATTAGAAAGACCGACAACCCCTATCTTTGTTTCATCAATAGTAAATTTAGAAATAAAATGGGCTCTTAGATCTTTGAGGAATTCCACATCATCTGTGTTTCTTTGGTCTGTTATAGAATGAGCAAGCCCACGTCCATCATTCCATCTATTTTCATAGCCCTGGGCGTATACCACTATCAATCCGTATTTTTCTGAATAATCAGAAAGCCTAGTAAGATACATCATGCCCTTATCTGATCCACCACCACCGTGAAGAACAAAAAGTAAGGCAGACTTTTCATTTAAAGAAGATTCAGGAGCAAAGTAAGTAAAAGTTCGTTTATCGTTGTTGCTAACAATAAATTCAGTGATATGCTTATCTATAGGAATATAAGTAATCTGCTTGGATGTACAGGAAAATATCATAAATAATATGAATAGTAGACTTATGTTTATTTTAGAGATTTTTGAAAAAAAATTCCTAAATAAAATTTTATTCTTGGATATAATTCTGGTTCGATCTAAGTAAAGAGTTTTTTCCATTTTTCAATTTCCAAAATAGCTTCCTTGCTTCCTTCTGGATATGAAAAATTTGCAAATTCTTTATCTGTTGTTGGATTATACGGGCCAGACTTACCTTCAAAGCAAACACAAACATCGCTTAAACAGACAAGTGAATGCCATACACCTGGCTGAAGGTCGATACCATAAATTGGGCCCTTGCTTGAAATAAGAAACTTTTCAATAATTTTGCCATCATCATCAAATAATAAAAATCCTAATTCACCCTGGAGTGCTATAAAGGATTCCGGTTTGGCAGGTTGTTTGTGTCTATGAGGTTGGACGTAAGTGCCTTTCGTTAAGACATTCAGGAATCTTTGGTAAACTTCTGAAAGTTCATGGAAATTGAAATTAGATCTTTTCCTTTCTGATTGAAGTGCTTTATCACTTACTGAATCAAAAAGAGCCTGATTGATGAGCTTAAAGCTATGCTGGCTCAAGAAGGGAAGCGAGTTTGCTTTCGCAATAAGAAGTTAGATCGTCTCTACAAGCTGTGCAAATTTGGGAAGCTCCCAATTCTTGCATAACTTCTTTGTAATTTTTTCCTTGTTCAATGGCAAGTTGAACTATTTCGTCAAAATAAACTTCAGTACAATGGCATTTAATCATGATTGAATTTCCTTAACTAGACCCAAATTGATAGATTTCCTAAATTTGTCAATAGATAATGAAAATGATTCTCAATTAGATTTAAAAAATATTTTAAATCTAATATAATAAGCTATAATAGTAATTTTGAATTTTGCCTAATGTAGAATCCCAAGAAAAGCGATTTGAATTGGATCTTCCCATTTCAATAAAATTTTTCTTTTTAGATTCTGAAAAATTGCAATATTCGAGTATTTTGTTTTGAAAATCGCGATCTGATTGTGGATCGAAATATATTGCGGATTCTCTTAAAATTTCTGGCAAAACAGAAAATTTGGAGCTGATCACAGGACAACCTACAGCTTGAGCTTCGATAACGGGAAATCCAAATCCTTCGTAAAGAGAGGGGTAAACTAAGGCCTCTGCAGATTGATACATTGAGGGCATTTCCTCATCTTCTATTCTTGGAAGTGTAAAAACCTTATTTCTAAATTCCTCAGGTAATTCCTTCAGAAGTTCTATTTCAAACTTATATGCTCCTGCTAATACCAAACTTTGTTCTAGGTTTTTACTTTTCCAAAGTTCTATGAAATTTTGAATCATGAAATCAAAATTTTTATGCCCTTTTCCAATTCCAACAGATAGAAAATATTTTCTTGGGAGCTTATATTTCTTTTTGAAATCCAAAATTTTCTTATGAGACTGTGGAATATATAGATTTCGATCGATGCCGTTATAAATTGTTTCGATTGAATTTTTTGGAGTACCGAAGTATTTGATAAAATCTGACTTAGTATGATTAGAAACAGTTATAACTTTTTTGGAATATTTTTGAATGTTTGAAAGTATAAATTTTAGATAAATTCTCTTAATGATGCTTGCATGAAATTCCTTCATAACCCAAGGAATTAGATCATGAATAGTGACTATGCATTTTGAAAGATAAATTAAAGGCACATTGAAATGTGGAATATCCAGATAATCCATTTCTTTCATTTTTGGATGACCAAACATCTCTGCTATAGAATATATTTTAGCATCGTAAGGTATGATAATTGAATTTCTAGGTATAGAGAATTTTGCTAAGGTATTAGGATTACCGAAAAGATAGATTTCAAATCCATCGGAAAGGCGTATGTACTTCAGTATATTTTGTATCCGAACTCCGATCCCTGAATGTTGAATCATTCTAACATCCATTCCTAATTTTAGAGGCATTCTACTAAGGAATGATTTCTTAAAATAAGGAAAAGGAAAAATTCAAAATGAATTGTCTAGATATGATTAAGTTGAAATTAGATTTTTCTAGACAATCATTACTATGCATTCTAGATTCGGTATGAGGGTATTTATGTCGGACGAAAGAAAAATCAAACCAAATAACGCATTTATTAAATCTGCCAATATCAATTTAAAGCAATACAATGAAATGTATAAACAGTCGATAGAATCTCCAGATAAATTTTGGGCTGAGCAAGCCAATCGTCTAACTTGGTTTTCTAAATGGAAGAAGGTACTCAGTCACGATTTTAAGAATGCAAAAGTAAAGTGGTTTGAAGGTGGCAAGATTAATATTTCTTACAATTGTTTAGATCGACATGTTTCAGGAGTATACAAGAACAAAGCTGCTATCATTTGGGAAGGAGATCATCCTGATGAATCACGAGTTCTAACATATTATGATCTTTATAGAGAAGTTAATAAATTTGCGAATGTATTGAAGAAGCAAGGAGTTAAGAAAGGGGATCGTGTCCTCATTTACCTTCCTATGATACCGGAACTTGCAATATCTTGCTTGGCATGTACTAGAATCGGTGCAGTTCATTCAGTCGTCTTTGGAGGTTTTTCTCCAGAAGCACTGCAGGGAAGAATCGATGATTGTAAGCCTAATTTGGTAATAACATCAGACGGTGGTTACCGTGCGGGCAAATCTATCGATTTAAAGAAAAATATAGACATCGCTATCGATAACTCAAAACAAAAAATTAAAAATGTAATAGTTGTTCGTAGAACATATGATGAAACCAATCTTCATTGGAAAGAAGGACGCGATCATTGGTGGCATTTTTTAATGAAAGAGGAAGGTATTTCGGATTACTGTAAGCCAGTAGAAATGGATTCAGAAGATCCTTTATTTATTCTTTATACTTCTGGCTCTACTGGAAAACCAAAAGGTGTTCTGCATACTACTGCGGGATATCTCTTGGGTGCAAATCTAACTTTTCATTCGGTATTTGATCACAAACCAGAAGACACTTATTGGTGCACAGCAGACATAGGTTGGATTACGGGTCATAGTTACATTTTGTACGGTCCCCTTTCTAATGGTGCAACTTCGCTCATGTTTGAGGGTGTTCCTACTTATCCCGATGCAGGTCGTTTTTGGGACGTAATTGATAAATACAGTGTAAATGTCTTTTATACAGCTCCTACTGCTATTCGTGCACTAGCTCGAGAAGGCTTAAATCCTCTTAAAAATAAATCCTTAAAATCCCTTCGCTTACTTGGAACTGTAGGAGAGCCAATCAACCCAGAAGCTTGGGAATGGTACCATAAAAACATCGGAAAAGAAAATTGTCCTATCGTAGATACTTGGTGGCAGACAGAGACAGGTTCTATTTTGATAACTCCGTTGCCTGGAGTAGTAGCAACCAAACCAGGATCGGCGACCCTGCCCTTCTTTGGTGTTCAGCCAGTACTCGTCGACAATGAAGGAAAGGAAATTAAAGAAAAAGGAGAAATCTCAGGTAACCTTTGTATAAAAGCTCCCTGGCCTTCCATGATGCGCTCTGTTTATGGAGATCCAAAAAGATTTTTCGATACCTACTTTTCTCAATTTCCTGGATATTATTTCACGGGTGATGGAGCTAGAAGAGATAAGGACGGATACTTTTGGATAACAGGTCGTGTAGATGATGTACTAAATGTTTCCGGTCATCGCATTGGATCTGCAGAAGTTGAATCAGCCTTAGTAGAACATAAAAATGTTGCGGAGGCCGCTGTTGTTGGTTTTCCTCATGATATTAAAGGCCAAGCAATTTATGCTTATGTAACTGTAAATGCTGGTATTCAGACAAATGATTCTTTGAAGAAAGAACTCATAGCAATTGTTGAAAAAAATATTGGAAAGATCGCAAGACCTGATGTAATACATTGGGCGCCTGGACTTCCTAAGACTAGGTCTGGGAAAATCATGAGAAGGATACTACGAAAGATTGCCTGCAGTGAATTCGATACACTCGGAGATATCTCAACCTTGGCTGATCCTTCTGTTGTAAGCACCTTAATTGAAGATAAGAAAAAATTCCATAGTTAATGGATTTACATCTTATAACTAGGTTTGTCCAATTATTGAATTAAATTTGTTTTCTCTTTAGGTAAACCCTGGAGAGAAAATAAATTAGAAGTTATTTTTCTTAGTTAATAAATTTATATAATTGGATCTAAATCTTAAATCATTGATTTGAAAATGGACCTATAACTTTTACTAATTCTGTTTCTTCATTTGCTAAATCACGATCTTCTAAATTACTTTTCCAGTAATTGAATTCCTTAGTTAAATTTTTATTTCTAAAATACTCCATACCGAATACAAGTATCTCTCTATTTTTGGGGAATGATTGATAGGCTTTTTGTAAATCTTTTTCATCGAGATTACTGCCTTGCTTGGATAAATAACTCAATTGACTCATGGCATTAGCATCATGATCTTTCTTTAAGTATGTATATACTTGCCTAATAAGGAAAAAAATTTCCTCTCTATTACCAGGGTCTGAATAGATTAAGGATAGTTCAAAGGCTCTACGAAAAGCAGCTAAGGATTCAAGCATTCTTTCTTTTTCTTGGAGGAAGATTCCATACCGAATAGCAAGATTGGGATTTTGATAGAAAATCGCAGTAGCATCTATCATGGAAGATTCAATGCTCTCTAAATTTAATGCACGTTCACATAGTATTTTAGATTCATGGATAACTTCTTCTCTAGGAAAATACAAAATATACTCAGATGATATTTTTAAGGCTTCCCCCCATTCTTTGCTATGGATTTTATCATAGACTTCTTCAACAATTGCCGATTTTTCCGTAGAGTATTTAGGATCGGATTCTAATTTTAATAAATAGGTATTTCCCAATTCAAAATCGCCTATTCTATTCGCAAGAACTGCTCCTCGAAATAATTTGTTCTTATCATCTGGTAAAAATTTTAAATAATTTTTAACTAAATCTAGAGCTTCTTTTGGTCGTCTGTCCTTTTCATAAAATGCTATTAGCTTATCAAGTAGTTCGATTTGGCCAGGTTCCAAATCTAAAGATTTTTTGAATGCATTTAATGCCTCTAAATGTTTGCCCATTCTAAAATACGTTTCGCCTAGAATATAATAGTATCTATAATCAGGATTTGAAACTTTATTTCTTGCGAAATCCAATCTATCTAAGGCTCGACCATAATCATAAGCCTGCATTTTAGTTGTAGCTTGTTGTAAAAGTTCATCATAGCTGTAAGGAGATGGATTTCCATGAAGAGAGAAATAAGTAGAAAATAAAAACGAAAGATAAAAAAGACTAGAATTAATTCGGAAAAGTCTTTTATTTGGTGTCGAAACCAGAACCATAGTTTCAACATCGGAAGATCTGGTAGAAAATCAAGTTTTTGCACTGCTTAAACCATTATTTAATTTAAAAAGAGGTAATCTATGAGCCCAGAGTTCATAATCATCGCCATGTCGTTCTTGGCGATACTTACGGCTGTGTTTTATACATACAGAGTCGTTTCAATCAGAGTTGGTGGTGAAGGTGATACTTCTCCACAGACTATTAAACTTAAAGAGATTACAGCCGCAATCGCAGACGGTGCAATGGCGTTCTTAATCAGAGAATACAAAGTTATCTCTTTGTTTATTGCCTTCATGGCAGTTTTAATTTTCCTTCTTTTGGATAATCCTGATACGGAATTCACTGAAGGACTTCATACATCTATAGCTTTTATAGTTGGTGCAGTAATTTCATGTTTGTCTGGATTCATAGGAATGAAGATAGCAACAATGGGAAATGTAAGAACTGCACAGGCTGCAAAAACTAGTCTTGGAAAGGCTTTCCGAGTTGCTTTTGATTCGGGAGCTGTAATGGGATTTGGACTTATTGGTCTTGCGATTCTTGGATTGATCCTTCTTTTCATGTTCTTCACAGGCATGCATCCTAATGTTGAGATTCATATTCTTATGGAAGCCTTGGCAGGTTACGGTCTAGGTGGATCATCAGTAGCTTTATTTGGTAGAGTTGGTGGTGGAATCTATACTAAGGCTGCAGACGTTGGCGCTGACCTTGTTGGAAAAGTTGAGAAAGGCATTCCAGAAGATGATCCAAGAAACCCTGCAACTATCGCTGACAACGTAGGAGACAACGTAGGTGACATTGCTGGTATGGGAGCTGATTTATTTGGTTCTGCAGCTGAAGCAACCTGTGCAGCATTGGTGATAGGTGCAACTGCAGCTGCACTTGCTGACAATACTACAGCTCTTCTATATCCAGTTTTAATTTCTGCTTTTGGAATCCCTGCTTCTTTGGTTACTTCATTTTTTGCTAGAGTAAAAGATGACGGAAACGTTGAGAAAACTTTGAAATTACAATTATGGATTTCTACCTTCTTAGTTGCTGGTCTTATGTACTTCGTAACTGATTATTTCATGGTTCCTGAATTTGAAATTGGTGGTCAATTAATCACAAAGTGGAATGTTTACGTTTCTCTACTATTCGGTTTGTTTGGTGGAATGTTGATTGGTTGGATCACTGAAATCTATACTTCCCACACTTACAAACCAGTTCGTGAAGTTGTAGATGCTTGTGAAACAGGAGCTGCAACTAATATCATTTATGGTCTTGCGCTAGGTTATAAATCTTCTGTAATTCCTGTTGTGATTTTAGTAATTACAATCGTCGTTTCCTCAATGGCAGCAGGAATGTATGGAATTGCCATTTCTGCAATTGGTATGATATCAACAATAGCAATAGGTCTTACGATTGATGCTTATGGACCTGTTTCGGATAACGCTGGCGGAATAGCTGAGATGGCTGAACTAGGAAAAGATGTCCGTGATAGGACTGATACCCTTGATGCAGCTGGCAATACAACTGCGGCTGTTGGAAAAGGTTTTGCAATTGGCTCGGCAGCACTTACTTCTTTGGCTCTATTCGCTGCGTTTATTACTCGAGCAAGATCTCAAAGTTCAGAATTCAATAGCATAGAACTTTTAGATCCTATGGTATTCGGAGGATTATTGTTCGGAGCTATGCTTCCTTTTATTTTCTCAGCAATGACTATGAAATCGGTTGGTAAAGCAGCTTTGGATATGGTAGTTGAGGTTCGTAGACAGTTCAAAGAAATTCCAGGACTGATGGAAGGTAAGAACAAACCAGATTATGCAAAATGCGTTGATATTTCAACAAACGCTTCTCTTAGAGAAATGATTGCTCCGGGAGTTTTAGTTCTAGCTTCTCCTATTGTAATGGGATATCTTTTTGGTGTAAAATCTTTAGCAGGTATGCTTGCTGGTGCCTTGGTATCAGGTGTGGTTTTGGCTATTTCTTCTGCAAACTCAGGTGGTGCTTGGGATAATGCTAAGAAATATATCGAAAAACTTGGTAAAAAAGGCTCTGACCAACATAAAGCTGCTGTTGTCGGTGATACAGTTGGAGATCCTTTCAAAGATACTTCTGGGCCTGCGATCAATATTTTAATTAAATTGATGGCAATTACCAGTTTGGTATTTACTGAATTCTTTGTTCGAAATGGTGGAGTTCTATTGAACTATTTTAAATAAAAATTAGTTTAAAAGATCAATAATCTTATTTAAATCCATTCAATCTTTTATAAAAAGGTTGAATGGATTTCTTATTTTAGGATAATCTAAACTTGCATGATTTATTATGAAAATTTGAGGCAAAAATGAAATCTTCAAGCAAAGTTAAATTACTTTCAAAGGTATGGATTGCTCCTTTTTTATTATTCTTTTTTTTTATTAGTCTAATCCTACCTGCTTCTATATTCTCACAGGAACTTCATCCATTACCTAACCTAAATGGTCCTGTAGTTGATATGACAAATACATTATCTGCTACAAGCATACGATCCATCAGCGATAACATATTAGCTCTGCAAAAGGAAAAAGGATCTCAAATCCAAGTGGTTGTTGTTTACACTACTAAACCTGAGGAAATAGAACAGTACTCTATTCGATTAGCTGACGAATGGAAGATCGGTCGAAAAGGTGTAGATGATGGAGTTATCTTACTTGTCGCCAAACAAGATCGAAAGCTAAGAATTGAAGTCGGTTATGGCCTGGAAGGAGTAATACCAGATGCTATTGCTCGGAGAATTATTTCTGAAGTTATTACACCAAGATTTAAGGAAGGAGATTTTGAACAGGGGATAAGCGATGGTGTAGATACTATTTCAAAACTCATCCAAGGTGAAGAACTTCCTCCTCCATCGGCAACTGATCAATTTGAATTAGAAGATAGTTCTCGAATCCTGCAAAATCTTTCAACTTTCCAATCTTTTTTAGGTTTAATTGGAATTGCAGTTGGATTTATATTTATGTTTAATGAGAAATTTCTTTATTCTTGGTCTTCCATTGCAACCTTCTTTTTTATAAGCGGTCTATTTGGTAATATTGGATTTTTAAGTTTAATAATTTTTTCATTGGTGGGAGCGTTCTTTGTTTTTATTTTTTTATTAGGAATTTTACATGGTGATTCTGGAGGCGGATCATCAAGTGGCGGTGGTTGGTCTAGTAGTAGTGGCTCCTCCAGCGGCGGTGGTTGGTCTGGAGGAGGAGGATCATTCGGTGGTGGTGGTTCTAGCGGAAGTTGGTAAGTGATTCAACTAAATACTTGCTAGTTGGTAATTCTCCTGTAGCTTTCACCATCAACTCATTAACAGAATACATTTTTCCAATATGATGGACATTTTTCTTTAACCATTGAAGAAGTGAAGATGTGTCACCTTTGGTGGAAAGTGTTTTTGGGAATGTTGGATTTTCTTTCAAAAATGCAGAGTATAATTGGGCTGAATAGATATTTCCTAATGCATAAGTAGGAAAATACCCAAACGCTGCCATTGACCAATGAACATCTTGCAACACACCTTCCGCTGGATTATCAATAGTTAAACCAAAGGATTCTTTCATCTTTGCATTCCAAATTTCGGGAAGCTCAGAGACCTTAATTTTCTGAGCGATGAGATCTCTCTCTATTTCAAATCGCAAAATGATATGTAAATTGTATGTAACAGGATCAGCTTCTACTCTAATTTTAGTTTTCTCTACACTTCGGATGTAGTTGATGAATGCATCAAAAGGTAATTCGGATTCCTTTAGATTCCATGCATGGAGTGCTATAGGATAGTGATACATCCAAAATTCAGAGCTGCGCCCAACTTGGTTTTCCCAAAGTCTACTTTGTGATTCGTGAATTCCTAGACTAAGGAATTCAGCTATGGGACTCGGTGCTTCTTCCATCTCTGATAGGCCAACCTCATATAAAGAGTGTCCTGTCTCATGCATCACTCCAAAGATTGAAGAGAGAGGATCAGATTCATCGTATCTTGTTGTGATTCTTTTGTCTTTTGGACCTAGGCTAGTTGAAAAAGGGTGAGAGCTGATATCCAATCGAGAAAGATCCTCAGTTAATCCAAGTTGGGATGGAATACTTTCGCAAAAAGATTTTTGCAAGTCGATAGGTATCTTTTTTAAAAATGGGTTGGAATATGCTTTTGCATTAGCTACGATAGGTATGAGATCTTTTTTTAAGTCATCGAACAATCTTGATAAAAAATCTGCAGTTGCGGACTTTTCATAATCATCAATTAGTGAATCGTATCTTTCCTTTTCATAGCCATAGTATTCCGCTTGACGAATAGCAAGTTGAACGAGTTCTTCAAGCGTTGAAGAAAATAAAGAAAAATCTTTTTGTTTTTTAGCTTCTTCCCATTTGGATTGAGCTAGGTTTGTTTTTTGTGAAAGTTCTTGGACAAACTCTGTTGGTAGTTTAGATTGTTTAACTAAAGTTTCTTGGATTATTTCTAGTTCTTTTTTCTTTGAGGCTAGATTCTCTATATCAGAATTTGTTTCTAAATCATTCAATGCTAGATTTATGATAGATTTAAATTCTTCCCCTGTGGATAGTTCATGAATTAATTTCGTCATTTCAGCGATTTGATGGGAACGTGCTAGTCGACCTGAGGATGGCATCATAACTTCGCTGTCCCATTGGAGTAGGCTATGGGTATCTCGAAAATTTTGAAGGCGATTATAAAAACTGCGAAAATTTGCAAATGACATAATGCTAGAATGGAGATTGAATATTTTCACACTAGAAAAAAATATTCAAATAATTTAATTTAATACGATACTCGAAATTTCTAAACTTAAATTCAACTGTTAATAAATATTAAGAAACTAAGATAAAATTAATATTTGGAACAGTGTCATATAATATACTATTGAACAAAGTTCTCTAAGATAAAAAATCCCAATAGACTTAATTTTAAGCTCCAAGCAATAGTTCTCAACCAATTGGTATTCACCAATCTATCAATTAAATCAAGATCGAAAGTAAATGATAATTGACTGTGGATAGGAACTGATAGTAAAAATGTTCCTATCCAAATTATGATTAGAAAGGCAAAATTTGTATAAGAAAAGAAATTTCTTTCTTCAAATATCCAAATAATCCCCAATCCCAACTCACTCAACATCAACGGAACCACTATAAGTGAGATCCTGAATGAATGAAATTTATGAAAATCTTTAAATCGAATTGAATCTATATACCGAAAGCTTGGATAATGGACAATTTGAACTATCCAAATCAATCCTGTAAGTAAACCAGAAATTAAAAATTGAATAAATATTAAATTTAAATTCATTAATCCAATATTTCAAGCCTGCATCTTTGCAAATTTTTGTTTTAAGACTTTTGCTGCCATAGCATATCCTCCGTTTGCTCCATCAACAAAGTGGACTTCACTAGATGATTCGCTATGCATTAAACAAGTAAGTAAGGCACTATCAGATATATGAGTTCCATAAACTAAAATCCCATTTTTCTCTTCTGTATCTAGATAACCTTCCAGGCTAGCTCTACGTTCTTTATTTAGAGAGAGTACCATTTTTAAGCTACCATCGAATTTACGGAAATCAGAAGCTTCTACTTGGTATTTTTTCAAATTTTTTAATTCATAAAAATGAGCTTTTACTGGCAATCGAAATAGCATTACAATTCTTGTAATAAAGGTTTCAAAATAAATTTTTAATAAAGCAAGAGTTTTCTTTAATCCAGATGTTTGCCTAGAACTTGCAATTGCTTCCTTACTAAGTGCTTTATAACTACTGGTGACTTGTAAGTTATTTTCAGTTAGAGGATGGTATTGTTGAATTTCACCTAGAATAGACTCTATATTCGTAAGAACTGTTTGATAAAGGGAGCGATCATTTTTATTGGAAAGAAATTTCACAATTAAATTTACCGTTTCGCCATTGGGACTTGGAATATCTTTCCAACGACAAGTGAAGCCTTGAAAATTCGCCTCAATTTTAATCGGAAAATCATCATTAATAATGTATTCTGAATTTTTCTTTTTAATAAGGTCTTCTACAAACTCAACTCCATCACCCAATAAGATCGCCTGGTTGTAATGATCACTGATCTTCCATTTACCAATAAAAATTTTCTTATTATTTTCCTTAAGAACCGAACCGGGAACTATACCTACTCTAAGTTGCAATTGAAAGAATTGAAATACTTTCTTCTTGGTATCATTTAAAATTGATTTTATATCTTCTAAAGATTCATTAGGAACTAAAAATGTAATTCCATCTCCTCCAAATAAAAAAGGAAATTCCATTTTCCCAAAATAATTAGAAAGAGCCATCGCTGCTAATCCACCAGCTATATTAACATCCTTGTATTTTCCTGTTTCTATAGCTTCAGTAGAATTTTTGACGTCAGTTATTACTACACTCCAATTTTGTGGAATTTCGATATAGTTAGCTGGGTTAATGACTGAATCTAAATCATTAAATGACTCTAGTTCGTCGTAAAATTTTGAAATCATGAATCAACTCTAGTATTATGGAATTTAAAAGCGAATCAAAAACCAAAATATTTGACATAGGCAAGCCTTGAAAAAGACTGGTACCACATTTGCGGGTGTGGTGTAACGGTAGCACAGCAGCCTTCCAAGCTTCTGGCGAGGGTTCGAGTCCCTTCGCCCGCAGGACGATGGGACCTAGTCCCTAAGCCCATAGAAACTTTCGATAGCCAACAGGCGGTAGAAAGTTTCTTAGACGAAGTTCGACGAACGAGTCTCCTCAATTCTCCTTAACCCTTCAACAAACTCCTAACCCCCAAATAAATCCAAAAATACATTTTATCCTCTTAAATCCACTTAAGTTTCTCTAATAAACAAATTGATTCCTAAATTCCCTTAAAAAAAAGAAGGGATGTAGTAGCTGAGCCCATTGAAACTTTAAAGAACTGATTCTGTGAATATGCAAAATTAGGTCTAAAGATAGGTTTAATAAAACTATTATGAGTCCTATAATTTTAATTAAAAATGCAACTATAGTAAACGAAGGTATTATAGAAATAAGCGATGTCTTAATCTATGATGAAATCATCCAAAAAGTTGGAAATATCCCAATTGAAAAAGACCATCACGTAATTGATGGAACTGGGAAATATTTATTACCTGGCATTATTGATTGTCAGGTTCATTTTCGAGATCCAGGTCATACACATAAAGGTGATCTGTATACAGAAAGTAAAGCTGCCATAGCTGGAGGTGTAACTTCTTTTATTGATATGCCAAATACTATTCCGAATGCTCTAAGCTTAATGGATGTTAATAATAAATATGATTTAGCTTCTAAGAAGTCATTGGCAAATTACGGTTTTGTCTTGGGTGTCAATAGTGACAATATTGATAAAGTAATGAATATGGACACTTCCCAATTAATAGGAATTTCTGATGATGGATTGTATTTTACTAAGAAAGCTAATTTACTTTCTGATAATCCAGATATCATGGAGAAATTATTTGCGAATTGTAAATCTATTATTTCTATTCATTCAGAAAAAGAAAAAATAATAGAGAAGAATGAAGAAGAATTCAAAAAAAAATATGGAGATGATGTACCGATAGAATACCATCCAATCATTCGAAGTGAAAGAGCATGTTACGAAGCAACTAAAGATTCCATAGAGCTAGCGAATAAATATAAAGCAAAATTACATATTCTACATTTAACAACGGAAGCAGAAACTCATCTCTTCGATAATTCAATGCCCCTGGATCAAAAGAGAATTACTACAGAAGTTTCTGTGCATCATTTATGGTTCTGTGATAAAGACTATAAACGATTGGGAAAGTTAATAAAGTGGAACCCTGCTATAAAAACTGAAAAAGATAAGAAAGGTCTATTAAAAGCATTGATTGATGACAGAATCGATATTGTTACTACAGATCATGCGCCTCATACTTTAGAAGAAAAACAAAGACCTTATTTTCAATCAATGTCAGGGGGACCGATGGTTCAACATTCCTTAAATTGTATGTTGGAATTCTATTTGAAATCTGAAATTTCTTTGCAGAAGGTTGTTGAAAAAATGTGCCATAATCCTGCAATCCTCTATAAAATTGAGAGAAGAGGTTTTATAAAAGAAGGATATTATGCCGATTTGACTTTAGTAGATATGAATTCTCCTTGGACAGTGAATCAAGATAATATTTACTATAAATGTGCTTGGTCTCCTTTGCTAGGAACCACTTTCCAATCTAAAATTGTTAACACATTTGTGAATGGAAATTTGGTTTATGAGAATGGACAGTTTTATGAAGAAATCAAGGGCAAGGCTCTGACTATTAAAAACACATAGAATTTTAAATTTCATAATCAATTTTTTCTTGAAAATGTCACAATGACCGAATAGCATTCAGTCTCAATTCAGCAATGAGGAAAAAATAATGAAAGTTTTAGAAATGATTTTAGTGGTATTTGTAGCTATACAGCATTTTTTATTTTTAGTTTTGGAAATGTTTTTATGGGAAACACCTTATGGTTTGAAAACATTCAATATGACTGCCGAAGTGGCAAGTGCATCTGCAACATTAGCAAAGAACCAAGGATTGTACAATGGCTTCCTGGCAGCAGGTTTGATTTGGGCTGTTTTCTTAATATCTAATACAAGTCATAGATTGAGTACGTTGTATTTCTTTTTGATTTGTATTATAGTAGCAGCAATCTTTGGTGGAATCACAGCTAAGCCTAGTATTCTTTTTGTTCAAGGAATACCAGCTTTACTTGCAATGATAGTGTTGTATTTTAACTCAACTAAAAAATAAATATGTCTACTTTCAATGATCCCGATTTATTTCTTCTCGAAAAATGTTTAAAAGGAAATCGGGAGTCATTGGAAGAATTGATATTAAATTTTCAGAACAAAATTTTTACACTCAGTCATCAATTCTTGTGGAATGTTGAAGATGCCGAGGACGCGACTCAGGAAATTTTAGTTAAGATAATTACAAAATTATCGAGTTTTCGGAGAGAATCAAAATTATCTACTTGGATCTATAGAGTTTCCGTAAACCATTTAATCGATTTTAAAAAGAGTAAACAAGAAGAGAAAAATTTAAAATTTAATTATATCCAACAAGAAATTTTGAATAACCAAAATTATACAAATCAACATGGATTAGATGTGAATCTTTATGAGCCAATCGTACGAACGAGTTGTACTTATGCTATGTTGCTTTGTTTAAATAGATCTTATAGAATTGCATTCATACTTGGATCGATATTTAATTTAAAAAGTGATGAAGCAGCCTGGATTTTAGAAATACCAGCTGAAACATATCGTAAGAGATTATCAAGGTCTAAAAATAGAATGAATCAATTTATGAAAAGTAATTGTGGCTTAGTATTAGAATCGAATTCATGTCGATGCGCAAATAGAATCGATTATGCCGTAGGTAGAGGAAGTTTGCAACCGCTTCTGAAAATGTCACAAGAACTACATAATTCAAAAGAATGGAAAATTGCTGAAGAAGTTTTGGAAAACTCGGAAGAGATTTTAGAAATGGAAAAAGTTTTTCGAACTAATCCTAAGTATCCGTTTAGAAAAAATTGGATTCATGAATTGAAAGAAATGATTGAAAGCAAAAATAATATAATATTTGAAACAAAAATGAACTAAGTATAACAGAATAGATGAATAATAAATATGCATCTATTCCATAGAGTTCTTTATTACATTTTCTTTTTGATAAAACCAATGAGAATCAATAGAACAATAGACCCACCAATTGCAATAGCGATTTGGCCTATTAAGTTCCCTCCACCTAGACCTAAAAGTCCAGCTAGAAAAGACCCTAGAAAAGATCCTACTACACCAATTATCATATTCCAAAGTAGTCCTAAACTTTTACCTTTCATTAGCTGAGAAGCAACCCAACCAGCCAAAGCCCCTATCGCTAGAAAAATTATTAAATTCACTAAACTCATATTTATACCTCAAAATTTATTTTATTATATAAGACCTCGAATGGTATAAAAAATCAACTAAAAAGAAGTCTAGCTTATTATAATGATAGACAGACTAAGAAAAAAAGTAAATTTATACTTCTATGACTAGTAGAGAATTTACAGATGAATCTTTAAATGATGAATTCTTTGGATTAAGAGATGAAGACAATTTTAAAAAGAATTTTATCGAAATAAATCGAGGAAAACCTTTATTTATGATTCGCTTTGAATCTCTGCAAGGAATTCAGCTTTTTGATTTTATCAATTTATTAAGAAAACAAGTTAATCATATATTAGATTTAGATGATATAGAATTTGGATTCCATTATATAGATAAAAAGCAGACTTTACTAATGGGGATAACTCCCTTTCTACAATGGGAACTCGACAAATTCCCAAATATTGATAATGCAGTTGGTAGATTTCACCAGGAATGTTTTCGAGAAAAAACGGCTTATTTTGATTTTGGAGTATCTCGAACGCAAAGTAATTTTATATCTGACCCCGATGAAATTTTTAAAGAATTATTCCAAGCTTCACACAAGAATTTAAATGATAACTTAGTTCGTTGGAGTTGGACATATTATAACAAAGCTAACACATATATTTCTGGAAATATCCATGAAGCAATGATTCAGCCAACTGTCTTTTATGATCATAAAAAGAAGACATTTTCAGTAAAGGGTGGAGAGGTTTTTGTTGGTGGTGGAGCTTATGATGGATACAAACAACTGATAAACGATATACCAAATGATCAGGATCTTAATCGTATTGAATTATTGATACTAGAAAAATTGATTATAGCTTGTGATCGTGCCCCTGGACTTTTAAAATTCAATATTTCCCCACAATCTTTGATAGATACCTTTTCAAGTAATCATAAGGTAAATCGTCTTAATAAATTAATTGAAAGTATGAGCTTAATTCCAAAATACATTCGCTTTGAATTAGTTGAAAAACCTTATGATGAAAAAGAATTTCAACTAAAAGATGTGTGTAAAGATTTTTGGAATCTTGGTATGAGTTTTGCTGCAGATGATTTTGGTGTAAAATCACAGAGCCATCAGATCGTATTAGATCTTGGTGTAATGATTAAAGAATTTAAGCTAGATCCAATAAGTTTTAAGTTTAAAATTGAAGAAGATCAAATTAAATTCTTAGATAATCTCGCCTTTATTGATTATTGCAAAAGACTAGCAGACAACCGAGAAGCTGTAATAACAGCAGAAGCTGTGGAAGATATTGATACCTTAAAATTTTTAATGGAGCATCAGATCTACCAATTCCAAGCTAATATTCTTTTTGGAAAAATGCCTATGGCAGAATATAGAAAATACTACGATACTTATAAAAATATTCCAGAAAATGTAATATGGGAAATATTATCTACACCTGAATATCTTGAAATGCAAAAGAAAGAAGGAAATATCTTTAACTTAGGCAAAAAATTAAATCTTATTTAGAAATTTTTAACAATATTTTCTAACTCAGATGAATGATCTCCTAGAGATTTTGCTTTATTTTCAATTTGGTGCATGGCGATTAATTGCATTTCTGAAGAACCTGAAATTTCTTTAGTAGTGTCTGAAATCTCATTTGAAATAGCCAAATTTTGTTCCATACTAGAGATTAACTCATCACTGCTTGCTGAAATTTCTTCCACGGATGCGGATACATCTGCTATCTGTTCAGAAACTGATTTTGCAAGATCAACAATATCTTTAAAATTTAACTCAGCTGAATGAATTGTTTTGATTCCATTAATCATAGTTTCTTCAGTCTCTTGGACAGAAGTTACAAGATTTTGAATTTTACTTCTAATCTCAGCAAGCATGGATGATATTAATTTCGCAGATTGAGTAGATTTATCTGCTAACTTGCTAACTTCATCAGCCACAACTGCAAATCCTTTTCCTTGGTCTCCCGCTCTAGCTGCTTCTATAGCAGCATTCAATGCTAGAAGATTAGTTTGGGATGCTATTTGAGTAATAGATTCTACTATCTTTCCGATTTGGTTCGAACTGCCATCTAAGTCTAATGCAATGGATCCTGATTTTCGAATAGAATTTTGAACGGTATTCATCTCATTAGACAAGGACTTTAAATTGTTTTCTCCAGATTCAGCAGAAAGGAAGCTATTCGATGCCGCATCATTTACACTGGCAGCGACTGCTGCTATTCTATGCAAGGCGATACTTTCTTGTTCCATAGCCAATCTACTTTCTTCTAAACTATTGATTTGTTCTTGGATGACAGAATTTAATCTAGAAACTAATTCAGCTATGTCTTTAGATTGCTCAATGGATTCAGTAGAACTTTGTAAAAGCACAGATCCAGATTCGGACATATGTTTTCCAGCTTTTCGAATCTTATCTATATAGGATGATATTTGAATGGATAATTGATTCAATGATTCGAAAATTGAGCCTATCTCATCTTTCTTGGAGTATTCTATTTCTGAATTGAAATTTCCTTTGGAAACATTCTCTGAAAGACTTTTTAACTGATTTAAAGGTTTCAAAAGAAAATTAAATCTAAAATAGATTATAATAATTAAAATGGAAAATAGAATGATGCCTAATGTAGATATTTGAATAAGAAAATTTATTAATACTGAATTCATTTGATCCGTACTAATATCAATTCCATAAACTGCGATAACATTTTTATTAGTATCAAAAATTGGTACTAGAACAGAAATCCACTCACCTAAACTGTCAGTGTATTCATCAGTTAAAATAATTTTTCCTAGTTTAGCTTCCTCGACTGCATTAGAAAAAATATTGTTAGCTTCATACAAATCGCCAGGTGCAATATTAAAACTGTAAATTCTTTGATTGGCTAATATAATTTTATAAAAGGATTTACTATCCTTTTCTACTTTTATTGCATCTGTTAAATAAGTTTGCTTAACATTTTCCAAAGAATCGGGTAAGAAATCTAATTGGTTTTGAAAGTTTTCCTGAATTGTTTTACCTTCTATTGAAGCGTTTTTTTCTAAAATACTTTGGAATAAATTAGGAATAAGAGAAGTTTTATACTGAAAAAATTGAGATTGTGCTTTGGCGATGTCTTTATATGATTCTTTGAATAATTGTTTTTGCTTAAAATAGGAAATAGTAACTATGAATAAGCCTACGAAAATGAAAAAAAGGGAAAGTTCAAATATGATTTTTGTTTTTATACTATTTTTCATACGTTTATTACTATTATATTTTCGGCTTTGAAAAAGCCAAATTCAAAGTAATTTTTTATTTTGACAAAATCTCTATACCCCATATGGTATATTAATGAGTGCGACTAAAGACAATAATTCTGATTTATTGAATCGATTGAATAGAATTCAGGGACAGATTGAGGCATTGAAAAAGACTGTTCAATCTGATGAATTGGATTGTATGAAATCTATGCAACTTTTAAAAGCAGCTACAAACGCTTTAAAGAAATTTGGAGAAGCATATGTCTCTAAACATCTAGCTGAATGTATGAGAAAAAAAGGCAATATCAATGAAATGGAAAAAGATTTACGGGACGTAATTTCCTCTAGTTTTTTTCTTTAGATAAAATCTAGGTGTTACTTTCTCTATAGTTTCTTACTGACAGAGCAATCAACTGTTTAGAATAGGGATAAGATTATTTTCTTATACACCAATAAAAGACAAGTGAGGCAATATGTTCTATCGTAGAGAAGAAATTGAATTATCAGGTAAAAAAGCAGAAATCATTCATATCCAAACTAATGATCAAAATTCATTAACAGGCGCTAATATGCGTGAACTTTCTGCAATCCTAAATGAAATTAAAGAAGATCCAAATAAAAGAGGAGTTATTTTAGCTTCTGATAATGAAAAGTTCTTCTGCAATGGACTTGATGCTGAAAATTTATTGAAAACAGATCGAAAGGATTTGATTCAAGAAGTAGGTGGAATAGTAAAATTATTTGCTGAAATGATAAAATTTAATAAACCTCTCATTGCTGAAGTATCTGGATATGCAATGGGTGGAGGCGCTGTAATTACTATTGGTTGCGATTTTAAATATATGTTAGATGGAAAGGCTAGAATTGCGTTCACGGAAATTTTAGTTGGTTTACCACTTCCTGGAAGTTTTGTAGATAGAATTAAAATGTGTGTTACTCCAAAATTTTGGTCAGAAATATGTTTAACAGGCGCTAACTATAAAGCTAAGGAAGCTAAAGAAATTGGACTTATAGATGAAGTTGCAGCTGATCGAGATGAGTTAAGAAAACTAAGTATTAAAAAACTAGATTCCTTAGTGAAATTGCCAATGCAAGCTTACCAATCCACTAAAGATGTAATCAACGCAGCAATACTTGCAAAGTTGGAACAGTATGAGAAAGAAACTTTAGAATCCTTTTCAAAACCTGGTGTTATCGAAACTCTTTTAGAAGCAATGCTTGCACTGAAAGAAAAAAGAAGACCAAATTTTAACTAGATATTAGATGTAATTAAGGAGAATCGAAGATAATTAATCTTCGATTCTTATTATTTCCTCTTTTTTTAATATCCTTTTTATATTAATAAAGATTCAAAATTAAATTACATTTTAATTAGAGATGGATCTTCCCATGTTTTGAATTCTCTGAAAAAGCAAGTATATTCTCCAGTGTGACAGGCTGCACCAATTTGATCGGTATGATAAATCACAGAAATAGGATTGGAATTTATTATTTCCCATTCTAAATTCTTTTGAAAATGTCCACTTTCTTCTCCTTTGATCCATAATTTATTTCTAGATCTTGAAAAGTAAGTAGCCTTTCCAGAGTTTAAGGCTGATCGAAAGGCTTCTTCATTTGCCCAAGCCTGCATAAGTATTCTTCCTTTTTTATCTTGTGCAATTGCTGGTATTAAGAAGTTTCCTTTTTGTTTGTTGGAAAAGAAATTCTCTATCCACTTTTCTATTTCATTTTCACTTCTTAAAAAAAGGCGGTCAGGAATCCTCTCGTTGGTTGGAATATTTTCAAATAGAACAAAAGTATCTAAATCACAATCAACTTCAATTTTATAAGCTTTAGAATTTTGAATTAATATTTGTAATTCTGATCTATCTAATAAATTTACATTCCAAATCTTATTCGAGTTGGGATCTTGTTTGATTAAAGTTATTTTTTGCGAAATTTGTGTGCTCATATATAAGTATCTTCTAATAAATTTACGGATGCATTTTTCTATCAAATTCTAAAACTTTTAGGATACAATTTTCGAAATTACCTTCAGCAAGCTCTCCTCCTGAAGAAGATAAACTAAATTCTAACATAAGGTTTATGGAATTGCCAAAATTTTCATTTACTAGAAAACCATCCATATCTATGGGATGACCAGATACATGAAATTTAGTTTCGATTCGATTAATAACATTTTCGACTAGTGGTTTCTTAGAATTAATATATCCAAAAATAGTTTTTCCTAATCCATATGCATATCCGATTTCCCAAGAAGTTCCATCATCTACCAAAGGACCACGAAAAGAGTTACAATTAGCAACAATATAATCAGAAGCTTGGATTAATTTTCGATTGTTAACAAAAATTTGTTCTGCCAATTCTAAAGAACTTCGGTTTATTGTATTGGACTTATTAATTGCCGAATCAAAAGGACTCATTCCTATGAAATTGTATTTTGCACAGATTGCTTTCATAGAATTCAATACTTCAAGTGAATTAGGTAAAAAAACTTCAGGGCCAGCTAGATATATTTTTCGAGACTGTATCATTTTTATTTTAAAAGCTTACATTCCTATTCCATAGTTTTCTTTTATTTAGGCTATTTTATTTTGAGATAAAATTTTAATTAAATATAGAATTTTTATAAATTCCTAATAATAAAAACATAGGAATATAATTCCTGAAAATGTTTCAGAAACTCACCAACTAATCGAATCTATTTTGAATTAAGGTAAATTCTATTTCATAATTAGATTCGAATGAATGATGATTCATATAGCTTATATGATTTCTATTAAAAACCTTTCAGAGAATTCTTTATATTCTTTAGCCGACAAATTCAAAGTGCTAAGAATCCAATACGGACTTTCAATGGGAGAATTGTCAAAGAAAGTGGAGAAAGAATTTGGATTGATTGTGTCTGAAAATCTCATAGGTAAAATAGAAAGAAAGGAATCTAAATTACAACTTTCCCAATTCTTAGCCTTTTGTTTCATTTTTCGTGTAGAATTGAAAGATATTGCACCTGATTATTATAAATTCAATATAGATTCACAAAGTAAATTGATTAAAGAATACTCACGTAATCCTGACTTTCAGTCAATAGTTGATCTTCTGCTACTTCGGATTGAAGAGTTTTCAATGATTGTTTATATCAAGAATTTTATTAAAAACACATTCCATCTTTATGATTCTAAGTCTCCATCTACTATACTAAAAGCATCTAGTTCTACCCTTCCTAAACGAAAAAAATCTAATTCTTAAAAAATTCCTTTTCTCTAAGTGCCGATACTTATCCTATCTAAAGATAGGGCAATCTGTGAATTTGATAAGACATAATTATAAATCTATATTTCTTAGTATTTTTTTGTTGAGTCAAATAACGTACTTCTTTGAATTCAATTCGATATATTCTGTTGACCTTCCTAATGATAAGAAAGCTTCCTATGTTTGGCCAATAATTGGGGCTGATGCAATAACGGGTACTTTTGGAGAATACCGCTCTACTCATTTTCACATGGGTATGGATTTCAGTACAAACGGAAGAAGAGGTCTTCCTGTTGTTTCAGTAGCAAAGGGAAAAATTGTCCAAGTCCAAAGATATTGGAATAGCATTGGTAATGCGGTAATTGTTTTAAACTCAGATGGAATCTATACTCGTTATGGGCATCTTTCAAAGTTTAATAATGAATTAGATAAATATTTAAGAAAATCATCAATAGGTAATCTCTATAAGAAGAGAAAAGATTTCACCTTCGATTTACCTAAACCTATCGAGGTGGAAGCTGGACATACAATAGCTTATTCAGGAGATACGGGAGTCGGACCTCCTCATCTCCATCTTGAACTTTATAAAGACGGAATTTATTATAACCCAAAAGATTTTGGCTTAGGACATGAAGAAGGAGAAGAAGTTGTTCTTGAGACAATTACTTTAAAGCCTGAAACCTCTAGAACATTTATCAATGGAAAGCATGAGGATCTAAGTCTTCGATTGGTAAAATCTGATGGAGGATATATTTTAGATCCTAGTATGGAAAATATTCAATTACAAGGAATCGTTTCTATTCAAGTTTCTGGATATCAAAAATCAAAATCTAGCAGGTTAGGTCTTCAATCTTTATCTCTGTTACTCAACCAAAGAAAAATTCTAGATTTATCATTTTTATCCTTACCTAAGTCAGATACGAAGAAATTTGTTTTGGTGTATGACGCTTTTAAAAGTAAATCCAATGGCCAACCATTTTTGTACAATTTGTTCGCTAGAGATAGTTATGGTAGCAATCAACTATCCAGGATAGTATCAGGCAATGGAATGATTTCTTCGGGAATACTGGATAAAGATAATACCAATTTAATTTCTATTTTAGCCAATGGACTAGGTGGGAATCAATCTGAATTGATTTTTCCAATTGTGAAAGATTTTGCAGACTACTCTCATATCAAAACGCCTGAAATGGTTTTCAATGTACGATTCAATCAATATACTAATTTATCTTCAGATGATCATAAGATTGAATTATTTTTTCCAACAAATGCGATTTATTCTAGAGGAAATTTTCAAATAGAAGAGATAACGAATCAAAATTTTGAATTTCCTGGACTCCAATTAGAATCCAAAATTTTTAAAATTTCTCCTGACAATTTTAGAGAATTTAACTTAGGTTATGATATATATGTTAAATTAGGTCAAAAATCTGATATGTCTAAGGCTGGATTGTATGAAATAAAACCAGATGGAAGGCCTGTTGCTGTCAAGAAGGCAAGTTACAGCAACTGGGGACGTTTTTTTAAGGCTAGATTGAAGAAGACGGGAACATTTGCAATTCTTTCAGATCTAATTGCCCCAAATTTAACTTTAAGTAAAAATTATGAAAATGGACATATATTTAAGAATTCTAATTTTGAAATTGAATGGTTGATGAAAGATACTGGTTCTGGTTTTGATGAGAACTCTATCCAAATTAAAATTGATGGAGAGGTTGGAGTTGCAGAGGTAAATCCTAATAAAGGCTCTGCGATAGTTGTAGAACCTGAACGTGTTTTTGAACCTGGGAAACATCGTATGGAAGCTGTAGCATTTGACAGAGCTGGCAACATGTCCGAGACAATAGTATTCGAATATTTTGTAGCAGGTGGTAAGCTTGCAAGTGCTAATGAGAAATTGGAAAAGAATCTTACTGCTTCCCGTCCCCTTTCTTCTAAACAAGAAAAAGTAAAAAAGCAGTAAGTTATCTAAACTGAATTTACTACATTCCTATCGCAGCGCCACCATCTACTCTTAGATAAGTTCCAGTAATGTAAGTTGAATCATCGCTACAAAAAAATTTAACTGCTGCAGCTATTTCTTCTTGTTTACCCGCTCTTTTCAATGGAATAATTGAGGGATCTGTAAGTTTCTTTTGCACTTCTTCAGGAAGCTTCCCAGTCATTTCTGTGATAACAAATCCAGGACAAACTGCATTTACCAAAACATTTCTACCAGAAAATTCTCTTGCAAAAACTTTAGTAAGTGCGATAACAGCTGCTTTAGAAGCTGAGTAGTTGGCTTGACCTGGTTGACCTGTTAAACCCGATACAGATGAAATATTTACAATACGACCAGATTCAGCTTTAAGTATGAGTTTTGTTGCTGATTTTGTCATCAGAAATACACCTTTGCAATTGACATCCATAACAAAATCAAAATCTGCTTCTGACATTCGCATAACTAAATTATCTTTAAGAACTCCTGCATTATTAACTAGAATATCTAGTTTACCGAATACTTCTTTAACCTTGCTAATAGCATTATCGCAATCCTCTGGTTTAGTAACATTGCATGCGATACCGAGTGCTTTGATTCCAAATTGCTTTTCCAGATCTGCCGCTGCCTGGTCTATTTTTTCTTGGTTTAAATCAACTACTACAAGAGTTGCACCGTGAGAAGCGAGTCGATTTGCTATAGCTCTACCCAATCCGATGGGAGAAGCCGCTCCCGTAACTAATGCAACTTTACCTTCAAATTCTTTTGTCATAATTATCCTCTAAAAAGTTCTTTATAAACATATATTGAAAATTTAAATGTCTGACAATCGGAAAAATCTTTGCTATTTTCGACTTGCAAATACAAAATTGCAAATATCTATGAATTCGTACAAACTGAAACTTTACATATCAGACCATAACAAGCGATCAGTTGCAGCGATTGAGAATTTAACAAGACTAATAGAAAATAACCTGGTTAACAAAGATGATTTAGAAATAATTGACGTCTTAAGGGATGTTGAAAGGGCCAAGAAAGATCAAATTATTGCTACGCCTACTTTAGTTAGATTTAGTAATGATTCTGTAACAAAAATTTTTGGCGATTTTTCAGAAACAGATAAAATTCTTTCTTTAATTAATGGAAATTCAAAGTTAGTATAATTTCATACTATAATTTAATAATTTTAGATATAAATAATTGACTATTTTTTTCTTAATAAATTAAATTGTCCTCGTTAGTGTATTTATAACGAGGCTTAGCAATTGGAAAATAAATTAATCAATAAAGAAAATATAGAATATGTAGTTGATTCTATACCGGATGGCATATTAGTTTTAAATTCTTCCGGTGTTGCAAAATACGCTAATAAATCTGCGATTACACTTTTTGGAGGTGATCCTAGTTTCATTATTAACCAAGAGCTAGGTCTTCCATTGGATCAAAAGAATACTTCTGATCTTGATATTATAACAAATCCTCATTCTCCTAAGATAGCAGAAATCCGAATTCAAAAGATGAATTTAAACGGGGAGGAAGCTTACGTTGCTTCATTAAGGGACGTAACTCTTAAGCGTCGTGAGCAGGAATTGATAGAATCAGTATTCAATGCTTTTGGAGCAATGAATGAAGGATTTTTCATCTGTGATTCAGAAGGTAAAATATTTTTTGCTAATGAGGCTTTTGAACGAATCACAGGATATAAAAGAAGTCAGGTAATTGGTAGGAATCCTAACTTTCTCAGATCAGGAGTTCATACGGATGAATTTTATGATAACTTTTATGGTAAATTAAAAGAAGAAGGGGAATGGCAAGGAATTATTTGGAATAAACGTTTCAATGGAGAAATCTACCCAGAGAATATGACAGTAACAACCTTGATGAAAGATGGACGGATTGATAATTATATAGCAGTCTTTTCTGATTTTACAGAAGGATATAAATTTCACGAAGAACTAAATCGTTTAAAGCAAGAAGCAATTCAATCCAATCATAAAAAGGCTAAATTTATTTCCCAAGCAAGTTATGAAATCCGAACTCCCATCTCTGAAATCCTCGGTTATACAGAATTAGTTGCAGAATCACCCCTTACAATGGAGCAAAAGGAATATATAGAAGTTATTCGTTCTTCTTCCAAATCTCTAATAAACATAGTGAATGATATTTTGGAAGTTTCAAAAATAGAATCTGGAATGAGCTATTCCCATTTCTCAATTTTCTCAATAAAAGAACTAATACAGGAAATTTATCAGTTTTTTCGAGTTCATACAGTAAGTAAGGATTTAGTTCTTGGAAATTATTTTACAGGAAAAATTCCAGATTGGGTCAAAGGGGAAAAGGAATCACTTCGCCAGATTTTAACGAATTTAATTTCGAATGCAATTAAATATACACCTTCTGGAAAGATTCAATTCGGAATAGATTCCATAGAAGAAGTCAATGAGACATTTATTATTCAATTTTCAGTAATTGATACAGGCATTGGAATTGATATGAATCAATCTGAAAAGATTTTTAATCCATTTTATAAAATAGAAAATTCAATAAATGAAATGAACTCTTCAGATGGAAATTCAGCTGGGCTTGGACTAACTATAGTATCTAATATTTTAGAACAAAATGGAGGCTCAATAAAAGTAGAATCCAAATTGAATAAAGGATCAAAGTTTACTTTTACTTATAAAGTATCCAAAGTAGATTTAAAAGATAAAAATTCTGAATTTCATAAGGTAAGTCAAAATCGACTTGAAAAATGGAAAAATACTGGAAGATCACTCAATATTTTAATAGTAGAAGATAATCTTGCGAATCAATTCTACATAAAGAGAATTTTAGAAAAAAAAGCAATTCAAGGCACAATAGCAAGAAATGGAAAAGAAGCTTTAATTAAATTAGAAAATAAAGTTTATGATGCGATATTGATGGATATAAATATGCCAGTGATGAATGGCTACGAGACGACTGAATTGATTAGAACTAGCGAAAATCCAAAAATTAAAAATATTCCAATTTTAGGTTTAACAGGATTAACTTCTAAAGAAGATTTAGATAAATGTAAAGCTGTTGGAATGAATTCTGTAATAAATAAGCCTGTAGAAGTTGATTATCTTATATTTGAAATTCTTAGATTTGTTTTTCCATAGATAATAAAAATTCTATTCATTTGTAGTTGAATCTAGACTGCTACCAAAGATTGTTTCCTTATGATCGATAGATATAGCAATCCGGAAATTTCAAAAATTTGGGATTTAGAAAATAAATTTAAAATTTGGACTGAAATTGAAATACTTGCTTGTGAGGCACGTGCAAATAAGGGTGAAATACCTTTCGAAGATTTAGAAGAAATTCGAAAGAATGCTAAATTTAGTGTTCCTGAAATTTTAGAAATAGAAGAAAAAGTTCATCATGATGTTATCGCATATCTCACAAATTTAAATTCATATATTGGTCCTGCTTCAAGGCACGTTCACTATGGACTAACTTCTTCAGATATTGGTGATACAGCACTATGCGTACAAATGGTTCAGGCAATGGATCATTTACTTAGAAGAGTAGATATATTAATTGAGACCACTAAATCCCTAGCATTAAAATATAAAAAGTTACCTTGTATTGGTCGATCGCATGGAATCCATGCAGAACCGATGACTTTAGGATTGAAATTTGCCCTTTTCTATACTGAGATGCTTCGAAATAAGCAACGAATGTTAGATGCTAGAAAACAAATTGCTGTAGGTAAACTTTCTGGAGCAGTAGGAACTTTTTCTAATACTGAACCTGATATCGAGAAATATGTTTTATCTAAATTAAAATTAGAACCGGATTTAATCGCTACACAGGTTATAAATCGTGACAGACATGCATTTTACTTAAGTGTATTAGCGATTGTTGCTACAAGCTTGGATCGTATGGCACAAGAAATTCGTTTGCTACAAAAAACAGAAGGTCGAGAGGTAGAGGAACCTTTTGCTAAAGGTCAAAAAGGATCCTCTGCGATGCCTCATAAAAGAAATCCCGTTGTTTGTGAAAGAATTTGTGGAATAGCAAGAGTTATTCGATCAAATGCAAATGTTGGATTTCAAGATATGCCACTATGGCATGAAAGAGATATTTCTCATTCTTCTGCTGAAAGAATTGTTATTCCTGATTCAACAATTGCTTTAGATTACATTCTAGACAAAATGAATTTTGTTCTTTCGGGACTTCATGTTTATCCTGAAAATATCGAAAGCACATTGAATGCTACTAGAGGATTAATTTATTCCCAGAAAGTGCTGCTTTACCTTATTGAAAAAGGAAACTTATCAAGGGAAGACGCATATTCAATTGTTCAAGATAGCGCGATGTATGTCTGGGAAAACAAAGATTCTAATTTAAAGTCTAGATTGAAAGAAGATTCGCGAGTTGAAGGAATTCTTAACGATAGAGATCTAGATGAAATATTTAAGTTAGAACCTTATTTAGATAAAATAGACTTTTTATACAAACGACTTGGTATTTAAGAAATCTATTCCATATATTCTAAAGAAGCATTTTTCTTTAATACTATAGAATGTCCTAATTCCTGAATAGAAGATTCAGGAATTTTGATACATTTTCTTTTTTGATAAAATTTCATCCAATTCAACTTCATTTGAACAACGAATTCTCGTTTATTAGAGTTTGATTCGTTTACTTGAATAATTTTTCCAAGATTATTCCCTTCATAAGTAAACACAGTAAGTGATTTATATTTAGAATTGGGAATAGCACTTAGAAATATTGCATCTACTCCGAATTGTTTTACAAAATCTATTCCTATATATAGATCGGGCCTCCATAGACCTGGATCAATTGAAATGCCTAGTATAGTTTTTTGAATTGGATCAAGGTGTAATTTCATGACTATACCTAAGAAATCCCCTTCTGAATCAATTGCTTCTTTCCCTAATATATCATCTGATGTAATCATAACTTAAAGATTGACCTTAAGAATAATATTTTTATTTAAAGTTTCAATTTGATCGCTATAAATCTTTTTAGAAGGTAAATAAAACTTTTTCTTATATAATAGAAAATCAAAGTCATTGTAATAACCTGATTGTTCTACTTTAGATATATAACCTAAATTTCTTCCATCTTTATCATATACTTTCATATTCAACAGTAAATGAATTGGATCCATATCTAAAAATAAAGAAGAAGTTTTAGAAAGCGAATTCCAGTTACGAATGTATTTTGAATCAATAGATACAATTCGTCCATTTGAAAGTAATTGTAAGGAGACAATTTTTATTCCAGAAAAATGAAAACCAATTATTCTACCTGCTCTTTGTCCAGATTTAGAGCGAACGCTTTTAAGGAAAATACTCCAAAAAGAAATTCCATTATCTGCATTTGGTTCAAGAATTTTGGCCATTAGAATAACTCCAATTTAAATTTAATTAAGAAAAAATACGAGGCAAAGAGTGAAGAGTATAATATTACTATTCCTAAGATTGCGAATAAAATAAATTTATTGAAATTATATTTAAATGCTCCTAATACTGTGGAAAATACAGGAGAAGGTAGCGGAATACAATTCATTATTAATATCATCCCAATTCCCCATTTATTAAGAAGTCCTTTCATTTTATAAAAATTTTTAGGAGGAATTAATAATCTACAAAGACGATTTAATCTCAAGCCCAACCAATAATTTGTTATTTGAGCTGCTATTACTCCAAAAACGTAAGGTACTAAGAAATTTGAAATATTTGATTCTGTTGTAAGTATAGTAAAAAAATATAATTCTAATGGGAAAAAAAGAAAGAATAATCCACCAAAAAAAGATGTAATTATCAATCCCATAAAAGTTTTATTTTCAATTTCAAAAATAATAGATTTTATAAAATCCGTTAAAGGAAAATTTTCTTTTTGAAAATCCATTTTTAGGAATAGAAAACCAAAGCCGATAAATATAATTAGAAGAAAAGATGAAAATAGAAGAACAGTGTTCAACTTTTTAGTTGATTCATTGTATTCGAATATCTTATCTCTTTTAAATAGTATATCTATTTTTTTCATATTTATCTATAAATACAATATTATCTTGACCAGATCTTTAAACATATACTATATTTAATTTCTAGAATTTAATATTATGATCAAACGACAATTCATCTTATCAAACTTAAGCCTAAGAACGAAGATGATTGTTTTAGTCTCATTAGTTGTACTTATTTCAGTTGTTCCTCTTTCTGTTATTGTCCTTTACCGCAATCAGTCTGTTGTATTAGACAAAACCTTCGAGGTCTGTCGAAATTTAGCAGAAAACATCTCCAACCTTTCGACAGAAGAATTATTAATTAACGAAACTTATGATGCTACTCAAACCTCCTTAAGTCGTTTGAAACAAAGTAAAATATCGGGATTATTAGATTCATTTGTGCTTAATATTGACGGTCGATATGTTGCCGATTTAAAAAATGAAAATATCGGAAAGGATGCGCCTGATGAGATCATAGATAAATATTCATCCTTAAATGAACTTACTTTAATCGAGCTTGTAAATCAAGAAATTTCCATACTTAGATTTATTTATCCTATATTTATAGAATACAATAATCAAAAGATGCGAGTCGGAACTGCAGTTTTTGATTTTGATAAAAATAAAGTATACGAACCTGTTTTTCAAATTCGTCAAACAGTAATTATAGTAGCCTCTGTATTATTTACTATTGGAATATTTTTAGCATTATTAGCAGCTTTTTCACTTTCAAAACCTTTAGAAAAATTATCGGAAGGTGCGAAATTGATAGGTAAAGGAGATTTGAATTATCGCTTTCCAATTACTGGTAAAGATGAGATTGGAAATTTAGCTAACACCTTCAATATAATGACTTCTCAGATTCAAGATTTCACGAATAACCTTGAATTAATGGTAGAGAAAAGAACAGATGAATTGAATGAATCCTTAAGAGTTGTCCAAGAGTTAAAAGAAGCACAAGATGGTGACTACTTTTTAACTTCACTTTTATTAGATCCTCTCCAGATGAATAACAATTCTAGCTCTAATATTAAAACGGAAATCTTCATAGAACAAAAAAAGAAATTTACATTTAAGAAATGGAACGCTGAAATTGGCGGTGATATTTGTATAACGGATACAATTCAACTCTTCGGTAAGGATTATACTGTTTTCATAAACGGTGACGCAATGGGTAAATCTATCCAAGGTGCAGGTGGAGCACTTGTATTTGGAGTAGTATTTAATACTGGAATAACAAGATCTAAGTTAGAGAAAAATTCAAATATATATCCTGAACTTTGGTTAAAAGAAAGATACTTAGATATACAAAATGTATTTTTGTCTTTTGACGGTTCAATGTATATTTCTATTTCAATGGGATTGATAGACAATGAATCAGGGTTAATGTATTATATCAATGCTGAACATCCTTGGTCTATTCTTTATAGAGATGGAAAAGCCTCTTTTTTAGAGGAAGAACTTTTCCTAAGAAAAATAGGAACACCTGGTCAGGAGAATAAATTTTTTATTAGATTGTTTCAACTTGAAGATGATGATAAAATAATTTTCGGATCAGATGGTAGGGATGATATACTTATTCAATCAGAAAATATTGATGAAGAACTTATGAATGAAGATGAAACTCTTTTTATTAATACTATCGAAGAAGCAAAGGCAGATATTCCTGAAATAGTTAATTTAACTAAAAGTAAGGGTAAATTTTCAGATGATTTTTCATTATTAAAAATTGAGTATAACAGATCTTCAAGTAGTTCAAAAGAAGAAAATATTTCTTTACTAACAAGTCAATTGGATGAACTAAATGAAAAGAAAATTATAGATCCAAAATATGTGATCGATAAAATCAATCATTTGATTCATGATCATAGAAATGAGTATAAATTATTTAAAATACGTGCTGAGGCTTATCTAAATATAAGTGAATACCAAGAGTCATTATCAGATTATTTACATTATAGTATGATGGTACCTTCAGATAATTTAGTATTATATGAAATATCTAAGATATATGAAAATTTAGGTGATTTATATAATGCAGCTCATTTTGGAGAGAGAATGTATTTAAGGCTTCCAAATTTTCTAGAAAATATTACTCATTTAATATTTTTATATTCAAAATTGGGACAAGATGATAAAGCAAAAATTTTATCAGAACGATCACTTTCCTTAACTAAACAAGATAAGATTTCTAAACAAAAAAAAGGAATTTCAGGTGTTTCTCAATTTTTTGAAAAAGAAAATGAAGTTCAAAAACTCGATGGACAAACAGAAGACGATAAAATTAAAACCGCAAATTCATATTATAGGAAAGGTGATTATCAAAACGCTATGAATATGTATTTAAAGATATATAAATCAAATAAAAAAAATACTTGGGTTTGTTTTAGATTAGCGAATAGTTATTCTTTTTTGAGTAAATACAAAAAGGCTTTAGAATTTTATAATAAAGTTCTTAAAATTGAACCAGATAATTACCATGCTATTAATAATATGAGTAGTATTTATTTTAAATTAGGCAACTATAATAAATCACGAGAGTTGTGGACTTCTTTAGTAAATTCAAATCCAGATTTTACAAAGGCTCAATTGAATTTATCTTATTTAGAAAAACTAGAACAAAAGAAAATTAATTCCAAAACAGAAAACTCTACAATATGATAAAGCTCTTGGATCTAAAACATTTTAGTATAATATTTTTTTTCTTTTTCTATCAGCTCTCTATTCATTCCAAATCGACTAAATCTGTGGAAATTATTCTATCAACTGATAATAGTATATATGAACAAGCACTTTATGGTATACAATCAATTTTGGATGCTGAGTTTAAAATAACTTATTATGATATAATACTATCTGAAAATATAAGTATGGAATCATACTTTCAAAATTTAGAAGCCTCTGGCGTTCCACTAGTAATTGCAATTGGCCCTCAGGCTGCTAAGGCTGCAAAAGAAAATTTAAATAAGATTCCAGTAGTTTTTTCAATGATTTCAAATCCTAAAATTTTAGGATTGAACCAAAAAAATTTTTGTGGTGTCGGTATGGATATTTCAATAAGCGAATTTTTCCAAACTTTAAATGAAATTGATCCAAGTATTAGAAAAGTATATTCATTTTACTCTTCTAATGAACTAAACTACCAAGCTGGCGAAGGAAATTTTCGTGATATAGAGTATAAACTACTTTATTATCCTATTAAAGTTACAGAAGAAAATTTTGAAACTAACTTAGATAAATTAAAAGAGGAAGCAGATGCATTTTATATGATATCGGATCCGATTTATAATTCTATAAGGTTTGAAAAATTATCAGCATTTGCAAAAAAAAATAATATTATACTAATGACTACATTTCCTTCACTTGTTAAAGCAGGTGCTACGTTTTCAATAAATCCTGAGTACAGTAAAATTGGAGTTGAAACAGGTTCCATGGCAAATCGAATTCTTGAAGGAAAATCCAACTGCAATAAAGAAAGAGTCCTTCTTCCTTCTCAATCGGCTTTTTATATCAATGAAGAATATGCTAGTAGCTCAGGAATACAAATACCAGATCAAATTTTAGAAAGAGCAAAGCAAACAAAATTATTTTCTGCTGGAGTTACTTTATTAAATGAAAATAAATTGCAATCGGCAAAAATAATATTTGAATCTATCCTTAAAAAAGATCCAAATAATAACTCAGCCCAAACTTATCTTACATTAACAATAGAACGCATCACGGGATCTAAGACCAAAGAATTATTAAAATCTGCAAATAGTTTATTCTCTTCCGGTCAATTTGAACAAGCAAAACTTGAGTATTCAAAAATATTACAAATTAATCCGAACGTAGAAAAAGCTAAAAAAGGTCTAATTGAATCTACCACTGCATTGAGTGAGCAGGAAAGATTACGGGGTAATTCTTATGAAAAAGCAGGAAGGCAATTCGAAGCTATTAAAGAATATTTATCTAGCTTAAGAACATTACCAAGTAATACTAAATCTCAGGCGAATCTCTCAGAACTTCGTAATTCAGAATCTAGAAATATTGAAAATTATTTGAAAGAGGGAATAGAGCTATACAATAAAAGACAATATGACGATTCAATTCAATCTTTTGAAAATATACTTCTTATTAATCCAGAAGAAAAATCAGCAAAAGAATATTTAAGACTTTCTTATAAAAAAAGAGAGGCTATTGAAGTCTTAAAAAAGAAGTTAAAAAATAAAAAACAATGAAACAAGTTTTGAGAATAATTTGTATAAGTATTATTTCTCTAATTCTAAATTTCTCTCTTTCTGCTGAATCTAATCAACAAAAAGTAACAATTTCAAAATTTAAAATTTTAAAAGGAGATATCTCAAAAGAATTTGATGAAAAATTTTATAATTCAATAATTTCAAAATTAAATAAAAATAAATTTGATGTAAACCTAATCCAAGATAGCACAATTGAAAATGCGCTTAGAGTATCTAAAGAGAATCAATCTAATTATTTAATATCAGGTTATATTAGCAGTGCTCAATCACTTGAAGTCTATGCTCAAATTTACGATCCTGATACTTCAATAATAATAGATGCTTTTAATATTTCAGATACTATAGAAGGAATTGAGTCTTTAGATTTAAATTTAAATGATATAAAAAAAACTCAATCAGACTTGATTAAGGAATTTTCAGATAAAATAACTGTTCGTTTACGTTCAAATAGTAAAAAATCCATAAGATCACAAAATGTCCAAGAATTTGTAACTAACGATCCTATTATAAAGAAATTTAATTTACCTACTGCTGAACAAGACTTTAAATCTGAATCAAAAGAAGTTTTTCAGCTTATGGCAGCAAATGAAATTACGGTTGCTTCGAATGTTATTAAACAATCAAACAAGCAACCTGTTTCGGTTTCTGTAATCACTCGAAAACAAATTTTAATGAGCGGAGGTAGAACAATAAATGATGTTTTATCCATTTACGTTCCAGGTTTTTTTAAAGTAGAAGATCAGGATGATACAATTGCAGGTTTCAGAGGATTAGTTCCTGATGCTAATGCTAAAACACTTTTATTAATCAACGGTCAAAATATTAATACAGAATGGCAGTTTGGTCCTTCAGATGCTATTCTAAATTCAATGAATATGGATTACATTGAAAGAATAGAAGTTATTCGAGGGCCAGGTTCAGTCACTTTAGGGCAAGGAGCTTTACTTGGAGTTATAAATATAATTACTAGAAATGGTTCAAGTTACAATGGAACTTCTATACAAGCTGGAGCAGGTGAGAATCAATTCAGAAATTACAATCTTCAAGCAGGATCTTCTGGAAAATATGTAGAAGACCTTAAGACTTATTTTTATTTATCAAAAACTCATTACAATGGACAGAAACTAAGAAGCGATGGTTGGGCTAGATCAAGAACTTATGAAGGCGTTGATATACAAGGTTATGAATTAATTTCTAAACAAGATGAAATAGAAGCTTTTAAACCTGAAGTTTTTGGTCCATTAAATATATACCCTAATATAGCATCATCAAGTGGAAATCGCTTAAATCGAAACCAAAATGATACTATAATTGGAAACATAGCTTACAAAGGTTTCAAAGTTGATACTTTGCTAACCAACCAGAATAGAGATATTTATAATTTTTATCGAGATAGAAATGAAGTTTCATCAAAATTGTACAATGTAGGAACTAGCTATGATTATGCTATAACTGATTCGATAAATTTAAAAACCAAAGGTTTTTATATACAAGATGATTTCGGATTCCAATCACATAATGGAATTCTTTTAGGAGGAACAAGAGAGAATCGTTATGGCGGATCCACTATTTTTAATTTTAATCCTTTTACTAATAATCAATTAGCAGTTGGAACTGAATATAGGAAATATGACATGGGGAATAAAGATGCCAATGGAAATAATTTTATTGTCAATCGCTCCGATGCTGAAAGTTTTTACCCAAATGTAACCAATCCTGGATTACCACCTAATACTAATTTGAATGTAACGAATACTTTTGTTAAACCCTCTACAATAGAAGTAGCATCATTTTTTGCTGAAGATTTTCATAAGTTAACTGATACTGTTGATATCTTTGCTGCTTTTCGCTATGATAAGCATCCTTATTGGGGTTCCAATGTGTCGCCAAGATTAGGTGTTCTCTACGCAATGACAAATGATTTACGATTTAGAGTATCATACCAGGAAGGTTTTAGAGGAGCAGTAGGTGTCGCTTATGTCGGAGGTTATCGAAGAGATGGGCTTTTAAGAGGGAATAATTTTGATAGAGTCGAGTTAGCACAAATTCCAACAACGGATAGAAATGGAAATCCTACCACCTACCGAAACATTACAGATACCAAACCAGAAAAAATGAGGTCCGCTGAGATCGGAAGTAAATGGAAAATCAATTCAAATTGGTCTTTTGATGGAGTAGTATTTTATAACCAATTAAGAAACATTATTGATGTGGGAGTTATATTTCCTGAACCATTCGGAAATGGAGCTCCTCCTTTGGGTGATGATATTCCTGGTGATTGGGGCGGATATTTTTTCTTTAGAAATGTACCTGGTATATTGAAACAAACAGGAGGTGAATACACAATTTCATTTTTAAGTAAATATATTGGATTTGATTTGAGTCATTCTGTTGTTCGAGTCATTTCAGCTGATCGAGAACTTTATGGATCAATATATTTAACACCAAACACAGCAAATAGGCGCCATAGAGCCTACCCTGAAAATGTTACGCGTGCAAATATAATGATTTATCCAACAGATAAATTAAGCTTTTCATTGAATTATTTACATTTTTATGATTGGTATGCGCCCACTGGAGAAAGAGTTATTGGAAAAGGAATTTTAAATTCAGCTGTAGCTTATAATTTTACTGAAAAGATGGAATTGGTTCTATCTGCTACGAATTTATTACAAACAACAGTATTATACCCTTTGAATAATAATGCTGGAGACGTTGCTATAGGAAATGGATCTCCATCGATTGAAGGTAGAACGTATTGGTTAAATTTTAGATATACTTTTTAAATTAATCAGAAGTTAGTTAAAATTTAATTCTTAAGACTTCGAAAATATTTTTTAAAATCCGCCTTGCCCAAATTTACCATTGAAAAATTCTTCACTAGCAATTTGACAATCAATTAAAGGAAGGTTGCATGGAGATACCAAAATGGTCTCTTCGCACCTTTTAATATCTTTTTTAGAATAATACGCACCGTCCAATACCAATCTAGGATTTTTAATTGCTAAATCAATAATCAAAGAATCTTGAGATTTTTGATCAAAACATTTATTGTAATAAATGAGTTGAGCAGTTGATATTATTCGTATAGATTCTTCTCGAGTGTAAACATCTGATCCATTTACACCATAATAATTTCCAGAACATGAAATAAGGTTAAAAGTTTGTAAAATTAGAACTAAGAATAAATTGATTTTTGATTTATAAAATATTAATTTATCGGAAGCTATCATATAAGTTAATTTAAAATTGTGAGCTAAGTGAATTCCAATAGTCTAATAACCATGAAAAGATTTGCAATCATAATTCTGATTTTTCTATTTAACCTTCCACCTGTTTTTTCTGAAGACTCTAAAGTTCAATCTCCTACAATTTCATTTCGATCTAAAGTATATGATTTTGAATCTAAGAAATTTATCTACACAGAGAATCATACTGAACATTATAAAAATGGATCTCATATTTATTCAATTATAGAATACAAAGATCCTTCTGGCAAAACTTTTGCTAGAAAGAAAATAGAATTTGGTAAGAAACGTACACAACCTGATTTTACAATGGAAGATTTCCGAACTGGTTATCTCGATAAATCAGTTTTAATTAATGCATCTACACAGGAATTTTCTATTGAACATCGCCGTTCCAAATCTGAGCCTTTAAAGAAAGAGAAACTTAAAATTCCTGGATTAGTAGTTGTCGATGGTGGATTCGATTATTTTATTCGAGATGGTTTTGATACAATAGCTAAAGGGAATTTGATAAAAGGTCAATTTCTTTTGGTAAATCGATTGGATTATTTCGTTTGTAGAGTTCGAAAAGTAGCTGACAATAAATACAAAGGAAGAGATGCTACTGTGCTTGTTCTTCAACCGGAAAACTTCGTACTCAGAGCACTAGCTGATAAGATTATAGTTACTTACGATACTAAAACCCACCGACTATTAGAGTATATCGGAATTTCGAATTTGCGAGATTCAGGTGGGGAAGATTTTCCGAAAGTAAAAATTGTATTTGAATACCCTAAAGGCTTTTTAGATTAAATAAATATTAAGTTAGAACAGGAAGCTTTGGTTTGTAACCAAAGTTTTCAGATACAGTTTTAATCTTAGATTCAACTTGCTTCCAAAGAGCATCCTTGTCGGGTGCAAATGTTGCATATACACCTTGTTTGATTAAATCAAATATCTCATCTAAAGAAAAATCTAAAAAGCGGTACAATTTGAAGTATTCATAAGTAAGATTTACATTAAAGATAACTGGGTCATCTGTGTTAATCGCCAATGGCAAGCCTTGGTCATAGTAGTATCTGACAGGGTGATTTTGTTCCTTGCGAACATATTTTCCAGTAAAGACATTGGAAGTTACACAAATTTCAATCGGAATATGATTGTCTTTCATGTATTTAACCAGTTCAGGATCTTGGATAGCTGAGGTTGCATGTCCAATTCTTTCCGCCTTACAAAGAGTAACCGCATCCCAAATTGCCCATGGACCATCATCCTCACCTGAGTGAGCAACCGTTCTAAGTCCAGATTCTCGTGCTACTTTGAAGACTTCAGCATAGTCTTTCGCAGGTCCCATTAGCTCTGCACCACCGAGTCCGATTCCAATGATTTCTGGGTGACGAACTTTCAATACACGATTTAAATTGTTCATCGCATTTTCAGGGCCAAAAGATCTAGAAACATCCACTAAGATTCGAATGTCTGTTCCATCTTGAGATTTTATCTCTCGAATTTTACGAACCATTACTTCTACCATCTCATCAAAATCCAAACCATTTTGGATAAACTTGGATGGTGCGAAAAATACTTCCGAATAGATAATATTATTCGATTTTAAATATTCATGCAAACTTTCAATTAGATAAGCAAGGTCGCTAGGCTCTTTTACAGAACTTTGGACAAAGAAGAAAACTTGGATGAAGCCCATAAGATCTTTAAAATTGAATTTTTCTTCAATTTCTTCATCTGTCAGAGGATTTCCGTTCTTCTCATATAAAAACTTTAATGTTTTCTTACTTACACAAGCCTCAAGGTGCAAATGGATTTCCGTTTTAGGAAGTGCTCGTAGAAAGTCTAAAACGAGCTGCTCACTTGGGTGCTCCCCGGAGAGAGAATCTGGTTCTGGAGCTTTTGCTTCATCTTTTAAACCCGTAAGAACCTCAAAGGACTCATTTTTAAGAGAAAGCCAGCTTGGTGGGCTAATTAAGCCCAATTCCATAAGAGCAATGCGCTC
>Ga0100378_1000105_pt1 | contig 90481 bp, 86 predicted proteins | sample CryGeymeta201502_FD_81535 | JGI IMG/M metagenome (GOLD analysis project Ga0100378, IMG submission 81535) | Groundwater microbial communities from Crystal Geyser aquifers in Utah, USA - Crystal Geyser metaG 2015-02 | ecosystem: Environmental > Aquatic > Deep subsurface > Groundwater | place: USA... | reverse complement strand
TTAACAATTCTTCTATTTGTTCTTGATTAAACATAATTTTCTAAATTAAATCTTACTTATGTTATTTTACACCATAACTAAAAAAGTAAACACTTTCGTGTCTACTTTTTGGGGCCCAGTTCAAATAAGGTGTTTTTAATTTTAAATTTTGTGGAGAAGAGGAAGAAAATGTATCCTTCCTCTCTCCGATAAAGTCTTTAATCATGTATTGACTTTCCTCTCTACAGTTTGTAGGAGGAGTTGTTAGGGTTCGTGGATGATGTGTTCTCTGACCGTGATTCCCACATGTCTTTCTGCAGGGCACTGGTTTATTTCAACACGTCTGCCACGTGAACTACCACAGCCGCATTCTCCACTTCGTTTGAACCCATCGTCATCTCCCATATAAGCAAAGAAACCGATGATGGCAATGATTGCGCCGAAGCTTCCCAGGAAAAAAGAAAGGACAAACCCGACGATCACGAAGGCGATGATTGCTCCAAGCAGTGATCCGAGGCAGGAGCCGACGTTACAGCCAGAGGCCAAGCCAAAAACAATGGCTAACACCACGACTTTCAGATAGAGTCGTTTCGTTGACTCTTCCTTCATGTTGAACTTCTTGGCATTTCCCATTTTACAAATACCTTGTTCTAAGAGTAGAGTTGTTTCGTGTTAACTTGATGTTTGTTTTTTCTTTCAACACCTCCTGATTAAATTGTTACTCCTTTGTTCGGGGATAGGGATTCGAACCCCAATAGTCAGGATCAAAACCTGAAGTCCTACCATTAGACGATCCCCGAGTGTGGAAGCCTTAGCTTCACAGAAAATATAATATCACAAAAAAGACTTGAAATCAAGTCTTTTTTTGTGGACATTGTGAATATATTATTTGCTGTGAAATAATATCGGAATTTCAAACACATCGTCATTTTCAGCTAATCCTGAAGGATTGGCTTTTTTGAGTAAAATATTTCCCTTGTTTTGGTCTTCTGGTATATCAAATTCTAGTATAGCTTCAAAAGGTACAAACTCTTCTGCGGTCCAGTCATCTAGAGCTTTTGCATATTTTTTGATAATTATTTCGCCGTCCTCGCCAACTAGCGTGACAGAGAAATTTCCTTGAGAAAACCAGTTTTCATTGGTTATACCTGTCACAAACAAGGGGACACTTATTACTTCATTGGGATTTGGAGTAGTGAGGAAAAGTTGATGTGCAGATTCTTTTTCATAAAATATCTCATAATCAGATTTTTCTATATTTTGCTGTGCTATATCATTTGTTGAATTTTTTTGTAAATTGTATTTATAAAATAAAAATACTAGACTGAACAAGATTAATAAACTGACTGAAATAATTATTGGTTTTTTCATAATTAAGATAAATATTAAATTATATTATTATTACTTTATTTCAAAAAACACAGGAATCTCAAGGGCTGCGTCGTTTGCTGGTAGACCTGAAGGATTGTCTTTTTTGAGGATCAGACTGCCATTGTTTTTGTAGGTTGGTGCCTCGAAAGTGAGTGTCGCTTCGAAGGGTACGAAGTCAGCTGTCATCCAGTCATCTTGAGCTGTGGCAACACCTTGGGCGATGATTAGTCCATCCCAATCAGTCAGTACGACTGGGAAACTACCTTCGAAAAACCATAAACCACGTACTTGTCCTTTTATTAATAATGGGCTTTTTATAATTTGATTTGGTTTGGGATTTTCCAAAATAATTCTATCATTGAATTCTGGTGCTATATTTGTTTCTTCGGTGAAGTGTTGTCCGTCTTTACTAATACATTGGCGAGGATAGCTTTCCATCACTGGATTTCCTTCGGTGACACAGTCAGCGAAATTGTTGACAGTAGTTGTCGACACTATGCTGGTACTTGTATTATCATTGTTGGTAGGGGAGAAAACCTTGGTATTTTGTTTTTTGAAATAACTGTACAAACCAAGCGCACTAAAGAATAGTACGCAGAGTCCGAGGAGGATGATGATAAATTTTTTCATATGTTTCTTTATTATTATTATATCTTTAGTATAGCCTGTTTTTGCGAAGTAGAGAAGTACTTATACACAGGGTTTTTGTATAAATGAAATGTTAGGAGTATAATAGACCTGTACCTGGGGTGGAGGTAATGAAGTTGTCATCCTGAACTTGTTTCAGGATCTTTCATGAGATGTCTGTTTTTATTAAAAAAATATATTTAAAATGTAATAATCAATATGCAAACAAATTTAAGTCCAAACAAACAAAAGGCATTGCTCAATGCCAAAAAAGCTTACACTTCACTAGGTCGTATTGTGAAGATGCTTGAAGAAAATAAATACTGTGTAGATGTCATGCAACAAAATCTGGCAGTCATCGGTCTGCTAAAATCTGCCAACAATTTGTTACTCGAAGGTCATTTGAAATCTTGTTTCAAAAATGCGATTGTCAGCAAAGACGAAAAAAAACAAGAAGAAAAGATTCAAGAAATAATTAAAGTGACGAAGTTGTCACAGAAATAATAATTAATTTTTAATAATTATTTTAAACGTTCATTTCGTTTGAAATGATTTGTTAGATAAATAAGTTTAATCTTAAGAAAGATCCCTCGTCGTATTCTCGACTCGGGATGACATAAAAACCTATGAGTCAATACAAAAAAATATATATTAGTGGCATGACTTGTGTGTCATGTGAAAATCTTATTTCCGAAGATGTCGGGAAATTGCCAAATGTGGAAAAAGTGCAAGTCTCACACAAAACACAAATGGCGCAAGTTTATTTTTCTTCTGATAAACCAGATACAGACAAAATAATAGCAACTATTGAAAAACTTGGTTATAGTGCTTCGGAAAATCCGATTGAAAAAAGTGCGGTAAAAAAACAAAAAGCGACTGGTGCACAGTGGGCTTGGTCTATTTTTGTAGTTTTTTGTATTTTCATGGTTTATAAATATGTTGCTTGGATCGGCGTGCTAGATTGGATTCAGATCGATTCCAAAAATATTGGTTATGGCGCTGCTTTCCTTATTGGTATTGTTGCTTCGATGTCTACTTGTCTGGCTGTAGTCGGTGCTGTCGTCATGTCTTTTGGTGCCAAGTACAAAACTGTAGGTACAAAATTTAGTAAAAATGCCAAACCACATTTGCTTTTTCACGCGGGACGTATTGGTGGTTTCTTTATCCTTGGTGGTTTGCTAGGAATTCTTGGCAACTTCGTCCAATTTTCACCTAGTGTACTTAGTATCTTCACTATTTTGATTGCGCTTGTTTTGTTTTGGTTGGCTCTAAATATTTTGGGATTTTTGCCATCGATGACAACTCTTGGGATTCACATGCCAAAGAGTAGTATGAATACTTGGCAAAAATTGAAAGAATCAGAACATGCGATGGCGCCAATCTTACTCGGTATTTTCACTTTCTTCTTGCCTTGTGGTTTCACTCAGAGTATGCAACTTTTTGCGGTGAGTTCGGGAAGTTTTTGGGTTGGTGGTTTGACGCTTGCTTTCTTTGCTCTTGGTACTAGTCCAATTTTGTTTAGTATTGGTATGGCGAGTAGCAAAGCTAGTAACAAGAAAAATGTGGTGATGCAAAAAGTAATTGGTTTTATTATTCTTGCCTTTGCTTTTTATACACTTTCTTCTGGTCTTGCTATTAAGGGTGTTGGAATTTTTGATTTTGCCAAGAGTGGTGGAGGTAGTTTGGCTAGTGAAGTGGTAACAGAAAATGGTGTGCAAGTGGTCAAGATGGCAGTGGAATATAGTGGTTACAATCCAGATGTGATAAAAATAAAAGCAGGTGTGCCAGTACGTTGGGAAATAGATGGTAAACAATTGTCAGGTTGTACCAATCAGCTTATCATGCCAGATTTGAATATCAAGAAAAAATTAAATTCAGGTCTAAATGTCGTAGAGTTCACACCAACAAAAGAAGGCACTTTGAATTTTAGTTGTTGGATGGGAATGGTGAGAGGGCGTTTTATAGTTGAATAGTCTTTTATAAAAAATGCAAATTATTTAGACTACTTACAAATTAAATTAAACGTAATTTCGAATTTAGGAATTTTAAATTTTAAAACAATTTAGAAATGATTTAATTTCAAATTATTTTTTCATTGTAAAATTTATAAATTAAAAATTGTTTTAAAATTCGAAATTTAAAATTTAAAATTCTTAATAAGATTTTATGAAAAAAGAAAACCTATCAATTTCCGGAATGCACTGCGCCTCATGTGCGGTCAGCATTGAGCGAAGTTTGAAGAAACAAGATGGCGTGAAGAGTGCGACGGTCAATTATGCTATGGGCAAAGCTTATGTCGAATATGATGAAAAGCAATTAAAAGACGAAGATATCTCCAAAGCTGTGGCAACTGCAGGAGATTACAAAGTTGTAGCTACTGGAGAAAAAGATAAGACAGAAGACCAAACCAAAAAAAGTTTTCAAAAATTTCTTTGGTCATTGATTTTGACTTTGCCAATGCTTGTCGCTATGTTCTTTTCTATGCCGATGTGGTTTGGTTGGATTTTCCTTGTCTTATCATTTGTCGTTGTCTTTGTGATGGGCTTACAATTTCATCGTGGGATGCTTAGTCAGCTCAAATATTTCAAAGCCAACATGGACACACTTGTTTCTATTGGAACTTTATCTGCATTTTTCTATAGTATTTATGCTATGACTATCGGTGCTCATCTATATTTTGAGACAGCAGCTGTTATAGTTACTCTTATTTTACTTGGTAAATATTTGGAAGCCAAGAGTAAAGGAAGAGCGTCTCAAGCTATAAAAAAACTTTTTGCACTTGGTGTGAAGAAAGCCCTTGTATTGGAAAACGGCAAAGAAAAAGAGGTAATGGTCGAAGATTTGAAAGTCGGAGATATTTTGCTCGTCAAAGCAGGGGAGAAAATTCCGCTCGATGCCAAGATTATTGAAGGTAGTACTTCTATCGATGAATCAATGCTGACAGGTGAGAGTGTGGCTGTCGAAAAAAATATTGGAGATCAAGTTTTCGCTGCGACTATCAATGGTACTGGCGTTATTAAAATACAAGTAACAAAAATTGCTAGTGAAACTATGCTTTCACAAATTATCAAATTGGTAGAACAAGCTCAGAGTAGCAAAGCACCGATGCAAAAGTTGGCTGACAAAGTCTCAAGTATTTTTGTGCCAAGTGTAATTGTGATTGCGCTGGTTACTTTTGCTATTTGGTATTTCTTAGTCGGTGCAGGATTTGAAGTGAGTATTATCAATGCTGTGGCTGTGCTCGTCATCGCTTGTCCCTGTGCTCTTGGTTTGGCTACTCCGACAGCTATCATGGTCGGAAGTGGCAAAGGGGCTGAAAGAGGAATTTTGATAAAAGATTCAGAAAGTCTAGAGCTTGCTCACCAGATTCAAGTTGTCATGTTTGATAAGACTGGTACTTTGACACAAGGTAAACCAGAGATTACCAATATTAAGGTTATAAAAAATGATTTAGAAAAAAAGGACGCACTGACACTCGCATGTGCCCTAGAAAAACAAAGTGAACATTCACTTGCTTTAGCTTTCAGTAAATTTGCTACAGAAAAAAACTTAACTATTCCCGAAGCCAAGCAAGTACAAACTGTAAAAGGTAGGGGAATAAAAGGAATAGTAAACAATCAAGAAATATTTCTGGGCAATGCCAAATTTGTTGCTGAATCCTCCTCCACCGCCGAATTGGCAGTTACGGCGGACAAGGAAAAAGTGAAGATAAATAAAGAGGCTGAAGAAATTTTTGAAAATTATGCCAGCAACGGCAAGACACCGATTTATCTTTTTGATAAGTCAGAAGTCTTGGCAGTAATTGCTGTGGCTGATATCTTACGTGATACTGCCAAAGAAGCTGTGAAGAAACTTCAAGACCAAAATATTGAAGTCTATATGATCACCGGAGATCATCGCAAGACGGCTGAAGCTATTGCCAAAGAATTGGGAATTAGCAAAGTCGTGGCTGAAGTCTTGCCACAAAACAAGTCAGAAGAAGTGAAGAAACTTCAAGCTCAAAACAAAGTCGTAGCCTTCGTAGGTGATGGTATCAACGATGCGCCTGCGCTCGCACAAGCCGATTTGGGACTAGCTATGGGTGGTGGTAGTGATATTGCCCTAGAAACAGGAAATATTGTCCTAACCAATAGTAATCCACTAAAAGTCTATGAAGCTATCACACTTTCCAAAAAGACTTTTTCGACTATCAAACAAAACTTGTTTTTCGCCTTTTTCTACAATGTAGTAGCTATTCCACTAGCAGCTTTGGGGCTACTAAACCCAATGATTGCCGCTCTAGCTATGAGTATGAGTAGTGTTTCTGTTGTAGTAAACAGTTTGAGGATCAGAGTAGGGAAGTAAAAACAAAAAAATTATTTAAAATAAAGAACCATTATTAACTTCAAAATAGTGGTTTTTTTATTAATTTTGTGCTATAATATTAGTGTAAAAAAATAGCTAAGATTAGTAAAAATATAGCATTTTACTCTTGACAAAAGAGTAAAATTGTGCTATACTAATCCATTATTCATAATAAAAAATATGAAAAAATACTTCTTTTTTGTCAGCACTTTGGTTATAGCTTTTCTTTTTTCTTCTCTTGTTTTTGTTTCCGAAACACAAGCTGTTTCTTATGTTGGTAAATTGGTGAAAGCTAGTAACAAAGCTACCGTTTACTATGTAGCTTCTGATGGATTGAAATATGATATTCCTGATGAAAATACGTACATGAGTTGGTATAGCGATTTTTCTGGAATTTATGTTCTTTCTACCAAAGATTTGAATGCTATCAAGACTGCAAAATATTCTGTTACTATCAAGCCTGTCAAACAATTGGTAAAATTCGATAATAGTAGCAAAGTCTATGCTGTGGATGCTGGAGCTGTTTTGCGTTGGTTGAAGGATGAACAGACTGTCAAAAAGTATTATGGTAATGATTGGTATAAGAATATCAAAACCTTGTCTCAAGATAGTTTCAGTGATTATAGTTTTGGTGAAGATATTGGTAGTACTACTATTTATTCTAAGACTCGTGGTGCTACTTTAGCATCAGATATTGATGCTGAGCTTAGAAATAGAAATCTAATTGCAAATAGTACTAATAAGACTACTATTGTTGCTTCTGCTGATGAGCCTCTTTTGCAATACCTAAAAGAAGATGTCAAAGCTGGTTTATCTCCAAGATTTAATGCTACAGAAAATCAATATACCTTGAATACTACTTTTGATGAATCTGTTTTGAAACTTACTTTGAAATCAAAAAATTCAGCTAGTAGAATACTAGTCAATGGCACTACTGTAGCAAATGCTTCTAGTATTAGACTTGATCTACATGTTGGACAAAATGATATAACTATAAAATTAGTAAATACTTCTGGTGTAGAAAATGTTTATTTTTTGCAAGTATTTCGTGAAGAAGCCAATGACAACAATTTTCTAAAAACAATGACCGAGAATTTGCGTGACTCTTTTGAACCTAGTTTTGAGGGAGGAACCAAAGAATATGATATCAATGCTGAATATGACGAAAGTATCTTAAAATTGAATTTGAAAGCCGAAGACAAAAATACTAAGATTTATGTAAATGACCAAGTCCTTTCCAAGGGATACTATGGAACTAGTAATATTTTCTTGAGTTTTGGTAAGAGTAAAATCGAGATTAGACTTGTAGCTGAAAACGGCTATAATAGATATTATTATATCAATGTATTGCGTTCTCAATATCCAAATTTGGGTGACAATGACCTTGCTTATTTGAAAGAAAATTTGGATGGTGTATTTTCTCCAGAGTTTGATCCTAAACAATCTGTTTATTATCTTCGTGCTACCGCAGATGAGACTAGAGTAAAAATCTCAGCTAAGGCAAGAAATAGTAAAGCTAAAGTAGTGATAGATGGTCAACTGACTACTTCCAAATATATTAGTATTCCTTATGGTGAAAGTGAAATATATGTGATTGTAAATTTGCCAAGTGCTCCAGCCTTTAATAAAAAGTATACTATACATGTTTATAGAGATGTTGAATAAGATATTGATTTTACAGATTTAAAAAAGATTACACAGATTAAAAGAAGACACTTATGTGTCTTCTTTTTTTAATATTAGTGTAATAAGTTTTTATTTTTTCTTATTTTTCAAAGCTAGCTGACCACAAGCAGCATTGATATCTTGACCAAAGGCAAAACGTTCGGAAGTCTTGATACCTGCGCGCATTAGAATATTTCTAAATTTTTTGATATTTTGTGGTTGAGAAGGACGATATTTTCCTGTTGGATTGTAACGAATTAGATTTACCATATAGAGAGAAGTATCTTCTCCAAGTAGACGTACTAATTGTCTAGCATGTTCTTCTTTGTCGTTTATTCCGTCCATCATTAGGTATTCAAACATGATTTGACGACCTCTATCATTTTTGTATTCTTCGACAGCATCCATTACTTTTTCAATACCAAAGCGTTTGTTGATTGGCATCAATTCAGAACGTAGAGTATCGTTTGGAGCATGAAGTGAAATAGCAAGATTCAATTGCAATGGTTCTTTGGCAAATTTTTTGATACCTGTCACGACACCACTAGTTGAAATAGAAATGTGTCTAGCACCAATATTGAAAGCGTCTTTGTCGTTTAATAATTTTACTGAAGCCATCACGTTGTCATAGTTCATAAATGGTTCTCCCATACCCATATAAACAATATTTGTAATGCGAGTATGTTCTTTTTTAGTTTTTTTCAAGTATCTAGCAAAAAATATTACTTGCAATATTATCTCACTAACAGTCAAATTTCGTCCAAGTCCTAGAGTACCTGTTGCACAAAAAGTACAACCAACAGGACAACCAACCTGACAAGAAACACAGACAGTATTGCGTCCATCTTTGTGTTGCATGAGCACAGTCTCTATCTGAGAATTATCTTCTAGTAATATTAGGGCTTTGGTAGTATCAGTCTTATTGGAGTCAAAAGCTGTGGACTTGATTTCAAGTGGACATTCTTCTTTTAGTCTATCGCGAATAGCTTTTGGTAGTGTAGTATTTTCATCCCAATCTTCTATCAGGTCAACAAAAACAGCCTGCCAAGCTTGTTTATAGCGAAAAGCTGGTTCACCTTTTAGTACTTCTTTTAATTTGTCTAGGTTCATATGTGTTTTGTTATAATTGTTGAAATTGTTGAAAATGTTTAAAATGAGATTTCATCTATAACAAACGAAGTGATAAAACATATACAACAATTTCAACATTCAATATCTTACCTTATTTTAGCTTTTTTTTCAAGTCTTGCCAAATTATGTCTTTTTGGTATAATATATTTTCTATTTATTCAAGCTTAATTTAGGGTAAATTAATTTATATCATATGAAAAAGAATTTATTTTTTGTAGCATTAATCTTCTTGCTGGCGGGTGCTGGTTGTGAAGCTGTAGATAATCAAAAGGATGGAAATAATGAAAATTTGGAAAAAACTGTGATGGAACAAAATCTTCCTAAAGTAGAAGATGTAAATAATACAGAAAACATGGAAGTAGAGGATTCTGTGAAAGAAGTAAAATCAGTAGAAAATAAAATAGTTGTATCAGACAAAGAGTCTTCAGAAAAAATGGAACGTGAAGATGATGAAGACGAACATGAAAACGAATCCGAAGATGATGATAGTAAAAAAGTTACTACCAAAACTGATTCTCAAACTACAACACCTGCACCTACTACTCCAACAGCAACAACCCCTACTACTTCAACTGTAAAATCTTACACTATGGCAGAAGTAAAAGCTGGTAATAGTGCTCAAAAATGTTGGACAGCTGTCAGTGGTAAAGTTTATGATTTGACTTCGGCTTTGGTATTGCATCCAGGTGGAAAAGCAGCAATGATGAAACTTTGTGGGATTGATGGTACTTCTGCTTTCAATAATCAACATGGTGGACAAAGTAATCCTATGAGTATGTTGAATGGTTTGCAAATTGGTGTTTTGAAATAAGATAATAATTCAATTCAAATAAAAAAACGTTCAATTATGTTGGACGTTTTTTTAATCTATGTACTTTAAGTTTTTTACGAGGTGGAGTCAATAGAGGTATTATTATTTTGAAAAAACCTTCTAAACTTTCAGGGTCTTCTAGGTTTGTTTCACTAATAAGTTTTTGTAAAGCAGGTCTTTCGTCTATGTAAGCTGAAAAAGATGTACCAAAATTTATATTATATTCTGCAAATAGATCATTTGGATCTTCTGCTTGTAGCATTCCTCTTTCTTTTAGTTTTATTCGTAAAGGGACTTGTATTGCAATATACTTTTTTCTGAATTTTTCTGAAGTTCTAAAACTTTCAGCGTCATTAGTATCACTACTTCTTTGTGCGTTTAGTCCAGCGTACTCGCTAAGATTAGGATAACTTTTTTCTGGCATAGTTTATTCCTTTATTAGTTTAACATTGTGTAATGCTGCAGCGACCGCGTCTCCTCCGATAGATACTCTTTCTTCTGCCAATTTTTGATTTTGGGTTGTGAGTACTGCAAAACCAATAGAAACAGTATTGTCGAGCATCACACGCATGACACCATCACTGACCATTTTGCAAACATATTGATAATGATCTGTCTCACCTTTGACTACGGCGCCAATAGCGATATAACAATCGTGTTTTTTTTGTTTGGCTAAAGCTTGTAGAGCAACGGGAATCTCTACACTGCCGGCGACAGTATAAATACTAATATTTTTTTCTTTTACATTATATTCTTTTAGTTTTTCTAGTGCTGACGCTTTCATTTGGTCAATTAAAGGCGCATTGAAAGCAGCACAAACTAGAGCAACATGATAATTAGACGCATTGAAAACCTCCAAAGTTTTTTTTCCTTCTTGCATATTTTTTCTTTAGTTTATTAGATATTATTATCTTACTATGAAGGTTTTTTTTAGTCAAATATTTTTTTAAAAATCAATTTTTGTTTAGTTTTCTAATTAAGAGATTGTAAATTTTGTGTAAATCTTTTTTATTGAATCCTTTGTCATTTTTATATAGTTTTTCTTGTCTAAGTATTGTAGAAAAGAAAGGTAATTCTTTTTCTAATCTTAGTCTACTTCCAATTTCACCTATAAAAGCTACTAGGTTTGAAAAAACTTTTTCTTTAATATTAAAATTTTCTTCACCGGGTACATTTGGATAATTAAAATCATCAATTATTTTTTTAATTTCTTTTTGATTTAATATATATTTGTAATTGTGGGAAAATTTGTTTCTTAAATAATTTATGTATTTAATTTTTTCAATGAAAGTTGAATCAAAACCTACAGATTCTAGTAAATTTATTTTATTAGAAAAATTTGTTTTTATAACCTTTTTTGAGTTTACAAAGGATGCTTCTATAATTTCATTTATAAGATTTTCAATAAATAGATGCGTTTTGAGTATTATTGTGCTAAATTCAATTAGATTAATATCAAAATAATCTTTTTTAAGTTCTTCTATACTTAAATTAAACATATAACTTAAGAAATCATTAAATTTATGTTTAGTTTGTTTAGAAATTTTTATTTTTCCTATTGGTACCCATTTTTTATGAGTAGTATCGTTAGATTTTAGCATAAACAAGATTATCAAAATTTTTATAGTTTCATTATATCACAAAACGTATCTTGAAAGATACGTTTGTATAGTTCGCGGACAGGGATTCCCCCCTACAGTTTTGTTTCACAAACTTTCGGCGGGTAAACTTCTCATCCCTTTGTGTTTTCTTAATATTTTATTAAAATAAGATAAGTTAATTTTATCTTATCTTTTTTTAGTTCGCGGACAGGGATTCGAACCCCGATACTCAGGACCAGAACCTGAAGTCCTACCATTAGACGATCCGCGATTGCTTATTCACTTATATTTATACCTGAAATAATTTCCTTATCTAGTATGGAAGAATTTACAATTTTTATATCAGACCAATTCCAGCCATTGTTTAGAAAAACCTTTTCAGATATTATCCATCTTTTTGTGCCATTTTCCATTAAATAAACTTTTGGATTGTTTGGTGTTTTTACCAAAATACCATCAAGTAAAGTTCTGGTTGCTTTGGTAGGTGAGTAACCATTGGCTACTTCATTACCATCGCTGTATCCATCGCCATCACTATCTGTGAAAAATAGGGTACTACCATATTTCAATTCTTGTTCTTTGTTTAGTCCATCTTTGTCACCATCAAGATTTTTAGAATCAGAAATAGTTGGTGTGGTAAAAACTGCCACTTTGTTTCCTTTGTAAGTTTGATTTTTTGGGAGGAAATCATGCATGGCAGTCATAATAGTATCATAAGAATAACGAAAGTCAAGACCATGACTTGTACCAGGATCTTGTACAATGAATTCTTGTGTTTTGTCATCATAACCTTTTACAACAAAAGCATGATAGTCGACATTGTCACTATCATAATAAGGATTGTGTAAATCTGGACCAGCTACTGGGAGAATAAAAGGATGACCAATGTCTATTTCATGTTTTAGTTGTTCTAGTGTCGGATCTTCTACAACAAAAGCTTCCCAAAACAAAAAATTATTTATAATATAGGCCATTTGTTCAGCATTGTTGTCTATATTGAGACCTAAATAATTATTTTCAATATCAATTAACCTATTTATTTTTGAAGTGGCTATTTCTTTATCTATGGTACTTGCTCCATAATTTTGGTAATATAAATCTATCATGAGGGTACTTGCTTCTTCACAAGCATTGTCCCAAGGTGGAATCCATTTACCATAAGGAGCTTGAGAGGTAAAAGGTACTGACAATTCTATCTTTGCTGAGACTGTTTGTAGGGTAAAAAATGAAAACAAAAGAGTAATTGTGAAATATAAATATTTTTTCATAATCGTTAGCTTATGATCTCTCCTCCAAGAGCTGCTGCCAAGTCATTCAATTGTGCGCCTGAATTATTTTCTGTAGATTTTTCTTTGTTTTCAGTTTGTGTGACATTTATCGAAACATTATGAGAAAGTATTTGTTTTAGAATATTTTCTAGTTTTTGTTTGGTTGTATTTTCGAGTAGTTTTTCTTTGTGAAAAGAATATTCTACAGATAGTGTAATGGTATTATCTTGTACTGTTTCTACTTTGGCCATTCTTAAGATAAAGGTCAAAGAAGGGGCTTCTGTTTCTAGATTTTTTATAAGATTGTTCCAATTATTTTCGACTAGTTCTTTTGTCAAAGGGGTGGTGTCTAGTGGTTTTTCATCAGTAGATTCTGTAGAAACTTCTTTTTCTTTATCTTTATTTTCTAAAATAGGAGTTTCTGTTGTAGGAGTATCATCTGATTTTTCTATTATTACATCTGTTTTAGTTGTTTTTGTGTCTTCTATTATTATTGTTGGTGTTTCTACCTTTTTTTGATTGTTTACAATCGTATTTTGTGAAATAGACTTGGTTGTCGTTTCATTGCACCATTCTACTACGAGCATCTCAAGGGGCAATTGTGGTAAAACAGAATTTTTTATTTCCGATGTTCGTTTTATCGTCAATTCTAGCAATTCTATAATTTGAGTAGGGGATAAGCTGTTCAATATTTCTTCAATGTCTTTTTTTTGTTCTGAACTCATGTCTAATTCTTTTTCTGCTAGTTGCATATCTGTTTTTGCAATCATGATGATTCTTAAAAACTCTATGAATTCTTCAGCAAAGAAACTTAGATTGATACCTTGATTATTCAAATCGTTGATAAATGTCAGGGCATCGACTTGGTTTTTGGTTATCAAAAATTTCCCAAATACCAGTTGGTCTTCAATATTGGAAGTAGGCAAGATGATAGAGGCAATATCTAGAGTAATTTTCTTTTCGCCACTGGAGGTAAGTTGTTCCAAAAGACTTACAGCGTCACGTACACAACCTTCACTTTTTTTGGCAATTCTGGCTAGGACTTCATCTTCGACTGTTACACCTTCTGCTTTGGCAATTTTGGCGATACTTTTTTGCATTTCCTTGCTACCAACTTTGGTAAAATTGTAGCGTTGACAACGGGATATGATGGTGGCTGGTAGTTTTTGAGGGTCAGTAGTGGCCAAGATGAAGACTACATAGTTTGGAGGTTCTTCTAGAGTTTTGAGGAGGGCATTGAAGGCAGCTGTGGACAACATATGGACCTCATCGATGATGAAAATTTTGTATTTGGAGGCTGTAGGTTTGAACTGTGAATTTTCGATGATATTTTGTCTGACATTGTCGACGCCTGTATGGCTGGCAGCATCTATCTCTATTACGTCTATAGAATTACCACGTATGATTTCTTCACAAGATTGACATTCGTTGCAAGGTTCTATTTCTCCTGCTTTTTTGACTGTACAGTTCAAAGATTTGGCTAAGATACGGGCTGTTGTGGTCTTACCAACTCCACGAGGTCCTGAAAATAAATAAGCATGTGAGACCTTGTCTGTCTTTATTTGGTTGCTCAATGTTTGTACTATATGAGTTTGTGCAATGACGTCATCAAAAGTCTGAGGGCGGTATTTGTGGTACAGGGCCATAGGTATTTTCCTTTAATTATTTTGGATAAAATTTGTATTTTTGCTGACCTTAGTATAACCTATTTTGGAGGCTACGTAAAATGGTTTATTGCTACAGCACTTGCCTAGATAAGAGGGAAGTGCTATAATTCATATAGTTTTATTTAATTAATTTTTAATAATAAAAATTATGCCAAGGAAAATAAATCCAGCATTACTTAAACCATTGACTCTTTCAGCTGAGTTGGAAGCAGTGGTCGGACCTGGTCCAATGCCTCGTTCACAAGTTGTAAAAAAACTTTGGGAATATATCAAAAAACATGATCTTCAAAATCCAGCAAATAAAAGAAATATTTTCGCTGATGACTTACTAATGCCTTTGTTTGGTAAGAAAGAAGTAACAATGTTTGAAATGACTAAGCTTGTTTCACCACATATTACTGATCCTGACAAAAAATAATATTTTGTAAAAATCAAAAGACAACCCAAGAAAGGTTGTCTTTTTTTTTAAATAAAAAACCACTCGTAAAATACGAGTGGTTTTTCCACTTAGATTTTTAATTGTTTAAAAAGCTAAGTGGGTCGGAGAATTGTCGGTTAAGAGCAATTCTCCGATAAGGGTTCTTACTCTTTTGGCTTTTTCAAGCCATCAGAGTCAAGAGTAGTCTTCGGGGCGCGACTCCCGTTTCAGGTTTGACTACCTTACCTGATATACATCTTTAACGACGTCCACTTCTATTTGGTGAGAAAAGAACAAAGCCGTTTTTTTCTCATAAAAGTGGGGATTGCAAGTACAGCCTCGCTTCGTATTAGGTGATTAACCTTTCCTAACTCTCTGTCTTACAACCACGCATACTACGTCGGTCACGTTGCTTCGCTATGTGATTAGGGGGACTCTGGAACGTGACAACCAGGCCTTCCTAAAGATTCTTCATCATGTACGCTCCTTGCGACGTGATTTGGTTATTTGTCAGGATCGAAACGCGACCCGAACGTGCTGCAAAGTCGGAACCGTTTTAAAGACTTTGGCAGCTGAAATAGTCGATTCCCACCGGCGGTGGGTTAGCTATAGAGCATGTAGACCTCCTTTTGGTCGATGCTACACATAGTGTTTTTACCTGGTTTACCAGGATTTTGCTGTCTTTTATTTGAAGCCTATATCAAGCTTCAAATGCCGTAAGCGCTGACAGCATCACGCTTTTTCGGCCACCGGCTGTGGCCTAACTAGCACATTGGATTTTGTCCTTTGAGCCGCGAAGATTGATTTGTTGGGGGCGAAACGCGCCCCTCGGGACGTTGTTATTCTCAATGAATAACAGAATATAATAGCATGATTTCATGATTTTGTCAAGAGTGTAATGTGAATAAATACAAAAAATAGCTTATTTAAGCTATTTTTCTTGTATTTATTGTCTTTAAAATTTGTTATTTACTAATGATATTTTCCATAGCACACCATCCGCAATCATTTTCTTGTGGTATTAGTACTACAGCTTCATCATTTGGTTTGCCTTTGTAAAAAGTTACAGAAGCGGTGAGAACTTTGTATTTTTTACCATCATGATGGACATTCCAAAGCTGTCTTTCTTCATCAAAGCTTAATATGCCAATGATTCTTTTACGAGAGATAGGACCAATTTGTTTGTAGATGAAGCGTCCATTTGGCGCAAATGTCAATTTCATGATGTCTCCTTCTACTAGTTTTGATTTACTGGCATAGTTTGGTGGCACGGAATATTCTTTGCCATTACTTCCAAGCATTTTTTCACCATTGAAGACGCCTTCTAATATTTTGTCATTAGTATCATCATCATTTGATATATTTAAGACGCTATCAACAACAAGAGGTTTTGGTACTATTGGAGGTGTAGGAGGTAGGGGAACATTTGTTTCATTTTTTCCATCAAGTAGTTGTAAGATGTTTTCTATTTTTTTCTTTAAGCTATGCAATTCTTCTTTTATTTGTACAATATTTATTGTTGATTCTTCTTTTGTTGTTTTTACTTTTATTTCTATACTTTCTTTTTTTCCTTCAATTTCTGAAATAGTTGAGGTGTGTGACGTTTTTCTATCAAAGTATGATAGATCTTCTTCTTTGGATTGTTCAGGAAACAATTCATCATCTTGTACAATAGGCATTATGGGTGTCATGCGTTGTATCTTGTTGATAGAATCATCGTCAAAAAGATCGGACATGTGAGATGTCATGATATTGGAAAATTGGTCCATATTTGTTTATTTTATGTTTGTTTAATATTTTTGTCTGTTCTTTATTTTTTTGTAGGTATTTTTGAATGAAAGTGCTTACAAGGCTTACGAAGCTTATAATGCCTACAAATTTTTGTTGTAAGCCTTGTAGGCCTGGTAAGCCTCTTTATAATGTTGCTTCTATCATATCATCTTTACTGTCACTTACTCCTTGATCTAGTTTTGTTCTTTCCATTATCTCGGATTCTACAATGCTTCTCTCACGTCCAAATTTGAGTCTAGAGAGCTGTTTAATAGCTTCTGCCATCTTTAGGTTACCATCTTCTGGAGGATAGACAGACATGTTGAAAGGCTTGGTTGGTTCATTGTTGATAATTATTTTAGTATTGGTTGTAAATTTTTCAACATTCATTAGGTCATAAGGACCAAAGACAGGAGCCATTTCTTTGGCTAGAATATCGGCATCATCTGGTCCAATACGGAAGACACACATACTACCAACATTACCTAAAACAGCATCCTTTATTTCACCTCTACCTTTGTCATCTACCAATTGATTTAGATATTGATGAGCTATGATTAGGTCTAGACGATATTTACGAGCTTCAGATAGAATGGTAGCAATAGAATCAGTGATGAAATTTTGAAACTCATCTATATATAGATAGAAATCTTTACGTTCATCTTCTGGCAAGTCAGCACGACCCATAGCTGCCATTTGTAATTTGGAGACGATGATAAGACCAAGCAACTTGGCATTTACCTCACCTGTTTTACCTTTTGCTAAGTTTACAATCAAGATTTTTTGTTTATCCATGATATCTCGAAAGTTGAAACCAGATTTTTGTTGTCCCATGATATTACGCATCATTTCATTTTCGACAAAGCGACCTACTTTGGAAATTAGGTAGCCAAGCATCTCTGATTTGTGGAAGTCACTAGTTTTGGCCATTTCTTTTTCCCAGAAAGCACGAACTACTGGATCTTTTAATTTTTTCAAATATTGTTTGACATAGTCATCGTCTGTAAACATACGAGGGATGTCAATTATGGTACCTGGATTGTCAAGATCAGCCATAAGGGTCAACATGACGTTACGCATATTGTGTTCAAACATTGGGCCAATCATTTCAGGAGGGAAGAGTTTGTAGAAGATACTAATCATCTCTTGGACTGCAAAATCTTTTTCATCTTCTGATTTGGCTTCTAGCATGTTGAGACCAATAGGATACTCAAAATCAGAAGGATTGAAGACTATGACATCATCGGCTCTTTCTTTTGGAATATGTGACAAAACGTATTCAGCAAAGTCACCATGAGGATCTACTACTGCGACGCCTTTACCTTCTTTGATATCTTGTATGGCCATTCCACCAAGTAAAACAGATTTACCACCACCAGATTTGCCAACGATATAGAGATGTCTACGTCTATCAGCATCTTTTAGACGTACTTGAAAGTCACTTCCACGATAGGGGATATGACCCATGAGAATACCGTCTTTTGATAAGTTTGGTGGAGGGGGTGCTTTTCTAGCGCCAAGCCATTTTATATTTGGTGTTTCTGTTGAATGGAGAGGTAAGTGCCAGAGACTAGCAAGTTCTTCGGTATTGAATAATATTTGTTTTTTTTCATTGAAAGCACGATGTATGAAATCACTGATAAGAGATTTTTGGTTACGAGGTATTTGAGCTTTGAAAGAGTTGCCATAACGATAAAGATTGTATTGACCAAAAGCTCCTATAATATTGTCTAAATTCATTTTGGCTAGATCTTGATTATCTGAACTACTGATGATTCTGACAGTCACATCCATACCACCTTTGGAAAGTTTTTCTTCTATACCTTTCATCATTTCTTCTTCCATGCTAGAAAGTTGGTATTTGTCATCTGGTAATTTGTCTTTTTGTGTAGATATTTGTTCACTGACACCTTTACCTAAAAATTTGAAAATATTTTTCAGGTGGTTTTGATTCGTAACATCTTCAAACTTTTTACCTTTTTTTACTTCTCTTACTAGATGTATACCATTTTTTCGCCATTTTTTTGGTGCTGAACGAACTACAAATTGGATACTAGCAGAACTGTTTTGTTCGTGAATTCTAGCTAATACATTCAAAACGGCAGACATTGGGTCTGAGTCTATTTTTTTGTAAGTTTTGAAAGGGAAAGAAAGATGGTTTTCTGCTTTTAGATAACCTCCAAGGATAGAACTTTTTTCTGAAAAAATATTATAATCAGTGATCTCTTCAATATGAGCATAAGGGTATTGAGCATTTATCTGTTGTTCCAAAAAGCCTTTTTGTCTTATAGGAACTGAGACATAAAAATTTATTAAGCTATTGTGTACTACAATTTCAAAAGAAAAGTTGTCATTACGTCCTTTGAACCAACGTATGATACCTTTTTGAGCTTTTTGGCTAGCAATGGTGGCAAAAATAGTTTCTGTAAGGCCAATTTCTTCTTTTATTTGTTCTAATCTGTCTTCTTGTTGATTATTTTGGGCACCTTCACTCTTTTTTTCTTTTGGTACCATGATGTGGAGTAGGGTATTGTCAAAAGTATGTTGTACTTTGTAAATAGATCTAAGTATTGAACGAACAATAAATATAGAACCAACAACAAGTAATATGATACTTCCTATGATTATAATATTTAAAATATTATTGTTAAAAGTAGAAGAAGTATTTATGTTGTTATTGACAGTGATGAATTGTAAAACAAAAAAAGGCATAATAAATTTGTTATTTATTGTTGTCAGTAGTTTTTTTGAGGCTTAATATCTTGTCAGCTTTTATTTTTGCTTCTTGTTCTAAGAAAAATTTGTTGACACCTGGTAAAATTTTTAGCCATTCTAGAAGAAGTTTGAAAATTTCTTTTATTTTGACTTTGGTTTTTTTGAGAAGTTGGCGTATTTTCCAAGCTGTTTGTTCTCCTTTGATTTTGAATTCTTGTTTTTGTAAGGGAGTTAATGCTTTGAAGGCATCTTCTAATCCTGCTTCCATTACTTTTTCAATACGCAGAGTCATTTCATCTTTTACTATTGGGATTACATTGGTTTTTTTCTTATTTTGTTTTAGTTTCTTTTTTAGAGTCTGGATTCTATTGTCTAAGTTTTGTTCTATTTCAACAGAGTTTTCTTTTTGACCTTCAGTTTCTTGACTATTTTTTTCTACTGTATTTTCCTTTTGTTCAGTACTATCTGGATTAAAACCAACATAGTCAGGTTGTATTTCCTGACTTTGATTATTGTTTTGAGTTTCTGAGCTATTTAGAAAGTTTGGTTCAAAATTTTTTTCTTCTGGAGTTTTATCTAAGTTTTTTGGAACCATAAAAATAATATGTAAATTTTATGTAGATATTATAACACAAAAGTGTATAAAAGTGGAACATCAAATTCTATTGAAGTGTGGGTGTATTTGTGTGTAACTTTATTATTGACATTAAGAGTGAATTTTGTTAATATGATTGACGCCATTCACTTCGGATCGGAGGCTCCTCTAGAAGGAACAGCTATCTTCGAGGTAGACGTTCTAGAGCTGGCCCGTTAAAAGGCATGAATCCGGTGACGTGGACTCCCACACGAGAGTCAAATGCGACTTGCTAACCACAGGGTATTTGTACAGGGAGTAGACACAACAGTCGTGTCTTTAAGCTCGTTGTCCGGTTGCCAAGCCGGCGCCAGCGGGACTGATGGCCTGTAAATGTATCATGAAAGTGGTGCAACAGGATAATAAAAAAGGAGAGGTCACTGACTTGTGGTGCGTTCACTAGTCATACCTCTCCGCACTCTTCTTTTTTTAGATTCGTTTTCAAGCGAATTTTTTTATTTACTTATTTGTTGTCCTTCGGAAGTATCTTCTACATTGTAACCTAAGGCTTTTATTTCATCGCGAAGTCTGTCACTTTCGGACCAGTTTTTTTCTTCTCTAGCTTTTTTACGTTCGTCTAGAAGTTTTTGTACATCATCTGGGATTTCAATATTTTCTTTTTTTATTTTATCTAATTCTAATCCTAAAATTTTGTCAAATTGTAAAATAGTTTCATAATCAATTTCATCATTTTTGAGAGCATCAAAAATTGATGCTAAAGCACCTGGCATATCTAAGTCATCATTAATTTTTTCAAGAAAACTTGTTTTTATCACCAATACGTCTGGACTGGTGTTTTCATGTTTCAATGTTTTAATATTTTTATTTTTTAAAGCTAAAACTTTATTTCTAAGATTATTCAAACCAGTCTGAGCAGCTTCTAGTGCTTTCCAAGAAAAATTGAGTTGTTTACGATAATGAGTTTGAAGTAAGAAAAAGCGATAGGCGAGGGGATCAATATTCTTTGCTATAAGAGTATCGAGTATAACAAAATTATCTCCAGATTTACTCATCTTTTCATCATTTTTCATTACAATGAATTCTCCATGCATCCAATAGTTCACCCAAGGATGTTCACCAAAAGCAGCTTCAGACTGGGCTATTTCGTTTGTGTGGTGAACTGGAATATGATCTATACCTCCGCAGTGAATATCGAAATGATGGCCTAGGTATTTGCTACTCATGGCACTACATTCTATATGCCAACCAGGAAAACCTTTGCGACCAAAAGCTTCCCACTCCATTTGTCTTTTTTCTTCAGGTTTGGAAAACTTCCACAAAGCGAAGTCGTGAGGATTTTTCTTTTCACCCATGTCTACTCTTGAACCAGCTTCTAATTCTTGATTTTGTAAATTTGCCATTTCACCGTAAGAAGGGAATTTAGTGGTATCAAAATAAATACCGTCACTTGTTGCATAAGTAAAACCTTTGTCGGTAAGAGTTTGAACAAAAGCTATTTGTTCTGGAATATTGTCCGTGGCTTTGCACCAAGTAGTGGGGGATTCAATGTTTAATTCTTTTAGATTTTTTTGGAAAGCTTGTGTATAGAATTCTGCAATTTCCCAAGCAGTCTTGCCTTCACGCTGGGATCCTTTTTCCATCTTGTCTTCGCCGTTGTCTCCGTCATCTGTGAGATGTCCAACGTCGGTAATATTCATGACATGGTTTATTTCGTAACCATTGTATTCTAAAACTCTTTTCAAAATATCTTCAAAAATATAGGTACGAAGGTTTCCTATATGAGCATAGTGATAAACTGTGGGGCCACAAGTATATAAGCCAACTTCTTTGTCTGAGATAGGTTTGAATTCGTCAATCTTTTTAGTGAGTGTATTATAAATTTTTAACATAAATTATAAAGGCTTATCCGCTCAAGGAGGACCCGATAGACGGGAAAGGCTTGAAAGGTAATATTTATCTGATAATTATAGATTAGAAAATGACTTTTGTAAAATAAAAAATTCTCTTTATTAGAGAATTTATCAAATTTGTGTTAGAAGGGGCACCTGGGTGAGCTCAACTGTTTGTGAAAACAGGAGCTCAGCCCAGGTGGTGCTGAAATGTGAGGTGACGGTATTTCATGATGACATACCGTCTTGAGAATGCGTGCCCCAAGCCGTGGGAGATCCTCAATATAAATAAACCATTTTTTAGCTAGATTGTCAAGTTTTTGTGTGGATACTTGATAAAAAGAGTATTATATAAATATTTTATTTGTACGGAAAGTTTTTTTTTGAGGTTTTTGATTTTATTTGATTTTATTTGATTTTTGAACTATAATTATACTTAATAATATAATATATCTTTTATGAAAATTATACTTCGTTGGTTACTAAATGCTGGGGCACTGTTACTCATTGCCAATTATCTACCTACAATGTCTTTGGGTGGTTGGTATTCTGCACTTATCACCGTTTTAGTTTTGGGATTGGTCAACGCTCTTATTAGACCTATTATCTTCATTCTTTCTTTACCAATAAATATTTTGACATTAGGACTGTTTACTTTTGTTATCAATGCTGTTCTTTTCTGGTTTGTCTCGACTATTGTAAAAGGTTTTACTGTGGGAAGTTTTGGTGCTGCATTTTTTGCTTCAATACTTTTTTCAATTTTGAGTTTTGCAATCAATATTCTGTTGAAAAAAGAATAAATTTTATTAATAATACTGAACTTGGTTCAGTATTTTTTTAGATAAAAATTTTAATTATGAAAAGTAATATAAAAATAGTTTCTGTAGGAGGTTCAATAATCATTCCCAAAACTGGTTTTGATACAGAATTCTTAAAAAAATTTCGCCAGATGATAATTGACGAAGTGAAAAAAGGACAGAAGTTTATTTTGATAATTGGCGGTGGAAGTACGGCTCGCAATTATCAAGATGCACTTAAAGGAACTATAAAAATAAGTGAAACAGATTTGGACTGGATGGGAATTGAGGCGACTATTATCAATGCTAATTTTGTTAGACTCATGTTTGGAGAATTAGCTTACAAAGATGTAATTACTAATCCAACCAAAAAAATAAAAACTAATAAATCTATTATTGTGGCTGCTGGTTATAAACCGGGTTGTAGTACTGACTATGATGCCGTTCTTTTTGCTAAGACTTATGGTGCTATAGAAGTCTTGAATTTGTCTAATATTGAATACGTTTATGACAAAGATCCTAAAGAATTCTCTGATGCTAAGAAAATTGAAAATATTGATTGGAAAACATTTCGCAAAGAAATAGTGGGGGATATTTGGCAACCAGGTAAGAGTGCACCTTTTGATCCTGTAGCAAGTAAAGCTGCTGAAAAGTTGAAGCTAAAAGTAAGTATTTTGCAAGGTACCAATTTGTTAGAAGTGAAGAAAGCTTTGGGTGGAAAGAAGTTTAGGGGAACTGTTATCGAATAATAGTGCTAATGTTAGACGAATAACATGAATTAAAAAGTAGCTTATAGCCATAAGCTATTTTTGTTGGGTTTGACTAATGTCATTTGTAGTCCAATTATAAACTTGATTTTTCTCTCCAAATAGCATAAGATTAGATTGTTAAGAGACTTCTTGTTGTTATTTGAGACTTGTAGAATCAATTTTGAGTAACTTTATTTAAAAATAGCTAACTTAGGAAAGATCCCTATCCGTCCTTCGGCGGATCGGGATGAATTGTCCCTATGTCTGACATAAACCTAATAAAAGAAAAACTCGACGTGGTGGACCTTATTGGTGAATATGTCCAGCTGAAACCGGCTGGCGTCAATCACAAAGGACTTTGTCCTTTTCACCATGAGAAAAGTCCATCATTTATGGTCAACCGCGAAAGACAAAATTGGCATTGTTTTGGTTGTGCCAAAGGTGGTGATATTTTTACTTTTGTGCAAGAAATAGAAGGAATGGAATTCAGAGAAGCTCTCAAATATTTGGCTGACAAAGCGGGTGTTCAATTGACTAATACTTTCCAAAATCAAGCAGAAACTAGTCTCAAAAATAGACTAAAAGAAATCAATAAAGATGCTTCTCATTTTTTTTATAATTTTTTACTAAAAATGCCAGCATCAAAAGATGCTCGTGAATATTTACAAAATAGGGGACTCACTCAGGAAACAATAGATAATTGGCAAATTGGTTTCGTACCAGAACAGTGGGATCTGCTAACACAATATTTATTCAAAAAAGGTCATGCTATCGACGATTTGGTAATTTCTGGTTTGACAATAAAACGTGATAACGCCAACGTACAAACATACCAAGGTTTTTATGATAGATTTCGTGGTAGAATAATGTTCCCAATTTGGGATGTACATGATTCTGTAGTTGGGTTTACAGGTAGAGTTCTGGTAGAGACTGAGAAGAGTGGGGGAAAGTATGTAAATACTCCTCAGACTCCACTTTTTGATAAATCTCGTATTGTGTTTGCACTCAACAAAGCTAAGAAGGAAATAAAAGTAAAAGATTTGGCAGTATTAGTCGAAGGACAGATGGATGTGATTGCTTGTCACCAAGCTGGTATGACCAATGTAGTAGCTACAAGTGGAACAGCTTTGACAAGTGAACAAATAAAACTTTTGAAACGTTATAGTAATAATATTGCTTTAGCTTTTGATGCTGATGAAGCAGGTGTAAAAGCTGGGAAAAGAGGATCTACTTTAGCATCATTACAAACAGTTGTGGAATCATCTTCTGATTTGCCAGGTAGCCTTTTAAAAAGCAATGAAATTATGGTTATACAGGGAATGAATGTAAAAATAATTCAGATTCCTGAAGGATCAGGTAAAGATCCCGATGAATGTATTAAAAAAGATAAAGATGTATGGTTTAAAGCTGTGGAAAATGCTCAAGATATAATGAAATGGTATTTTGAAAAAACATTTAAAAATAAAGATATTGATAATCCAAAAGAAAAACAGATAATAGGAAATATACTCTTAAAAGAAATAGGAAATATACCTTATGCTATAGAAAGAGATTTTTGGCTTCAAGAATTGTCAAATCGTTTAAAAGTCAATGTTTCTACTTTACGTGAAGATTTAAATAGAATAAAAAATGAAGAAAAGAAAACTCCAGAACTTAGAGAAAAAGAAAAATCAAAAAAACCAGAAGTATCCTTACCTCCGACTCGTTTGGAAAGTCTAATTGAGAGGTTTTTGGCTTTGTATTTGCGTTTTCCTGAAAAAGTAAAGAACATTTCAAATTTGTTTTCTATTGATTTGTCGCTATCCACAGGCAAATATTCAGCTCTTTACGAAAAGTTAAAAGCAGTGTATAATGGTGACAATAATGACATCTCACATGTCAGAGAGTATTTCAATACAGAAAATCAAGAAAATATAGTGGACGTTCTTCTTATGCAAGGTGAGAAGGATTTTTTGGACTTTGGAGACAAAGAGGCTATAAAAGATTTGCAAGACTTGTCAAAAATCATTCGACAAGAGTGGTTGAAGATAGAAAGAACCAGATTGCAAAATGAGATTTCATTGGCTGAGAGTAGTGGAGACAATAGCAAGGTGGATGAGTTGATGTCACAATTTCAAAAATTAATTTAATTTTTAAATATTTTATGAAAGAAAAAAACAAAAAAGAAGTTAAAGATTGGTATATATCAGCAACTCATTATTTAACTTCAGGTTTTATTATACCTTTTTTCGTTGGTTTACTTGCTTTTGTGATAATTTTTTATACTGCTGGAGAAGAAAATTTTCCAAAATTTGTTTTGCCTTTAAGTTTCTTGTGGCTTGTTAGTCTATGGTTCGGTGTTATCTATTCAAGCAAATATTTGGAAAAGACTTATATTATAAAAAATTCTGACAAAATAATTAATTTATCTACTTTGTATTTTTTAATTATTGGTATTTTGTATAGAATGTATAATTTTTCTTTGGAAGTAGATTATTTTATTGATTTCTTATTCTTTTTTGTTGCTGTTTTAGTATTTTATTTTGCAAGTAAAAAATATTTAAAGAATAATGCTACTAATTAAAAATAATTTTGTATTTGTATATTTATAAATAATTCATCTCTATTTAAGAGAACTAATTTCCTGTAACATGCCTCGTGGCACAAAAAGCACAACTAAATCAGCAAAAGCCAAAGTAAGTACAAAGGCTCGCGCAACCACTAAAAAAGTTGTCCGAAAGACAGCTCCAAAAAAAGCTAAAAAAACCACAGCTCCAAAAGCTAAAGTTTCTAAAGCAAAAATTACTACCCGAAAAACTACAACTAAGCGGGTTACAAAAAAAACAGCTCCAAAGGTAGCTAAAAAATCTACAGTCAAAAAGACTATTATCAAAAAATCTTCTAAAAAACAAAAGAAGAATAGTTTGAAATTTGATAAATCGAAATTTGATAAGAATTTTGAAGTTCCAACAGGGGAGCAAATCAGTAGAATAGTCAAGAAGGGAAGAGAAAGAGGTTTCCTCACAGAACATGAAATATTGATGACTTTCAATAGACTCGAGCAATATCTCGATGTCTATGATGACTTTTTGGACTTGATAGATAAAAATAGTGTCTCTGTTGTCGAAGTACAACAAGGTGGCTTTTTGGGTAAAAGTTATAATGAACATCGAGATGGTGTGATGACAGGTCTTCAAGGTGATCAGCCGGACGTAGCTTCTGGATTGTCTTTTGATCTTGGTAATATTTCTCAAGATTCTATCCAAATGTATTTGCGTGAGATTGGTAAAGTGCCATTGCTTACAGCAGATGAAGAAGTTTCGATTGCTAAGCGTCGTGAAAGAGGGGACAAAAATGCTGAACGCAAAATGATCGAAGCCAACTTGCGTCTCGTAGTTTCTATTGCTAAGAAATTTGTGGGCAAATCACTTTCTATGCTTGATTTGATTCAAGAAGGAAATATTGGTTTGTTTCGCGCAGTGAAAAAATTTGATTATCGCAAAGGCTATAAATTTTCTACTTACGCGACTTGGTGGATAAGACAAGCTATCACTCGTGCTCTAGCTGATCACTCTCGTACAATTAGAATTCCTGTGCACATGGTCGAGACTATCAACAGATTGCAACAAATTTCTCGTCACTTGCTCCAAGATCTTGGTCGTGATCCAACTCCAGAAGAAATAGCTGCCGAGATGGGTGAGGAAGTAGACAAAGTAAAACATATTATCAAGATTTCTCAAGATACTGTTTCACTGGAGACTTCAGTCGGAGACGATGATGATGATGATACTTCACTATCGGACTTTATCAAAGATGTGAAATCTATCAGTCCTTCTCAAGCAGCTGGTGTAGAACTATTAAAAGATTATATCAAAGTAGCTATCCAAGATTTGTCTCCTCGTGAGAAGAAAATCCTGGAAATGCGTTTTGGTCTAGACGATGGTGTCACACATACTTTGGAAGAAGTCGGTAAAGAATTTGGTGTGACTCGTGAACGTATTCGTCAGATTGAATCAAAAGCACTTGATAAAATAAAGGATTTCGATGTGATTAAGAAGTTGCGTGATTATTAGGTTCATGAAAGCATTAAAACATAAAAATATTAAAACAACCGTGGGGGACGGTTGTTTTTTTGTATTTTAAATTTTTTATTTATATTGTTTGTTTTTTCTTAACACCTATGAAAGTTATCCATAATACCCAGATCATTTCTCCAACTGTTAAGAATTCTATATAAGATGGGACTGAACCAGTCAGAAAATAAAAGATTGTATTTCCTAAGTATCCTAGAGAACCTATATATAATAGATAACCAATGAATTTTGGGAACATTTTTGATTTGATGATAAGAGTTCCCATTGGAATTAGCCATAGACCCCAAAAGACTGCTGCAAGATGTGAAGCTTCTGGCATTATTACCGCCATCATGGAGAAGGGAACACCCAATATACCAAACAATGCTAGTAGAAATGCTTGTTTTTTGTCTACATCTTCAAATAGTTTATAAAGTAACAAAGCAACTATTATTTGAAATATTTGTACCACTATCTGACCCAATTGACCAAATTTGAATAATATTGTTTCATTGGCAAAAGTAGGGGCGTATAAAAGAGAAAATATACTTATGACAGTCCAGATTGGATAAATAATTCTTAATTTATTTATAGTTTTCATAAAAGTATTAAAAAATGATACCATAATAGTATCATATAAGAATTTTCATAGCAAGAAATAGATTTTTATTTTTTAAACAATTTTATTTCCCAAATATAAACAAACAGAAAACCAATTGTATATGCTAACAAATCATAAACATCAAAGGTACTTCCTAAAATAATCTGAGCTATTATATTTTTTTGTAGTCCTAATAATTCAATAAAATGAAAATATTGTAGGAATTCTATAATGTATGCAAATAACAAAACAGATAAAGAGAGTTTTATTGGTTTGATATTAAAAAATATTTTTATTACACTATAAATAAATATAATGACAATAATATCTCCCAAAAATCCTCTGATGAAAGGATTGTTGCCAAATGATAAAACTCCCAGTAATAAAGATATTATGCTTGAAATTATGTAGTTAGTTTTTTTCGACATTCTTGTTTGGTTTATAATTTCTAATATCCCAAAATATATTTAGTAAGCCATATTATGCCTCCGACAATCAATATTATGAAGAAAACTTTTATTCTTCTAGAATTATCATTTGCCTGTATTGGGTTGTAGTTTGGAGGATATTTAGACTCATTTTTATTTGGTTTTTCCATAAAAGATATTTTAGATAAATTTATATCTCAATCATAACAAAAAAACAATCCCTTCACAAGAGATTGTTTTAAAATTCAAAATTTCTAAATTCTAAAATTTTATTCTAATCTTTCTCCAACTTTCCCCCAATTAACATGATCCCAAAACTTGGCAATGAAATCTGGACGAGCATTTCGGAAATCAATGTAGTAAGCATGTTCCCAAACATCAATAGTTAGTAGGGGAGTCTTGCCTTCGGTCACTGGAGTACCAGCATTACTCATTTGTAAGATTTCTAGGTTGCCAGAAGCATCAGTCACCAGCCAAGCCCAGCCTGAGCCAAATAGCTTGGTAGCTTTGTCTGTGAATTCTGTTTGGAAAGCTTCGACAGAACCAAATTTGGCTGTAAGTTTTTCAGCAAGGTCAGCCGGTACTTCTTGTTTTTCTGGACTAAGTGTTTCCCAGAAAAAACTGTGATTGAAATGTTGAGCAGCGTTATTAAATATTGCTAGATTATTTTCAGCGTGAGAAGTCTTGATTACTTCTTCTAGTTCTTTGTTTGCATAGTCTGTGCCTTCTATTGCAGTGTTGAGTTTGCTGACATATCCAGCATGATGTTTACCATGATGAAAGTCAAAAGTCTCTGCACTACAAAAATCTGGCATAGAATCTTTGGCAAAAGGGAGATTTGGTAGTTCGAACATAGATCAGTTCATTTCGAACGAAGTGAGAAATCTTTCTTATCTCAGACGTTCTTGAATAAATAGTTTTTGATATAAACAAATTTTTTCTTAGGAAACCTGCCTGCCGGCAGGCAGGGATTCTTTAACTCTCCCGACTTACTTCGTGTCGGGATCGGAATGAAGTTAATTTAGATCTTACCTACTAAATCAAGTCCTGGTTTCAAAGTGTCTTTTCCTGGTTTCCATTTGGCAGGACATACTTTGTCACCATGTTCAGCTACGAATTGAGCTGCTTGAAGTTTTCTTACCAATTCTTCTGAGTTTCTACCAATACTGTTGTCATTGATTTCATAAGACTTGATGACGCCGTCTGGATTGACGATAAATGTCGCACGTAAGTCCAAACCTTCTTCTTCGATATAAATTCCAAGAGTTTTTGAAAACTTAGCAGTTGGGTCAGCTAGCATTGGGAAGTTTACCTTCTTGATAGCTTCTGAGTGATCATGCCAAGCTTTGTGTACAAATACTGTGTCTGTACTTACACTTAAAATCTCGGTATTTAGAGATTTGAATGTTTCGTAAGTCTCAGCCATATCTTCTAGCTCTGTCGGACAGACAAAAGTGAAATCTGCCGGGTAGAAGAATAGAATAGACCATTTGCCATTCATTTTACTTGGGTTAATTTTGACGATGTCATTGTTGCTAAAAGCTTCCAATTCCATGTCAGGTACTGTTTGTCCAATGAAACTTGGACGATATGTATTTTCTTCCATATTTGGATAAATTAAAAATAATTGATACTGCTATGGTACTATATGTAAGTTGACTAGTCAACTTGTGGAAAACTAGTAGTATTTCCACAATTGTACATTTATTTATGACGTGCTATACTATGTAAAGTACGCAGAAAATTTTATAATTGTGTTATTTTTATTATGACATTTTATATAAATTATCTGAGGCTAAATATATTGCTATTTGCGTACTAAAGTAAAATCTTTGAAAGATATTTCACTTATTTTGCGTAGTATGTTAAAATAGACTTTCATTTATTTATTATTCATTTATTTAACTTCTAATACAAAATATGGAAGAACAAAATACAAACAAAAGTATTTTCGAAGTGATGAATCCTCAACAAACATTCTTATTTGGTTTGGTTGGTGGTGTCATGCTTCTTTGTACTGTCGGATTTTTTATTTTACTTGGCATCTTTTTGAAAGGTGGCAATGGAGCTGGTATCGCTTATAACAATGGTAACAATAATTTGGCTGTCAACACAGCTGGTGCAGATACTGCTGTGGCTCAAGGCAATGGTGCTCCTGCAAATATTGTAGTCAAAGACGTAGATTTGAAAAATGATCATATCAGAGGAAATAAAAATGCAGAAATTACTATTATAGAATTTTCAGATACAGAGTGTCCTTTTTGTAAAAGATTTCATGAAACAATGTTACAAGTCATGGACAAATATAGTGACGACGTAAGATGGATATATCGTAATATGCCTCTTGATGGGTTACACCAAAAAGCTCGTAATGAAGCTCTTGCTCTAGAATGTGCAGGTGCTCAAGGAAAATTTTGGGAATTCACAGATATGGTATATGACAAAACTACTTCAAACGATGGTTTAGACCAAAGTTTGTTGCCAGTTTTTGCTAAAAATCTAGGATTGAATGTAAGTAAATTCAATACTTGTCTTGAAACAAAACAATTTGCTAGTGTAATACAAGCTCATGAAGCTGATGGTCAGGCTGCTGGTGGACAAGGTACTCCTTACTCAATTTTGATTGCTCCAGATGGAACTAAGACTCCTATCAACGGTGCTTATCCTTTTGCTCAAGTAGAACAAATGATTCAACAATACTTGAATTAAGCAATGTAAGCAGAGTAGGCAGAATAGGCAGATTAAGTAAATTTTAAAAAACGTTCTCGGAAGTGAGAACGTTTTTTTGTTTTTTAAGTAACTTTATTTTTCGAAAGGGTTTAATCCTTGTTCGAGTAAATTTTCAATTGTTTTGAAAAGGGGAGTAGGTAGATTATTCCAATCATACCAATCCCAACCAAGACATTTGTGAGGTTCTTTTATTTCAGGTTCACCAGAAACATAATCGGCTAAGACAAAAATAGTATTGTAGTGTTTACCTTCTTTTTCAAAGATATCATTTGTCGTTGTAAAAAAACGGATGTTATTAATTTCAATACCGGCTTCTTCTATTGTTTCTCTTTTAGCACATTCTTCCCAGCTTTCTCCAAATTCCAAATGTCCTCCAGGAAAAGCATATGTATTTTCTCCATGAGCACCTATTCTTTTTCCGACCAGAACTTTATTATCTCTCATTATAATTACACCAATTCCAACTTTTGGTCTTTCTGTTTTTTCTTTGATAAATTTAAAACGTGGCATTTTTTTTCCTTCCCATTCTACTTCCTCCAAAAAATTAGCGACAGGTCTGGTCCAATAATCGCACATATTTTGTTCATATAGTGGTTTATAAAGTACTAGATCTTCTAGAGTAGATTCATATTTGGCTATTCCTAGAACTTCATATTCTTTGCCTTTGTAATGTTTATATATGCCAGGTTTTATAGACATAAATGTATTTTTTAGATATGATTAGTAATGCCTTATAAGCATTATAGTTTATAAAGTCTATAATGTCTATAAAGTCAAAAGTCCAGACTTTTTGACTTTAAGGACTTTATGAACTTTTGACTGTTTTTGAAAGAAAAAAGGCATAATAGACGTAATAGTAGTAAACCAAATGAGTCTTATGATGCTCTCAGATGAGTCAATAAATGAAAAAACCGATAACGAACTAGTATCTTTGAGTCTAGATAATCAAGAATATTTTTCTTATCTTGTCCAAAGATACGAGAGAAGGTTGATTTCTTATATTATTCGTATATCCGGTGTAAAATTAGAGGACGCTGAAGATGTGTTGCAAGACGCATTTGTTAGTATGTTCCTAAAACTCAATAGTTTTGATACTAGATTGAAATTTTCTTCCTGGGCTTATCGTATAGTACATAACCAGACTATTAGTGAATTTAGAAAAAAGAAGGTGAGACCTGTGCAATATTTTGAGGAAAATGATTTGGTTAGACTAGTAGATAGTATTGCAACTGACGATAGTTTCGATAAAAAATTGTTGAAAGATGAAATAAAAGTTATACTTTCACAAATGGACAAAAAGTATAGGGAAGTATTGGTCTTGAAATTTTTGGAAGAAAAAGATTATAATGAGATATCAGATATTTTGAAAAAGCCAGTCGGAACTGTGGGAACTCTGGTCAATAGAGCTAAGAAAAAGTTTCGAGATATTCATGAGAAAATAGAAAAAGATGCAGAGAAGAAAAAGCAGTAAGATTTGTATGTTAAAGATTCGTTAAATAAAAAAGTAATTTTTAAGAAAGATCCTCACGCCGTGCTTTCGCCGGCTCAGGATGACAGTACACTATGACAGAAATAAGCGACAAAATATTACAGACCATAAAAGAGAAGCATATTATTCCTACTTCTAGATTTAAGGTTGCCTTAAAAAATTATTTTTGGGCTGTGTTGGCTTTTTTCATGGTAGTCTTTGGTTCTCTTGCTTTTTCGGTACTTATTTTTTATCTAAAGAACGAGGATTGGGAATTGTATAGTAGAGCTGGTTTCTCAAAATTAAACTTTACATTACTTGCGATACCTTACTTTTGGGTTTTGCTTTCTCTTTTATTTATATTCTTGGCTTATTACAATTTTCGTCACATGAAGTTTGCTTATCGTCGCAGATTTTCAGTGATTATCTTGGCTTATTTTTCTATATCATTGTTTTTGGGTAGTGCTGCTTATTTCTTTGGGGCTGGTAGTCAGATAGAGGGTTTGTTTTTCAACAATAATATAGTTTTTTATGGTAATTTGGTACAAAAGAGACAAGAAATGTGGAATAGGCCTGAACAAGGGTTTGTTGCTGGTCAGATAATTTTCGTAGATTTGAATAATAACGAATTGCAACTTCTTGATCCTGTAGAAAAAGTTTGGTTTGTAGATATTTCTCATACCCGTATTCCTCCTTTTGTAAACTTAAATTTTTCTCAACGTATTCGTGTAATTGGTAAAATTATTTCAGAAGATAAAATAGAGGCTGAAATGATAAAACCATTTTTTGCAGAGCCTTTAGAGCATTGTGATATGTCAGACGATGGTGATGATGACTGTGTTCTCATACACAGACCACAAATGAAAGAAAACATTCCACAGTTGCGTATTATTAATTGATAGGAGATATCACCTACACAATTTATAATCATCAACGAAACTAAATAAGTTGATGTCAAAAGAGAAGTTACAAACTAGTATTTACACTAGTTTGTAAAAATCTTCTCGTCCTTATTTGTTAGGACTAAATCAAATATAGTATATGAAAAAGAAAACATTAACTATCGCTGGTATTTCAGCTTTGGGTCTGGCTCTGATAGGCTCGGCTGCTGCCAATGCCTATGCAGGCCCTTCTGGTCAAAACACAAGCATGACTGGAAGAAATTTTAACCAAGATAGACATACCGAAATGCAACAGCTTCTTGATACTAAGGATTTTCAGACTTGGAAAGATCTGATGTCTAAGAATCCTGGAAGTGCTAAACTTTTGGAAGTAATTAACGAAAGTAATTTTTCCAAGTTTATCGAAATGCAAAAATTGTTCATGTCTGGTGATAAAACAGGAGCCGAGGCTATCAGAGTCGAACTAGGTCTTCCTCAAGTAGGTCCACAAAATGGCGTTATGGGTAGAGGTCATTTTAACAAAGGACAAAATGAAGCTGTAAGAACAGCGATTGAAAACAAAGATTTTAGCGCTTGGAAAGATGCTGTAGTTAAAACCCCAATGGGCGACGAGATGCTTACAAAAATAAATGAAGCTAACTTTTCAAAATTATTAGAAATGCACAATCTTATGCAATCAGGGGATAGAGATGGTGCTGAAGCTATACGTGAAGAACTTGGTCTAGAACGACCAGAAATGGGACAACGTCAAGGTAAAATGATGAGAGGTAATAGAAACAATACATCAACACAAACACAAAATTAACAAGTAAGTTTAGCCTGACTGCTCTTACTTGTTACAAAATTAAAAGAAAACCTTTTTATTCATTCTTTCTGACACTAAACGTTGGGACTTGGTAAAAATATTTAAGTATTATAATTTAAAATTACGTATCTTGTCCCGACAAGTCAGAATTCATTGGTATAAAAAACACACTGACTGAACATTGGTGTGTTTTTTTAATTAAAAATTTTTAAGTACTCACAAAAAACAACTCTAATTTGGAGTTGTTTTTATATTGACAAAATGACTTTTTTGTGCTAGTGTCTTTGCATAGTCAAATAACCCTAATCAGGAGACGTCGATGTTTGTGCTCGATGAAAGATACGAGCTCATCCGCCTTCTTGGTGAGGGTGGATTTGGTAAAGTGTATGAGGCCATGGATTTGTCTACAGGACAGGTCTGTGTGGTCAAGATGATTTCTCAGGCTGATAAGTATACTACACAGGAAGAGCTTCAAGAAATACTCAAAAAGGAGTTTGTTCTTCTTGCTTCTCTGCCTGAACACCCGCACTTAGTCACTGTGTTGGGTGGTGGTATTTATTATGCCATGGAGAAGTTTGGTAGGCCACTGTCTCAATACAAGGGAGGGGACAAGAAGTCTCCGTACTTCGTTCCACAAGTCATGACAGGAGTCTTCAAAGCTCTTTGGGAGTATCACAAGCGTGGCCTCGCACATCTCGATGTGAAACCTAGTAATGTCTTGGTGGAGCAGGTAGACGACAACTTCCAGGTGAAGTTGATCGATCCGAATTTGTCTCCTCAGGGAGAGATGTTTGCAGGTACTCCTGAATACAGTTCTCCCGAATTTTGTTTGGATGCAAGTGGGGCAACACCTCGGTCTGATCTTTATTCGGCTGGTTTGCTGTTCTATGAGCTACTAACGGGTAACAGGCCCTGGCATTGGATTGAAGACCATACGGATTTAATTACTATACGTCAGATTTCAGCACATCCCAGATGGGATAGAGATCTGCCGGTGGGTATTCGTCGACTCGTCGACGATTTGCTTATGGCAGATTCTAATAGACGTCCCAAAGATGTCATGAGCTGTCTGAAGCGTCTCGAACCATATCCAAAAATATATTGACTCGCCCGAGGCAGGAAGACTCGGGCAAACACAAAAGCAATTCATAATATGGATTGCTTTTGTTTAAATAAAAACATCCTTTTTCGAAGGATGTTTCTTTTTGTGAAGCGGAACGGGATACGTGGAAAACTTTTTTGGAGGTGTTGTTAGGGGTGGATTTGGAGGATTTGAGTTTTGTATAAAAAAACAACCCATTCTGATGAGTTGTTTTTTGGTCTGGACGAATGTTGTTGAAAACATTCGTCCTGCACCTCCTTTCCGCCATACAATGGTGGTTCTTGTTGTTGGATCTCTCAGTCCTCGTCGTCCTCGGAGGTCTGCTGCTCGTACATCTGGGTAGCCTCGATGCGAGCTTGCTTCTCAGCATCGGAAGACTCTTCTGATGTTATGATGGAGTGCTCCACCATCCGGTGGAGTGTCGCCTTGAGCATCTCGAACGAATTGAAGAACTCCGCGCCTGCCCAGGTCGAAATCCCACCTTCACTCTTGGAATGGTAGATGTCGAGCTTTGGGGCTAGTCCTTCATCGCTCAGAGACGATGCACGAACCTTGCTTGCGAACGACACAAAGTCTTCCAGCGTGATGACCGATTGTTCTATCAGAGGATAGAACTCTCGAAGTACCTCTGCTTTGTTTCGGCACTTGGGCGACTTCACAAAGGCGACTACTCTACCTTCATCACCCTCTGTTTCGAAGTCGATGGTGTAGGAGGCACCATCGTCCTGGTTGTCTTTGGACATTTTTGATCCTCTCTCTGTCTACAGAATTACCAAGTTGAATGGAACTCCACCTTTTTTAGTTTCTACATAAAAAAAGATTATAATATGAGCTATTATTTGTCAATAGTCATTTTTTGGTAAAATAGAAATGGAAAACCACATTTAGACAATTAGTAGACATAAAAAAACATCCTTTTGACAAGGATGTTTCTTTTTGTGATCCGGGTGGGGCTCGAACCCACGACCGTTAGCTTAAAAGGCTACTGCTCTACCAGCTGAGCTACCGGACCGCGTAAAATAGCCTTCGGCTATTACGCGGCAAGCCAATCTATTTAAATATCGCTTGCTACGTAATATACGGAGTCAATTTTACATTGTATTATTTAGTTCAAAAATTACGTTTTATATGATATAATAATTCTATAAAAAAGTCAAGACTTTAATTGTTTATGGAAAAATATCACGAGGACAGTATATCACAAGTTTTTAGTAAATTGCAATCGTCTGAAGTGGGGTTATCCTCAACCGAGACCACAAAGCGTCTAGAAGCCAATGGTGGTAATATTTTGCCAAATTCTAAGATAAAAATGACGAAAGCAAAAATATTCATGAATCAGTGGAAGAGTCCATTGATTTTAATTTTGGTTGTAGCTGGTGTTATTAGTGGCGCTTTGCTTGAGTATACAGATATGATAGTTATATTTGTGACGGTATTTGTCAATGTTGGTATTGGCTATGTTCAAGAATACAAAGCTGACGAAGCGCTAAATAGTCTGCATTCTTTTGTAAAATATAATTGTCTAGTAGTTCGTAATGGGCAAAAAATGTTGGTACCAAGTCAAGAAATCGTTGTTGGTGACATAATGTTGTTGGATGCTGGTAGTAAAATTCAAGCTGATGGGCGGATTATAAAATCAAATGATTTACAAGTAAGTGAAGCTGCTTTGACTGGTGAATCAGCTGTGGTAGACAAAAATAATAAAAAAGTCGATGGAGATATAAGTCTCGCTAACAGGACAAACATGGTTTATAGTGCTACTACTGTAAACAATGGTAATGCTATGGTGATTGTGACTAGTACTGGGGCCGAAACTGAAATTGGTAAGATTGCTACTTTGGTAAAAGATACTACTCAAGCTCAAACCCCTTTACAAAATCAGTTGAAAAAAATGAGCCAAATTATTGGGGCTGTGGTTGTGGTAATAGCTATTTTAATTTTTGCTTTAGGTGTTTGGTGGAATTCAGGTAGTTATGATCTTTTACAAATGTTTGAAACTGCTGTGGCCGTGGCTGTCGCTGCGATTCCTGAAGGATTGGTAATTTCGGTTACAGTCATTTTGGCTATTGGTATGCAACATATCTTGAAACGTCGTGCTTTGGTCAGGAAATTAATTTCTGCCGAAACTTTGGGTTCGGTCAGTGTCATTTGTACAGATAAAACAGGTACCTTGACTGAAGGTAAAATGAGATTGGTGAATTTGATTACAAGTAGTAATGAACTGAGTCAGGATGAAATAGAATTGTTGGATTTTGCTGACAAAAATTTTCAAGATGAAAAAATGATTTTGCAAGTAGGTGTACTTTGCAATGATTCATTTTTGGAAAATGGAGAAGCTAAAGAAAAAGACTGGAATTTCGTCGGAGATACCACAGATTCTGCTTTTGTTTATTTTGGCAAAAAATTTGGACTTGATAAACAAATATTAGAAAATGAATTAAGACGTGTGGCTGAGATTCCTTTTGATAGTAAAAACAAATTTATGCTTACTTTGCATGAAAATACTTCAAGCAATGATTTGTATATCAAAGGCTCTTTTGAGAGTGTTTTTGATAAAGCCAAATTTTATTATGAAAAAGGAAAAATAAAAAAGCTAGATAAGAAAATGAAGGAATGGTTTATAAAACAAGAAAATATTTTGACAGAAAAAGGTCTAAGAGTATTGGCTTTGGCTTATAAAGAAGTAGATAAAAAAACAAAAACTATTGGAAAAAAAGATGTAAATGATTTTGTATTTTTGGGTTTGATTGCTTTGTCTGATCCTTTGCGTGTGGAAGCCAAAGAAACTATTTTGCTCGCACGAGAAGCTGGTATCAAGACGATAATGATTACAGGAGATAATCCCAAAACCGCGCAGTTCATTGCTAAAGAATTAGGTATAGCTTCTAAAAAAGAAAATATTATTACGGGACAAGAATTAGAAAAAATTTCAGATGAAGAATTGAGTAGAAGAATTGACAATTTATTTATTTTTGCACGAGTTGATCCAAAACATAAAATTAGAATCGTAGAAGTGTTACAGAGAAAGGGTGAAGTCGTTGCTATGACAGGGGACGGCGTCAATGATGCTCCAGCATTAAAGGGTGCTAACATAGGGATAGCTCTTGGTTCTGGGACTGATGTTTCCAAGGATATTGCTGATTTAGTTTTGACAGATGACAATTTTTCTACTATTGTAGAAGCTGTCGAAGAAGGTCGCCATATTTACAAAAATATTAAAAAAGTGATTTTGTATCTTTTGTCTGGCAGTTTCACTGAGATGATATTGATAGGTGGAAGTATTTTATTAGGTTTACCTTTAGCACTCTTGCCAACCCAAATTCTTTGGGTTAATCTGATAGAAGGTTCTTTTCCCAATATGGCTTTAGCTTTTGATAAAGAAACTGATGATATTATGAAGGATAAACCTCGTGCTAAGAATGCTTTTATTATAGACAAGGAAATGACGACTATGATAGCGACAATTGGTATTGTTTCTAACCTGGTATTATTCTCTTTATTCTGGTATTATTTGCAAATAGGTACAAATATTGAAGTGGTTAGGACTATTATGTTTGTAGGTTTGGGGATTGATTCTTTACTTTATATTTATTCAGTACGTAGCATGAAGAAACATATTTGGCAAATGAGTTTTGTAGATAATAAATATTTGACAGGAGCTGTACTGTTTGGTTGGTTTTTACTTGTTTCAGCTGTGTATTTTCCACCTTTTCAAAAACTCTTACAGACTACATCTTTGGGTTGGAACTATTGGTTGGTTGTGTTTCTCTTTGGTTTATTGAATATTACAATCATAGAGGTCATAAAAGGAATATTTTTATTTAAAGATAAAGAGAGTAGTGTTAAAATTTAATTATTAATTATATAAATAATATTATGTTGGACAAAAAATATTTAACTTTAATCAAGAAAAATTTGCTTCAGTATGCCGAGGTAAGACGAGAAGTGATAAAGATGTCAGATGATGCACTACACAACGCTAAGAGAGCCATTTTTGCCATGCACAGGGACAATATGAATGAAGCAGAAGAGAAATTGGCTAATAGTAAAAATTTACTTACCTCTGTACTAAAGAAATATTCCAAATATGGAGAAATTCAAGAAGAAGGCGCTTTCAAAGCTGGCCTTGAAGAATATGTTGAAGCTAGTCTCTTTTATCAATTTTTGACTACTGGAAAATTGACCAAAATCACAGATATGGATGTTCCTTTCAAAAGCTATGTTGGAGGTCTTTGTGATGTACCAGGCGAGCTCTATCGCTATGCTATCAAGTTTGCTACTGAGAAAGATATGGACAAAGTCAAGAAATGTGCTAATATGGCGCAAGAAATCACTGGCGAACTTATTGAGTTTAACTTAACTAGTTATTTGCGTAATAAGTTTGACCAAGCCAAGATGGCAGCTCAGAAGATTGAAAAAGTGGTTTATGAGCTTAGTTTGAATGAATAAAAAAACACCGTTTTTAGGTGTTGATGAGAGAACCGCGTGTGTAGAAGGAGTGTCAGTTCTCTCTGTGTCTTGGGCTTTGGTGAGTTTGAGAATTAACAGAGACGTTGTCGCTTGAAAGATCACCTCCTTTCAGGCGCCGGTTTGGCGAGAAAATGGTGCCAAAACGGGGCCCGGTGAGCGACTGTCTCTCTCTCTTTCTACACACACGGTATGTAAAAACAATAACATCAATAAAATATTCTGTAAAATAATAGTGTTGATAACTATGAAAAAAATACTTAAAAAACTAATACCAAAAAAATTACTAAACCTACGTCATCTATTTTTTGCTTGGTACGGATCTGTTAAATATAAACATCCAAGTGAAGAATTGATGGTTATTGGAATTACAGGAACAAGTGGTAAATCTAGTACAGTCTATATTTTGCGTCAGATTTTGGAAGATGCTGGATTGAAAGTTGGTTCACTTTCTACTATTGATTTTTATATTGCGGGAGTTGATAAGCTAAATGATCAAAAGATGACTATGCTAGGTCGTATGCAAATTCAAAAATATTTACGTGAAATGGTAGATAAGAAATGTGATGTCGCTATTGTTGAGACAACTTCTGAAGGACGTGTTCAATATCGTCATAGTTTTATCAATTATGACATGATGGCTTTGACTAATCTTTATCCAGAACATATTGATTCGCATGGTTCTTTTGAGGCGTATAAACAAGCTAAGTTGGACTTATTTAATTATGTTAGTAAACTGCCTAGGAAAAAAGGAACGGGGAACGGGGAACGGGGAACGAAAAAAATTATCTCAAAAACAGCAATAGTAAATGGAAATTCTGAGTATAAAGATGAATTTTTACAATTTGATTTTGACAAAAAAATTAGCTTTGGAACTAATATCTCAAAGCAAGAGGTAAAAAACGATGGTTTACATTTTGATATAGATGATAAAGAATTTCACGCGCCTTTGTATGGTGAACATAATATTAGTAATATCGCAGCTGCTTTGACTATTGCTAGAGAATTTGATATCGCTTGGGACGTATTACAAAAAGCTGTTTCCAACTTGGAACCAATTCCAGGTAGAGTGGAGTTTATTCCAGAAGCTAAGGAAAAAGGTTTTCAAGTAATTGTTGACTATGCTTTTGAACCAAAAGCTATGTCATCACTTTATGAAGTGGTTGATTTAATAAAACCTATTGGTAGAATAATTCATGTTTTTGGTTCTACTGGTGGGGGACGTGATAGAGATAGACGTTTCAAACTTGGCGAAATGATTGGTAAGAGAGCTGATATTTGTATTATTACAGATGAAGACCCTTATGAAGATGACCCTCAAGAAATTATCGATGATGTCTCAGAATCAGTTGTCAAACAAGGTAAAGAAATTGATAAAACTGTTTTCAAAATTTTGGATAGAAAAGAAGCTATTGGTAGAGCCATTGAAATGGCAAGAGAAGGGGATTTGATTTTAATAACTGGCAAAGGAAGTGAACAGGGTATGTGTATTGCTGGTGGTAAGATGATCCCTTGGGATGATAGAGAATTCGCTAGAGAATTTATTGAGAAAAAAAAGTAATATGCCAAAATTAGTTAGTATTATAATTCCAGTTTATAATCGTGCTGAGATTTTTGAAAAGTCTCTAGTTTCAGCTACACTGCAAAGTTATGGAAATATTGAAATAATTGTGGTGGATGATGGATCTGAGGGGAACGTGGAACGGGGAATGAGGAATGTGGAAAAAAACAGTGATGTTAAAATTATTTATTATCGTCAAGAAAATGCTGGAGCACCAAGTGCACGCAATAGAGGATTTAGAGAATCAAAAGGGGAATATGTGATATTTTGGGATGCAGATATTGAAGCTGAAAGTGATATGATAGAAAAGATGGTTGAAGTTTTGGACAAAAATCAAGATATAAACTTTGTTTATTCTAGTTTTATTTTGGGTAAGAAAAAAATGTTGGCTCAAGTTTTTTCTCCTATTCAATTACAAAAAAATAATTATATTCATACTAGTTCACTTATCCGTAGAGAAGATTTCCCAATGTTTGATGAAAAGTTGAAACGTTTTCAAGATTGGGACTTGTGGCTTGCTATGGTGGAAAATGGTAAAAAGGGAAAGTGGATTGATGAATATTTATTTACAATTATTTCCACTGGAGTAATAAGTGATTGGTTGCCAAAATTAGCTTACAAAAAACCATGGCGATTTTTACCATGGTGGAGTGCTAAAGTAGAGAAGTACGAAAATGCTAAAAAAATAATAATTGAAAAACATCATTTAGAATAAAAGAGATTATATAATCTCTTTTTTGTTATTTTGGTATAGAAGTATAGTGATGAGTATAAAACCAATACCGAGAGGGTGATTCAAATAAGGAGTAAAGGCATCAGTCATGATTATTATAAGCAATCCCAAAATAGTGAAAACTAACCATTCTTTTTCTTTTAGTAATTTGAAATTTTTTAACATCAAAAATACAAGTAAAAAGATGTAGGATAAAAATCCGAGTATCCCTATTTTTAAAATAATGTCGAGATAACCTAGTTCAAAGGAATAAGTTTCATAATTTCCTTCTGGATTTTGTTCATTTTTGATACGTGGATCATCACTTGTGTAATTTACTTTTTGAGCAAAACCGTTTCCGAAGATTGGTGCTTGTTTTATTTGTTTTAGTAATGGTGTAATTTGTGAGCTACGACTTGAAACAGAAGATGTGTTACTACTTGTTTCTACAATTCTGTTGCTGATAAGATTGAAATTTTTTTGTAGTACTAAAGAAATGAATAAATTGTTTAATACTAAAATAGTTGGTATCAAAAATATGAAAACAAGTATTTTTTGCCATTTTTGTTTGAAGATAAATATAAGACTAAATAAAAAGAAAACTAACGTAATAAAACCGCTTACCCAAAAGCTTCTTGATTGAGAAATCAAAATGGCTGAAAAATTTAAAAATAACAAAAATAAAAAGAAAACAATTTGTTTTTTGTTGTATTTTTTTGTATATAAGAAGACAACTGTAAGTATTAAAAAAATACTAATCAAATTGTAAATATGAGATTGGAAAAATATGCGGTAAAAAGGATAGTTCATTTGTGTTATTTCTCCTACTCGAGTATCTCGAAGCCATTTATAAATAAGAGAATCTCCAACTTTGGCAATACCATAAGAAAATAATGATAAGGACAAAATTGTTTTTATAGCTAACCAACTACTGGCAGTCAATAATATTTTTATAATTTTGTTATTTTTTAGATTGTTCAAGTTTGGAATTTTGGTGGTCAAAAAGATGATGCCTAGTCCAAAAAACAAGTAGCCATTTATATCTAGGAAAATATCTTGAAGAGGTTTATGTTTGGCTAGTGAAGTGATTAAAGATATAAAAATGAAAGTGAATAAAACTAATAATGTAATAGATATTTTGTTTTTGGAAATACTCCAATCTTTTTTTCGTAAGAAACGTGTCATCCCAATACTAAACAATAATAAAAATATTACTAGACGAAAAGAAATTTTGAAATTATCAAATTCATAAGAAAATAAATATCCTTGACCACCAATGATTAATTCTGTAATAAAAAGGTATATTCCATATTCTGTTTTTTTGTAAATGAGGAAAGCTGTAAAAATAGTTACTAAAATAAATAACAAATTGTGAATACTGGGAAATAAAAAAGTAAAAAAAGAGGCCACCTCTAGGGCCACTATTATCAAAGTAGTCTTTAGATAAAAGTTATCTAATAGTCTTTTTATCATAATTTTAGTTAGCAATATTTTGTCCGTTTATATTTTTGTAGCCATTTATAAATACTTGAGCATTCATGGCTGGTTTGCCTTCTAGTTGCAATTTTTTTATTTCAATAGAAGTATTTTTTGTACCGATATACATTGTGTCATTTTCTATTTGGACTTGGCCTGCTTTTATTTTTTTGTTAGAAGGACGTATTTCTAATAATTTTAGACGTTTGTTATTCCAAGTAGTCCAAACACCTGGCCATGGAGTAAATGCCCGATATTGGTTATAGATTTCTTGAGTAGTTTTTTGCCAATCTACTTCACCATCATCTCTATCTAATTTTTTACAAAGGGTTATTTGAGATTCATTTTGAGCTTGTGGTTGTATTTCTCCGTCAAGATATTTAGGAACAGTCTCTATAAGCAATTCAGAAGCGATTTGCGCCATTTTTGTATCCAACATGAGATAAGTATCATCTGGCAATATATCGACTTCTTTTTGGGTCAAAATTGGGCCAGAGTCCATACCTTTGTCCATGAGCATTATGGTTACACCTGTTTTTGTTTCGCCATTAAAAATTGCCGATTGGATTGGGGAAGCACCACGATATTTTGGCAGTAGGGAAGTGTGAGTATTGATAGTTCCAAATTTTGGAATATTCAAAATACTTTCTGGGATAAGAAGTCCATATTGAGCGACTATGAATAGTTCAGAGTTCATAGTTCTTAGTTCATAGTTTCTTAAACTTTCTGGTTGGTCTATATCCAAAGCATTTTCTTCTGCCAAAAGTTTAACAGGAGATTTTTGTAAAATTTGTTTACGTCCGACTGGTTTGTCTGGTTGGGTGATTACTTTTTTTATTTCAAACCTTTCATCATTGATAAGACTTTGTAGAATGACAGAAGCAAATTTGTGAGTACCGAAGAAAATGATTTTTGTTTTTGATATTGACATAATTGGTAAATATTGATAGATTTTTTATCAAAAGGTAGATAGTAGATGACTTACAGTAAGTCTGATACTTAATTGCCATAGCATAGAGTAAAGAAGGAGATTTGTTTTGTCTCTTATTTATACGGGGACGCGCTACCTCATTGAGGAAGGGGGTATGAGGGAAGATCAATACGACACTTGGATGGATGCCGTAGTCGAGAATCGCAATATTATACTCGCGCATCCAAGACATCTCTTGCTACGGCCGTCTCTTTTCTTAAGAGATAAGAGGTTGATTAAGACGTCTTGCATTTCCAAGTTTCCAAAATTTTCACTAGAGGGGGTAGACACAGACGTGTTTGAGATTGGTCCTTTCAGTAGTGAGAGTCGGGAGTTCATCCCGATGCATTTCTGGAAGGAACTTAGGCCTTCTAACCACTGTAATTTGGCTCGCACCAAGTTCTACGGATTGGTTAGAGTAGAAGATCTGTGGCTCTGGTCAAGGATTTGGCTCGTCTCTCTCGCAAGAAATGGAAAGTACAAAATTTTCTTGGCCGTTGACACAAAACAGGAGAATACGGGACTGAAAATGAAAGATATCTCTCATATTTACTCAAACTAGCACATAAATCTGTGGTGTGTATCGGGTTGGGTAGACATTTTTTGTCTACCCACCTGATTGTATCTTATTTTATCTAAAATATAAATAAAAATCAATAAAAACACGTTTAGCGTGTGTTTATTTTATTCTACTTCGTAAATTCCAGTCGCTTTGTCAATAAATAAAATTCCATCAAGATGATCTACTTCATGTTGTATTGCACGAGCAAAAAAATGGTTGGCTTCAAATTCTATTCTTTCTCCATTTCTATTTAGTGCTTCTACATAAATATTTTTGTAGCGTTTTACTTTTCCATAAGTTTTTGGTACAGAAAGACATCCTTCCAAATCTATATGAGTTTTTTTGTTTATTTTTTGCCAAGTAGGATTTATTAAAATCAAGTCTTCTACAGGTAAAGTATTATGTTTGTCTAGTTTTAGGGCATCTTTACCAATCACACAGACACGGATATTTTTGCCGATTTGAGGAGCTGCTAGACCAATACCATCATCTTCATACATAGTCTTTATCATATCGTCAAAGAGTTTTTGGCTACTAGTATCATTTACAAAATCTAGGTCCACTTCGATGGATCTTTTTCTCAAGTTTTCATTTGGAATTGTGATGATATCTAGAGTCATATTAAATAGTCGAAAGTTTTTAAAGTCTTTTTTTATTAAGGTTAATTTTTGAAAAAAATATTTGTAGTATTACTAAATTTATTTAGGATAATACTATTATTTCAGCAAGTTTAATTATGGAGAAAGCAAAGAAATGGGATTAGGGTCTATTTTGAAATTTCCTGGTATATATTGATTTAGTTGCCTGATTACTGACAAAGGATTTTTGTCAGATATTTTTAGAGCAAAACCCCACCAATATTGCCTACGAAAGTACTTTGGTTGCATCTCGTATGGGCCGAGTACTATAGCACTTTTTTCTAGTTTTGTCAACGCTTGATTGATATTGCGGACAGTTTGTTCAGTTATCTCTTTGCTTTTCAAACTAGTATCTGTACCACAATAATATTTTACTATATATTGATAAGGAAATAAAGCTAGGTTTTTGCGGTTATTCAAATCGGTTCTATATATTCTATCTTTTTCTCCTAGTGACTTAAAAACAGTGTGTTCGGGGTTAGCCGTCTGAATATAAAATTGGCTAGAATTTTGTCTATAATATTCTACTTCTTGTATAGTGTGCCAAACATTTTCTAGACTAAGATATTCTGGAATGGCCAATTGTCTATCGATATCCAGGAAAATAATAAGTTCTGTTTCTTCCCAATTGATAGCTTTGAAAGCTGCGTTGGTGCCAATGATTATTTTTGGTTTATTTTGTGGTTTCAACTCTTGAACACTGTCTTTGTCGAGCTTCAAAACCTTGTGAGTATTTTTGGTGTTCAATATTTTATATACTTCTTGCTCTATCAATTCTGTACCATATCCATAATTTTTTAGTAATTCACTTTTACATTTTGGACAAAAGGGATTGAATTTTTGACTATATTTGCTATAAGGAGAATAAAGTTGGTTGGTGCTTTTTTCATAGATAAGTGGCATGTTACTTTCAGGATCACGTGCGATATAGCCACAGTTGTGACAAATAGTTGTCGTAGCAAAACCACGTTTATTTATATAAATAAAAATGTCTTTTTCTGTATTTTTTATTTGGTCTTCGAGATCTAAAGAAAAGACTGATTTGTTTTGAATAAAATTATTGTTCGATAGGTTTACAAGACTAGGTAGATTTTTTTTATTTTCTGGAAACAATAATTTTTCTTTATTTAGCTCACCTTGATAGTCTAATTTGGATTTTGTTATTTCGTAGTATTTTTCAAAACTAGGAGAAAAACTAGCAAATAAGATTTCACAAGAATAAAGCTTTTGTAAAAATTTCAAAATGTCTTTAGTATGAAACTTTGGGGTACTATCCCAGCTTTTGAGATTTTCATCATGTTCGTAATCCAAGATTATTTTAGTTAAATTGTTGAATGGCAAAAATATAGAATTGCGTGTACCTATTACAATAGTTTTTTCTTCATTTTTTATGTTTAGCCAAGTTTCAAATTTTTCTTTGTCGCTCATTTCAGAGTACCAAGTAGCTACTTTTTCTTGTTGTTTTTTTGGGAGCATTTTTTTCAATTCTTCGATGTGCCTGACTTCAGGTACAATAATAAGAGTATTGGCAGTTATTTCTTTGAAAAGTTTTTTATGTTCTTGTTTTGATTGGTAAAAAAAATAAGAATTATTGATTTCTTTTGATTCTATTTTTGCTATATTTTTGAGTTCCATTTTCCCTAGCTTTCTTTTTTGTAAAGGTAGCAGTGCCATCTTGAGAAATATAGTAGGGGAGACTAGATATATTTCTGCAAGAATTATATACATTTACAATTGTTTTTTCGTAAAAATCGGTGTTTCATTTATTATTGTTTTTAGCTCTTTTAATTTTTCATTGTCATTCTTTTCTATACTAAAAACAACTCCAAAAATATTTTTGGAGCGGAAGGGTATTTCGACTAATTGTCCTACCTTGAGAGAGTCTTCAATGTTTTCCGCTACAGTATAATCAAAAGAAGAAAAATTTCGTGGCAATCTCTTTATTGGTATTATTTTTGCAATCACAAATAAAATTTTATTTAAAAAACAAACTCGCCTGTTAAATAACCAATGCCTAGTGTTGTTTCATAAGATAAATTTTTGAAATCATAGTTTATGTTTTTTAGACAACCAAGTAGTATCAAAAGAGAATTATAACCACATTGAGCTGACTTCTCTATAATTTCAGAGTCTATTTGTGCTATTCCAGCAGTATTGTGGTTTTGTAATAATTCAATTATTTTGTCATCAAATTCTTGACCTGCTTTGTGAAAACCTGCTGGTGAGTCACTATTTAGAGCCTGTGAAAGTTCAGTAGAAGCTATGATGGCTATGCGTTTTTCTGATTCGGAAAATACTTCATAGAGTAGTTTCCCAAAATTCAATTGTTCTTTTGGTGACAGTTTGGATTCACCAATCGGTAATATTTTTATATTACTTATATTTTTTGTGAGCATGTGTAGAGGAATTGTTGTTCCATGATCAAGTTTTTTTTCGGTGATAAGTTGTACATTTAGGTTTTTTTCAATAGACTTTTCTTTTATGATATAAGGCAGTATCATTTCTCCTATCCAATTTTCTTCTGTAGAAAAATCACCAAATTTTTCATAATTAGAAGTAAAATTTTCACAAAGATTTAGAGAAAAGACTTTTTCAAAGATTTGGTTATGAGGTGACAAAATTACTAAAACATCAGGTTTACTGATATACAAATCTTGCTCTATTTTTGAGAGAGCGTCGATTGTTTTTGGAATTTTGTCTTCTTGTCCTTTTCCAATACTTTCAATTAGTATAGGTGGATGTGGAGTAATTCCGGCAAATACTATGGGCATATTGTTTAATTATTCTACTTTAGTAGCCATATCTAAAGTATCAAGTTGTTCAATTAATTGCAAGGCCTGGCCATCTGGTATGATAAGTCCTGAATAGAAATTCAACCAGATGATATTGTTCCAATTGTAGCCAAAAGTATTGAAAGCTTTTTCATCAGCGATATGTCTCTTTTTACCATTTTCCATTACATATATATAAGGTGAACCTTCTATCCCAATGATAGAACCATCTTTTGGTAAAATAGGATCCATACGATTTAAAGTACTAAATTCAGACACTTCAGCATCTTCTATTGTCAAATCTGGGAAATTTATTTTGGCTATATTTTTGTCAATTATAGGATAATATTTATTGCCTTTTATATAATACATTTCACCATTTACTTTTAGTTTCAAGAGTTTACCTGTGACATTTTCTTCATTTAGACTAATAGGTTCACCTAGACTATAATCATTTAAATCACTTTCTGTAACATCTATTACTTCATCAGGATTGTAACCAATTTTTTTGACTACGTCGTAACTATCAAATTTTCGTTTATATTCATAATCTAGTAAGTAATAGCCAGAAGGTGCATTGACTATCGCATAGTTTGGTAATTTTATTTCACTTCCTGCTTCTAGTTTGGCAAGTTCTGAGGCTGGAATGGTGATAATTAGATTTTGATCAAAACGAGTGACAAGAGAAGTCATGTTGGCAATTTTTCTTTTTTTACCATCTTGAATTAGGTAGATATCTGAGCTATCTGAAGTCTTTGCCAAAGTGCCATCTGGGTAGCTTTGTTCGAACCAAGCTTGCCAGATAGTCCAAAAATTTTCATTGCCATGTAAATGAGGAGTATAAGTATATAGAAAAGCTGTTGCATTGTTGGCTGGGGTCACTATTTCACCATCTATTGTATAAGATTGTCCGGCACGTTTTATCCAACTTTGTGAAACATATTTATTATAATAACTACGCATGACGGCTGCTGCACTATCTACTTGGTTGACGAAGCCTTTGTATTCTTGGATTTTTGGATCATCCATCGCACAACTATCACAAACAGCAAAACCAGTGGCCCAATCAAGTTGTTTTTGGGTTGGACTATCTTCTGTTACTAGACTTTGTTCTTTTTGTAGTTTTACAAGTAAATATTTTGGACTGATATTATATTTTTGTGCGGAATCATAAATAATATAAGAAGCTTTACGATTGGTTCCGTCTATATATTCTGTAACAAAGTCACTCAGGTAACTGTTTTTTTCTTGTAAAAAAACTTGAATGTCTGTAGCATTCATAGCATCTTTGTTTTGCATTGCTTCATCGGTGATGATGAAATTTGGGTTGAATTCTGTGGCCAAACTGATGTTTGGCAGTAGTAGACTAATAATTGTCAGAAAAGTGAGACTTTTTTTCATATATTTTATTATTTATTTTAAAATTTAATTATATCATAAAAACAAAAAAAAATCTTGTTTTTGCAAGATAATATCTGTGTGGGCTAGAGAAGTATATCTTCTTTTCGCCCACGTTTTGTTTTTTACCTCTATTGGATGATATAGTTGAAAAGGGAGTGAAGGCACTTCACAACCGGAGTTGCGAATGCTCCCAAGACAATCCCTAGAAAAGCACATAGGAAAGGACCTATGATGATGCCTGTGAGGAAGTCCGTGTATTTTGGACCAAGGAAGAGACCTATTATGATCCCGATTGCCGCACCAATTTCGGTGCATTTGTGTAATGTTTCCTTCCAACTCACGTTTTTTGTCCTTTTTCTGGTTTTTCTTGATCAAATATGAGAGAAGTCCTCAAATTTGACAGCTTAATTTAGCATAATTTTATTCTTTTGTCAATAGTTGATTTTTTTGCCAAATTTGTTATTATATAAGAAGCAATAATTAAGAAACAATGATTATGACAACTGATTTTGGAAAATTATACATAGTGGCAACGCCTATTGGTAATCTAGGAGATATCACTTTGCGTGCTTTGGAAACATTGAAAAGTGTAGATTTTGTGTTGTGTGAAGATACTAGAGTTACTCAAAAGATTTTGAATCATTATGAAATAAGTACCAAGACTATTAGTTATCATCAGCATAGTAATGATAAAAAAGTTGATTTGATTATTAGTTTATTAGATGAAGGGAAAAACCTTGCTTTAGTAACAGATGCTGGCACTCCTGGAATTTCCGACCCGGGTAATATTCTAATAAACCAATTAACTAATAATCCAATAAACAAATACGAAGTAATTCCTATTCCTGGAGTCTCTGCTGTTGTTACAGCTCTTTCAATTTCTGGATTTCCAACTGACAAATTTATTTTCCTGGGATTTCCTCCACAAAAAAAAGGTAGACAGACTTATTTTCAAAATTTACAAAATATTGAACAGACTACTTGCTTTTATGAATCAAATCACAGAATTCTAAAAGCTATTACTAGTATGCAAGAATTTTTAGAACCTGAAACTAAGATTTGTATCTGTCGTGAATTAACTAAAAAGTTTGAAACTATTTACCGTGGTACTGTTGGTGGTTTGGCTGATATGCAGGTCAAAGATAAAGGAGAGTTTGTGATTATTATTAGTAAGTAAAATTTTAATTATGAATGACGGAGCAAAAAGAGAATTATTTAGTATTCCAAATTTTTTGACAAATGATTTTCCTGTGAGAGAAGGTAATTTCAATGAAGGTCATGTTACTACCGTTAGAACTTTGGCTGATTTACCTCCGTGGATTTTGGAAAGGATACCTGAACTGGTCAAGGACGAAGATTCCAAAGATGAATATGTGATAAAAGAATATAATAAAAAATCCACAGAAGATGGTTGGGTGCCGGGTAATTTTAGTGTTTTTGATAAATTTTTATTTGAAAATGATGAAGAAAAAAGGGTTTTGTCTTATAATGGAAATGGAAAGGTTACTGTAGTAGACAAAGCAACTGTTTTGAGTAAAAGACAAGATCATTTAAGAAGATATTTTAGTGATGCAGGTAGAAAATTTTTATTAGATTCTTATTTTATTCCTAGTGCAAATGAAAATGATAGTGTTTCTTTGTATGAGATTCAAAGAAGATTACCAGGTCATATCTTTTTAAATGAGTTAAATAATTATAATCATCTGTCACTTTCGAAAGAAAAAAAACACAAATTAGTTAATAATGCTATAGAATTAAAAACAATATTAGAAAAAATGTGGGAGGAAGATTCTGATAAAGTTTTTAGCTTTTTTTTGCCTGATTTTCATAGTAATAATATTGCTATTACAAAAGATGGAAATTTAGTTATATTTGATATAAACCACTGGTCAATTAAACGTGATGATAAACTAGCACAATTAAATTTTAGACAAACTTTAGAAAAATTAGATGAATTAATAGATATTTTTAAAAATTATATTACTTATGAACAAAAATAAATATTACATTTCCACCGCTATTCCATATGTAAATGGTAAACCACATATTGGTCATGCTTTGGAATACATTCAAACCGATGCTGTTGCTCGTTATCAAAGATTATTGGGTAAAGATGTTTTCTTTTTGTCGGGTACAGATGAAAACTCTTTGAAAAATGTGCAGGCAGCAGAAAAAGCAGGTAAAGACGTACAAGAATTCGTAGATGAGTATTACAAAGGTTTTTACAATTTCAAAGATTATTTGAATATTTCATTTGATGATTTTATTCGTACTACTGAAGAAAGACATTTCAAAGGTGCAAAAAAACTTTGGCAAAGTTTCAAATCAGAAGATTTGGAAAAAAGAAAATACAAAGGTCTGTATTGTGTCGGTTGTGAAGCTTTTTACAAAGAGGAAGATTTGGAAGATGGTAAATGTCCAGATCATAAGACTGAACCAGAAGTTGTTGAAGAAGAAAATTGGTTTTTCAAATTATCAAATTATCAAGAAAAATTAAAAGAACTTTTGGATAGTGATATTATCAAAGTTACCCCAGACTTTCGTAAAAATGAATGGTCGGCTTTTATTGAACGTGGCTTGGAAGACTTTAGTATTTCTCGTAGTGTCAAGCGTGCTCACAATTGGGGAGTGCCAGTACCTGGTGATGAAAGCCAAATCATGTATGTATGGGTGGATGCTTTGTCCAATTATATTACAGCGCTAAATTATGGTGAAGAAAATAATGAGTTATTTCAAAAATATTGGAATCAAGTTGGACAAGATAGTAGGGAAGTAGTTCATGTGATTGGCAAAGGTATCGGTAAATTCCATGTTCTTTATTGGCCTGCTATGCTTTTGTCTGCTGGTTTGGAACTACCTACATCTGAATTTATTCATGGTTATTTGACAAATGAAGGAGAAAAAATTAGTAAGTCACTCGGCAATACTATAGATCCAAAAGATGTTGTAGAAAAATATGGGACTGATGCTGTCCGTTATTATTTACTTGGTGCTGTTTCCTCAACCAAAGATGGAGATTTTTCTGTTTCTCGTTTTGAAGAGTTTTATACCGCTCATCTGGTAAATGGTATTGGTAATCTTACTTCAAGAGTTTTGACAATGATAGAAAAATATAGTGATTCTAAAATACCAGCTAGGAATAAAGAAGAAAATCACGAATTAAAGTTTTTGCAAACATATTTGGATAGTTTCGATAATTTTGATTTTGAAGAAACTGTAAAATTAATAAATGAACTTGTAGGAAAATTGGATTCTCTTATTTCCGTAGAAAAGCCTTGGGAAAAAGCAAAAAATGGTGAAGATATCTCAAATCTACTTTATACTTTGGTGGAAAGTTTGCGTCTTATTGCTATATTGATTTTGCCTATTATCCCTGAAACTGCAAACAAAATATTGACCCAACTAGGAATTACAGAAGTAGGAACTCTAGAAGAAGAGATGATTTGGGGAAAATTAAAAGAAGGAAGTGAAATAAAGAAAGCTGAAATATTGTTTCCTAGACTTGAAAAATAATTTGACAGAATATTAAAAACTTTATACTTCACACTCAAAAAATAAAATGACTTTTTTATAAGGTCATTTTTTTTATTGATAATAGACTCTTGACTTTATAAACAAAATGTATTATATTATGTGTCCGGTGGACGGACAGGCCAATGAATTAGGGTAGGTGTCTCCTTCCTGGGAGGCGGGGAAACCTAACAAGGAAGTATGAGCTCTCCCTGATATAAATTGAGCTTGTCCGTCCACCGTAGCTCAAATCTTTTGAAACTACCATATTGGTAGTTTTTTACTTTTTTAGTAAATTATAGTAAAATAAAAGCATAATTTTTTATTATATATAATATGAACTTCACCGATATTATTTTTTTAATTATTATTGGAGGTTTTGGTATTTATGGATTTTGGTCTGGATTTGTACGAGCTTTTGGTTCTCTTATTGGTACTTTTTTGGGTGTTTATTTGGCTGGTAGATATTATCTAGATTTAGCCAACTGGCTAACATCTTTTACAGGTTGGCAATTAAATACTAGTAAAGTACTCATGTTTATTATTGCTTTTTTTGTTATTTCTAGTGCCCTTGGTGTTTTATTTTGGTTTATTGATAGAATCTTCAAGATTATTTCTATCATTCCTTTTGTAAAAACTTTCAATCGTTTGTTTGGATTGGGACTTGGTTTGATTGAAGGAATTCTTAGTGTTGGTCTTTTTGTATATTTTGTAGAGAGAATTCCATTGTCTGAAAAAATCATGACAGGTTTGGCTCATTCAGTATTGGCACCAATCTTGAGTAGTATTGCTTCTATCTTTTTGCCTCTCCTACCACAAGCTTTACAACTTTTGCATTCGACAGTTGATTATGTAGAGAATGTGGTACGCTGATTTGTAAGATATAAACGCAGATTTACGCAGATAATTTGAAATTTATGAAAAAGTTTTTACAAAATAGTTTTGCTTTTTTGAACAAGTTAGAAAAAACTAAGATTACTTTACAAAAAGTAGAAAAGATTACGTCTTTTTTACATAAGATTGTTATCTTTTTGTTAGTAGTACTTCTCGTAGTAGCATTTTTTGTCATAGGTTTGTCTTGGATATTTTAAATATGAAAAAAACTTTTACTTTGTTATTTTTGATTGTTTTTTTATTGCCTGGATGCTCACTCCAAAGTAATTTTGAAAATGAAGTAAAAGTTGTCGAAGAAAGTGTCTCTTATCATTATACAGCCCCTTGGAATAAGGATTTTTTTGATAGATTTTATCAAGATTTAAAGTTAGAAAAAGATTTACCAATTATAAAAGGTGGTATCGTGCCACACCATTTATTAGCTGGTTATTTAGATGCTAGTTTCTTTGAGAATTTGAAAAAACAGAATCCTTCAACCATCGTTGTACTTGGTCCAAATCATTTTTATAAGGGTTATAGCAAGATAATCTCTAGTGAATACGATTGGCATACACCATATGGAGATCTTACGACCAATCGAGGAATGATTGCTAATCTTGCCACGAAAAGAATAATAAACATTGAAGAAGATGTGATAAACGATGAGCATTCTATTTATGGTATATTACCATTTATAAAAAAGAGTTTGCCTGACGCACAAGTATTACCATTTATTTTTAAAGGAGATATTGATGAAGAACAAATGGACAACTTTGTAAATTATTTATTAGAGGTTGTGCCTTCTGATACAGTCTTTGTTTCATCTATTGATTTTTCACATTATCAGACTTTGAATGTTGCAAATTTTCATGATGAACTCAGTATCGATGTTATAAAATCTTTTGACTTTGCCAATTTGGATAAGCTGGAGATAGATTCTGTACCAAGTCTCTATATTTTGCTGAAGATTATGGAGAAGTATAAAACTCAAAAAGTAGTTTTGGAAAAGCATGACAATTCTGCCAAGATGATAGGAGACAGTAGTGCTGACAATACCACAAGTTATTATTCCCCTTATTTTAGCAAGGGTGAAAAAACAGAAAAAAATCTGACTAGTTTTATGTTATTGGGGAATGCAGATATGTCTGAGGAAGAAGTAATATCTTTGCGTCGCGATTTGGCGGGAAATGAAGATAGATTTTTATTTGGGTTTGATTATTTGTGGCCAGAGAAAGATGAAATACCAGATGAAATAGTAGAAGTAGTTGAAGGTAATGATATCTTTGATTATTTTGCGAAGTCAGATAAAGAAAAAATAAATTTTGCAATTGGTGGAATATTATACAAAGATGGCAGTAGTAAATTTTATGTCTTTCCTTTTGTTTTTGAAGATGATAAAGCGGTGAGATTGGAGTACGTTGATGCTCAAAATTTTGTAAAAGACTTGTTTGCAAAAAACAATATAAAAGACTATAATATAGATGAGTTTTCTTTTGTAATTCAATAAAAAATAATTTTTTTAATAATATAATTATATGGATGAAAATATCTCACAAGGATCACCAGAACAGTTACCAGAAGAACACAAAAACCAAGTCTCAATGAGTCGTGGTCTTTTGTATTTTTTGATAGCTTCTATTTTTGTTTTATTTGTAGGTTTGTTTGTTGTAATGTTTCTATTATTTTTCAAAGCTGATAATTCTAAAATTCCAAGCAATATTACAAATCTGGAACAAAATAATAATTCTAACATATTAGAAAATAACGCTGAGATTTTATCAAAATACGATGAAAAGTCAGGTGGAAAAAAAGATTACTCAGCTTCATTATCAAGTAAAGATATCATTGTTGACTGGTATGGTGGAGCGAAAGTTTTGGATGATGAACAAAAAGTTTTAGTTAAGAAATTGGAAAGTAGAATTGTTTTGCCTATCACAGATCAGGGGAATGAAATTGATTATTCAGATAGAGATTTGGATAGTTTGAAAAAAGTCTATGGTTATGTAGTAGGTGAAATCAAGAGTCCTAGTGTTTTGGCTGGCAGGCCGTTGTATTTGTTGGCACAAAAGTTTTTTGGTATGGGACAAGGTTACGAGGATAACTTTGCTTTTTATGATGAAAATATTGGAGATTTTGTTTTTGTGATTACTGCAGATCAAGGAAATTGTGAATATACTGCTATCTGTCAAAATTTTGTAATTGATGATTTGTATTCTAAGTTAGAACCTAAGTCAGTTTTGGATATACCTGGGGAAGATAGTAAATTAGTTTTTAGTTCTTTTTTGCGAGATCCTGAATCAGGAGCTTTCAATGAATTAGGATTTTATTCCAATAGAGGTGGAGTTTTGAATGTAGAAAAAAATGAATTTTCTAGTATACCAGAGGATGCTCCTGTCTTTGTCAAAGATAAAGATATGGGTTCTCTTCATAAAGTAGGAAGTGAATATGAAGTAGCTATGCCAGATGGTGCTGTTGCTAAGTATGATTATTTACCTTACTTTTTTGATCAATCTATTGTTGAAACGATGAAAAGTTTTTTTAGTGTTCAGAGTAAACTTGATGTAAGTTGGTTGAGAGGTTCTGATAACCAGGATGAATTTGCTCCAGCAGGTGATTTTTGGATGGCCTGTGGTGAACAGATAAATACTTTTCCAAATGCTGTAAATCAAAAAGATTGGTTTAGTGAAGATAATTTGGAAGTTGTGGGTACTACTAGTAAAGGAGACAAAATTTATACTTTGACAAATGTTGAGAACAATGAATATTACAAAAAATTATTTAATTGGGGATACAATGGTTATTTGGCGAGTGAAGGAAAAGACGTTGGCAGTATGACCGAAGAACAAAAGTGGCAAGATTTCGTCTCAGATATGCCTATGGTATTCTGGAAGAATCCTCAGGGTGATTGGTTAGCTTTTAGAAAAGTGAAATATTCTTCAATGGCTGAATGTGGTAAACCAGTTATTTATCTTTATCCAGAAGAAGAAACAGATGTGCATGTACAAGTAGCGCCAAAAGCTGGTCTATCAATTAGTGATCCAGATTATGGTAAAGATGGTTGGTTTGTAAGATCTACACCGGATAGTGAAATTTTCAATTATAAAAATGAAACAGAATATCCGTATTTGTTTTGGGAAGGATATTCATATGACTACACTAGACCTTGTTATGGTTTCGTCATGTCAAAAGAAGATGTTCCAAGTAGAATGTTTGAAATTTTGACCAAACTTGGTATGAATGAAAAAGAAATACAAGATTTTATGGAATTCTGGGAAGAAAAATTGACTGTGAAACCTTATGTTTTCGTGACTTTCTTACCTCAAGCTACTTTTGAAGATATGGCACCTCTTACTGTCGAACCAAAGCCAGATACTGTCATTCGTGTTTTTATGGATTATCAAGCATTAGATTATCCTTTGTATAATATTCCTGAACCATACTTAATAACTCCAGAACGTAAAGGATTTACTGTTGTAGAGTGGGGTGGAAGATTAAACTAATTTTAGTTGAAAGTTAAAAAGTTCATAAAGTTATAAAGAGTTTTATATAAATAAAAGATTTTTTTAAGGACTTTATAACTTTTAACTTTATAAACTTTAGGAACTATTCTATGATTTTTGACTCTCATTGTCACATACAATTCAAAGGTTTTGATGAAGAACGTGAAGATGTGCTGAGAATTTGTGCTGAAAAAAATATTTGGCTTCATGCTATTGGTACTCAAAAAGACACTAGTAAAAAAGCCGTTGAACTTGCAGAAAGTCATGATAATATTTTTGCGTCAATCGGGATTCATCCGATTCACTTATTTCCAACTTATGTTGATGAAGAAGAATCATCTTTTGTTTCTCGGGAAGAAAGTTTTGATGAAGAATATTTTGACGAATTAGCTAAGTCTCCAAAAGTGATTGCAGTTGGTGAGTGTGGTTTCGAGCTTTATCATGTGCCAAAGGACAAAACCGTAGAAGAAGTACTAGCCAAACAAAAAGAAATATTTTTGGCGCAATATCATTTTGCGCAGAAGCACAATCTGCCACTTGTAATTCACGTCCGTGATGCGCATGATCAACTAATAGAAGTTTTAAAAGAATTACCAAAACCAATTAGGGGAGTAATACATTGTTTTAGTGGAGATTGGTCTGTAGCTAGTAAGTATCTTGATTTTGGTTTGAATCTTGGGTTTACGGGGATTATTACTTTTCCAATCAAAAAAACAGCCCCACAGATTCAAGAGGACCTTTGGGAAGTAGTGCAAAAAGTTCCAAATGACAGATTTATTGTCGAGACTGATGCTCCATATTTGGCACCACAAAAATATCGTGGCAAACGTTGTGAACCTTGGATGGTGGAGGAAGTTGCTGACAAAGTTGCTGAGTTGAAAGGTTTGAGTATAGATGAAGTGAAGAAGTTAGCTTTGGAAAATAGTTTGAGAGTGTTTGATAGAATGAAGATTATTTAGTATATAAATATAAAAAAACCGTGAATATCACGGTTTTTTATTTAGAACATGTTTTACAGCTTTGTCAAGGGTTTGCAGATTGACAGCGGATAACTACGTGATAAACTATTCGCGTCTTTAGTTTTAGCTAAATTTTGTTTGTACATATTATACACAATAAATATTGCCAAACAATTGACTAATTAGGGAAAAACTTGTATAATAGCACCGTTTTTCAGTCAATATACTCTTTCAAAAATATGCCTCTCTTATCACAAGACCCTAAAGATAAAAAATACATGATGTTGGGCTTGCGTATTGTAGGTGATTTTGGGGCTATTATCGCTGTACCAATCATAGTTTTTGTACTTATTGGTCAGTGGCTCGAGGGTAAATATGGGTATGCTCCTTGGTTTACTGTCGGAGCTTTCATACTTGCGGCTTTTCTATCTACTAAGATGATTTATAAAAAAGCCAAGCAATATGGTGAAGAATATAAGAAATTAGACAAAGACGTTGTTAATAATAAAAAAGAAAAAGATGAAAAAGAAAGTTGAGTTGTCAGCTAGTCAGCAGACACCGCAGATTCAGCTAATAAACCAATAAACTAATTAACTAATAATCACTATTTTGCAAAAAGATTTTGAATAATAGTAAGATCTAGTTAAATATAAAGATTTTATGGCCGCAGAAATTCACATCCCAACTCTTGCACCAGAAGCAATATTTCATATTGGTAATTTGAATATTACTAATACTATGATAAATGCTTGGATTGCTATTGTTATTTTTTTGATTTTAGGAATCTTTATAAAAAGAAGTATAAGTTTGAAACCAGGAAAATTACAAAATGCTAGTGAATTTTTCTTAGATACATTGCTTGGCTATTTTGACCAAGTTACCGGAGATAGAAAAAAGACTATTAGGTTTTTGCCAATAGTCGGAGCTATCTTCTTTTTTATTTTGTTATCAAACTGGTTAGGTCTTTTGCCTGGTACAGGAAGTATTACTGTTGGTCACAACATGTTGCTTCGTCCAGCTAATACAGATTTGAATCTTACTCTTGCGATGGCTCTTGTCTCTGTGATTGGATCTCACTTGTATGCTTTTGCTACTATTGGTGTTTTTACACACTTAGGAAAATTTGTTCAAATAAAAAATGTTTTCAAAAGTTTCAAAAAAGGTCCTATCGCTGTACTTACTGCTATTATTGAATTTGGTGTTGGTCTTATCGAAATAGTTTCAGAAGTTGCCAAAGTTATTTCACTTTCTCTTCGTCTTTTCGGTAATATTTTTGCAGGAGAAGTTCTTATTTCAGTAATTTCTGCTCTAGTCGCAGCTCTTGTCCCAACTCCTTTCATGTTACTTGAAGTATTGGTAGGTGTGATTCAAGCGGCTGTATTTGCAATGCTTACATTGGTATATATGACTGTTGCTACTTCTGCTCCACATGGTGACGAAGAAGAAGCTCATCACTAATGTCATCCTGAGTCGAGAATACGACGAGGGTTCTTTCTTAAGTAAAATATTTAGAAAAAATAGTCAGACAAAAGACTTTAAAAGATTTTCTAAAAAAGATGGTTCAATCTAAATGGATTTCAAGAAATTGAAGTTCAGAAGATCGAAAGATCACTTTATTAAAATGTCAGCCGCGACTAAAAAAATCAACTCAAGTCGAACGGCTCTGATATATAATGTATGAGACTATGTTTTCAGGTCTAGAACATGAATCTGTAGTAGTACTAGCCAAAGCTCTAGTGATGGGTATTGGTAGTATCGCTCCAGCCTTAGGTATTGGACGTTTAGTTGCCAAAGCTATGGAAGCTATTGGTCGTAATCCAGAAGCTGCTGGAAAAGTATTTGTACCTATGCTTTTAGGTGCTGCTTTTGCTGAAGCTATCGCTATTTACGCTCTAGTAGTTGCTTTCACTTTGAAATAGATCGCTGTAAACTAAGTTTGCTGGTTTTCTTTATAAAGACTGGTAAGCTTAGTTCCACTGGTTTATTTGTTTGAGCAAAATAAATAACACTAATATTAAATGGATAAACACAAATATTTAATTTACAAATCAAAAGTACTTTACAGACTTTTGACTTTACAGACTTTAGACTAAAATTATATGGCAAACGTAGAACATACAACTGAAACTCCTGTAGTCACTCCAGTTAATATGGAAGAGACACATGCGGAAGTGGTAGAACATGGTGCCACTGCTGATGCAGGTTTGGCTGCTTCACTTGGGATAAACGCGCAACTTTTTGTATTCCAACTTATCAATTTCACTGTAGTGGCAGTTATCCTTTGGTTTTTGGTTTTGAAACCTCTTACCAAAACTTTGGCTGAACGTAAAAAAATGATTGATGAAAGTATTGATAATGCAAAAGAAATTGAAACAAACTTAGCTCTTAGCGAAAAAGAATATCAAGATAAACTAAAAGAAGCTAAAGGTGAGGCAAACAAAGTAATTGAGCATGCTCATACTGAAGCCAAACAACTTGGTGAAGATATGAAAGTAAAAGCTAAGACTGAAGTAGAAGGAATTGTCGCTCAAGCTAAGAAAAGCATTCAATCTGAAAAAGTTCAAATGATGGAAGAAATCAGACAAGAATCTGCTACTCTTATTGTGACTGCTCTAGAAAAAATATTGAATGAAAAAATGGATGGTAATATTGATAAAAAAATAATTGAAGATAGTTTGAAAAATTTGAAGAAATAATTTTAGACGATTTTTAGAATCAATTGTAAGTTTAATTATCTAAACTGAGATGTTGCTGGGAAAGATCCCTCGCTCCGCTCAGGATGACATAAATATATGAAAATTTCTAATAAACAATTTGCTGAAGCTCTTTACGAATTGACTGTTGGTCTGAGTACTAGTGATTTGGATATTGTTTTGAAAAATTTTGTGGATCTTCTAGCTAAGAAACATAAGATAAAACAGACAAAAAATATTATTGCTGAATTCGAAACAATACTTAAGAAAAAACAGGGGATAGTGGAACTAGAAATTACTTCTGCTCGTGAATTGGACAAAGGTATTGTCGAAAAAATAAAACAAGCCTTTTCAAAGAAAGCTGAATCAGTTGAAAAAATAGATAAAAATTTGATTGGTGGTATAAAAGTGAAGATTGAAGATAAAATTCTAGATGCTAGTGTGAAAACACAGTTATCAAATTTAAAAAAAAGTTTAACTACTTAAAAAATTAATAATTAGTAATTATTAATTAATAATTTTTACAAAAAACATTTAAATTAAAAACAGAGCTGGCAGGGTCTACAGATTTCTCGCTTCGCTCGAAATTTAGAAAAAATATATGTCTACAAATCAAGTAATAGAAGAACTAAAAAAACATATTTCTGCTTTTGAAAAAACTGTGGAAGTAGAAGAAGTTGGTACTGTTATCGAAGTGGGGGACGGTATCGCTCGTATGAATGGTCTGACAAGTTGTCAATCTCAAGAGATGCTTGAATTCCCAGGTGGTATCATGGGTGTAGCTTTGAATTTGGAAGAAGAAACTGTTGGTGCCATGATTCTTGGTGAATATGAAAAAATCAAAGAAGGAGATACGGTCAAGAGAACAGGTAGAATTTTGTCAGTACCTGTTGGTGAAAAAGTAATTGGTCGTGTTGTAAATGCTCTTGGACAAGCCATTGATGGAAAAGGCGAAATTGTAACAAAAGAATTTTATCCTATAGAAAAGACTGCTCCTGGTGTGATGAGTCGTCAACCTGTTGGTGTTCCTGTTCAAACTGGTATCAAAGCTATTGATGCTATGATTCCAATCGGACGTGGACAACGTGAACTTATTATTGGTGATCGTCAGACTGGTAAGACTGCTATTGCTATTGATGCTATCATCAACCAAAAAGGTCAAAACATGAAATGTATTTATGTAGCTATTGGACAAAAAGAATCAAAAGTAGCTCGTATTGTAGCCAAACTTGAAGAAAATGGTGCTATGGAATACACAACTGTAGTAGTAGCTGGCGCATCTGATCCTGCTGCTATGTCTTTCATCGCTCCTTATGCTGGTGTTACTATGGCTGAATACTTCGCTGACAAAGGTGAAGATGTCTTAATCGTCTATGATGATCTTACCAAACAAGCTTGGGCTTATCGTGAAATTTCTTTGTTACTAAGACGCCCACCAGGACGTGAAGCTTATCCTGGAGACGTATTTTATCTTCATTCTCGTCTGCTAGAACGTGCTTGTAACTTGAACAAAGAACATGGTGGTGGATCAATCACAGCTCTTCCTATTATCGAAACTCAAGCAAGTGACGTGACTGCTTATATCCCTACCAACGTTATTTCTATTACTGATGGTCAGATTTTCTTGGAAACAGATTTGTTTTTCAAAGGTATTCGTCCTGCTGTAAACGTCGGTATCTCAGTTTCTCGTGTGGGTGGTGCAGCTCAAACAAAACCAATGAAAAAAGTTTCTGGTAAAATCAAGCTTGCTCTTGCTCAATATCGTGAACTTGAAGCTTTTGCTCAATTTGCTAGTGACTTGGACGTGGAAACTAAGAAACAATTGGATAGAGGTGCTAGAGTAGTAGAACTTATGAAACAACCTCAATATAGTCCTATGGATGTGGCTGATCAAGTTGCTTCTATTTACGCAGTTGATAATGGTTATTTCGATGATGTCGCTGTCGTAGATATTTTGAAAACAGAAGAAAAATTATTGGATTTTCTAAAAGGTAGTCATTCATCACTTTTAGAAAAAATTTCTAAAGGTGATTGGGAAGATAGTACTGTTGCAGATTTGAAGAGTGCTTGTGAAGAGTTCAAGAAACAATAAACAATTAACAATAAACAATTAACAATTAACAACTATCATCATTCTATGCCAGAAAAAACAGATCCAAAATTTATACCTGGAGTGGAGAAAATTCCGGGGGTTATTTCTGGGAGCGAAAGTGTAGTTGAACAACCAAATAAAGAACAAAACGGTGCTGATATGGGGGATTCTCATTTGGATGTAAAAAAAACTACTGATAAAGATGAAATGACGGAGGCTGAAGTTAGAATTTTTTTGCAAGATTTTGGAGAAGCTTCTGAAATAGATGATTTGGAAAAATCTTTGAAAGAACATTTAGATAAAATAAAGGTTATTTGCACAAATATAATGAGTGATTTAGGTAAATTTTCAAGCCGTGTATTTAAAAGAAAAGCTTTAGACAGAAATTTAAAAAATATTAATAATTTAAATAGACGTGAACTTGTCTTTGTCAAAACTATTGAGGAGAGTAAGAGAACTGAAATGATCAAAAAGTATTATGAGATACAAGAGAGTATATGGAAATTTTTAGATAAAACCAGATCAAGTTCTTGGGAGTATAATAGTGATAAAGACAAATTAGAATCAATTAGAGTTACAATCAATTTTATTTTGTCAATAATAAACAAATAAACCAATTAACTAATAAACTAATATATGGCAGTGTCCGCTAAAGCAATCAAAACTAGAATAAAATCAGTTTCCAACACCAAGAAAATTACCAAGGCTATGGAAATGGTTTCTGCTGCAAAAATGCGCAAAGCTGTGCAGGCTGCTTTGGATACTAGAGAGTATGCAACAACCGCTTGGGATTTGCTGATAAATTTGTCAAAAACTGAAAAAGAGGGTATGCCTCTCCTAGAAGTCAGACAAGTAAAAAGACTTTTGGTTGTACTTATTACTTCCAATCGTGGTCTTTGTGGTAGTTTCAATTCCAATATTATCAAAAAAACAGCTGCTCAACTAAAAGATCCAAGAAATCTTAGTATGCAACGTGCTCGTAACGGTCATATCGAACCAAATGAGAATTTGGAAGTGGATGTAATTGGTATTGGACGCAAAGGTGCTGATTTTTGTAAAAAACATGGTTATAATCTTATTGCTTCTTTCAATACTATTTCTGATAAACCAGTTTTGGAAGATGTGATGGTCGCTTCTCAAATGATTATTGGAAATTATATTGAAAAGAAATATGATAAAGTTGTAGTATCTTATACCGATTATCGCTCAGCTGTTGCTCAAGAAGCAAAAATTCGTCAAGTATTGCCAATTTCAGAATTTGATTTGGAAAAGACTATTACAGAATTGGGGCGTGATGAAGATTTGCAAGATAGAACTCTTAGTAAAGATAAACAAGAACAATTGAATGAATATTTGTTTGAACCTGGTAAGAAAAAAGTATTGGAAACAATTTTGCCTAGACTTGTAGAAATGCAAATTTATCAATCACTTTTGGAAAGTTCTGCTAGTGAACACAGTGCTCGTATGCTTGCTATGAAAAATGCAGGGGACTCTGCCAATGATATGATAAAAGAATTGAATCTTACTTACAACAAAACTAGACAAGCTGCTATTACTCAAGAAATTGCTGAAATCGCTGGTGGTGCTGCTGCGCTTAGTTAAGTTAATATTATGGATATACTGGAAAGACATGTTGATAATGAACCAAATAAAGTAAGAGATTTTAAAGATTTTAAATTATCTGAAGATTTGTTTGAGGATGCTGAAGGTAGAAATTTAAAATTTAAATATGCTTATGATAATAATCCTTCTGTAGAAATTGAATTGGAATTTAGAAAACAAATAAAAGAAGAAAAAGAAGATTATTTTATAAAAATAAAAAAAGATGGTGAAAATATAGTAGAATTGACCTTTGAATTTTATCAAGAAAATAATAGTTTATTAGTTACTGATAGTATAGATAAATCAAATAATTTGGATAATGAGGATAAGGATAGATTGAAAGAAATAGGTACTGAACTATATAAAAGGATGATTGAATTTTTTGAAAGTTTATCTGATGATAAAAAAGAAAAATTTGAACATCGTGTTATACCTTATCCAAGTTCTGAAATGAGCTTATCTACATGGAATAAAATTTTTCTTGAAAATGTAGGTCTTAAATCAAAGGGTTACAAATTAAAATCTCCAAAGAAAAGGAATGATGTGTATTATTGGAGTAAAGTTTATTAGAAAAAAATATTCAATTAAATTTTAAAAAATAAAAAGAATTTTAAAAAACATATATGTCAGAAAAAAATATCGGAAAAATAAGTCAGATCATTGGTGTAGTTGCCGATGTGAAATTTGAAGGAGATCTTCCTGCAATTTATAATGCACTTGAAACCAAAATGCCAAATGGTGAAACTTTGATTCTAGAAGTTCAACAACATTTGGGATCAGGTACTGTTCGTGCTATTGCTATGAGTAGTACAGATGGACTTGAACGTGGTGCTGAAGTGTCAGATACTGGTGCTCCAATTTCAGTTCCAGTTGGACCTGAGACTCTTGGTCGTATGTACAATGTAGTAGGTGAGACAATTGATGGAAAGGGCTCAAGTAAAACAAAGAAAAAATATTCTATCCATCGCAAAGCTCCAAGTTTCAAAGAACAATCAACAGAATCAGAAGTTCTAGAAACTGGTATCAAAGTTATCGACTTGTTTTGTCCTTTTTTGAAAGGTGGAAAAGTTGGTTTGTTTGGTGGTGCGGGTGTTGGTAAGACTGTTATTATCCAAGAACTTATTCGTAACATTGCTCAAGAACATGGTGGATATTCAATGTTTGCAGGTGTAGGTGAACGTACTCGTGAAGGAAACGATCTTTATCGTGAAATGGAAGAATCTGGAGTTCTAGACAAGACTGCACTAGTCTTTGGTCAAATGAATGAACCTCCTGGAGCACGTGCTCGCGTGGCTCTCACGGCATTATCAATGGCTGAATATTTCCGTGATGAAGAAGGAAAAGATTTACTTTTGTTTATTGATAATATTTTCCGTTTTACTCAAGCCGGTTCAGAAGTTTCTGCTTTGCTTGGACGTATGCCTTCTGCTGTAGGTTATCAACCAACACTTGCGACAGAGATGGGTGCTCTTCAAGAACGTATTACTTCTACTGACAAAGGTTCTATCACTTCTGTACAAGCTGTTTATGTGCCAGCTGACGATCTTACTGATCCAGCTCCTGCTACTACTTTTGCTCATCTTGACTCTACTGTTACTTTGAATCGTTCACTTGCTTCACTTGGTATTTATCCTGCTGTTGACCCACTAGATTCTGGTTCAACAATTCTTGATCCAAATATCGTTGGTGAAGAACATTACAATACTGCTCTTGAAGTACAAAGAGTATTACAACGTTACAAAGATTTGCAAGATATTATCGCTATCCTTGGTATGGAAGAGTTGTCTGATGATGACAAGCTGACAGTTACTCGTGCTCGTAAATTGCAAAAATTCTTGAGTCAACCTTTCCATGTGGCTGAAGTCTTTACTGGAAGTCCTGGAAAATATGTGAAACTTGCAGATACTGTACGTGGTTTCCGTGAAATACTTGATGGTAAACATGATGATAAACCTGAACAAGCTTTCTATATGAAAGGTGGAATTGAAGAGGTAAAATAAGAAGGCCTGAAAGGCCAGAAAAGCCAAAAAGGCTTGAAAGGCTATTAAGGTTATAAGTTAGAAAATAAATAATTGAAAAGTACAAAGCTTTTTAGGCATTTCAAGCTTTTCAAGCATTTTAAGCCTTTAATATGATGATCAAATTCAGCGTTATCACACCAGAAAAAAAAGTTTACGAAAACGAAGTTTTTCAAGTAAGTATTCCTACTACAACTGGTGAAATTACAGTATTGCCAGGCCATATTCCTATGGTATCTGTTCTTCAAGCTGGAGAAATGAGAATAAAAGACAAAGATGGTGAACATCCTTATGCTGTCTCTGCTGGTTTCTTGGAAGTAAGAGCAAACAATGAACTTGTTATTTTGGCTGATAGAGCTGAAAGAGCTGACACTATTGATTTGGTTCGTGCTGAAGAATCTCGCAAGAGAGCAGAAGAAGAAATGAAAAAAGCCAAAGCTGGTCAAGATGTTGACTATGCTAGACTCCAAGCTTTGATTGACAAAGAGATGAACAGAATCAGAGTTGGTAATAAATATAGAAAATTAAAGTAAAAAATAGAACCACTTTTTAAAGGTGGTTTTTTAATATAAATTTATATGAATGAAAATGGATTATCTGTCGATCCAAACGACATAGTAGAATCTCCAGAAAGGAAAGAAATGAGTAGAGGAGATCTACATCGAGATATTGAAAAAAATTTAAAAGAAAATAAAGTAAAACCTGTAGAAGCCAGAGAATTAATGGCAAAAATTTCAGAGACTTGTGTTGATGGTAGACGTGAAGAAGGTGCTATAGGTACTCCTGGTGGTAATGCTGGTGAATTTGTTTTGATGCTCGCTGCTCAATTTGGTGAAAGGTCAGCTAAAATTACACGTGACAATATTAGTCGGTATCTTGAATATTTTTTAGAAGTTAATGGTAGTTTTTATTTTCATACAGATAGAAAAGCCCTAGGTAATATATCAGAGGAAACTATTAAAGATCCAGAAGTGGAAGGATATAAAGAATTATTAAGAAAGTTAACTTCAATTGAACATGTTGGTTGTGGTCATTTGGCAAAACTTTTACAATTTCCTAAAGAATATGGTGTAAATGAAACTTTTATAAAGAATGTTATTGAGGCTATTTATTTTAGAATGTGGACCGTAAACAATGCTTTATCTAAAGCTACAAACGAAGCTGAAAAAGAAAAAATAATGAAAAGAAAAAGAATTGACTTTGAAATTTTATCTGGAACTCATGAGGAAAAGGCTGTAGTTGTAGTAAAAAGAGTAAAAAATAATGTGGAAACAGGAGAGAAAAAAGAATTAGATACTATAAGCTTAGATTCCAAAGTTCCTATGATTTCCCCAAAAGGTAATGGCGTTTCTTTTTTTGTTTCTCATCCTAAGGCTAAAGGTTTTTTGAGAGCTAGTTTAGCTGCTGAAGCTGAAAGAATTTTTCCAGATGAGGGAGTTAATAGTGAAGATTTATTGAAGAAGATTAATGATTTGGGTAAAATACAAAGTGCTCAAACTTTGGCTCGTTTAGCTGTCACAAGAAGAGAGGGGCAACCAGATCGAGGTTATCCTATTTTTCTGGCAGTTTATGATGAAGAAGGTATTTTTTTGAGGTTAGAAGATGATGGTAGTAATGTTGCTACTTTGGCTGAGTTACAATCTTAAAAAGTTGTCTAAGCAATATTAGAATAGGCTCTAGACTAGCAGAAAGTATGATATACTATCAATACTATGCTAGATACAGCCAAAATAAGTGAATATAAAATCAAAAAAATTATTACCCATTTTTGTTTAGATATTACCGCTGACAGAACGGCATATTTGCTGGGTATAAATCGCAATACGATTAACCATTGGTATAAGATATTTCGACTTGCAGTTTATGCCTGGCAAATGAAAGAATGTAAAAAAATATTTGGTGAAGCAGAAGTGGATGAAAGTTACTTTGGTGCAAAACGGAAACGTGGCTATCGCGGAAAGCTGAAACGTGGTAGAGGAACTCAGAAACAACCGGCGTTTGGTTTGTTCAAACGTAATGGAAGAGTGTATACTGAAATCATTCCCAATTGTACCAAAGCTGTATTACAAGGTATAATTAAAGGAAAAGTTGATCCATCTATGGTTATTTATTCAGATAAATGGCGTGGCTACGATGGGCTTGTTGACGTGGGATATGACAAACACTTTCGTGTGAATCATGGTGACAATGAATTTTCAAAGGGCAATGGTGTTCACATCAATGGTATTGAGAACTTCTGGAGCTTTACCAAACGACGTCTTACTAAATTCAATGGGGTGAAGAAAAATTTTGAACTTCATCTCAAAGAATCTGAATGGCGTTATGATAAAGATCCAAAAGTTCTTGAAAAAGAACTGTGGATTATTCTTAAAGGGCACTCTAAATTGTAAGTTTTGCTAGTCTAGAGCCTAGAATAATATAAGGAATCATAGTCTTTATCAAAACTATGGTTTTTATAAGATACAAAAAAAGTCAAAAAACTGTGCATATGTATTTTTTTAATACTTAACAAAATCCTCCAGCGAAGCTGGACGGTTACCATCCCATCAAAGATGGACTAGTTTACAACAAAGAGCCAGATAGTGTAGAATAATAACATATGACTAAGCCAAACTACTACCGAAAAAGCAATCATACGACATACGATTGTCGCTACCATATTGTATTTATACCAAAATATAGATATCATGTACTCTCAGACGAAAAGGTAGCAACATTCGTGAAAACAGTATTTGAACAAGTATGTAATAATAATGAGGTAGTTATTATTGAAGGGAAGATACGTTCTAATCATGTCCACTTGTATCTATCCGTACCTCCTAAACATTCAATAGCAGACATAGTTAAATATCTCAAGGAAAAGAGTGCTTCACGTTCATTTAGACAATTTCCAGAACTCCTAAAACGCTACTGTGGCAGACACTTTTGGGCACGAGGATACTTTGTAAGTACTGTTGGCATAACAGATGATATAATAAAGGCTTACATACATAACCAAGAAGAGAAAGAACGGCAAGAGGAAGAACAACTACGTCAATTAAAACTTTGGAAATAGCACGACAAAGTCGGTGTCCCGTGAAACCGCCGACTATGTCGGCGGTAATTCATTGACATTTAGTATGTTTAGTGAGAAAATATATCCTGTCATAAATCTATTAGTCTTAGATATGCCACTATTTTAGTAAAAAATGACTTTTCCTCGTTTTTTTGTAGATTATAACAAAACATTATTTTAGTACTTTTATGTTAAAATTTTTTGTAAAAATATTTAAAACACCTGAAAATATAATTTCTTTTCCAAAAAACGATCTTAGCCAGATGGATTTTTTTGAAATTGGAGAAAAAATACAAGATAAAGTAAAAAAAATGTTTAGTGGTTCTTTGGCTATCAGACAAATTGACGCTGGATCAGACAATGCCTGTGAACAAGAACTTGTGGCGTTGTCTAATAGTTTTTATGATATAGAACGTTTTGGTATTCATTTTGTGGCTTCACCAAGACATGCTGACATGCTTTTGGTGACTGGTCCTGTGACACGAAATATGGTCAAGGCACTTAAAGATGCTTATGATGGTACTCCTGATCCTAAAATTGTGGTAGCAATAGGGGATGATGCTATTGGTGGGGGAATATTTAAAGATTCTTATGCTGTATTAAATGGAGTAGATTCAGTAATACCTGTAGATTATCAAATTCCTGGAGATCCTCCTACACCTACTTTTATTCTTCAATCTTTACTTAAGATTCTTGAAACAATAGAAAATAAACCTTCACAGAAAAAATAATATGTTAGAAATTATTACATCATCAATTAGCTTTTTTACGTTACTTTCTTTTTTTGGAGTTGGTGCAGTAGGTTCTTTGTTAGTACATAAAAATAACAAAAATGCCAATGCTTGGAGTAGTTTTTTTGCTATTGTAGGTTCATTCTGGGGTGTGTTTTTTTCCATTATTATGATTTTAAGGAAGAAGAGTTTACTGTTTGATTTGAAAACATCAATTTTTTCACTTTTTAATATATCTTTTCATATTGATTTATTATCTAGTTTTTTTATTTTTGTTATTTCTTTGTTAGCATTATTTTGTTCTATTTATGGTATAGGATATATTAGACATTATTACAAAAAATATGATATTGGTGTTTTAGGATTTTTTTATAATTTATTTATTGGTAGTTTGTTTTTAGTTGTTACTTCTTCCAATGCTTTATTTTTTTTAATTTTTTGGGAAATCATGTCGATTGCTTCATACTTTTTAGTTGTCTATGATAGTAATGATGAAAGCAATGTAAAAGCAGGTTTATTGTATTTGGTAATGACTTACATAGGAACATCTTTTATTATTTTGTCTTTCTTACTTTTGTATAAGTATATTGGATCTTTTGATTTTTTGGTGATAAAAGATAGTATAGCTCTTGTGCCTGCAGTTATAAAAAATATTGTTTTTATCTCTGCGTTTATAGGTTTTGGTTTGAAGGCTGGTATTATTCCTTTACATATTTGGTTGCCAGCAGCTCACCCTGCTGCCCCTTCTCATGTTTCAGCTTTGATGTCAGGGGTGATGATTAAGACTGGTATTTACATGATGATAAGATTGTTTTTGGATATTCTACAACCAATACCACTTTGGTGGGGTTTGGTAGTTTTGGTGGTTGGGTCTATTTCAGCTTTACTTGGAGTTTTGTATGCACTTACTGAACATGATATAAAAAGATTGTTGGCTTACCATAGTATAGAAAATATTGGTATTATTTTGCTTGGTTTGGGGAGTGCATTGACTTTTTATTCCCTCAACTTATCAGCTTTAGCTTTGCTTGGTTTGGTAGCTGCCTTATTTCATACAATAAATCATGCTATTTTCAAGGCTCTACTTTTTTTGAGTGCAGGATCTGTTATCAATGAAACACATACTCGTAATATGGAGGAATATGGTGGACTTATAAAGTATATGCCACAAACAGCCTTGTTTTTTCTTGTTGGATCCATTGCAATTTCTGCCTTGCCACCGTTTAATGGTTTTTTTAGTGAGTGGTTGACTTACCAAGCTTTGTTTCAAGGAATAGCGCAAATGCATTTTTGGACACAGTGGATTTTTATTTTAGCTGCCGGTTCATTAGCCTTTACTGGTGGCTTAGCTCTAGCTTGTTTTGTCAAAGCTTTTGGTGCTACATTTTTGGCACGTCCTCGAAGTAAGGAGGTAACTCATGCTAAAGAGTCTGCTTTATCTATGCGTTTAGGTATGGGTTCTTTGGCAGTATTAGCACTTTTGTTTGGTGTTTTTTCTGGTTATATAATTAGTTTACTTAAAACAATTGGACAAGGTCTAAGTGTTTTTAAAGATTCAGCTTCGGCTGTAGATGTTTCATCTGCTCAAATTATAAACGTCTCTAATGGATTTTCTGTAATCTCTGGTTTTGGAATTTTTACTTTGTTGGTTGTTATTACTTTTTTGGTAATTTTTATCTTTAAAAAAATAATCAATAATAAACAAAAAGAATGTATCAGTAATACTTGGGATTGTGGTACAGATTTGAGTCCACGTGCGGAAATAACTGCAACAGGATTTTCAAGATCAATTGTTCAAATATTTAGTGGTTTGTTAAAACCAACTATTCAACATCATATTGAATATTATGATGATGAAAATAGGTATTTACCAAAATCAAGGACAGTTACTCTAAATATTGGTAACATGTATCATACTTATTTTTATCAGCCTTTACATTTAGTAATTAACAAATTATCAACTAGAGCTAGAGATATACAAAATGGAAATATTGATCTTTATATTTCTTATATTTTTATTGCACTTATGTTAGCTCTATTAGTAATATTATAATTTTATGTTAGTTTTTATTTGGATAATACAATTAATTTTTATACCATTTTTTTCACCATTGTGTATTGGTATCATTAGAAAGATAAAAGCTAAATTGCAAAATCGTCAAGGTGCAAATATTTTTCAACCCTATAGGGATCTTTGGAAACTTTTACACAAAGATGAAGTAATAAGTAGTGATGCTTCTTGGATTTTTAAATTTACTCCTTATATTATTTTTGCTGTGACTTTGGTCGTTGGTCTTAGCGTCCCTCTTTTTTTACCACGTATTGTAGGTTTTGTTACTAGTGATATATTGTTTATTGTTTATGCTTTAGCTATTAGTACTTTCTTTATGGCTTTAGCTGGTATGGATACAGGAAGTGCTTTTGGTGGCTTTGGCTCAAGTCGTGAAATGACTATTGCAGCTTTAGCTGAAGGTGGTTTTATTTTTTCACTTTTGACTATGGCTTTGATAGCTGGTTCTAGTAATTTGTTTACCATAGCTGGTCTTACTAGATCAATTGATAGTCAATCATTTTTGCCAGCCATATTGGCTTTTGGAGGCTTTTTTATTATTTTATTGGCTGAGACTTCCAGATTTCCTTTTGATAACCCTGCTACTCATTTGGAATTGACTATGGTTCATGAAGCTATGATTTTGGAATGTTCAGGTAAACGTTTAGCACTTATGGAATGGGCAGCTTCAAATAAGTTACTTATTTTTATGTCTCTTGGTGCTAATTTATTTTTTCCATTTGGACTTGATTTGAATGTTGGTTTGGGTACAATAGTCTTGGGTATGTTTTACTTTTTAATAAAAATATTTTTGTTTTGTGTGGTTGTAGCTCTTTTAGAATCAAGTATCGCTAAATTTAGATTTTTTCGCTTACCAGATTTATTGCTAGTTTCTTTTATTTTCAATGTGGTGGCCATTGGACTTATAAAGTGAACTTAAAATATTTTTTTGATTTTTTTATTTGATAATTTATGAATTTATTAACTTTACAGTTTTTATCACAGATACTCCTATTATCTATTGTTTTTTTACTTATCATGAAGAAAAATTTTTCGGCTGTTTCTGCTTATAGTTTGCAATCATTGGTAGTGGTTATCATATTGTTGAACTCATTTTTTGAAACCAAAGACATGTGGATGTTGCTAGTTATCTTGGTGATGTTGATTGTCAAAGTTATTTTGGCTCCTGTATTTTTTATTCGTTTGATTAGAAAGTATGCTTTGGCTTTCTCGGTTAGTACTTATCTTAGCACACCTATAACATTAATCATTATTACAATCTTAGTATTCATAGCTCACTCTCAAAAATTAATTCCTTTGACTAGGATCGTTCCTGATCACCAGGTCTTGTTATCACTGGCCTTGTCATCACTGTTTCTTTCTCTATTTTTGATAGTAAATCGTAAAGGTGCTTTGTCACAAATTATAGGTATTTTATCTTTTGAAAATAGTATTGTCGTGTTTGCTGTTTTTGCTAATTTGGAACAGTCAGCTGCTCTTCAATTAGGAATTGTTTTTGATATTTTCATTTGGATTATGATTGCCTCCGTTTTTATATCAATGCTTTATAAACATTTTGGAACATTGAATGTATCTTCTATGAAAAATCTAAAAGATTAAAAATATGGAAATTCTTTTTATCATTACAACTTTGTTTATAGTCGCTGTTATAAATTTGATTACCAAAAGAAAAAGTATTATTGAAGTTGCTTCAATAATTGCTTCCTTAATTTATTTAGTATTATCTGTTGCTATAGCCCTACAGGTGTCTTCATCTGGCCTCTATGCCCCATGGTCTTGGCAATTTTTTGCAATTGATGATCTAGGAGCTATTATTGTACTGGTTCTTGGGTTGGTTGGTTTTACGACTACTATTTATTCTGTACAATACTTACGTCAGGAGATGTACAAAAATATCATTGGTTTCAAACGAATGAAACAATATTTTGTTTTATTAAACATATTTTTTGCAGCTATGTTTTTGGCGATTACTTCTAGTAATCCCATTTTTGCTTGGATTTCTATTGAGGCTACAACTTTGTCTACAGCCTTTTTGATAAGTTTTTATAATAAACCATCAGCTGTTGAAGGTGCTTGGAAATATTTAATCATTAACTCTGTTGGGTTACTTTTGGGATTTTTTGGAACTTTATTATTTTTTACTTCTATTGATTTGTCTAGTGCCGGTTTAATTAATTGGCAGTTACTGACTGCTAATGCTACACACCTCGACCCATTACTTGCAAAAATTGCCTTTGTTTTTGTACTTATTGGTTATGGAACTAAAGTTGGTTTGGTACCAATGCATACCTGGAAACCTGATGCTTATAGCAAAGCACCTGCACCGATTGGTGCCTTATTGTCTAGTGCCTTATTACCAATTGCCTTTGTAATAATACTTAGATACAAAGCCATTACAGATATTGTTGTTGGTCCTTTGTTTAGTCAGAGATTGTTTATTACTTTTGGTTTATTATCTATTGTTGTGGCTGCTTTGATTATGTTTAACGCTAAAAATTACAAAAGACTTTTGGCTTATTCTAGTATTGAAAATGCCGGAGTGATGGTTCTTGGTTTTGCTTTTGGTGGCTTAGGTGTCTTTGCCGCTGTGCTTCATTTAATTTATCATTCTTGTGTTAAAGTTGTACTTTTTTTATCTTCGGGAAACTTGTTGCTTAAATACAATTCAGCCAAAATTTTTAATATCAAAGGTGCTTTAAAAATTATTCCAGTAACTAGTGTACTTTTTATTATAGGATTTTTGATTGTAACAGGTATCCCGCCATTTGGTATGTTTATGACCAAACTTTATGTGTTGTCATCTGGTATGAAAGAGTATCCTATTGTTAGTTTAATTGCTTTGTTTTTTTTAGCATTGGTTTTTGTAAGTTTTCTAAAATACATTACAACTATGTTTTTTGGAGACAAACCGGATAACATTGAGAAGGGCGAAAATAATATTTGGCTTTTGATACCACAAATTTTTTTGGTAGTTGTTATTATTATTCTGAGTTTTTATTTACCACCTTTTTTACATACTTTAATCAACAATGTTGTTTTGCAATATTAATATGATAAAAGAAAAAATACAATTATATCTTCCAGAAAACGTAAATGTTGATTATCACGATAATTTGGCTATTTTTGAAGTGTCTTCTTCACAAATAGGGGATGTTGTTAATGATTTGCATAATCAAAAAAAACTTCCACTTAAGTTAGTTACTGTAACAGATGAAAGAAAAGAAAATGGGTCATTTAAAATTTGGTATTTATTTGGAGTGCCTGGTGATAATTTTTTTATGTGTCCTTTTGTTGTGTTGAAAAATACGATTGAATTTCCTTCATTGGCTAACATTGTACCTGAAATATTAAATTATGAGAGAAAAATACAAACTTTTTTTGGTCTCAAAGCACTAGGCATACCAGATAATAGAGCTCTCATTTTACATGAAAATTATCCAAGTGATGTTTTTCCTCTTCGAAAAGATTTTGAGTGGAAAACTAAATTAAAAAAGTCTACTGGAAAATATGATTTTCAAGAAGTAAAAGGTGAAGGGATTTATGAGATTCCAGTTGGACCAATACATGCTGGTATTATTGAGCCTGGACATTTTCGTTTTAGTATGGTTGGAGAAAGTATTGTACAACTTGAACCACGCTTGGGTTATGTACACAAAGGTAGTGAAAAATTATTTGAAGTTCTTCCTCTTGAAGATAAAGTGCGCTTGTCAGAAAAAATTTCTGGTGATAGTTCTTTTAGTCATTCTTTAGCTTTTTGTCAGACAATAGAAAAACTAGCTGAAATTAATGTGACAAAACGTGCTTTATACTTGAGAACTATTTTTGCTGAATTGGAAAGACTGGCTAATCATTTTGGTGATATTGGAGCTATTATGATGGATACTGGTTTTAGTTTTGGTGGGGCTAATGGTTCACGTTTACGTGAGATGATTATGCAAATAAATGAAAAATTAACAGGAAGCAGATTTTTGCGTCGAGTCAATACTATTGGCGGTGTAAAGAAAGACTTGAATAATGACAATAAAGATTATTTAAATAAGATATTAATAGATATTAGCAAAGATTTTGAAGAAGTTGTAGAAATTGCTGAAAATAGTGCTTCTGTATTGAATCGGCTCAAAGGTACAGGTATAATCTCTTTTGAGATAGCTAATAATCTTGGTCTTGTAGGAGTAGCAGGTAGAGCAGTTGGTATAAAACGTGATACACGTATCGATCATCCTTATGCAGCTTATTTAGAAGTTTCTATGGGGCAAATACCTATCGAAGAAGAAGGGGACGTAAATGCTAGATTTCAAATTCGTCTTAAAGAAATTCGTAAATCATTAAATATAATACAAGAGTCTTTGCAAAAAATGCCTGATGGTGAAATCGCTATTTCAAACAATGTCAATCTCATTATGAAAAAGAGTTCCTATGATGTTAGCATGGTTGAAGGTTGGCGTGGGGAAATAGTCTATTTTGTGGCTACAGATTCACAAGGAAACATTAGCAGAGTGTTCCCAAGAGATCCTTCATTTATCAACTGGTCAGCACTTGGAGAAGCTGGTTTGAATAATATTGTACCTGATTTTCCTCTGATTAATAAGAGTTTTAATTTGTCTTATACAGGAAATGACCTATAAAATACTATAGTTTGTCTTAGTTTAAAAAACATCAACTATTACAGATTGATGTTTTTTGTTGTTTTAGGTATTTATCCACCGTTACTCTTGAAATTAATATGAAATTAGCGTATAATATTGTCTGTTCTAAAAGTAAAATTAAGGCAAAAAGCAATTTTTAATTTATCTATAACATATACAATATATGACAGAACAAGAAAAATATCTTGTCAGAAACAACATGCAAAATGTTGTGACATCGGTAAATATTAATGCTACTTTTAGTGAAGCATTACAAAAAATGGTCGACGGACGTACCAATGGTTTGGTTGTCGTTGATGATGAAAATTATGTAAAAGGTATTCTATCTAGTATAGACTTGATTAGTTATTTGGTACCTGACTATTTAGAGGAGGATAAACATTTAGCTGCTTTTGAAGTTGCTGAAGAATTTACAACCAGAATTAAAGAAATTGAAAATGAACCAATTACCAAATTTATGACAAAAGATGTTCATACTATTAAAGAAGATCGTACTTTGATGGAAGCTGCTACTATTCTTTCAGAGTTCAAAATTCGTCAGATTCCTGTAGTAAATGAGGAAGAAAAATTGGTTGGCTATATCAATCGTACTGACATTAAAAAAGCTATTGCCCATGTTTTGGGAATTCATTAATAAAAATAATAAAGATTTATAAATTATATGGGAATTTCTTTTTGGATTACGCTCATTGTCTTTGTTGTTACCTATGCTATAATAATTTCTGAAAAAGTTCATCGTACAGTCATTGCTATGGCTGGTGCAGGTCTTATGGTTTTGCTTGGTATTGTTACACAAGTAAAAGCTATTGAAGGAATTGATTTCAATACACTTGGACTTCTTATTGGTATGATGATTATCGTAGGAATTGCCAAGCATAGTGGAATGTTTCAATACGTTGCTATCTGGGCTACAAAAGTTGGTAAAGGAAATCCAACAAAAATTTATATTTTGTTGTTATCTATTATAGCCGTGTTTTCTGCTTTGCTCGATAACGTTACGACTGTCCTTCTTATGGTACCTGTTACTTTCGTAGTTGCTCACAACTTGAAAGTAAATCCTAAACCATTTTTGATTGGTGCAATTTTACTTTCTAATATTGGTGGTACAGCTACTCTTATTGGAGATCCACCAAACATTTTGATTGGTAGTGCTAGTGGTCTTACTTTCAATGATTTTATTGTGAATCTTGCTCCTATTTCTGTGTTAATTTCTATAGTGACTATTGCACTTCTGATTTTTATTTATCGCAAACAACTTGTTGCAGCTCCAGAATCAGCAGCTATTATCGCAAAATTTAATCCAAAAGATGCTATTTCTGATGTAAAACTACTTAAGAAATCTTTGTTTGTTCTTGCTATAGTTTTGGTAGGTTTCTTCACTCATGGAACTACACATCTTGAAGGTGCTACTATTGCTCTTGGTGGTGCTGCTCTTATGTTACTTTTGACAATGCACGATCCTGAAGAACATTTGAAAGAAGTAGAATGGACAACGATTTTCTTCTTTATGGGACTTTTCATTCTTGTAGTAGCTTTGGAAGAAGTTGGCGCAATTCGTATGTTGGCTGAAGGATTACTAAAACTTACAGGTGGTAATATGATTGCTACAACCATGAGTGTTTTGTGGGGTTCTGCTGTATTTTCTGCTATTGTTGACAATATTCCTTTTGTAGCTACAATGATCCCTCTTATAAAGGATTTAGGTGCAATTTCAGGCTTACCATTAGCACCATTGTGGTGGGTATTGGCTCTTGGTGCTGATATTGGTGGTAATGCAACTCTTGTTGGTGCTTCTGCCAATGTAGTAGTGAGTGGTATAGCTGGTAGAGAAGGACATAAGATTGGTTTTGGTGAATATATGAAGATTGCTTTACCTTTGACTTTTATAGGATTGGTCATGTGTTCAATTTACGTTTTCTTCCGTTATCTTGTTTAAAAATTGATACAAATTAAGAAAAAAATACATCCAGAAAGTGGATATATTTTTTTGTTAAAATTGTGTTATAATATAAAAATAAAGATAAAATTTTAGCTAAATTGTAACGTTTTTATAATTTTTACGACTACTAATACTGATTACATAGATTTAAATTAGTAATCAGTATAAATCAGTGTCATGAAATACAACACAAAATTAACATTCAAAATGTATTGGCAACAATCTTGGAAGTATAAGTGGATATTCATGTCCATGTTTTTACTTCTATTGATTGGTGATACTTTTTCTATTCTTGCTCCTTATTGGTATAAGAAATTTTTTGATGCCCTTTCCTCTAATCCTGATGTTCAGATTCTTTATACCACATTATTTATTATTTTAGCTATAAAATTATTGCATTGGTTTTTTATTCGTATCATGGCTTTTTTGTATATAAAATTTAATACAGACTGTCTGAAAGATTTGAATAATATTTGTTTTTCCAAAGTTCATAGACATTCTTTTTCTTTTTTCAACAATAGTTTTGTAGGTTCTCTTGTCAAAAAAGTTGGTAGATTTCTGCAAGCTTTCGATAGAATCTCAGATAGAATTATTTGGGATGTTTTACCTATAATTGTCAATGTTACTCTTATCTCTGTTGTATTATTTAATCTTAACAAGTTTTTTGCTTTGATAATAATTTCTTGGATTTTTATTTTTGTTTTGACTAGTTACTTTTTTAGTAAATTCAAATTAAAATATGATTTTAAGAGAAGTCAGCTTGATTCCAAAGTGGGGGCATTTTTGGCTGATTCTTTTACCAATAATATAAATGTAAAATTATTAGTTGGTTATGATAGAGAATGTAAAGACTTCCAACAAAAAACAGAAGATTTAAGAAAAATAAGAAAATTTTCTTGGGATATTGCTACTTGGTTTGATGGTGCACAATGGATGCTCATGATTATGCTCGAGATTGTGATGATGTTTTATGCTGTAAAAGTTTGGCAGACTGGAATTTTGACTGTAGGGGACTTTATTCTTATCCAATCTTATCTTATTATTATTTTTGAAAAGTTTTTTGGTTTTGGTCGTGTGATTAGAGATTTTTATGAGTCTCTCGCTGATGCCGAAGAAATGACTGAAGTATTAAATATGCCTTATGATGTACAAGATGTAAAGAATGCCAAAACTTTGCAAGTTACGACAGGTAAGATAGAATTTGTAGATGTAAAATTTGCTTATAACAAAACAAGGCAAGTAATCAAAAAAATGAACTTGGTAATAAAACCAAATGAAAAAATAGCTTTAGTAGGTTCATCTGGGGCAGGGAAGTCTACTATTGTAAAATTACTTTTACGTCAGCATGATATCTCTAGTGGAAAAATTTTGATTGATGGACAAAGTATTACCAAAGTTACTCAAGAAAGTTTGTGGCAAAATGTTAGTCTCGTTCCTCAAGATCCAATTCTTTTTCATAGAAGTATTATGGAAAATATTCGTTATGCCAAAGCTGAGGCAACTGACGAAGAAGTTATGGAAGCTGCTAAGCAAGCCAATGCTCACGAATTTATTTTGGGTTTGGCAGAAGGCTACAATACTCTTGTGGGTGAGAGAGGAATCAAACTTTCTGGTGGAGAAAGACAACGTGTAGCAATAGCTCGAGCAATACTAAAAAATTCACCAATTCTTATACTAGACGAAGCAACTTCTAGTCTTGATTCTAAATCGGAAAAGCTTATTCAAGGAGCCTTGGACAATTTGATGAAAGGTAAAACAGTGATTATTGTAGCTCACAGACTTTCTACTATTATGCATTCTGATAGAATCTTGGTAATAGAACAAGGAGGTATAGTAGAACAAGGTTCACACAAAGTACTTCTAAAAAAGAAAAAAGGTATTTATAGTAATTTGTGGAATATTCAAGTTGGAGGCTTTTTGTCTTGACATTTCGCTAATTTGGCTATATTATATAGCGATATTAACTTAATTATAAAATTATGTCAGAAGAAACAAACAAATCAGAAGAAGAACTAGAAGAAGATTCTTGTTGTGGTGAAGGAAACTGCTCTACAGAAGATAAAGAAGAATCTGAGGAAAGTTGTTGTGGTGGCTGTAATTGTTGTGTTTAAAAACGCAGATATTTAGATATTTATGCGGATAAACGCGGAATAAAATCTCTCTATTTAGGGAGATTTTGTTTTTATGAGTATTTGTAGTAGAATATTAGTATCTTAAATAAACATTGACTAACTTATGTCCAAAACATTCAACAAAGCCCAAAAAGAAGCTATCGAATACAACGATGGTAATTTGCTGATTATAGCTGGAGCGGGGACTGGTAAAACGACTGTGATTACTGAAAAGATTTCTTATATTGTAAAAAATGAATTGGCATTACCAGAGGAAGTCTTGGCGCTTACTTTTACCGACAAAGCTGCACAAGAAATGCAAGAGCGTGTGGACGATCTGATTGAAACACCTTATACCGAAATGCAAATTTCTACGTTCCATAGTTTTTGTCAAAAAGTCTTGGAAGAGTACGGATTAGAAATTGGTTTACCAACCAATTTTAGATTATTGAATGAGACTGACGCTTGGCTACTTTTGCGTGAACATATTTATGATTTCAATTTTGAGTATTATCGTCCGATGGGAAGTCCAAATCGTTATATTCACGAACTGCTTACACACTTTTCCAAAGCAAAAGATGAGATGATTACTTCAGAAAATTATTTGGATTATGTAAAAGGACTTATACTAGATAAAGATGAAGCAGAAATACAAGAAAAAAATAGATTGATTGAATTAGCTGATGCTTATCACAAATATCAAAAATTATTACTTGACAATGAAGCCCTCGACTTTGGCGACATTATTTTTTATGCTGTCAAACTTTTGCAAGATAGACCAAACGTGCTCAAAAAATTACAAAAGAGATTTAAATATATAATGGTTGATGAATTCCAAGATGTAAACTGGGCGCAATACCAACTGGTAAAATTATTGGCAGGTGAAGAAAATAAACTAACTGTAGTAGGGGATGATGATCAAGCGATTTATTCTTTTCGTGGATCCAACGTAGCTATCATCATGAATTTCAAGACAGATTATCCTGATGCCAAAAATATTGTGCTGACGGACAACTATCGCTCTGGACAAGAAATTCTAGATTTAGCTTACGAATCTATCAAAAATAACAATCCTCATCGTCTAGAAGAGAAATTACAAATTAGCAAAAGATTAGAAAGTGGGCTAAAAGATTTGCAAGCCGAGATTAGTCACTTGCATTATGAAACAATAGATGAAGAGGTGGTTGGAGTGATAAATAAAATAGTTGAGATAAAAGAAAGCGAAAAAGATAGTAATTGGGATGATTTCGCGATTCTAGTCCGTGCCAACTCTCACGTAGAGCCCTTTAGTAACGCACTAGAGAGCTTTGGAATTCCTTTTGAGTATCTTGCCTCAGCTGGGCTTTATCGTCAAGATATTGTGATTGACGCTTTCAATTTTCTCACACTTTTGACCAATATTTATGATGATAAAGCATTCTTCCGTCTGCTCAAAATGCCGTTTCTAGAATTTAGCCAAAATGATTTGCAAAAAGTAACTAGCACTGCCAAAAGAAAAAGTATGTCATATTACGAGATGTTGAAACGTGCTCGTGAATTCTTTTTGTCTGATCACGCTGTAGCCGTAGCTGAAAAATTACTCAATGCTTGTCATGAAGGAATAAAACAAAGTAAGGAAGAAAAACCAACGACAATACTTTATCAATTTATGGAAAGTATTGGTTATCTGTCATATTTAACTATTGAAGAAAATAAAGATAACAAAAATGTTATTAGACAAATCTATCATCTGAAACAATTTTTTGATCTTATTCGTACTTACGAAGAAAATGTGCCGGGAGCACACGTGGCTGGTTTTGTAGAAAATTATGAATTCATTATTGAGTCAGGTGATGGTGGCAAAATAAATCAAATCAAAGACACACCAGACTCAGTCAATATCATCACTGTCCATGGTTCAAAAGGTCTTGAATACAAAAATGTTTTCATTGTAAATTTGGTAGAAGAGAGATTTCCAACACGAAGAAAAAGTGAGGGGATTGCGTTGCCAGATGATTTGATAAGAGAAAAATTTTTAGAAAAAAATGATTTGCACTATCAAGAGGAACGTCGTCTTTTTTATGTAGCAGTCACTCGTGCCAAACAAAGATTATTTCTGACAAGTGCCAGTAGTTATGGTGGTACTAGAGCTAAGAAAATTAGTCGCTTTCTCGCCGAGCTTGATTTCAATAACAAAGAAAAAAAACTAGCAGAAAAAGAACAAAGCCTAATGGAAGAAATCAAAAAATTAAACACTCAAGTAGAAAATAATCAAGAAGAAATAGAATATATTCCACCAAAGATATTTTCTTATTCTCGTATTAGTACTTATCAAAAATGCCCTTACAATTATAAGCTTGCTTACGTCTTGAATTTGCCAAGTAAAGGAAGTCCGCATTTTAGTTTTGGTAATACTGTTCACGGTACTTTGCAAGAATTCTATGAAAAAGTGCAAGATATGAATAGTGCCAAACAAGTATCTTTGTTTGAGACTGTTGTGGAAGATACTAGTGACGGTAAAATAAAAGTACCTAGTCAAGAAGAGTTACTCGCCATATACAAAAGAAAATGGATTCCAGATTGGTACAAGAGTAAAAACCAAAGAGAAGAATATTTTGCCAAAGGTGAAGATTTGCTCAAAGAATTTTATAGATCTCAAAAAGATTCTTGGACTATCCCAGTTTCTATCGAAGGTGGTTTCAAAATTAAAATTGGAGAATATTTCATCAAAGGTCGCATCGATAGAATAGATCCTGTTGGCGAAGATAAATTGGAAATTATAGATTATAAGACTGGTCAACCAAAAGACAAATTGACTATTGACGACAAACAACAACTTCTTATTTATCAGATTGCTGTCGAGACTTTGCCTCAATATCAGAATATGGGCAAAATTGATAAGTTGACATTTTTTTATTTGAATGAAAACAAGAGAATGTCTTTTGTCGGCACTGACAAAGATAAAGAAAAACTAGAAGCAAAACTTTTTGACGCGATGGAGAGGATTCAAAAAGGGGATTTCAAAGCGACACCAAACAAGCATGTTTGTCAGTATTGTGATTTCAAAGAGATTTGTGAGTTTCGTCAGCTTTGATTCTAAGATGATTTTGGATTTGAGATTATATATGGTAAGATAAAGTAAAGAAAATAAAATTGAGATAAATAGAGATAAGGAGATAATCATAAATAAAAGTTATAATCAGTATTTGTAGTTATCTCAATATTATCTCTATTGTATCTCTACTTATTTTAAATTGTAAAATTATGTCCTTTTCCTCCCTTGGAGACACACTAAACAGTAGGTTCAATCAAAAAGGACCTCTCAAAAAACAATTGGATGATTCTCAAGTAGTTGAAGAATCCAAAGTTGTGTTGCTCGAGATGTTTGGTGAAGAGTTAGTAAAGACTGCTATTCCACTTTTTCTAAAAAATCGTACTCTTACTATTAGTTGTAGTAGCTCAGCCATGGCGCAAGAAATCAGACTAAATCAAACGCAAATTGTGGAGAAATTGAATGAAAAATTGGGAAGAAATGAAGTGGATAGGATTAGGTATTTGACTTAAGTAAATATAAATTATTTATTTTTAAAAATATGGGAGAAAAACAAGGTAAAACACCAAAGGGTTTTGATCATATTAGACAAGAAGTAGATCCATCATCTGTAGATAATTTTAGTTTACAAGAAGAGGCAGTATTTAGACTTTTAGAAGATAATCCTAGAAAGTGGTTATATTTAGTAAGGGATACAATCCAAGAAGGTCATCAAATTCCAAAAGAAAGAATGAAAAAATTGTTGAGAGCTGTCGCAAAAGATAAAACTGCTACAGCTGCACAGGAACTTTATGTTTTTTTGATTATGCAAGATTATGCTGATGAAACTAATTTAAATATTTTATGGAGTAGGATTTTGAAACAACCACGTGTAGCATCAGCTTTGTTAATTTCATTAGGTAAAGAAAATAAATTATCAAATGAAAAAATTATTGATTTACTTAAGTGTATTTATGAATCAGATGGGGCTACTGCAAATATTTTGAATTTTTTTTATAACTCAAATATAGAATTTTTAAAAGAGATTATACCAATTTTTCCTCCAGCAAGGAGTGAAAGATGGTCAAATATAAGAAGTACAGTTATTAAGGAATTAAGGGCTGTTGGTAAAGAAGATATTGTTGAATTGCTAAAAGAGGATGGTAAATTATCTCTTGTTAATAGGAATTTGGAAGATACACAAGGTGGCTTAGCTATTTCAGATTTAGATCAACAAGTAACACCGATTGAAGAATTGATGCAATTAGAACAACAAGAAGCAGATAAAATAGAGGAATCTAAACCATCTGGATTTTTTAGAAGATTATTCACAAGAAAATCTAAAAATTAGCCCCAAAATCACTCTTGCCAAAGGCTTAAAAAACGTGTAATATAAATATAGCTACAAATAGCTATATTTTGTTATATTTATGAATTTACGCCAATATATCGCCACAATGATCTTTGCTACCATGCTTTGCTGGGTATCATGGGCTTTTGTTATTTTAAATATTGATCCTTTTACTGCACCACTTTCAGGCTTTCTTTTCTTTTATGGAAGTCTTTTTTTGTCTATTCTTGGTACTTTATCAATTATATTCTTTTTCTTTTATAGATTTTTTGGAGCCAAAGATTTGCCGCTATTCCGCTATGTACAGATAAGCTTCCGTCAATCTTTGTTTTTGTCTATCTTTGCTGTTATTGCTTTGTTTTTACAAGCGCAAGATTATCTAAACATTATTACAGGGAGTTTACTTCTGATTATGTTTGTCTTGATAATATCTTTTAATATTTCTATCAAGCACAAACCGAAAGCAACTAACTATTAAAAATAAAAATTTATATGAAACAAAGTCAATTATTCACTAAAACTAGAAAAGAAGCACCTGCTGATGAAGTGTCTAAAAATGCGCAACTATTAATTCGTGCAGGATTTTTGCACAAAGAAATGGCAGGGGTATATAGCTATTTACCATTTGGTTTGCGTGTCATGAAAAAAATTGAAGAAATTATAAGAGAAGAAATGAATTCAATTGGTGGTGTAGAAATGAAGACATCAGTATTACAAAATAAAGAAATTTGGGAAAAATCTAATCGCTGGGATGATACTATTGTAGATAATTGGTTCAAAACAAGTTTAAAAAATGGTACAGAAATTGGATTGTCTTTTACCAATGAAGAAGCATACTCAAATATTTTGAAACAATATATTCACTCTTACAAAGATTTGCCAGTATATCCATATGATTTTAAGGATATTTTTCGTAATGAGACAAGAAGTAAGTCCGGAATAATGAGAGGACGTGAATTCTTTTGGAAAGCATTATATTCTTTTTCAAAAGATGAAGCTCAACATAACGATTTTTATGAAAAATCAAAAGTAGCTTACAAAAATATATTTGAACGTGTTGGTATTGGAAGTCTTACACATATTACCTTCGCATCAGGTGGAACCTTTTCAAGATTTTCTCATGAATTTCAAGCTATCACAGAAGCTGGTGAAGATATAATCTATGTAGATGAAAAAAGTGGAATGGCTGTCAACAAAGAGGTATATACTGACGAAGTTTTATCTGAACTTGGACTAGACAAAGAAAAACTTGTAGAGAAAAAAGCCATAGAAGTGGGTAATATTTTTACTTTGGGGACCAAATTTTCAGAACCATTTGATCTTAGCTATACAGATGAAGACGGAAAAAATAAGCATGTCTTTATGGGTTCTTATGGTATTGGTTTAGGAAGATTAATGGGATCTATCGTTGAGATATTATCTGACGACAAGGGTATTGTCTGGCCAGAAACTGTTGCACCTTTTCAAATTCATTTAGTTTCACTTTGTACAGAGGAGTCAGACGTAAAAAAAGCTGATGAAATTTATGAAAGTTTGCAAAAACAAAACAAAGAAGTATTATATGATGATAGACAAGGTGTTAGAGCAGGGGAGAAGTTTGCAGATAGTGATCTTATCGGTATTCCTCTTCGTGTTATTATCAGTCCAAAAACTTTGGTTAGTGATAGTGTGGAAGTGAAAAAACGTAATGAAAAAGAAGCTAAGATTATTTCAATCTCTGAATTGCTAAAATAGTAAGAATTATTTAATAAATGAAGATAAAGAGATACATTGAAATAATAAAATGAAAATATGTTTAATAATTTTTTTAGAAAAATAGGAAAAGATATTGCAATAGACTTGGGTACCGCAAATACCCTTGTTTATACTCCAGACAAAGGTATTGTTATAGATGAACCTTCTGTAGTAGCTATCAATACAAAGACTGAACAAATACTGGCAGTAGGACAAGAAGCAAAACAAATGCTTGGTAAAACTCCGGCGCATATTCAAGTTACCAAACCTCTGACAGCAGGTGTAATTTCTGATTATGAAGTTACCGAAAAAATGCTGAAATATTTTATTGATAAAGTTCAAAAAGATGGTTTTTCTTTGTCTAGTCGTCCTCGTGTTGTTATTGCTGTACCACTGGATGTAACTGAAGTCGAGATAAAAGCTGTAGAAGACGCTGTTACCTCAGCAGGTGCTCGTGAAGCTATCGTAGTTCAAGGACCAATGGCCGCGGCTATTGGTGCTCGTCTGCCAATACAAGAAGCTATTGGAAATATGGTGGTAGATATTGGAGCAGGGAACACAGAAATTGCAGTGCTTTCACTTAATGGTGTAGTAACTTGGAAGTCTACTCAGATTGCAGGAGATGAATTGAATAGAAACATTACTCAATATGCTAGAGAAGTTTTCAATCTTTTGGTTGGTGAAAGTCATGCAGAACAAATAAAACTAAAAGTAGGTTCTGCTTTGCCAGGTAATGAACCAATTGAATTCACGATGAAAGGTCGTGATGTAGTAACAGGCTTACCAAAAGAAATATTAGTTAGCGATGGTCAAATTCGTGAAGCTATTGCTCGTAGTGTGAAAACAATTGTGGATCATATTAAGATGACATTAGAAACAACACCCCCTGAATTAATTGCTGATATTCATGAAAGAGGATTGTTATTGGTAGGGGGTGGTTCTTTACTTCGTGGTATAGACAAAGTGATATCTCGTGCTACTGAAATTGCGGTCAGAATTGCTGACGATCCTCTTACAACTACAGTACGTGGAGCTGGTATATTATTAGAAGAAGATGAATTGCTAAATTTGGTGGCTTTACCATCGTCTAAACATACAAAATAAAAAGTTTATAACACAGTTGTTCTATGGTCAAAAAAACTAAGACTGCAACTTTTGTAACTATTTTTGTTGTAGTTATTTTTGTACTTGGTTTGCGTTATTTGCATTGGATAAATTTCATAGAAAAACCAGTTGTCGCTATCGTTGATTGGAGTTTAAAACCAATTAATAATGTAAAATCATTTTTTATAAAAAGAGAAAAAAATTTTACTATCGATGAATTAAATACTATAGAAGATAGTAAAAAAGAAAATGAAGTATTGAAAACACAAGTACAACTTCTTTCAGAAGACAATGAAGAATTAAAAAAACAGCTAAATTTTTTTGTAAATAAAAATTTTCAACATATTGGTGCTAAAGTTTTGAGTAGGACTGTCAATCCATTGGGGACTACAATTGTAATTGACAAAGGTAGTAAAGAAAATATTATGATTGATAATCCTGTTGTTGTAAATGAGGGTATCCTTATTGGTAAAATTATTAAAGTAGAAGAAAATAGATCTGTAGTTAGACTAATAAATGATAATAGTAGTGCTATCGGAGCTACTGTATTAAATATTGATAGAAGTATTGGCTTGGTAGAAGGTGGTTATGGATTAGGTGTACGTATGAATTATATACCTCAAAATGAGATAGTCACTCCTGGTGATACTGTAATTACGTCTGGTTTAACAGAAGGATTACCAAAAGGTCTAGTAATTGGCAAAATAGAATTGGTAGACAAACAACCTCACGAACCTTTTCAACAAGCAGTAATCACTCCTGCGACTGATCTTACATACATCAATTTTGTTTCTATTATTATTGGTAGTTAATTGTATAATTTTTTAGATATGTTGAGAACTGTTTTAAAAACAATATTGACTATAATTTTGCTTATACTCTTTTTTATAGCAAATTTATATATTTCTTATGTTCTTCCTTATCCTTGGTCAAATATAAACTTGCTTATAAGTTTTTTACTTATTTTTTTATCTTTCTGGGGTTCAGGAAGTATTGTTTGGTTGGCTTTTTTTGCTGGTTTTCTTTCTGATCTGTATAGTGATGTATATTTTGGTGTTTTTTCAATCACTTTTACAATCACTTTTTTAATTATTTATTGGCTATATTATGAGATATTTACGAATAGATCTATTTGGTCATTGACTATAATGTCTTTGGTAACTTTCCTAATATTTCATTTTACATATAGTGTATTAACAGTTATAAATGGTATATTACCAAAAGTTACATTACTCAAATATTATGCTTGGGAAATATCACTTACAACTATTTTTGTGTTTATTGTTTATTTTATATTAGAAAAAGTTTTTGTTAGATTTAAGGATTGACGGCAAGAACTCCCTGTGATGTCCGACGCAGGACTCACAGGGATGAATTGCCGACCAAGGCGTTGGAAAAAAGTAGAATAATGTTATATAGTAGTATATATGACAACAAAT